>Ga0208162_1000013_pt1 | contig 87866 bp, 130 predicted proteins | sample CB_VirMetaG_4_FD_184539 | JGI IMG/M metagenome (GOLD analysis project Ga0208162, IMG submission 184539) | Freshwater to marine saline gradient viral communities from Chesapeake Bay - CB_1508_1M Viral MetaG (SPAdes) (version 4) | ecosystem: Environmental > Aquatic > Marine > Coastal | place... | reverse complement strand
CCGCCTAGTCTCTGAACCTTCCTTACACGCTTGCAAGGCTTGGCTGCTGATTGTCTACAAGAGAGTTCCAGCAATTCATCCGATTTAACGAGCGCCATGCGTTCACAAAACGCTCGTGCATTACCTCCATCCCAAGACCAGCACGGTTCAGCACATCAGCCCAAGTATTAACCACACGACCCTGACTATCCAGAATGCTCTGGTTAAAATTCAGACCGTTGAGGTTAAAAGCCATAGTGCTAACACCAAGAGCAGTGAACCAGATACCGACAACAGGCCATGCTGCGAGGAAGAAGTGCAGCGAACGGGAGTTGTTGAAGGAAGCGTATTGGAAGATCAGGCGACCGAAGTAACCGTGTGCGGCAACGATGTTGTAGGTCTCTTCTTCTTGACCGAACTTGTAACCATAGTTCTGGGACTCAGACTCAGTGGTTTCACGAACCAACGAAGAAGTAACCAGACTTCCGTGCATAGCAGAGAAAAGAGATCCACCGAATACCCCAGCAACGCCGAGCATGTGGAACGGGTGCATAAGGATATTGTGTTCTGCTTGGAATACAAGCATGTAGTTAAAAGTACCAGAAATACCAAGAGGCATAGCATCGGAGAAAGAACCTTGACCGAAAGGATAGACGAGGAAGACAGCAGAAGCAGCAGCAACAGGTGCGCTATAAGCAACCATGATCCAGGGGCGCATACCCAGACGATAGGAGAGTTCCCACTCGCGACCCATGTAGCAGTAAATACCGATCAGGAAATGGAAGACAACGAGTTGGAAAGGACCACCGTTGTAGAGCCACTCATCAAGAGAGGCAGCTTCCCAAATGGGGTAAAAGTGCAATCCAATAGCATTGGATGAAGGAACAACAGCACCAGAAATGATATTGTTTCCATACATGAGTGAACCGGCAACTGGTTCGCGGATGCCATCGATGTCAACAGGAGGAGCACCGATAAAGGCAATGATGAAGCAAGTAGTTGCGGCAAGAAGGCAAGGAATCATCAGAACGCCGAACCAACCAACATAAAGACGATTGTCGGTTGAAGTGACCCACTGGCAGAATTGATCCCAAGTATTTGATTGTTGTTGTTTTGAAAGTGTAGTAGCAGACATTTTTGAAAAAAGGGTTAGTAAGAGTTCGGGGGGACGAACCGAGTATATGATATTTCCACACCACCCTCCAGTGTGGATATAAGAGGCGTCTTTTACTTGCTTAGCCTCGGTAAGGTGGTTAGACCCATTTCAGCAAGTGATCAACTTTTCTTAAGGAACGTTACATTCCTTAACGTTGTTGATTTATTTAGTATACTCCGAATTTCCGTATCTGTCAACCTCCTCGTTTGGGGATTCCCATTTGGGTAGGTTTTGACGGTTTTTCCGAAGACCTGCTTAATATACCGTAATATCCCCTGCTTGTCAAGACCTATACTCTTCCAATTTATCCAAGACCCTATCCAAATATTTGTGTGCCAAAAAAGTAATTCCATCAGTGTATGTCTCATGATACAACTGACTCTTTAACTTAAGAACATAACACTTTATCTCATCTTTTGTAAGTTGATTTCTTGGCATATAAAAAAACTCCGTCATGTATATATGACGGAGTATAGTAACTTATTCCTATAAAGAATCAGATAAGTGCTGGTTCTTTAACATTTGATTTTAATTTTTTGTTGTTCTATTGTAAATTGGTATTAGTTTTCCACCACGAAAATCATCATCGTCATCATCATCGTTGATGTCATCTGTCATAAATGCTGCCCAGAATATGAACCCACCTATTAACATTGATGAGACCAACAACATCACCAAATTCCAGGGATCAGTTGGCCGGTAAGGGCATAGGATCCAATGGCGGCGATCACACCGATCATTGCTGCCCAACCATTAATACGTTCTGCTTTTTCGTTCATTGACTTGCTCCTTAATAATTTGTTCTTGTGCTGCTTGATAAAGTATTCCGAAATAACTAAAAGAAACTGATACGCCAATAATAATTCCGAAAGAATATACTATGGCAACAACAGAACTCTTTGCGTCCTTAAGAAAAGATTTGTCAAACATTAGTCGAAGAGTGCTTCTTCTTTTTCGGTTTCTACAACCACATCGGAAGTAGGATAGGAAACACACAGAAGTGCGAATCCTGCTGCGAGTTGCTCATCATCAAGGAAAGATTGATCTCCTTGATCAACACTGCCACTTACCAGTTTACCCGCACACGATGAACAAGCGCCTGCGCGGCACGAGTAAGGAAGGTCAACACCTTGTTCTTCTGCTGCATCAAGAATGTATTGATCGTCAGGAACTTGGATAGTGGTTTCGGTATTGTCGGGAGAGCGGAAAGTAACATTGAAAGTCATTTCTTTTTAGTAGGTCTTTGCTAATTGATTTACAGAGTGTGCCAGCAATACGAAGAAGGCAACACTCGTTATTGTAAAGATATATGGTGCCATTGTCAAGTTATTTTTGATAGGTTTTCTGTTATGAGTTTTAATTCTTCAAGTGTAGCATCATTTTTTATTTGATTTGCTCTATGAGATATAACCCACACATTGTCTGGAGTATATCCCTTTTTACTATCAATTCTATCAAGTGAAGGAGTACATTCTCTATCACCTTCGATGAGTGCTATGTTCAATAAAGGGCAAGTTTTTGGTATTTCAATATCTTCCACTCGTATAGAAAATTCTAATCCTTTTTTAATAGCACGCTCTTGTGCAGATTTCCACATTCTATATCTTTTTGTGTTTGATATTCCACCAGCAGATGCTCTTTTACATCCACAGGATTTATAACGACCATTATTGAGGTTATATCCCTCAACCTTCACTTCATTTCCACATTCACATTCACAAATATAATGAGAACGATTTCTTCCACTTGGAGTGGTGCAAACTGTTTTTCCTTTGATAGTAAGTCGGTGTATTTTATCACCGATGTTGTAAAGAGATTTCATATACCACACATATATTTTATATTATTTATAATGTATGGCATATAAAATTAAAACTCAAATAATGCCAAAGAAAAGTTTTCCTGTCAATGCATATGAAATAATTGCGGCCAAAAATCCCATCATTGCAGTGCGTCCGTTTAAACGCTCCGCTTTCTCGGCATGAGTTTCCAGACCATACTTCTCTGCATCTTCCTTCGAGATATACATACGGGGTTCCATTGCCCACATGTTTTGTTGCCCACGCTCGTTAGTTGTTACAGTCATTGTAGTTTTGTGAAGAAACGTTACAATATTATATAGCAAAAAGAAAGAGGGGTCAAGCCCCTCTTTGTTCGGATACCATAACATAATGAGTATTATTACTTACCCTCAAACCCTGGGGGCAAAGTTCCAAAGTATGGATCATAATCAAATATAGGATTCCAATCATTTATTAAATTAGCATCATTTTTCCAAAAATTCCATAAACCTTCATAACTTGACTTATGAAAGACATTAATATGTTCATTATGAATTGAAGAACCCAATTCAATTTTATACAAAAACAATGGAATAGCAAATGTATTACCTGAATTATAAATCAAATCATCGGCAACTGCTCTGGGTTTGACTCCATTATCAAGTTTATACTTATCACCACGCACATGAAGATCAATAAGTTTTTGTGCATGGCGACGTGTAATCATATAACATGCAGTAGAAAAATCATTTACAAACCTGCGATGCATTTTTAGATGCACTTGAGCTGGATTGATAACTGCTAATTGAACCACATCATAATCATAAGGAACTTTACAGAAAAAATCTTTCCATGAAAAAGACCAATATGTAACGGTAGAAATATCACAATCATCCTCCATGATAAGAGCACAAGGAGCATCAGAGGTTTCAAGAAAATACTTAAGTGCCTTAAGATGTGAAGTTACACATCCCACTTCACCGGAAGACATATTATCTGGATAACGACCTTTCAATATATCTCCAAGATCTCTACCATCTCTACCATCATATGCAGAGATACGAGTATAGTCTTCAATCTCCCAATACTTAAATTGACCTTCCATATATTCTTTTCTTTCTGGTTGTTCATCCAGATTCAAATAATATACGGGAGGAAGACCTTTAAGTTTGAATACTGCTTTGTTCTTATCCATTAGATAACCTTCCAATTCTCACAATATAAGTCTTTAGTATCTTTGTCAGCATAATCAGATCCAAACCACATACTTGGTGCTATGACTTTTTTATTTGGATTTTGAATCAACCAGGCACCCCACCATGACATAGAACTATTAGCAATAATAGCATGATCACATAGAGACATCAAGCATAAGTCAAGATATGGAACTAATGCGCCATCAGAATGTTTATCTTCTGGCTCAGAGAACATAAATCGATCACTTTTAAAAAATTCTTGTTCTTTACACCAATCAATAGCATCAGAAAAAACAACTACAGGAAGACTATCATCAAATTCTGCAAGTGCTTTTTGATAATATTCCAAAGGTTGCACTGGATGAGTGCTTTGAAGATTTACATAAGCCCACTTAAATCCTCTCTTATCAGCAAGATTCGGATCACCTCTTCGAACATGAAGGAAGATAACTTCATCTCCTAGTTGCTTTCGAAACTCTTTACAGGGTTCTAGCCAGTTATTTTTAAAAGTAAAATCTTTTCTAATGTCACCCTCAATATGTTTAAAATATTTTTCAGATTGAAAGAATCCATGAATAGTTACTTCATCTGGGCATTGATTAAATATGAATTCATCAAAATGAAAATGTCTTTCTTGAACTAAATTTTTAGTATTAATCCATCCTACATTTTTATTAGTATTCAGTTCAAACGCTTCCAATAACCCATAATTGTCAATTTGAACATCAGGTTTTTCTGGAGGAATCGTATAATCAAATCCTCGATTTGCAGCAATTCCCTTTAATGCTGCATATTGAAACATTTGATTTCCAAATCTTCCCATTGTTCCAATATGATTAAATCCAATCATGTTTCATTTCCTCAAATACTTTTGCAATTCCATTATCTATGGTAGTTTTTGGCATCCACCATTTTGTTATGTATAAGTCTGCTTCATTCCTCTTATCCATCTGAACACTATCTTTTGCAGCACCTGGAATAATTTTAACATCATGTCTGCCAATCAAATTAAATTGACCCTGAATAATATGAGCAATGTTTTTAATTGTAGTTGAATTGAAAGAAGTAATGTGAAGTTGATCCTCTGATGTAAAATCTGTGTAATTATTCATAATCACTTCAAGAGCTTCACAACAATCTTCAGCATATAAAAACTGACGTTCTTCTGTTCCGTCAGTTAGCATTTCAAATTGACCTTCTTCAAATCCTCTACGAATAAAATCTGTAATTACATGAGATTTTTCATAATCCTTTTCAACTCCATATACATTCCAAAACTTTACAATTAATCCATTGAGTGATTTTGTATAAAGTTCACCAACACGTTTCATTACTCCATAAGGAGAATAACTCATGTTACTCATTTGAGATGATGCAAATACAAATCTTTTATTATATTCTTGAAGTAATCCAAAAACATTCGCCATCATACGAGTATTATTATCAATAAACTTAAAAGTATGTTGATATTTTTTTAGATATCGAGAACCACCAACATCAAAAGCAAGAAAGAATACAAAGTCTGAATTCTTAATAACACGGTCTAAATTATAATTTGGAATCTGCGTAAGGTCTTCACCGTGATGACGAGCAACATCAAACTCAGTTACCTCATGATTTTTACCACGAAGATACTCAGTTAAATATGCCCCAATTTGACCACTTGATCCAAGAATAGTTACTTTCATTTTAAATTCCTTTTAACCCAATCCATAACATTTATACTCCATTTCCACCCCAAAATACTTTTTGCCTTATCAATATTTGCAGTAGAATGCAAAACTTCTCCAGATCTTTGAGGTATTTTAATTTGGTAATCCGAAATTAAATCTGCGACATCTTGTATCTCTGTTCCGATTCCTGTTCCAATATTAAATATTTCACCATAATTTTCAAGTTCTCTCTGTGAGGCAAGAATGTTTGCATATACAACATCAGAGACATGAACAAAATCTCTGGTTTGATATCCAGGTTCTACTACTGTTAGAGGTTCTTTATTATCTTTCTGCCTTTTGAATATTGACATTACAGGAGCATACTGCCCTGTTTTATGTTGCCCTTCACCAAACACATTAAAGTATCTAAACATTACTGTCTTAAGACCATAAAGTTCATAATACATCTTACAAAGTTGTTCACCAGAATACTTAGAGATAGAATAAGTATTCAAACATTGAACACTATTAGTCTCATAATTAGGATTAAACATTGTATTTCCATAAACCGCAGAAGTCGATGAAAATACAAACCTATCAATGTTGTGAACTCTAGCACATTCCAAAACATTCATAGTAGACAAAATATTGTTTGCCATACTTTCATTTGGTTTTTCTACACAATAAGGTATAGAAACTTCTGATGCTAAATGAAAAACATTATTGACACTTTCAAAAAGATGAATATACTTTGTATAATTCTCAGAAAGATTATAAAGATAATAAGTTGCTTTTGGATTGGGATTATAATGATGAACCCTATCCAATACTACAACTTCATGACCCAAATCGACAAGTCGATTGACAAGATGCGATCCAATAAATCCGCATCCACCCGTTACAATACTTTTAATCATATCATAAAACCTCATGAATAGAATTATAAATTTTTAATTTTAATTTTGTAGTTGAATAATTATGAGATCTATCCAACCAAACAATATCTATAGGATTATCTTTACCAGTATAAGAACCATCCCTATAGTCATCTCCCAAAAATCGAATATCATAATTTTTAAGATAACTTAAAAATGTTTCTTCTGCTTGATAAACTACAATATCATCAATATACTCAATAGACTTAAGTATTTCTTTTCTCTCCTCCACACTATGAACAGGTTTTAGTTTGTGTGGTCTTGCCATGGAAGGATCTTCATGAAGAGCTATTGTAAGATGATTACAATGTTCTTTTGCTTCCTTAAACAATCTAACATATCCTGGGTGAATAATATCAAATGCACCCGCAATAATTCCTTTTTTAGTTGGCAAACTTTTTTTCCAATCTTCTACATTAATCCCCTTATCATCAATAAAGAGATCTGCTGTTGGTTTATGAAACATAGGTTCAAGTTCATGATAGTTAACTCCCCATTCTTTAAGACTATTAGTGGTAAGTTCTGTCCAATCTTTACCAGATCCTCTACCTCTGGCAGTCATGATAATAATATAATTTCCTTCATCATAAAGACGATTAACTGTTTCTACCATAAAAGGAATTGGTGTCGAATCCCAGTATCTTTGACCATGACCATCTGGATCACAAGGAGTGTTGCAAATAGTTCCGTCCAAATCAAAGCAATATTTCATACTACTCCATGGAGGAAAATTTGATGAACACATTCTACAACACCATAAGACTCGCTGTATATATGATAGTTAAATAGTGCTTTCTTTGACATTATTCTCAATCTATTATTCGGATAAAATCCAGTGAGAACACCATATCCAATGTCATTTTCTTCACAATATTTTTGACACTTAATAATATTTTCAGATTCGCCACCAGAACTTATAAGAATAACAAGCGTTTCATTCTCAACATGATACTCCAAAAACTTCAGATATGCATTTTCATACCCAAAGTCATTAGCAAGCATGGTAAGCATAGATGGGTCAGAAAAGATAGATACTCTCTTCTTCCCAAACTTCATATAATCCTGAGAGATATGTGATGCAACAGAATTGCTACCACCATTACCTAGGATGATAATTCTTTTATGCTCCTCAAATGCTTCCTTAAATTTTTGAAACTCACTTTCCATGTGAGCACATTTAAGTGCATCTACATATTCGCAAAACGGATTCATACTTCTTGACCCGATACACCTTGAGACGATACTTCTATTTTAACAGAATGATATGGAATATTCAACTGCCCTTTTTCAGAGAATGTCAAGAAGAACCCACCATTACCTGCACCACATAGTTTATGCGATAAAACAGTTTTGTTGAAACTTAATTCAAAATCCATTTCTTGAATGGTTTCATTCTCTGTAATGATAGAACTGGTCTTTTTCTTCTGTTCCCACGATTCGTTCATCAGAGCAAATACTTGCATATGATTCTCATTAACAATAGAATCATATGCTTCATCAACGATAGGAAGAAGATTCTTAACCTTATCAAGATTGCAACTTACATCTTTGAGAACACCTTTGGAGTTTCTTGTCACTCCAGTAAAGATAAGGTGAATATCATATGGATCAAAGAAAGATGATGGTAGATAATCATAGGTAACTCTATCTTTGGGATAGAATTCAATTCTTTTAAATCCACCAACTCCACACCCATAAGGATCTTGATACCCACAGTATGGATTAAACTTTCTTTCTAAGTTATATGCCAGAGCACACATCTCAACCTCAGACATCTTCTTATCACAAAGCATCGATGCTGCTTTAATAAGACTAATAATATATGAAGAAGATGATGCTAATCCACTACCCTGTGAATAAGCATCACCAAAAAGATTAATTTGTACTGGATCAATATTAAAGTGTTCTAGAACAACACGTATCACCTCATTCTTAATTTCTGGAATGGTATGAACATCTTCTCGCTTTGAATAATTCAAACGATACTTATGATCCAGATTATTAATACCAAATAAATCTCTACCAACAGTTACATAGGTTTTGAGATTAGATGCAAAACTAATTACAGAACCATACCCATATTTTTCAACAAAATATGGACTATCAGTAGATCCCCCAAACAGAGAGATTCTTAGAGGACAATGTGCAATATACATTAAATAACTCTTTGTGGTAGATAATAAGGTTTCATATAGGTAATACACTCCATCGATGTTTGTTCGGAGAGTGGACTATAAGTTACGGTTTGATTTCCACCAGAACTTGTTTGGTAGAAATATGGATCATCAAAAGCATATACATTATGCCAACGCTGAACCTCTGCAAATCCAATGTCTACATGATCCTCAATGTTATATCCAGCATGATAGGCGATACGCTTTGCTATGTCAATATAGCGGTCAGAAATATACATGATCGCATGACCACTCAACATGTTATAAACACGAAGAATATCATCAGTAACATTTTCCCATTGAACAAAGGGTCCTGAATGGGAATTCATTCTTCCCCACCCAGAAATACCAAGATAAAAAGCATCGGAATCATCTGGAATTTCGATGATAGGTTCCCAGCGTTTAACAGCAACATCATCTTCCATCAATACAAATGGTTGACCATTGTGTGCCTGTTCTAATGCCTTGAGCATTGATCTAGGGGTTCCAGCAGCACCATAAGTATGGCGAATGGCAGGAATTCTAGTAATACTTTTGATACCCAGTTCTGTTAACTGGGATTCGGTTCTTTCTCTTCTTCCTACTGCATCATCAAGATTAATGTAGTAAAAGGGAATTTCTCTAAGATCTAAGTTCATTGTGATTTTTCTTCAAAGCAATGATTTTGGGTTCGTATGGATAATTAGTTCCATAGAATTCTTCAGCATAACAATAAGTAGGAGTTAATTCTAATGCTGGAGGATTATCAATTAGATAACGATTCATATGACTTTCATCATGCCAGAGTGCAACAATACCTTTCTCAAGATCTTTGTTTACATTATTGGCAATAACTTCTGCCATCTCCATAAAACTTTCCGTTTTACCACCGTTAAAACCACCAGCAAAGTATGTGTTCCCTTCACCCATAGGAACGTATGCCAGTGAATCGGGGTTGCGATCATAAGACATATCAGTCACACTATGGAATGATTGATATGGGTGCTTTGTGGCAACAACCCCATCAGCAAGAACTTCTTCGCCAACTGGATTATCAATCCGCATATCGGCATCGAAGTAGAAGCAATAATCATGCTCCAGGATAAAATCCTTTTCCTTCACAAAGTAGTTATAACGCTTTAAAGTGGGCATTGGCCAGGGTTCATGATCAATGTAATGAACCCTAACATTATCACCTGCTTCTTCAATCTCATGGTCAGTAAAAAGAAGGCAATTAATCTCTGCACCAGGAAGAAACTTTTCAGAGATATCAGTATACAGTTTTTCCACAAACTGAAGGTACTTGTTTGTGGCAATGGTCAAGATACAAATTTTCACTTTTTAAATTCCTCTCTCACTAGAACTGTATTGATATGATCCTTGAAGATTTCAACATATCCCTTTTCTTGAAGGAAACCTCTTAGTGTTTTAATCTTTTCAAGAAGTTCTGGATACTTTTGGAATGATGGATGCTCATCCTCAAGTTCAACAATGATCATCTTTGGTTTCCATTCATCAAGATCAAAGGTTTCAAATACTTCTGCTTCTTTACCTTCAACATCAACAACCAGAACATCAAAGTTCTTGGGAACCTCGATCTTTTCCATCAAAGTATCCAAGCGCATTTGATCACAAGTAGTTTCAGAAAAACTAATGTGCTGTGCCCAATCAATCTCACTGTACCTATTAACCTGTTCAGGATCCAACGTGGTCAATGTATCACCATAATAAATGGTAGTTTCACCTTCTTCCAATCCAATAGCAACATTAGCAACTGTTACATTATTGGCATCATGACGCCTCAAACACTTTTGATAGTGATTATAAATTGGTTCAATATACAATCCTTCCCACCCGTGATCAGCAAGGCAGGATGTATTAGAAACAAACTCACCATCATAGGCACCAACTTCTACAAAATATCCAGTAGAAGGATACCCAAAATATTTGTTATAGATGTCATTCAGACAATCAATCTGACAAGTCTCTGGTATGGTATACATTTTATTTCTCCTTGATATAGAAAGCATCTCCCCAAGTATCACCAGACCAGTCAGTTTCTACTCTGACAAACCCGTATGGAGATAAGAATGCATCCAACTCATCAACATGAGGAGCATTCTCATATACTTCTGCCCTATTTATTTCTGTGTAGACATAATCAATTTTATTGAGTGTTTCGGATGCTCCCTTCAGAACTTCAAGTTCATAACCCTGAACATCGATATTCATCATGTTACATTCAAAGTCAATCTCGGCATCATCAAGACGAATCATCTTAACAGTTTCTTTCTTCGGAAACTTGATACCAGGATATTGTTCCAAAACAATCTTTGGTTTTAGAACGGAACTACACATACCAGCATGATCACTCACAAACATTTCAACTTCTTTATCTTCATTTCCTAAGGCAAAAGGAAAGATAATAATGTTTGCATCGTTGGCATATTTGGATAAATTGTTTTCTAAGATTTCCAGAGACTCAGAAAGAGGTTCAAAGAACACAAGATTCTTCAAACCTTCTCTAACATAATCACCAATCTCTTCACCATGATGTGCTCCAATATGAAGAACACCACTTACCTCCATATTGTATTTTGAAAATAGATTTGAAAAATTAATTAGCATTGAAAATATCAAGAAGTTTGTTTACGGATGCTTTAAGAGAAAGTTCTCTTTCTACGAAAGTTGCGGGTTCATACATTCTACCACATAATTTTTCATACGCATCTTCTATTCCCGCCTCATTAAAGAAACGTTCACCACATTCATCTGACCAATAAGGAACTGAAGTAGCATGACAAGACCACTCTGGTCCCTGATCATTCCAATGTGTTACATCCCAAACAAGCATTGGAACATCTCTTGCCATGATTTCTTGAACTGCAATACCTTGACTTTCTGTTCCGTTCAAAAGAAAACAAAATCTTGATTGGTCACAAAGATTTTCAAGTTGATCCTCAGTATAAGATCCATAAGAGATTACGTTATAGGAAAGACCTTTACTTTCCAAAAACTCAATTACTTTCTTGAGTTCATCTTCACTTCTACGTTTAAAGTAAACTAAACAATCATATTTGATGTTTCTTTCAAAAGGTTTTGTTTCAATTCCAACTGGCCAAGTAGAAATTTTTTCTTCAGGAAAATTAAATTTCTCAATGGCAAGGTCTTTAGTCCACTGAGAAGGAACAATGAGTGATTTGTAATAATGTGGATTTTGTTGAAGAGTTTTTACGTGCTGATCAAAAAACCAAATTTGTGGCCCAATAAAACAATAATCCAACTTTAGTTTGGAATGCTTTAGATGACCAGTGTAATCATAATGAATTAAAAAATTATACTTATACTTTTCTTCATTAATAGTATAAGGAATTTTTTCTTGTTCCAAACTTTTGAGTAAATTAACCACAACTTTTTGTGGCCCATTCATTCTCGATGCACCACCCCAATATGATTGCTCATAGAATAAATTAAGCATTGATACTCCTCACAACATTCAGTTCTTGCATTTTCTTTGAACAATATTCGACGATATCGTCAACACAATCAGATGTATCTAACCACTCCTTATATTCTAACACACTATCTTGAACTGTTCTTTTTGGTTCCCATCCAAGATTACGCAACTTATTAATATTAGAGAAAATGTGTCTGGTATCACCAAAGCGATACTTTCCACAACCTTTTGGTTCATAATCAGTATACCCATAAGCATCGGCAACAACCTTAGCAAAGTTTTTAACGGTTATGGGAATGCCACCCCCAACATTGAACATTTCATAATCTGCTCTCTCATCCTCAAGCACAAGAACGTTTGCATCAACTACATCATGGATATTTACAAAATCCCTAATTTGATTTCCATCCTCATAAATGGGTGGTTCTTTACCTTGATGGAATGCCAGTGAGAATATGCGACAGGCACCACTATAAGCATTATAGAAACTCTGACGTGATCCCTGAACAATAGAATATCTCAAAGCAACTGTGGGAATATTATATCTCTTACCAAGAAACAGTGCGAACATCTCTTGGGATATTTTACTCATCCCATATGGATTTTGTGGGTTGGTTTTTGTTTCATCAGTTGGTGCCCACACAAGAGGTCCTTCATAACCTTCTGGACATCTAGGTTCCCATCTACCACGACGAAGATCTTCCTCCAACCTCATGTCAGGTTGAATTTGTTGCTCGATAGCATCAATATAAACTCCTTCACCAAGTGCTGCCTGACTACTTGCAACAATTACTTTTTTGATTGGTAGATTAAATTCATAAATCAGTTCATAAATCAGCGTTGTCGATCTAATATTAACGTCAACAAATTTAGAAAACTGCGGAAGATAATCTTGAAATGCTGCAAGATGGTAAACTACATCAACTCCATCCAGTGCTGCATAAAGAACACTTTTGGATGTAACATTACCTTGAATAAATTCGATTCTAGGATCAAGGTATGATGGTTTCTTTCCTTCGGGATGAACTGGTTGTGTTAGATAATCAAGGACACGAACTTCATATCCCATTCCAAGAAGGCGGTCTGCGGTGTGAGAACCAATAAACCCAGCACCACCAGTAATTAAGACTTTCATGATTTAGTGGCAATGAATCCCTTATAGCGTCCAGATGGATCGTTTAATCGATAATCAGAGTAAAATTCAAATTCCCAATCTGGCATAATTTCAGACCACCAATAAGGAGAACGAACATGCCAACAATCCCTGTGATACTCATCACCCCAAGGCTCTGAACAAACTAATATTGACCCTTTTTTAGATACACCATCAATTGCTTTTAAGATTTCTTCAACAACATCATCTGTAAGATGAGCAAAGACACACATAGTTGAGAACAATGCCTTTGATCTCAACTTTAATTTTGGAATTTCTTCTTCTGCAAATCCAACAATCAGATCAATACCAGTTTGCTCTGGGTATAACTCTTCAGCAATCTTAAGTGCTGCTTCCGATGGTTCTATTGCATATACTTTTTTATATCCTCGTTTTTCTACAAGATAGTTTGCAAACCATCCAGTTCCAGCACCAATATCAACACAATACTTAAAGTCTGTTTGATCTAAAACATCACCATGTGGAACATCGTCTTGATAAAGAAACTTGAAATTATCTTCATTTTTTAAATCATGTGCTCTCTTTTCTCTTTCGAAAGCATTGTCTTGAATGTATTCACTATTGTGATTTTCATATGATAGCAACCTAGACATTTACAATTTCCTCAAACAATTTAATATATTTTGCCATAACAGAATTCAAAGAATAGACTGAATTATATCTGCTCATTGAATTATTACAACAAATTTTATAATATTTAGAGTCGCTGATTAAACGCCTCATCACATCAGCATACTCACTAGAATTACTAACAATGGCACCACCATCAGCAATTTGTTCTGCCTGTCCCATACTTGGAGCAACATGACTAATCATTGGAATTCCATGAGACATTGCTTCTATAATAGCACAAGAACACTGTTCACCATCTGCTCTGCCATGTGCATAAACAGATAATGTATTCAAAAACTTATGGACATCCAAAAGATCTGCAGTTGTTGGTAGAAATTCAATGTTCTTAATACCTAAAGACTGTGCCTGTTGCTTATATCGTTCACTTCCACCAAGAAGTAAGAACATCGTCTCAGAACTTTCAACCTCTTTATATGCTTCTAAAGGGATTGGAGAAAAAATACCATCATCGTTTCTTTGGTGAAGTCCAAAAGTAAACTTCTGAGGATAAGAATATTTTTCTTTTGTCTCTGGAACATAAACTGGGTTTGGAATAATCATTGACTTATTTCTAGGTCCACCAGCACCTATCCAACGTTCTCTTTGCTCGTTCGAGATAAGAATCGTTTTATATACGTTTGGTTTGTTTTCTGCCATTCCTGCAAGGTGAATGGTATCAACAATTGGTGTATTTTTAATTAAGTAAAAAGGATACTCTGGATGTCCTGCTCTTCCACTTACAATTACATCATAAGCATCTTCATCAAATACATCCCAAAAGTTTGTATTAACCCAATCATGTGTTGGAGTAGTTACATTCTTAAACTGAACATTAAACTTGATTAGTTTGACTCCATTATTCTTACAATACTCCACTCTACTTGGATCCGTATCGATATGTTTAAAATCAGATCCAATATAAGGAGCAGCATCACAATAGTAATAATCTACTTGAAACCTATCTTTTGGCAACTCTGAGGCAATTGTTTGAAGAACTTTTTCTGTTCCACCAATTGCCATTCCACCAAACTTAACGAAAGCAATTTTAATCATCAGTCAGACTCATTCAACATTTTAACCCAAAGATCCCATGGATGCTTGACATCTTGCAAACAGTGGCGGACAAAATCATCACCATAATCATCTGGAAGATTATCAGTAAAGGGAAGAACCCAAAACACATCAATCTCCTTTTCCCAATAAAAACTCAACTCATAACCTTTAGGATTACCAGGACAAATTACTTGCGTCAAATTAGAATCGGGAATGGAGTCAGTCCACCCCATTTTAGGCAATCCATACCAACGACCATTTTTAGTTACATAAATCCATCGATGATGATGTAGACCTCTAGTTTGTGGGATTTCTGGATACCATCCACGCATGAGTTCCATTTGTTTACTTGGAACTCCAATCCATCCTGCTTTAGCAACCTTCTGAAGTTGATTTACAACAAACTCTGGATGACTGATATCTTCAAGAGTTTGACGACAGATAACAAAATCAAACTTTTTGTTATCCTTAACCCAAGTAAAAATTTGTTCCCAACCTTCTGGTTGCGTTATATTACCTTCAATATATTGTCCATCAAATCCTTTTGGACAAACAAAGTCCATTATAACATCAGTATTTTTCCAGAACCAGGGTCCAACTGCACCACCAACATCAAGAACTTTAAAGTTACCATCCTTTCTTTTTTTAGTGAGGAATTGATTTAATTCATCTCTATTAGGTTCTTCATATCCGTAAGAAAAATTATGCATTTTTTTCTCTCCATTCTACAAGTTGTGGAATCTGCCAAATGTTCAGACCAGAAAAATAATCAGCACCATATGTCTCAAAGTGTTTAATAATATCTGGTAAAAGATTTTTTCTTAAAAAATTGTCATCATTCCATTCTGGATCAAAGTTAGGAATATTTGGAGTTGGAATACCTTCAATCCATTCTTTTGGCATTTCTCTCATACCAACATTTTGATCCTGATAGCAGATTTGATATTTGGCATTAATAGCACCCAGAGCACCAGGTCCCTGCTGGACTAATTCACCAACTTGACACCATGCCTGCTTCAATAAGAAGTTATTAAAATATGAGAACTGGTAGTGTAGAACGGCACCGTGCTCAACTTTTAATCGACGAAGAGTATCATTATTGTTTATTCCGATGGTTCTGCCTTCACACATATAGTTGTATGAGTAATTTAGATCTGGATGATCGGCAACAATGAAATCTTTGAAGTTACGACTCCATACGGTATGATCATCACGATAGTGAGTGCAACTCTTCCACAATGCTAACCACTGCATATAAACTTTTTCTCCTGGATTGAGTTGAGACATAATATCTCTAGCAATCGGAACAAAGTTTGAAGTAAACGTTTCGTCAGCATCCAGGCAAACAAAGTGTGTTCCACCTGCCTCTCTAGCATAGTTAAACAAGTGTTGACGAATTAGTCCACAAGTCCAACCACCCTTAAGGTTTTCGGTATCCTCATACCCCTTCACAATCACACCAGCATCTTCCATGATCTGGCGAGAATTATCTGTTGAGTGATCATCAACCGCAATAATCTCATCACAGATTGGTTGAACATTAGAAAGATATGTTGGAAGATATTGTTCTTCGTTTTTAAAAGGTAGAATTCCTATAACTTTCATTTAAAGTAAACTCCAAATCCAGTATCTTTGTGTGCCCAATCTCCTACATCTTTTTTGTAAGACCAATCCAATTCTTGATGGAATTTCCATTTTGATCTGCCAGGAGCATAATCACGAATATCATCAACCAACATTATACAATCATCTTTCATGTATGGATGCCAAACTTCATACTCTTTAGACAATTGTTCATAAGTATGAATTGTATCAAAAAATATCATTGATATACTTTTCTTATCAAAATTATCTTTTACTTTCTCAGCATCAAGACTATCGAAATTATTCATAATATAAACTCTATTATCATTCTTGATTTTGTCAGTAACAAATCTAACATCATCAACAATATCAAGGGTATAAAATTTACTATTTTCTTTTAAGGCATCATAGACAGAAATAATACCCAATCCCTCTCTATTTCCACATTCAACAATAATACCGTCAATTTCTTTAGTAAGACTATGAAGCAATTTAAAATATCCAGAGATATTTTCATTGTTGTTGATGATGCTGTTAAAAACTGAATTATTTTTTACTTTTTCAAGTAGACTAGGATCATTCCATGAAATATATGGATTAGATTCAGAACTCGAAACTATGGATTTTAATTGATCTAATTTCATTTTTTATAACTCAGAGCAGGGGTTTTAACATTGTCAACGATGATATTTTCCACATCATACTTTTCTGCTTCAGGAATCAAATGAGGTTCTAGAACATTTAATCCATAGCGAAGTTCAATAACAGTTCTCTCAAGAGGTTGTTTACTATTTGGACGAGTACTTGCTCCAAGTCCTTCATCAAGATAGTATCCCAATACCTCAGGAATGTGTAGACCTTTGTGATTGTAAGCTAATCTCAAAGCAAAATCAAAGTCTGCACCAGAAACAAGTTGTTCATCAAAGACACCAGAGGTTTCAATACAAGACTTTCTAAACATAAAGAAAGGACCAAGGATCATACCCTTTGTAAGGTATTCTTCTTTACCTGTCTCGTCTACCAATCTACCATCGAATGTTTCAAACTGATCGACAATCTCAAAGTTACCATAAACAAATCCCACATCAGGATTCTCATCTAGTGTACTAGCCATGATCTCAATAGACTCAGGAGTTCTAAGATCATCTACGTTCCAGATACAAAGGTAATCGCCAGATGCATATTCAATACAACGATTCATTGAAATACCAATTGGATCAACACCATCTTCTACTTTGATGTGTATTACATTGTTATACTTTTCATTGTGTCTATTAATAAGTTCAATCTCCTTTGGATCAGGATCATTATGATCAATAACAATCTCCAAATCTTTATGAGTTTGAATCCTAAGATTTTTCAGGAAACCACCCATGTACTTCTTCATGTTATAACATGGTGTGATAGTACTAACTTTTGTCACTTACATACTCCTTTTTATTTTATTAAAAACTTTAGAGATAATATCACCAATACTAGTTTATAGTAATGTTCATATTATAATCCAATTGTCTAACATAATATCAGATCCAGTTCCATTAGTAAACCATTTGGATGGTCCAATAACAGTATTAGTATTTGAAAGAAAAGCCGACCACCAACTATATGTGCTATTGGCAATGATATGATTTTTACATGATCTCATCAAATACATATGACCAGAATCTTGTTGACCATCATATGCACTACCAATATAAACAACTTCTTGTTTGTCATTTTTTATATTTTTTTTACACCATTCAATGTCTTCAGAGAAAACATAATAAGTAAGTGTGTCATATTTATCCTCCAAAATTTCCATAGATTTCTGATAGTAATCAGTGCCCATATGATAGTTATGTTTAAATGCAGTAGGATTATTGATAAAGTCTCCCCTACGAACATGTATACTTACAGAGTTTTCTTGTGAAAGAATCTCCTGTCTTTTCTCTTCAATATGTAAATTAAATTTGATCTTAAATTCAAATTGTTTCCTGATCTCATTTTCTACAACTTTAAACTCATTATAGTTCTGAAACCAACCTTCCAGTAATACCGCACCTTCAGGAGCATCCTCAAGTTCACGATCAACATTAAAAAGATTTAGATCATAACCACGACCAGTCAATCCTTTTTTAATCACCTTTCTTTCTTGACCACGATAGAAAGAAGTATCGATCTTAAAATTTTTAAACTCTGAATGTTCTTTTAGAGTAGAAAGAGCAGCAGCATATTGGAACATTTGATTTCCCATACCTCCCTGAAGGCGAACATAAAAAATCATCGTTTTTCAATCTGTATGTTAATCCACTCGTATGTTTTACGAATGCCTTCTTCTAGTGTCTGTGAATAATCCCAACCAAGTTTTTCTCTAATCAAATCATTATTAGAGTTACGACCACGAACACCAAGAGGACCATCAATATGGTTTTTCTCTACAGTCTTACCAGCAACTTTAGCAGCAGTATCTACCAATTGATTGATAGTGACCATTTCTTCAGAACCGATATTCACAGGTCCCATGAAGTCGCTATCCATCAATCTTCTAGTTGCTTCGATGCATTCATCAATGTACAGGAAGGAACGAGTTTGTAGACCGTCTCCCCACACTTCGATAGATCCACCTGACTCCGGGAGGAGAGCAACTTTGCGGCAGATTGCAGCTGGTGCTTTCTCTCTTCCACCGTCCCAGGTGCCTTCCGGACCAAAGATATTATGATAGCGAGCAACACGTACAGGAATACCGTAGTTACGATTGTAGGCAAAGTATAGACGCTCTGAGAAAAGTTTTTCCCATCCATATTCCGAATCTGGATTTGCGGGATATGCGGATTCTTCACGGCAATCTGGGTTATCAGGATCGAGTTGATTATGCTCAGGATACATACAAGCAGATCCAGAGTAGAAGATCTTGGTAGTATTTTTACCCTTTTCTTCATTCATCTTGCGCTGACATTCAAGCACATTCAGATTAATAGTAACTGAATTGTGCATAATATCAGCATCGTTTTCGCCAGTAAAAACGAAACCTGCTCCACCCATATCAGCAGCAAACTGATAGATCTCATCAAAACATTGAATATAACGATAAGGAACCGAATGGTAGAAGTTACCTCGATCTCCCTTATATTCTAAAACTCGACGAACAAAATCTACATCACGTAAATCTCCTTGAATAAATTCGTCTGCTTTAGTTTCAGAAAATTCCGGTCTTTTAAGATCTACACCACGAACCCAATATCCTTCAGACTTGAGTCTTTTGACCATGTGACTTCCAATAAATCCACCAGCACCCAATATAAGTGCTTTTTTGACATATTGAGGCATAAAGATATTAATTCTTTTGTATATATCATACTAAAAAAGACGGTTGTTGTCAACCGTCTAAGTATTATTCAGGCTCGCCACTTGTTCTTTAACTGGAAACAAGAAACCAGGCGGGAGTTACCTCCATCCGCACCACTTGTTTTTAGGAAACAAGAAACCATAGAGGGTCATATGACTCCACCAGTATTTTTAAAGTCTCTCCATGACTTGAAGGGGGGGGTTCCCGACCAGTGCTGTTAACGTCCATCCGTGACGATTTTATTTAAAACTATACCATCCTGTTATTATATATTTTTCTTCCGTAGGTGATGGTATTCCTCTGTGTGTATGAGTCCAGTCAACTGGCCAAAATAATGTTAATCCTTTTTTAGGTTTAATTTTGATTTGTTGATAATACCATTCAGTTTCTCCACCGTCATTTACATCATTCAAATAAGTCATAAAAGCTAGATGTCTATTCATAGCTTGAATACTTCCATCTCTTTCAGTATGAAAAGACTTAAATCCTCCACCAGGATTATACATTTGTATGTTAACTGTTTCAGTAATACAAAATGACGAAACGGTGCTATTAGAGAATTGATACTTATCAAGATAAAGACTAAGAACTTGAGAAAGGCAAGTAAAATAATTACTCATTCTCATATCATGAGTATTATTTGAAATAACTTTATCAATAGAATCTTTAACTTCTTTATTCAGACCAGCTGTTGTCATTCCAGGATTACGTGGAAAGTAATTATCTTCTTTAAAAAAGTCAATTACTTGATCACAAATATTTTCATCAATTACCCATCCAGATATAAAAGATGGGTAATTAACATCAATTGAAAACTCTTGCATTACATAACTTCTACATATTCAAGATCTTGAGAAACATATTCCATGATCATTTCGTAATCATCAAGTGGATCACCAGAAAAAATCACTCCTTCATTTTTATAATATCGAAAAAGTTTTTTGTAAAGTTTCGGATTCTTTACATCCAGAAAAAAATCTCCTTTAGAAGCAGCTCGAAGAGTGCTGACATCTTTCTTGAACTTTTCAGTCAGTGCCATTGTCTGTGTTGTTTACCCAATTATTATAAGGTTTGATAGGTATTTAGTCAAGTGTGCCAGTCGTGAAACTGGCAATCGGAGTACTCAGATTTGAACTGAGATTATTCCGCTTCCCAAAAGCGGTGCCATGACCAAGTTAGGCGATACTCCGGTAGTGAAAGTGTTCTATCCTATGACAATTGGAACACAAGACTTCGCATTTATTGAGTTCCTCTATAACATTTCCCCAAGACTTTTGTCTTGCAACAACACTTGGGTTTCCCTCTTTGTTATCGTCTGTATGGTGGAACTCTAATGCCCTGTAATCATCATATCCACAACGATTACATTTCAGGGTCTTTTTATATTCCCTGAATTTATCTACCCTCTTTCCTGCTTCCTTACCTTTCTGTTTAGAATAGCAAGGAATGCACTTGTGACGGTAGTATTGAACTCCTTTTATTTTACCAGCACTTGGAAAATTAGACAAGTCTAAATGATGTTCAACACCACATTTTTTACAAGTTCTGGTTTCCATTTTGGGAGTATTAGGAATATTCCCAAATATTTATAAAAGGAATTTCATCTATCCTCTTTTGGATGTATGAGCATTATACCTATAAATGGTCCCATTGTCAAGAGGAAGCAAAGGAACCCGAAGGAATAATCATTATTTATGATGGTTCTTACTAATTGTATCATTGTGGATAAGCGTTATTTAAACCCCAGATTATTAGTGTAATAATTAAACTCCAAATTACTACACTACTTAATAAAAGTTTCATGGATTTTTAGGATCTATTTTTAAATTTTTTAAATAATTAATCCACCAATCAGGATCTGATCTTTTCCAATTTGGAACTGGTAATCCCAATGATGAATAATGTTCTTCAAGTGCCTTATCGATAATCTGTGCGATTTCCATATTCCTCTTCCTCTTCATCAACGTCAGCATATACGTTTTCCAAATAGGGTCCTCGTTCTCTAGATGGTTCTTTTCTGACATATTCTTTTTCGGCATTTACTGCGGACAACCATACCGCTAACTTCATTACTATGTAGATGATTGCCAAAGGTAAAAAACAGGCAAATAAGATTACTGATTCCATTATTCTGAAAAAACCGAAAGTATGAACAGAAATAAACCAAATGATATGAAAAAACCTGAAATTAATAGGTACGATACCATAAGTGTCTGAAGTAGTTATCTACCTCTACTAAACTTCCTAATGGTGCTTCTCCTTCTCCATAAGACCACTCACGACAAAAATTAAACATTCTTTGGTCAACTTTGGGAGGAGTAAACATTCTTGCAAAAGATGCTAATGCAAAATGATACCGACTTTTAATGTGCGGTTCCATTTCCTTTGTACTTATCTGAATTGTAGTACTGAGTTTCTCCTTTAAAGAAACCAAAAAATATTGTAGATAAGACAAAAGGAATTGCTACCCACAATAAGACATTACCTAACATGGTGACCTCATTTTTCATCTCCAAGATATTTTGCAAGAGGATCTTTTTTAGTTTTAACAATTTCACATGCTCTTTTGTAAAATATGTTATCAATATTACCTGATGCTTCAAATGTTGCTTTAACTTTCACCCAATTATTATAGGTGTGATCATCCATACATTTCCCCCCAAACTATACACTAGATATAATAGTTTGAAGTTTGAAAACGTCAACTTTGTGTTGAAATACACAAAGTGTTGAAGAAAATATTAAGATTTAAACGGAAGGTAGGCGAATCGAACGCCTAAGGGATTTAACACCTCGACTGTTTTCAAGACAGCTGCCGTCACCTATCGGCTTGACCTTCCTAACGAACCTCAAAATCGAGTTTACGAACTTTGCGTTGTCTTCTTGCCTCTTGCCAGGCAATATCTTCGCTAGTCAAAAATCCTTTTTTAGTTTCTGACCTATAAGAGTTTAGCATAACAACCTGCGATAAGTCAACAGCAGAGATTTTATCTCCACGAATGGTTGTCATATTTGAACAACCACATGATACTGACTTACTTGGAAGACCTTCTAACTCTCTATTACAGACTTTACATCTTATTTTAACTCTTTCCATGACAAGATAAACTACTCATTGTCATGTTATTTATAATGGGCAATATCGGATTCGAACCAATGACCAACTGCGTGTAAAGCAGATGCGCTACCGCTGCGCTAATCGCCCTTATCTCTACATTGTAGCATATACTCTACAGTATTGGCAACATCTTCCATGGCATCTCTTAGAAATGGTTGTTGACCAGAATGTTGTTCTTTATGCACGTTGCCATTTCCCCACTGTTCTGTGAGTGTCCAACGCCACTGTCCCATTCCTTTTGAATACCAAAGTTTTATATTCACAATATCTGAAATTCTGTATTATATATCACTCAAATATGGGTCGAACTTGATACCCATATCTACGACGCATTTCTCTCATTTGTTCTGGAATATTTCCATAAATTCCCATATTCATATAAACGCAATCAAGATAACGAAGATCTTCACGTTTTGCATCAACAGTAAAGTAGTCACAATAGAGAAGAATCTCTTGTGGAACTTCTACCTTTTGGTAATTGATATCAATATAAAATGGAACCATAAAAAAGGGGGGGATAAAAATCCCCCGTATTATAGCAGAATTACTTCAGAGTTTCAACAGCAGCAAGTGCTTTTTGACGAAGTTCTTCGGGAAGAGGAACATAACCAAGAGAGTCTGCCTTCTGTTGCTGAGTAGGAGTCAGCATGTAACGAAGCATAGTCTTTACATCTTCATTCTTCTCATACTCAGGATATGCAAGAATCCAAGTCAGGGAGACGATAGGATAAGCATTTTCACCTGCGGGGTTAGCGTCAGCGCCACGCAACTGAGAGTCAAGAACAATTTTGCCAAGTCCTGCAGAAGCAGTTTCAGCAGATGCTGTGACATAATTACCTGCCTTATTTTGGATAGCAACTTGTTGCAGACCTGTCTTCACATAACCATAGTTCACATAACCAATAGCACCAGGAGTATTCTTAATCTGTGCAGCAACACCAGAGTTACCCTTGGCACCAACACCAACTGGCCACATTACAGATTTACCAGTGCCGACCTTTTCTTTCCACTCAGGAGAGAATGCGGACAGAGAGTTGGTGAAACCTTTGGTAGTACCAGAACCATCAGAACGATGAACAGTAGCAATTTGCTTATCTGCACACCCAAAAGTGGACCAGTTAGTGATCTTGCCAAGGAACACATCAGCAAGTTGCGTCTGTGTCATCTTGGCATCACAACCAGGCAGATTGTAGGCAGGAACAATAGCACCACCGGTCATGGGGATGTGAACCATACCTTCAGCAGGTTGCTTAGCATCACTTACGGCACCATCAGAGGCACCGAAATCAACGGTCTTTGCCTTGAACTGACGAACACCAGCACCACTACCAACTGCTTGATAGTTTACTTGATTACCAGTATCCTGAGCAAAGGATTGTGTCCAGTTTTGATACAACATTGCGGGGAACGTAGCACCAGCACCATTCAAAGTAAATTTCTTAGATGCTTGCTCATTAGGTGAGCAAGCAGCAAGAATACCACCACCAACTACGGTTGCTCCAACAACAATTGCCAGAGTCTTTTGCATGGGTTTGAGTTTCATTTATATCCTCTATCAGAACTTGTACTTAGTGCCAATCTCAACCTTCCAATCAGTCTTGTCAGAAAGATTGATGAACTCTGCCTTTGCTTTTGCAGAAAGTTTATTAGTCAGTGCAATAGCGGTTCCAAGTTCAGCAGCAGTGAATCCTTTGGAGTCACCACCGTCAGGAGTCTTAGCACCACCACCAACTTCAACGTAGGGCTTCAGAGCACCAACTTTCCAGTCATAACCCAGACGTGCCTGATTGACTGCTTCTTTATAATTCTCATCAGAGAACTTAAATTCAGACTTGGTGGACACATAGGGGCCAGCAAGGGCAGGTGCCGTCACCATAGGAATTGCCAGTGCGGCAAGAGCGATTGCTTTCATTTGAAATTTCCTTTTCTAGTGTTTTCGAGTTTGTCCGTTGAAGACCCACATATTATATCAAAAAATTTTGATATTGTAGTTAAGGTCAATTAAAGAACAAATCTCTGTATTTAAGCAAGGTTAACTTAATTTTAACCATAAAAAAACCTCCCCTTTAAGAGGAGGTTAGAATTACCTGATATTAATATCAGAACTTATACTTAACGCCCAGTTTGCCACCATAACCATTGTCACCGCCATCAGCAGCAGTTGCCATGGAGAACTCGCCATATACACCCAGGTTCTGGGTAGCGGCAACAGAAGCGCCTACCTTACCTGTGAAGACGGTTTCGCTATCGCCACCATCAGGAGTCAGGAAAGCAGGACCGCCCTGGATGTAATAACCCAGAACGCCTTCGCTACCTTCAAAACCAAGATGCAGATCAGTTGCAGCACCGCCATAGTCAGCACCGGACCAACCAGCGTTGGTTTCGACATTAACATAAGGACCTGCAAGGGCAGCAGAAGCCAGGAAAGGAGTTGCAGCAGCAGCTGCGATTACAGATTTAATCATTTTAGATACCTCGTTTTTTACTTGTGGAATGGTTACCCACAGATGTTAAGAACCTCGACTTGGTTCTGTGTTGCCTTTTGTTACAAAAATAAACAAAAGGTCTATTATTTATACAGTTTCGGGAGATTCGGTTTCCCGAAAGCGAAATACGGGATTCGAACCCGTGACACCAACTTGGAAGGATGGGATGTTACCACTACACCAATTTCGCAAAGGGGCGAGGAGATTTCTCTCCTCAACGCATCTTTCACACGGAAGGGATTATAAGACAAGATTGTAATCTTGTCAAGCCACTGACTGGATTCGAACCAGCAACCTTCTCATTACAAGTGAGATGCACTACCGTTGTGCTACAGGGGCGGGTTGTGTATTTCTCTATGGCAGTTAGCACAAACGAGAATACACTTTTCTGCTTCTGCTCGTTGTTTAGCAAGAGAAGCAGTAGAACCTATTATACCACCTTCCTTTGCAGTTGGGTCAGTATGATGAAATTCTAATGCGGCAAGACATTTATCATAACCACACCGAGAGCAACAGTTTCCTGCTTCCTCTTTTAGAATCGCTACATTCTTCCTTCTGGTCGCAGATGTCCTTTCAGACATTTTTTTCGCCCATTCAGGATCTTTTGCTTTTCTTTCGGCGTAAGTTCTGGTTTCTATCTTTGCCATTATTATCGGTATAACTTTTTTTATTTATACCGATAACTCCCGTTGCTGGGCTCGAACCAGCGACATTTTGATTAACAGTCAAACGCTACTACCAACTGAGCTAAACGGGAATACTCAGTCAAGCAAGGATTTTTCTTGCTTGGAAAGTCTGAAATACATTTTATAGTATCTCGATTTCATTTCTTCAAGAATCTCCATGTCGTCATCAAATGCCATATACTTACACAATTGGTAAGAACCCTCTAACTCACTAATGAGTCGGAGAATATTTACAGACTTGACTTCAAGACCACCATGACGATACTTATACCAATCACGTTCCACATGCTGTAGAGGTTCAGGCAAATTTGAATCCCTTGGATCTGGCATAATCAAAAGAAACGAAAAGTATGGGTAAGTTTACCCAACGACTCAAGTAGGATTCGAACCTACGACCGACTCTTTAGAAGAGAGTTGCTCTAATCCACTGAGCTATTGAGTCAAGGGTAAAGAGGGGTCCAGACAACTCCAAAGGAGTTGCTCAGAACGAAGTTCCGTTCGGTTCCCCTCTCGACTCAGATATTATAAACCGTCTTAGTCAGGGAGTCAAGCCTCTTCTGCAGGTGCTTCTTCTACTGCCTCTTCTGGCGCTGTAGGTTCTGGAAGTGTTACACCTGTTTGTGTGAGATATTCAATTGCACCTTGAATTTTCCAAAATACTTCTCTTTTAGATGCAGTAGCACTTTGAAGATTATCCAACTCATTCTGTAAAGATCGTGCTTGTTGTAGCAAACTAGATAGATGTTGTTGTTGTTCAGTCATTACTATTTTCAAATTTTTGTAATTTGATTTTATTTATATCATACATCTATCAACTAAATAAAGGTAAGATCCGTGCTTAGTTCTATGAAGAAAACCCTAATATTACTTGGATTATTGTTATTTACTTCTCCAGCATATGCGGGTGGTCTTGTCACCAAACATGCTTCTAGCGTTCAATTAACCGTTGATGCTGCTAGATCGACAGCAACAAGAGTTGGTTCATCATTCAGTATTTCTGGTAGTAATGTAGATACTACTGACGGAACAACTGTCAATACAGTTTCTGCCGGAACAATTACATCTGGCATCTATGCTCCAGGAACGATTGCTGCAACTCAAGATACTCCTGGTGCCGCATTCTCATTTAGTCAATCTTATACTCAGGGCGATGCAATTCCTGCTGCTGCTCCCACTGTCGGTGATGTTCCCAACTTTGGAAGCGTAACTTCTTATACTGCAGGAACTGCTGGTGCTCTTGCCGGTACAGTAACTTCGGCAGGAGTTCTTACCGTAACAGCAGGTGGTCCAGGTTCAAGTGCGGTAGGACAATTTGTTTCAGAAATCACTGTAATCGACTGACAATAAATATGGATAGATTACAAGAAGCAATCGGTCTTGGGTTGGTTCTTGGTGTTCTACACGGACTACTTGTACCTGTTGCAAAGGCAGTTCCAGTAGTTCCTAACTTTACACAAGGAGCGATGACCAGCCACACAGAAACCACGTCTAAAGTTACAGAAACAATCAACTCAATTGATTACAGCACTGGATATCAATATTCTGTAACTGGAAGTGGAATCACGGCAAATGGAAATTTATCCCCAGGAACTGGGGCAATAAGCGTAACTATTGATGGAGTGACATCATCATGGACTGGAGTAACAAGCAAACCACAATTCGTACAGACAAACCCAGGAGCAGCATTCCAGTTTACAGAAACGTATTCTGGTCCAGGAATGTCGAATCAAACGATTATTCAAAGAGTCACAGAAGTGACAAGCATTACAGACACAACAAGTATATTTCAACAGTAAGTCGTATAGTAACAGGAGCACTTATTGTATCCTCCATTCTCTCACAAAAGGTATTGGCTGAGACTGTTGGTGGCGTTAGCGCCACCGCTTCTCCTATTGCTAACAGCTCGGGTAGCGTTACCAACCAGGCGATTCAGGTGCTACAAGGCCCATACATCACGAACACGTATGGTGGTGGAATCCAGTGTCAGGGACCTACCCTCAATTTTACGCCATTCATAACAGGAGCACTCTCAAGACAAACCCCATACGAAGATTACTATTGGGATAATGTCTATGATATGAGAGACATGGACGAAGATGGGGCACCAGATAACCCAGGAAGCGTCTTGTATAGAGTTCCAATCAGAACTGGGCAGAAGAATAATCACAATACTTCTCTGGGCATTTCGGCAACGCTCTCTATTCCTCTTGATGGTGGATTACAGTCACGTTGCAAAAAAGCAGCAGATACTCATACTGCATTACAACAACAAATGCTTGCCAATAAGAGATTGGATTTTGAGATTGCCAGACTTAAAAATTGTGGCGAATTAATGAAGGCAGGTATTTACTTTCATCCGAAAAGTGAATACGCAAAGATATGTTCCGATGTTATCGTAACTAATCCTGGAGGAGTGATTCCACCACACAGACATTCTATCCCTTCGGCTTCAGTGCCTTCCTCAAAGCGCGAATTGCCTGTGTCCGGTCCCGCTGCTCCTCTCGACGCTCTGCCAAAGACAAAATCTTAGGTTTCTTTCCTCTTATCTTTGCGATCTTTGTAATAACCTTCTTAACTGTTGGTTTAATAACTTTTAATAAAATATCGGCAAGTGGTTTTGCCAGAAGCGCAGATGTAGTCGCAATCACAGCAATCGTAGCAGTCGTTGTTGCCGCTTCTGGTGCCGGTAAATATTTTTCTTGCCAAGGTATTTCTGGTTTAGGTTCAGGAACTTCTATAACAGGTTCTTTTATCTGAACTGTTTGTGGTTGGGCAGGAAGAACTTCTAGGGGAATTTCTGGAGTTTCTGCTTTTGGTTTTTCATACTTTGGAACTGCAGCAGGTTTTGTTGGTATCACCCTTTCTGGTTCAAAATCCATAGGAGTATAAAAGGGGATACTAGCGTCACAATGCGTAACAAGTCCATTCGGGTCATCTTTTTGAAGCTCCTTATTACCGTTTCCAGAATTATGTGACTGAACACATCCTGGCATATCTATAATAGGAACACCAACCTGAAATGTCACTGGTGCAGCAGCAGGTATTGCCGTAGGTGGAGACATCAACCATTCAGGAACTGGAGGAACATTAATTTCCCTTATCCGAATTTCACGAATTTCAATCATTAACTTTCAAAGAAATTAAAAACTGATGTCCATATGGAATGGAAAAATACATATAGGGCAAAGGTTTTTGTTGCCTCTTCCTTTGCCATATCTTTTTTTCTTTTAACCATAATACCAATAATTCTTTAACTATTTAACATTAAAAAGGCACAACTCCGCCAGTTACAGGTGGAATGTTAGTTTTTGTTTCGGGAATAACTCCACCGGTTGCCGATGGCATTTCAGGAACTTTTGGCATTAATTCTTGAACAATTCCAGGAAGAGAATCTGAAATTTCCTTAACAACCTTTTGCCTCGTCTCTTCAATCATTACATCTTTATTTTTATACAACCAAAATCCTCCTGCAGCAATAGCAGCACTAACCAAAAAGGATGTAAAAGCCATAAAATTAAAAATTTTTTGCATTTTTATTAATCCCTATTAATGCTATTTTTATTTCCAATAGCATTCATACCAAGAGTAATTAAAACGATTAAAAAAAGAACATAAAGAGTAGAAATCATACCACTAAAGTGCCATGAGCACGACGAATTTCTTTCAGTTCTTCAAAGTTCTTTTTCTTTGTCCCCCCATCGTATTCCCACGCTAGTCCTTCAGCAATCATTTGCTCATTAAGTGAAACAGTTGCGTCACCAATATATAACCATCCAAGAAGACGACCATACTTGCCCACACCACCAACAAGTTCAGTGCGGATGACAAGATCATCTTCACCGGCAATTGCGCTTTCAAGTTTTTCTTCAAGCCAATGAGTGGCATCATATCCTAATGCCTTCTCTTCCTCATCCTTTGTTCTCTTCTCAGGCGTATCAACTCCTGCAACTCTAACTCTTTCTTTCTTGTATAAATCAAAACCGAGATCAATAGTAACATCAATAGTATCACCATCGACGACACGATTAATCTCTACTACTCGGAAGTTGTAACAACTCTTCCGACTCGGTGGAACCATAATGCCCATAATTGAACTCCGCTAATGCTTGATCTAAGGCATCTTCGGGAGGAGTCATTGTTTGCTCCAACCGATATAATTTTAAATTTTCTAGTGCCTGATTGAATATCTCCAACTTCTTATTTTGAGCATAAACTGCCGTCGTACTCAAAATAAGAATTGGAATCAACAGGTATTTCATTTTTATCATATGCCATACAAAGTATATATTACTTTTTCTTTCCTCCATTCTTAGCTTTCTTTGCCGTTGCATTGCCCTGGTTCTGCGCCTTGTTGTTCGCAGATCCCTTCTTGCCCTTGTTCGCGGACTTGGCCATCTTCTTTTAGTTCCTGATATGCTAAAAACATAATAGTATATATGTAATATCCCGTTCCAGAAAGGAGTAGGATCATCGCAATAAAAATACTCCAAACTGGATCATTCATTTATCTTTTTAAGGTAATCTTTTTCTTCTTGATATGGAACTATTTCACCTGTTTTAAGTTTAATCAAATACTGAATCTCAGGAAATAACCATTCATTAACTGGTAAACAATATTTAAAATTCACGGTGTTAATGCAATTTATTACAACCACTGACCAGAATGCAGTGACATAGTTTATAAAGGTAAGCATCACTAACAATCATTAAAGACAGATCCAACTTCAGATCCAACATCAGAACCTACTTTTTGACCAAGTAATAATGCCCAACCACCTACTAACCAACCAACGTAGGGAATGTTAACAACAGCAGGAACAATTGCGCCAGCAGCAATTGCACTACCTGCCATCGCACCTTGTGACCGTGCTCCAGCGTCCGCCCTGATGCACTCTTCGCTTTTGGCAAGAGTCTTTCCCTCACCGTCTGTTGCGGCACCTCCTGTATTTCTGGTGCCTTCTCTTGTATATTGATCACGACGATATTCATTCCTTTTTTCAGATGATCCGCCAAACCATCCTTTTTTATTTCTATCGACATCAAGAGATCTTTCAGATTCTAAAATCTTAGGATCATCTGCACGATATTCAATTTCATATCCATCTTTATTTGCTTTGATTTTATAAGATGAATATGGTCCGCGAGGAATATTAATAACAGGAACTTGATTTACTTTTGAATTATTATCTTTAAGAACATATCCGAGAAGACCAATATGAGAAATACCAACAATCATACCTAATGCCAACAAAGCAATCTTAATTGGTGATTGCTTTGTTGGCGTTGTTGTTGGTATTTCTAGTTCAATTTTCTCAGACACTTTTGATTCCCATATCATGATCAATCACTATTGAACTTTTTCTTTTTTATCTTCCTCTTTTTTAACAACTTCTTCATCTTTTTTCTTTGCCGGTTGAACTCCAAATGTAGCTAAAGTTCCAGTAAAGACGCTAGCAATAAAAGTTGGGTCTATGTTTTTTTGAGGAACACCAGGAATAGTTACATAATTAAGTGTAAGAATTGCTGCAGACCACGATAGAATAACAACACGCACAAGGGCAGATAAACCTTCATCTGCCCAATCAAACTTATCTTTCTTATTGGCATCCTCTTTTTGCTTCAGGTTTGAATCTGTCATTTGAAAAGAGTGAGGCTCTTTTATTTATCAATAAACCCCTCATCAATTAAATATTTCTTGGTAAGAGGAGTTGGAGGATAAACTTTCCACATTGGTTGTTTGGCACATACCATAAGAGCATTCATGGTCATGTTTTCAGTATGACCAGCCCACATTGCTTCTTGTTCCCAAGGAAGAGAATGTTTTGGATAAGTATCTTTAGCAATATCGCGCCAATATTGAGGAATCTCATCTTCATTATGAATGATAGCAATAAAGTTATTATGAATTGTTCCTGCCATACAATCTTGAGCAGCGTGCCATCCTTCGTGCCTCATGACGCTCATCAACTGATGAGGTTTGTGCATATAGTCTTCATTCAGAAAGAAGTTATTTCCAACTGTGTGATATACCCCACGATGCTGTGGAGGAAAATATTTTTCACTTGCTAGAAAAACTTTAACTCCGATTTCTCTAAGAGCAGATAGCATCTCATTAAACTCATAAGCAATAGAACTAAAATCGCTATCTGGATACCTCGTGGAAAGATCTTCAATATCTTTGACTTGTTTGACTTCATCGGTGCATTCTCGTAAAAGCATACAACCCATTGCGTCATAACTATTCCAACCTTTTACTTCTGGGTCAGCAAGTGCGGGAGTAGCAAAAGCAAATGCAGTCAAAAAAGTGACAATAAATTTTTTCATAAAAACTCAACGAAATTGATTAATACCAGTGCCAGATGTCCAACCACCAGGACCTTGATGAAAGTTTTCAGAACCACCAAGATTTTCTTGCCAGGAGTTTTTCATGTGTGCTGCTGCTTTTTTATATAGAACATCATGAATATTCTTTGGTTCTTTTGATTGCTTCATAGTAGATTCAACTTGTTCTTGCTGTTTCTTTGCTTCTAACTTTTTTTTCTCAATAATAATTTGTTTTTCCGTTTTAATAGGTGGATCAAACCAAGGATCATATGGAAGAATATCTGGAGCAGGAACGGCAATGTAATGGTTATTTTTTAAAATCGTTTCACTCGAAACAGATTTGACTCCATTATATGGACTATATCCATGACTAAAATGACTAGAGGTAACCTCTTTGACAGAAGATTCTAAAGGATTAATTTTTTCGATGAGTTTTTTAAATAGTTCCATTTCAAGATAAAACAAATTTCTTTATATAGTTATAAGCATATTGCTCTCGATACCCCTTAATACCCCATCCCAACCAATAATATGCAGTAGTCATATACCATTTAACTGTTTGACCACTACCTTCAAATTCATGAATATGCTTTTGGAAAGTTGGTTCGTTAATCATATAACGAGTTTGACATTTAAGTTCACTAGGATTACATCCGTACTTCTTTGCAAACTGACCCAATCCATAATACCGATTGCTGGAAGTCCATTGAATCAATCCATAACCACCACTATAGCAATGATGGTATGAAACTCTTGCACCACCTTCACAAATATTGGGAATAAAGTTTGACTCTGACTTTATGTTGCCCATGATAGTGGCAAGAGCATTACGATCAGTAATACTTGTCTTTTCTTGAAGTTCTTTGAGAACATATTTCTCATTTTCATTACAAGAAGGACATTTCCATGTCTTTTCTTCTTCAATAATTTTAGCAATCGGAATTGCTTTTTTCGGATCTAAATCGGCATCAATTTTTTTGACAGACTCAATATCTGATGGATCAATCCATGGATTTTCGATTTCATCGATTGATGGATATGCAAAAGCAGCTGGTATTGAAGTTGCAAGAACAATAGGAAGTAATTTTTTAAGCATTAAAATAAACAGAATTCGACATCCGTTACAAGAACATAATGTTCTTCACGGCACGGGGTATTTAGTGAATCAATCTTCACCAAGATATTCAAGAGAGTAAATTTCATGGTCTTCAACATCAGGATCAAGCCACTCATAAAACTCACAATGAAGTGCATGTGCATTCTCAACACATTCTAATGGGTCGTTTGAAGGGTCTTGACAGAGAGTGTGCAGTCTATCAACTGCCCAGTCATGTGTCGTTTTCAGAGTGTCTTCCAAAGTTACCATAGTCTTTGCGCATGTAGCGCCCGAGAATGTTGCTATTATAGAACGCAGGCACCCCGTTGTCAAGCGATTCAGATAAGACATTATTGAGAAAGAGTTGCTTGGTCTCCTCATAATTACAAAGTCCTTTTGTCTTATGTAGACTCAATATAACTCTACTGAAGGTCTCTTTACCATACTTTTTAATATCTTCTTTTAATTCAGGACAAGAACCATAATACTTCTTCCAATCAGATTCTTGTTTTACTTTCCTTTTCTTTCCTGGTGGAGTTCTATATGACCAAAAATACTTTCTACCAATGTATTGTCGTTTGTTTGACTGATTGGTAATGAGATAAACAAAGCCGTAGTAGTCCCCAATATCATTACTATCAAAAACTCTCTCATCATATCTCCACGGATTATCATAGCTCATCTTATAGATTTCAATGAGCTATTATTTATCTTTTAACCCTAACAAAGGTATTTTACACAAAAAAAAGAGGGTTGTCAACCCTCTTTACACATATGTTAGACTCTAGGAAGTTGTGCCCCAGTTCTTTTCAGAAAATCTTTTTCTGATCCTGCTCCTTGTGTTGCTTTATTATAAATTTTTTGCGTCTTTTGTGCTGCTTTATGTTTTTCAAAGTCTATAGGAGGAAGCATTTGCTCCATGATACCCTGAATATTTTCAGAATCAAGTTGCATCATGATATAATGTGCTTCTTCTAAAGTATCTACATGCCCCATAGAGAAGAGATAATCCAATACTACATCATAAGAATCTTTAACGTAAGCTTTTGACTTTGGATCTGTATAAATCACTTTTGAAACCGCTTTTCTTGCTTCTTTACTATAAGGAGATTTCCCAGCAGACTTAAATTCTGCTCTAATCTTTTCTGCTGCAGCTAAACGTGGATTTGCTTTTTCCCATTTTTCACGATTAGTTAATTGTTTTGGTTTTTGTTCTTTAGGTTGTTCTTTAGGTTGTTCTTTAGGTTGTTCTTTAGGTTGTTCTTTAGGTTGTTCTTTAGGTTGTTCTTTAGGTTGTTCTTTAGGTTGTTCTTTAGGTTGTTCTGGTTTTTGTTCTTCTGCTGCTGCCTTTGCTGCTGCCACATCATCCACATCTTTTTCAACTTGCTTTTGTCCGCGTCTTCTAAGATAAGATTTTTCCAATTCTCTCCAGTTATAACCTTGTCTTTTTAAATCTGCTTTCAATTCAGCATCAAGTTTTCGCCATACAAGGTTGCCTTCTTTATTTCTAAAATTTATACCAGGAACATTATTTTCCCTAGCATAATCAAACTTCCTTTGCTCGTTTAGCATTATCAGACTCCCTTTAGTTTATAGAAGGTTTTAAGCATTAGTAGTCTTCTTGGGTTCATTCTTTTTAACCGAAGGAAATCCTTTAACACCATAAGGTCTCAATCTAAGAAGATTTAAATTGATTGCATCCATATCTCGCTTCATTTCATCAGCATCACCATGAAAACCTTGTCTCTGGGCATCAACAACTTTTCTTGCTCTATCTGCAATAGAACCTTCAAGAATACTCTTTCTCCACTCTTCACTCATATTAGACATAATAACAATTGCTGCATTTTCGGTGTCTGCATAACCTTCGTCTAGCAAATGATTTTTTACTAGATCGAACATATCTTCAGAATCTCCTTGAGTGAGATACTTATTCATCCAGGCATCTTTGTCTTCTTCTTCCTTCTTCTTAACGGGTTTGGATTGGTTACTATCTCCTCCCTTCATCATTTTCTGAATATTACCACCTAAAGCATCATCTGCCGATTTCAAACCTTTTTTTAATTCGCCGCCAGCGTATTTGACTGCTGGAATTAATCCATACTTAGTTGCGGCGGTTGCACCAAGCACTCCAAGTGCTGCTTTTAAAGGTCGTTTAGCACCACCCACCACAGGTTTTACAAGACCTCTATAAGCTTTTCCGTATACTCTTCGAGCTGCAGGACTTCTCAATAAATCCAACAATGCTTTAGCTTTACCACCTTCACAAATGAAACCATTTTCCTCACAAATATTATAAAAATCTTGCTCAGTGATTTGATCTAAATCATATCCTTCTTCAATTAAAGCAATAGCAAGATTTTCTATAGATTCGTTAAGATAAACTTCTTGATATGCTTCTTTAAGACCTCTAATACTCATTTTCTTATACACTGTTGTCGTATATTTATTTATCAAAAATTATGTTTTTGAAGTAGCTTTTCTAACTGCAGGGTCTTTTAACGCCGCAGCATAATTCGCATATGTTTTTCCAGTAGTGCTAGAATAATATTTACCTTTTGATGCCGCATATGCTTGCGCAGATCTAGCAGACTGACCTGTTTTAGGTGGATTATATGACGCACCACTTCCACTTATTCCGAGATCTCTTCTATATTTTTGAGTATTTGAAATTGCTTGATTTCTTTCTCTTTGAGCAGCAGCAGCATCTCTTTGTCTCTGACCACCTATACCAGTTGCTCTTGATAATCTAGCAAACAAATTGTTATTTCTGGAGGCAACAGAAGCTCTTGCAAGATATACTGGTTTTCCATTTCTATAAGCAAGATCGCCAACTCTACCACCAGGAAGAATTTGTGTACTAGGAAGACTAGCAGTTTTTCCACCTGTTGTAATTTTGTTATTCTTAGTATCAAAAGTAGTTTTACCACCAGTTCCTACAATAGCAGATCCTTGTGTGGCACCATAAGTGCCAAGTTTTGATGCCACATTCCTTGATGATCTAGTGTCCATTGTACTCAACATTTGTTTTGGTGAAGTTCGCGGCCTATTTTTTAATTTTTCAATATCTTTTTTTGTTTGAGCAGCAGCATCTGAAGTTTTTCTATATCCAATTGAACTTGCAATTTTATTTTTCCATTTCTGTGGCATTACATCTCTGGCTATATCGGCAGCAGCAAATGCTCCACCAACAACAGGAATTGCAGATCCATAACCCAATGCAGCACCAAGTTGATCACCTCTCATTGCAGCTTGTGTTCCTCTAGCAATACCATAAGCAGTGCTAAGTCCAGGAACAAATCGAGCAGCAGCTTTTCCTAAGACAGGTCTTCCTAATCTAGTAGCAATTTTTTGAACGGCAGTTCTACCTGCTCTTGGAGCTGCTCGTGACAACCTTCTAGATCCTTGTGCAGCAAGTAATCCACTGGTAAGGGCATCACCATATTCACCTCTCGATGCAGAATCAATTGCATCTACAGCACTTAAACCGGAAAGTGCTAAATTACCGACTCTTCCAAGTCTAGATCTAAGTTTTGGTCGTACTTTAGGTGATGGTTGTTGTGCTCTAGTTTGCGCTTTAGGTTGTTCTGGTTGTGCTTTAGGTTGTGCTTTAGGTTGTGCTTTAGGTTGTGCTTTAGGTTGTGCTTTAGGTTGTTCTGGTTGTTGTGCTCTAGTTTGCGCTTTAGGTTGTTCTGGTTGTGCTTTAGGTGGTTCTGGTTGTGCTTTAGGTGGTTCTTTTTTTGTTTTACCACCAAACCCAACATCTGATCCAGAAACTTTTGTAGTTTTAAATTCAAATCCTTCTGGTGGTCTGCCAGTTTTCATATAAGTTTTCATAAAATTTTTAGCAGCAGCAGATGTTTTTTCGGTGCCACCTTTCTCGTAAAATCTTCCTCCCTTCTTAAAATCTTGAGGATTCTCTGCCATCCACTTTCTCCAAGCTTCAGCAGCCTTTACTGCATCTTCATTAAGAAACTCCTTAAAACTCTTCATTATCGATATACACTTTTTAGGTATTTATATAAAAAAAGGAGGGTATTACCCCTCCTTGTTGAAATCATTTATCCATTCTTTAGTATAATCATAATCTCCAAAAATAAAATCATCGGCAGCAGCTGCTTCTTGATATATTTTTATGGCATCTTCAGTTTTTAGACAGTTACACTTACAGTTTCCTTTGCATTCAGAAACTTTGGGAGTTAGTGGATCAATCTCATCCATTTTTCTCCAAGTTTCCTCAAAGTTGGAATCCTGAGAATGAATCTTTTGTGACATCTTGTTTAATTCCTCCAACGATGTAAGACTCGACTTCGGTTTCTTGAGGTGCCACTTGAAGACCTTTAGAAGAGATCCAATGCTCTGTCCAAGGTAATGGATTATTTTTTGCAGAAATTCCATAAATTGGTTTGATTCCAATTGCTTTCATTCTACGATTAGCAATCCATTCGACATACTGATGTAACAGTTTGTCATTTAATCCAATCATAGATCCATCCTTGAACAAATACTCTGCCCAAAGTTTTTCTTGATTTACGGCACTATCAAAAGTTCGGATTAACCAAGGTTCTTCTTCCTGAGAAATTTTTTTCATCTCAGGATCATCACCCTCTTTCCACTTATTTAGAATATTTTGAGTAATTACTAAATGTTGATTTTCATCTCTAGCAATTAGTGAGATGATTTTTGCACTTCCCTCCATAAGTTTGAGTTCGCCAAAAGCAAAACTGCAAGCAAAGGATACGTAAAAGCGAATACCTTCAAGAATATTAACGTTTGCAACTGCTCGATAGAGCTTGCGCTTGAGTTCATATCTTGCCTCTTGTGCATAAGGAACTTGTTCTAATGCATGTAACCATTCATCAGAATTTCCATATTGTTGAGCAGAATTAATAAAGTCATTATATGCAGAAGTTACACTCATTGCACGTTCGACGATACGATCATCGCGAAGAATCGTGTCAAAAATCTCAGATGGGTCTGAATATACATTCTTAATGATATATGTGTAAGAACGACTGTGAATCATTTCCATGAACTCCCAGACCTTCATACATGCCTCTAGTTCAGGTAAAGAGCAGTATGGAGCAAATGCCATACCAGGACCACGACCCTGAACAGAATCCAGCATAACTTGATACTTCAAATTGCTGGTAAAAATATGCTTCTGTTCAGGGCGCAGTGTATGGTAATCGCCACGATCTTTTTGGAGGGAGACCTCCTCGGGTCTCCAAAAGTATCCTAGTTGTTGTGTAGTAATTTTTTCAAATACTGGATATTTGTATGAATCATATCTTTGGATTCCCAGAGGTTTTCCAAAAAACATGGGTTGCTTTTTGGTATCAATTTCTTCAGAATTAAATACTGTCATGGAATTTACCATGGGTTTTTCTTCTTTATTTGTCTTAAATCTTACAAGACTCACACTCTTCCTCCGCTGTATTTTCGATTTCAGAAATTAAATTATCTAGTGTTGAATTTGTCTCTTCAAGTTCGTCGTTTTTGTTGTCGTATGTATTTTGATAATAACTGGTTTTCCAACCGTACTTATATGTAGTCAAAAGGTCTTGTGCCCATAAAGAAATAGGAATCTCATTGTCAGGAAACTTAAAAGGATTATAGTTCCAATTACCAGAAATAGCTTGATCAAAAAACTTTTGCATTACAGCAACAACATTAATATAACCACGATTGGACTCCATATCCCAAAGAAGCGTATAATTGCTTTTAAGAGTGCTATATTGTGGAACAATCTGTTTGAGTGTTCCTTTCTTTGACTTCTTAACGGACAAGAAAGCACGAGGTGGTTCGATTCCATTTGTTGCGTTTGACACAACGGAACTGCTCTCTGAAGGCATTTGTGCGGACAATGTTGAGTTCCGTACTCCGTACTTCTTGACATCCTCTCTAAGACCGTCCCAATCATAATGAAGCTCATTTGGTACGATCTCATCTACATCCTTCTTGTATGTATCAATCGGCAGAATTCCGTGCCCATACTTGGTGCGATGACTGAATTCACATGCTCCTTTTTCTTTGGCAAGATTTACTGTAGCACGAATCAGATAATATTGGAATGCCTCTGAAAGATCATGAATCAGTTTCCAAGCATTAGGATCGTCATAGAACCACCCGTGCTTGGCAAGATAATGTGCGAGACCAATATACCCTATTCCAAGGGAACGACGTGCTTTAGTGGCAATCTCTGCTGATCTGACTGGATATTGTTGAAAATCAATGAGTTCATCAAGACTCCTAACAGCAAGATCGCAAAGAACTTCAAGATCCTCCAAAGACCTGATTTTACCAATATTAATAGCAGAAAGGATACACAGAGCAATTTCCCCATCTTCATCATCAATGTGTTTGATTGGTTTAGTTGGAAGTGTAATCTCCTGGCACAGATTGCTCATTTCAACTTTATCCATAAAGGAAGAGTGAGAGTTACAATGGTCGATATTCATGATATAGAGACGACCAGTTTCTGCTCTTTCTTTTAAGATGTTAAGAAAAAGTTCTTGAGCACCGATAGTTTTTCTTGGAACAGACTCATTTTGTTCATAGCCCACATAGAGATCATCAAATGAATCAGTACCAAAAGCATCATAGAGTCCTGGAACATCATGCGGTGAGAACAGGCTAATCTCTCCATTCTGGATGAAACGCTCATAGAAAAGTTTTGAAATTTGAATGGAGTAGTCAAGTTTTCTTACTCGATTGTCTTCTGTTCCTTTATTGTTTTTGAGAACAATAATGTCTTCTATTTCTTGGTGCCAGATGGGGAAGTGGACAGTTGCTGATCCACCTCTGATGCCATTTTGCGTGCAACATCTGACAGTTGCTTCAAACTTCTTGAGAAATGGAACAACACCTGTGTGCTGCACTTCTCCGCCTCTGATTTTACTGTTGATGCCACGGATTCTGCCTGCGTTGATACCGATGCCCGCCCTTTGTGCAACGTATCTGCCAATAGCCATATCAGAGCTAAAGATAGAATCGAGGGAGTCATCAACATCAACAAGAACACAGCTAGCGTATTGTCTAAGTGGAGTTCGCACTCCTGCCATGATAGGTGTGGGAATGTTGATTCGGTGTTTCGAGATTGCGTCATAATACTTCCTTACATAATCGAGACGGATCTCTTTAGGATACTTCGAAAAGATAGTTGCTGCAATCAGAAGATACATGAACTGTGGTGTTTCATAAAGAGCACCACTACTTCTATCTTGCACGAGATATTTATCTACAACCTGTCTCAATCCAGCATATGTAAACAAAAAGTCACGATCATGATCAATGAATGATTGGAGTTTATCAAACTCTTCATCAGTATAAAGGTTCGCAATTTCTGCATCATAAACACCTTTTTTGATGCATTGGTCTATATGCTGTTTTACCGTAGGTGTTTCATGCATACGACCATACAACTGTTTACGAAGAGCAAACAGAAGAAGTCTTGCTGCCACAAACTGATAGTTAGGATGATTAAGATCAATTAAATCACTTGCAGAACGAATTAGAATTTCTTGAATTTCTGCTGTCGTAATGCCATCGTAAAATTGAATACCTGATTGAATTTCGACCTGACTTGCAGAGACCCCGGCAAGGTCTTTACATGCCTCATCAACCATTTTGTGAAGTTTGTTCAAATCAAGAGGTTCAATAGACCCATTTCTCTTGACAACTTTTGTTCCGTTTGTCATATCTTTTTCCAATTGTTAAATTTGACCTTTGCTTCCAATCCAGAGTAGGTATTTGATTCTAGCATAGATTTGACATTATGACCAGCAAGAACCATATCGTTTATGTCTTTTTCTTTTACGGTGCTTGGCCAGATGACGACGCTTTCATTTCGTTCGATACATCTCTCAATCCTTCCAACAATCTCTCGATTGCGGGGCTCGTTATCATAAACAAAAACAATACTGCTTCCTTCAAGACAACGAACGTCACCGTCACTGCCACACAAAGCCACACTATTAGTGATGAAAGTGCTGTCAAAGGGTCCTTCGACCAAGTAGATAGGTAAGTCTCTATTAATTTTTTCCATTCCATATATTTTTGGTGCCTCCTCTTGAATCATAATGGTGATATATTTATTAGGAGACTTATCCAGTGCTCTCCCTTGAAATCCAATCAAATTTTTATCTTCATCATACATCGGAATGATGATACGTGGTTCATCTCTATTAATAACATCAAATGTCTTTTTTTGAGTATTTACCCATCTCTTAAATTGTTCAGTATAGTAAAACTTATCTGGGTCTAATTTCCTATTTTCAAGATATTTCTTCGCAACAGAATTACTTGATGCCTTTGGAAGATCAATAGATTGTTTGAATACAGGTTTCTTAAAATCAAACTTTGGTTCTTCAACCACAAAGTTTTTGCCGGTGTGCCCTTCCTTGAACTTCTCAAGTGTATACTGCTTATGCAGCGTGGTATCCATCTGCTTGAGAAAATTATTCAATGACATACTCGCGCCACAATTATGGCACTTAAAGTTTGTGTTATTTTTGACCTGGTAGAGATATCCCCTTGTCTTATTTTTGTTCTTTTGCGAATCTCCGCAAATAGGACACCGAAAGTTATAGAGATCTGTTTTGACCTTTTTGAACTTTTGTAGGCGTGAAGAAATCAGACCAATATACTTGGAGTCAACTAGATCCATTGCAGAGACAATACTATCGTCTCTCCATTATAACCTGTGGTGCCTGTTGGGTCAAGGAAAGTGGAAGAATAGTACCGGCACTAATGAAAAGTGCTACAACTACCAAGACTCCACCGACCTGCCAACGAAACTTTGAGAATGCCTTTATTTCTGTTTCTATCTTATCTATTCTTTCATGCAAAATCTTATGATCGTTCTCGCTATCTTCCTTTAACTCATCAATCATTTTGATAATGAGAGAATCAGTCTTCATACTCTGCTCAATTCTCTCATCATGCTTAGTGAGAATCTGAGCAATACGGTTATTTCCTTCTGATATCTTTTCTACTGCAGTTTCTAACTTGGCAAGCATTTCTCGTGACAAGTCTTCATAGATACCAAGTTTCGATTCTAATACAGCAACCTTTGAATCTGAAAACATTTTACTTATTTCTTAAATACTGTAACCAAGGAACTCTTGATCCAACATGACCTTTTGGTGTTTTCTTTCTTCTTCTAACCGGCGGATCATCACCAGCTTCAGCAGTTCCTGCAATATGTCCACCACCAACTGTATTTGCTATTGCTTCTTCTCTAAGTTTTTTAACAATACCTATAATCTTTTGAATATTCATCAGATCTCTTGCAATTTTTTAAAGCATTCTTCATCTTGTTGAATATCATGTATTTGAGTTTTTGGATATTCAGGGATACGATTCAAAAATAACAAAAAACTTTTCATAGATGGCCATAGTTCCTTTTCCAAATTATAAAATAACAAAGGAACTGCTGCATCACTGAAAACATTAAACATAATTATTAAGTGATTGAGAATTAAGTGAACTTTAAGTTCACCATTGCTCTTATATCTCTTTAATAATCTTTTTATGTATCGTATTCTCTTCAAATCATTTTCAAAATCCTCCATAGTCAGAGCTTGAGGATTGTCATAAAATTTTATCGCGAATAACAAATAATTATTCTCATTCAACTCATCAAATCTCATACTTTATATTATCAAATTAAATCTTCGTCAGCACTGTCAGATGTTGTTAGGATTCCGCCAGCAACTAAAACTTCATGCTTAACTCTCAGGTTTCCATGCATATCAACATATGAAGTAATACCAACCCATCCAGAGTGACCAACAGCATAACTAGTAGTTGCTGCTACACCAACCTCAAGATAATCAACACCATATACAGATGTTGTTACTGGATTAGTTGAGAATCCTGATGTTTTTGCCTCAGGTGCTCTATAATGGGAATCAAGAACGGTGTAAAGTGGTTCTTCAGAAATCTCATATGTAGTTGCTGGAACTGTTGTAAGACCACTTACAAATCCAGCAGTGCTAGCAATAGAAAGTGTTGTAGAAGTTACGCCAGTGATAATAGCATATCCATAAGTTGCTCCGGCTCCGACAGTAATTACATTACCAGCAGCAACTCCATTTGCAGTAAAACTAACTACACCTGTAGTGCCAGTTATTTCTGGAGTCGTTAAATTTACTTGAACAGTTCCATCAGAATATACTAAGTCTGTATTGCCCCAGAGAGCCATGTTTCCTTACCTTATAATCTTTTATACAGATATTTATAAAAAAAGGAGACCCTAAGGTCTCCAATTATCACTCTTCTCTTGCTTTGATTGCTTTTGTAACAACCTCTAAAAGTTGGTCATCCATATCTGTTTTAGTCAGTTTTACTGCTTTACCAAGAATAACTAAACAAATATCAATCAGTTTTTCTCCAAGTTCCTCATTTTCAGGAATTTTAGAAACAGCATCGGAAATAATTTTTGATGCTAACGGAAGAAGAAATGCGAGCATGATAGTGATGAAAACTCAATACTATATATCAGCAATTTAGTCACATGCAGACTTTACAGATTTTGCAGTTGCAACTTTATTAAAATCTTTTTCAAGATTTTCAGGATTGCTCATTACCATTGGATTTTTAATACCCATTCCTGCTCTCAGTTTATTTTTAATCATCTCTCTATACGCATAATCTGCTCTTTTATCACGTTCACCCATTTCTTCATTCATTTTTTTCTCAGGAAGACCTTTATGTTTTGTGGAAGCATACTTTTTTGCTTCTTTTTCACTCATACCTTTTGCTGCTTTTGCAACTTCTGGTGAGGCGGGCTTTTTTCCTGTCTTAGCAGCATAAACCATACCCATAAATTTTTGCTGCGCTCGACTTTCCGCCTTTTCAATAATAAAAGGAGTATTTGGTCGATAACTATTCATCAACTTTTTACTCTTTCCATTAGGCTCAGATGGCATCATAGTAACTTTATTTGTCTTATTTTTCTTCATTACATCAATTGGAACTTGATTAGTAATACCATAAGACTCTTTAATCTTACCACCCATTTGATCCTCACCTTTTGCGCCAGCAATAACATCTCCACGAGTTACTCTATCATAAGGTGGATAATTATTTGCTAAATTTCCATCACCTTTTTTCTTTTTTCTACCTTCATATGGATCACCATGCTCAGTCATTTCAACTTCTGCAATATTTGGATTTTGGCGAAGTTGACTAATTTTTTCACGAGTTGCATATCTTACATAAGATTTACCATTTTTATCTGTTACTCTTACTTTATATTTTCTATCAGAAGAAGATTTCATTTTTTCTTCATAAACCAAAGTAATATCTTTTTCGATACCTTCAACAAACACTTTATAAAGAGCTTCAGCAACACTTGTATGTGCCGATTCTTCGATTTTATAGTCCTCTTGCATTCCAGATTTTCCAAAAAGCATTTGCTTTACTGCATCTCTTTCTTGCTGACTCATACTCGTATTCTGCATATATTGAGAATACGCCTGACGTAGGGGAATATCTTCTCTTCTTGCACGATAACGAATATCGTATACAGCTTGTTTCACTTTCTTAGCCGGATCAGATGATCTCTCTGTTTGATTAGATTTCGGTGCAGGTTTAGATTCACCAGCACCCATAGGATGTTTTCTTACTGGAAGCTCTTCAACAATATTCTTTTTCATGAGAGACTTTTTGTTTCTACTTTTTTTCTATACTTATTTATGAAATTAAGTGATTGTTCTGCATTTTTACGATATCCGGTTGTTCCAATAAGTGTATTTGGTTTTCCAGGAAGTCTATAAAGTCGATCCATTTTAACTTCAGTATACTCAACCAAATCTTTAATCCAAGATTTAAACATTTCACCATCTTCAGTAACACAAATAAGATGATTTGTTCCTCTACGAATAATCTTACCAACTTTTTCCGTGACAAGACTCTTTACCCAATCATCAACATTAAAAATTTCTTCTTTGATATATTTTTCCCTCAATTCCTTTTCTTCATATGCCTTTTCTCTATTTCTAATTGCAGCTTGTGCTTTTAAACGAGGATCATTGTATCCAGGAGAAGCAATTGTTTTTTCTTTTTGACTTTGATAAGGATCTTGTCTTCCTGGTATCTGTCTTTTATTATAAAATACTAATTTACCTTCTTTTGTTTTTGCAGTAAATTCACCTTTACGGTCATACCATCCACCATGCTTATCACTCACAAGATTCAAGCTTCTAGCTTTCTCTGCTGGAGATTGAATTTCTTTTATAAATTGGGAAAAATTTTTCATTATTTATTTTTTTTTTTTTACGCAATTCTGCAGTTATTGTTGCTTCATTTGCAATGATATAATGCAGAATACTCTTTCTTATCTTTATATATTTATCCTTGATAGTTTTGTTGCTTACAAAATCTATTTTTTTTGTGAAGACTTTATAAACATAAGCAATAAAATCTTTATACGATCCATTAAAATCGGATATTAAATCTGCAACTAATTCTTCTATTTTCATTTTAAATAAGTGTATATATATCGATAGATCCGGATCTGAATGCTTTTGGATATATTCCAGTTCTAACTAATGGTATAGATCCACTTGGAGTTTTTGTAGATCTATTATCTGATACTGCTAATAAAACTGCTCTATATCCACTTCCATCATTAATAAATTTACTAATATCTCCATTTATATGGTAACCACCACTAAATGATAAATTGTAAATTACATCTTCACTACCACTAGTAAATGGTCTAAAAATAAAACTACCTTGACCTATTATATCTACATTATTTAAACTTCGAGAACCACCATAGTCAGCACCATAAACAGACATATTAACAAGATTTGGATTATTTACAAAGGAATGAACAGACCTTTTTAAAGATCCTTTGCTATCAAATGGATTGTTTGCAATTTGAGATTGACCACTCGTAGCATCAGAATATAGTTGATATAGTCTATTCAAAAATGATTGAACCTCAATATTCTCATAAATCTTAGTTGGAAATTCAGAAGATCCTGCTTTCTCAGAAATTCCACCATACTGTCTAAAGGCGCCCGCACCACTACCAGTTTTATGGGATATAAAAAATAAAGAATTATTTGCACTATTTTTAAAAACAAAATCAGATTTAGGTTCTTTACCATGTATTCTACCATCAACTTTTTCCAATTTTGTAACTCCTGATATCAATCTTCCATCTGGAGATAAAATATCAATTCCTTCTCTATTATTTCTACCAATACCAGCACGTTCACATAAATTTTGAATTTCATTATTTGTCATATCCAAAACTCTTTTTTCTACAGCATAGGATGGATTTAATCCTGTAGGTTTTCGAATTGCAGTTGCCCTAAGATATCCAGTTATACCATTTATTCTAACATTTGCATATTTACTTCTACCTTCCAAAAAAAATTGTTTGGATACAATATTAACAAAATTTCCATTACTTACATAAGTTAAAATATTATTAAACCTTGTATTAGTGTATACAGGTTCATTAATTATATTATTTTCAATAGGATATTTTATATTACTAGATGAAGGATTATTCTTCACATACTTATTCCAATCCCTATCTGCAGATATGGTAGCCATATTTTTATTTTTATTTAGTGCTCAAGAAAGGATTTGAACCTTCAAGTCTTGCGACGGCAGATTCTAAGTCTGCTGCGTATACCATTCCGCCACTTGAGCATATGGAGAATAGGAGAATCGAACTCCTAATAAGTGCTTGCAAAGCACCCGTTATACCGTTTAACTAATTCCCCAGAAAAGACGGCATCAAAGTTTGCCGCCAACAACACCATCATTCATAACACGATTACTTTCTTCATTCCATCCTTCTTGCTCTCCTTTTAAATAAAATCGAGTCATATGAATACATTCTTCTTTTGTGAGAGATGTTATTAGTGGTCTGCTATCTTTCGAAACGCTAATCCAAAGACCAAATCGCTCTTCAATAAAGAAGCAATCATCATACATTACAATTTCAGGTTCATTCATTTTCAGTTTTTTTATTAAATCCAAATGGTGCAAGTTTATCATCAACTCGCTTTTTCATTACAAGAGCTGCGAGTGATTCCATAACTTTAAGAATATCTTCTGGTTTTGCACCTTCACCAATATTCTGCGAAACGTAATCATATTTACGCCAGAACTCTTCGCCTACTTCTTTGTATTCTTCAACTGTAATTGGTTTCATTTTCCGCTAGTATCATAGTTCATTTTATCATCTTGTGCCTTCAATCGACGCATATCTTCATGAAGACGACTGGTGGCATTTGTTTGAACGGTTTCGTGCAATCGTTTCAGTGCTTCGATGGTTTCAGGAGTTTCTTCCCAAGTCCATACTTCACCACCTTTACCAGTAAATTCTCTTTTAGTCATATGGCATCATTAATAGTGTATTTGTTTTTTCGCAATCCATATCGTTTAATGTGTTTGGTTCTATGATCTTCTGTTTGGAAGTGACAAACTCGTTTATCTTTTCCATCCATATATTCTAAACGATATGGAAATGTAGGAAATGGATGGAGATCTTCGTTTGATTTTTTTGGCATTAATTAGCGATCATCGGCAGCACGATTTTCGGAGAAGTAAATATCAAAAGTGCCTTCTGGATAACGCTTACCCAGTTTCTTAACATTACCTGCGATTACATCATCAAAAGAAACTTCGAGTGCCATACATGCTTGAGCAACATACCACATCACATCTCCCAATTCAATAATCAGGTGCTCACGATTATCTTCATTCCAAGGTTTACCTTGGAAAATCATCTTCTTGACAATCTCCATAAACTCACCACCTTCGGCATTGATACCAACGGCAGATGTCAGGAGACGCTCAATGTTAGCACCTTTTTCATCAAGTTCGACCATGCGGTCGGCAAGAGCAACAAAGTCTTTGGAGGCATCGGAGGTGACGGCATCCACAAACTCGGTGTATCGCTCAAATTGAATATGTTTTTGTTCAGTCATTTTTATACTTCAAAAGGTTGTTGTTTGTTTTCATTTAGTTGTGGACTTTCGACATTCCATGAACCACCGACACCACCATCCATATTTACAATAATATCTTTGGTAGGCAATTCAAGTTTAGAAGTTTCTACATCAATAGTTCGATTCCATTCAAGTCGGTTGGTCTTATAAGTGCCCTTACGCAACTCTGCCAACCATTTGGCATCATTTTCTCCACCACAATCGGCAAATTTGTTGCCTTTTTTGTCATAAACTGTATAGTAAATCAAAACTTGAATCCTTCAAATGATTTCTTAGGTTTCTCCTCGTAATTATACTCCTCTTCCTGACCAGAGTCAAGTATGTCGTTCTGCGCTCTTTGCTCACAATCATAAAGTCTCATCTTGGCACGATCAACACCAACAATAAATCGCTTGTTCATTGTCGGGTCATTGTATCGATTCTTCAACTGCTTCACCATAATTTGTCCAAGTTGTTCAAGCTCATCAGTTGAAATAAGGGCAAACATAAGATCAGCAGTAGCAGGGAGCCCAAAGGATTCACTAGTGTCAGTGATATCAACATCGCTGCTAGAATAACCAGAACGAGTGGTCTGGGTGGCAGATACGATAGGGACTTCTTTCTCGACAGCCAATCCTCTAAGTTCTTCAGCAATAGCCTTGATATAGCTATATGAATTGATAGAAACGCCTGACTTATAGCGGGAGGAAGCACATATATTAAGGTAATCAATGAAAATAATATCAGGCTTAAATGACTTCTTAAGTGCAAGTTCATTAAGCAGTGCTTTAAAATGTCCACTATGTGCCGATGCTGTCGGATACTCTTTAATTATAAGTGTTCCTTGAGTCTTCTTTGAAAGACTAGTTACCTTGTTTTCAAATGTTGACTTTGGCAAATCAGTCAGATTTTGAATAGGAACATTTAATAAGTTTGCGTCAATTCGTTCAGCAATTTTTTCTTCTGCCATCTCCATTGTAATATAGAGAACGTTCCGTCCTTGGAGCAACACGGAGCTAGCAACATGGCACATGAATAGAGACTTGCCGACGCCTGTACCAGCGAGCGCGATGTTAAGAGTCTTAGGAGGTAAACCGCCTTTGGTAATTTTGTTGAAATATTCGAGATCGAACTCAATTTTTTCTTCCTTCCGATGATAGTAATCATACCTTTCCTGATAGTTTTCTAAGTAGTCATGACCGATATTATTATCAAAAGACACTGCTAGAGCGTCTGACAAAATACTTGGAATTGCATCACGGTTCTTGTTCTCATCATTACCATCAGCAATACCAATGGCTTCCATGAGAGCAAGATAAATGGCTCGGTCACGACACCATTTCTCTGTTGTATCCAGCAACCACTGATAATCTACTGGCGCATCATGAAGAGAATCTACAATGTCACGAACTTCTTTTACTTCTGTTTCCGTAAAATCTATACGATTTTCAAGTTCAATTGTTAATGCCTCTTTTGTTATTGAAGAATTATATTTAACAATAAAATGAACAATTTCTTGAAAAATTACCTTTTCAGATCTTTGCTCAAAATAATCTGGTTGAATAAATGGAATTACTTTTCGCGCATAATTTTCATTAAAAACAAGATTTCTTAAAATAGTTAACTCCAGACGTTCCATTACTTATAGTGAAGATAGGTGCTCATAATATACTTTGAATTGCTAATCGGAGGTTCTCCACGATGAGGGAACATCCAAAGAGGTGGAAAAACTAAAAGATTTCCTTGTTTTGGTTGATATTCAAAATCTCCAAAAACTGTTTTACCTCCAGATTCTACATCATTAAGATAAAACATAAAAGAAACATACCTCTTAGCAGATTCATGATCCATAATATCTACATGGGTATCGAATAAGTCTTTTCCATCATTATTATATTTCTTGATTCTAAATTGCTCAAGAGAATGCTCACGTGGAAAAACGTTATTCATTGGATTATTAGAATCTAATGAATTTGATAAAATAGTCCGATAATATATGTCACGATATTCTATTACAGTTTTAACAATTGAATCATGCAAAGATTTTACATCATCTCCCAAAGATTCCAAATTACTTGTTAAATTAACTTGAGTAAAATTTGGTCTATTATAATTCTTTTGCACTCTTTCTTGATATTTTTGATTATTTTCAAATATATCAATTAAAGATTCACATTGTTGTTGATTCAATGCATATTCATATACATGTATAAAATTATTAAGATTTGCCATAACTAAATTCCTCCTGTGCAATTTCATTAAGTTTCTGCATTACTTCCTCAGTAAAATATTCCTTAGGTTCTTTTAGAATCTGTTTTGCATAAACTTTCTTACCATTCATTTCATAACGCCCAGCAACATTCTTCCAAAGCCCTCCGAGTTCACCCAACTCCAGAAGACCATAATATCGATCAAGCCCACGCTCATCATAATAGAGGCGTATCTCAACATCTTTATTCTCCTTACTCAAACGCGACTTAGCAGTCTTTGCCTTGATAATGTTTCCGACAATTTCTGTTCCATCTTTTTCTTTTTTCTTGCTGAGATATATGATGGTGCTGGCAGCATATTTAAGACCAGAACCACCGCCCATCTCTTTAGTAGGAACATAAGAACCGATGACATCATATGTGTGGTTTGTCACAATCATAGGAATATTAGCCTGTCCCAACTTCAATGTCAACATCCTGAAGGCACCTTTGATAAGTTGAGATTTCGTCATGTCACGAACCTGCTTATCGTTCAGGGCATCAGTGATTTCCTTTTCAGTTGAGAGCATTCCCAATGAGTCTAACACAAACATACAAGGTTTGCGCTCCTCTACAGGTTTTTTTAGGTATATGTCTACTGCCTTAAGTGCCTTACTGCGAAACTCTTCTACTGTGACAACATTAACCACGACAAACCGTGATGTGTCAATGCCTCTTGAGTCCAAGAGTGACTTAGTAATGGCAGCCTCAGTATCAAAGTAGAGACAATAACCATCGGGGTTAGAATCAAGAAAATTCTTAACAACGGCGAGACTGAAGAAAGTCTTTCCAGTAGAAGACTCTCCAGCAATAGCAGTAATCTTATTGCTAGAGACACCCCCAAATATAGAACCTGAAACCAATGCATTAAAAACATACGAACCCGTATCAACATAAGTTTCAGTTTCATTAATTTCAGAAGCAAGTTGTGTGTATTCACCGCCAATCTCTTTTACAATATCTTTTAAAAAATCCATTATGAGAAAAAATCCTCCAGACTAATACTTTTTTCCACAGACCATCCAATAGCATCAAGAATTGATTTAAGTGGTTCAACAAAACTTTTCTCAAATTGTAAATCATAATCAATATATCTGTCAAGACCAAGTTCTGTAGGAAAGTCTTGAATGAAAGAAATAATATTCTCCTGAATAATATTTGGTTTTTTCAGATATAAGAACTTAATTTTTTCACCATTGGTAATAAGTGAATATTTATTCGTTAGTTTTTTCTCCTTAATATAGTGATTAAAAAGAAGTGCTCCACGAATATGAATAGGAGTTCCTTTTGAATAAATGTCAGCGTGAGAATGATACTTTTTCACATCAGAAGCAGATCGTGGAAAAGCAATTTGTTCTGGTGGCAATTTTTTAAACTCAGATCGACATTTATCAATAAAATCAATCACATCATCTTCATTTCCACTCATCATTAATTTAAGACCATCTTTAATCATCTTACGACAAGGAGCCGGTGTCGATGATTTGACTGCCTCAATACCCATCATCTTGAGTTTTGGTTCGGTGTATTGAACACCCTCGCTATTCCATACGTTGAGAATATAACGCTTCTTTGCAGTCCAGATACCACGTTCAGCAATGTTCTCACGTTTCATTTGCATCTTTTGATCATACGCCGATACGTAATCTGCAAGTTTCTGGTATGAACGTTCGATAAAAGGTTCCAGTTTTTCTTGGCAGATCTTGTCAAGTATCCCCACAATTGCTGTTTTGTCGCCAGACTTATTAGCAAAAAATTTACTAACAAGAGGTCCAAGGTTAAGATAGATGCTGTCAGTGTCGGATGCGATAACATAATCGACTTCCTCCGTTTGCAAAAGTTTATTTAGGTATTCATTCATACGGTTTTCGATCCAACGGATCGAAACTTGACCTGAGAGAGTGATTGCTTCAGCATTTGCAAGTTTATAATACCTAAAATACTGATTACCAATCGCACCGTAAGCAGAGTTAAGTTGAATCTTTCTTGCCATTTGGATGTTATTGCAGCGGGCGATTTCTTTTTCCAGTGCCTTCGTTGGAGTTTTTTCATAATCTTGTTTTGCTTTCAACATCTTCTTTTTGAAGATCTTTCTTTCATTATAAATCCTCTCCATCAATTCTGGAAGAAAACCACGAACATCTTTACGATACATAGCACCATTGGCACATACCGCATAATCTTTATACATCTCAAATGTTATCTCCTCATTGAGGATTCGATCAACACTCGCACGGGGATGTCTTTCATCAAGAAGAGTCTCTGGTGAGATATTATATTGCATAATGAGATGAGGATAGAGAGAGTTAAGGTCAAAAGACACCACCCAGTCATACTTTCCAGGAATCGGTTCCTTAACATATGCGCCCGCGTATTTTTCACTTTTAGAAGAAGTTTCTTTTGGTGGAATAACAATATTCCTTTTCTTCAAATAATTATAAATGATTGCATCCCACATCCTTACTTGATAGAAGACATCATTATAGTTTACCTTAGCATCATACGCCATAGTAATAGCAAGTTCGATGAGTTTCATCTTGTCTTCCATCCGGTCAACAAGTTCCACGTCAATGATATTGTATTCTACAAACTTTTGCCACCCATTAGTATAGAAGTCTTTGAAAGTATCAAACTCGGAGTGATCCAGTTTCTTCTGCCCAAGTTCTACACTTGCAATGTAATCCAAACGATAGGATTCCTGCGCTTTATAAGTGAACTTCTTATATAAGTTGAGATAGTCAAGCTGAGTAATGCCACCAACATCATAAGAAATTTGTTTACGACCCATAATAATTGTCTCACGTTCAGTCACCAATCCCCATGGTGACATACGTTTCATCAACTTTTCGCCAAGTACACGATCAATACGACGAACCAAATATGGAATATCATACAGTTCGCTGTTCCAACCAGTAACAACTTCTGGAGTATTTTCTTCAATCATCCACCAGTTAATAAAGTCACTCAGAAGTTCATACTCAGTTCTAAAACCTTTGTAGATAACATTCTGCTGCTTATTATTAAAAGAACCTCTACCCCATGTACGAATCTGTTTTGTAGCATAATCTTGCACTGTAATCAAAAGCACTTCTTCTGCAGCAGATTCTACATCAGGGAATCCATTCTCCGATGCAACCTCAATATCAAGAGTCGAAATATTAATTTTATTTGTATCAAACTTGATTTCTTCTTCAGGATACTTATCAGAAATATACTGATAAATGTATCGATCATTTCCGTAAATACTAAAGTTCTCTACACCTTCATATTTTTTGATAAATTCTCTACAATCACGAACAGATCCAGGATTTACTGCTTCTACATATTCACCATTAAGAGTTTTATATGTTGTTTTCCTTTTCGAAGGCACAAAAAGAGTCGGGTCAAACTTTTCTCGTGTCATAAAATGTTTACCATTTTCATAACCACGAACCAAAAAGTGATCCCCGACCATCTGAACATTAGTATAAAATTTCATTAGGTAGTTAGTTCAAGATACTTTTTTACAATTTTTTCTGTTGGATCAACAATAGTAAGAATACTATCAGAATGAATCATCATTTCTTTTTGATCAGTAACTTCTGGCCAAGGAGTCAAATTTCCTTCAACATCAATCTGATACGGATTAATAAGTTTACAATCTGGTTCACCCAATTCAGATCCAACCTCAATAATTTCCGTAACAATTACATTGTCAACTTTCAGTAAAAGACACTTCACTACTTTTTCCATTTACTTTTTCCTCATACATTTTTTCGATAGTTTCAATAGGATCTAAAATAGTCACGATCCAATCCGGAGAAACTGGAATTTTTTCATCTTTAGCAAGAACAATCCAAGAAGTCAACGAAACTTCAAGGTCACCACTTTTTGGTTGCTCAGGTTCTTCTAGCAACATAAAAGATCTTCTGACTTCAATTACTTGTGGTTTTGTAAAAAGATATCCACATACTTTGTCATCAGAAACAAGTTCTTTAACATCAGAAACAATGGTTTCTCCAGATTTTAGGAGAGCAAGTTTAATTGACATAACACTATAGTTCCTCCATATATTATAGCATAAAAAAAAGGGGACGTTGCTGGATTGTGCCAGTATCCCCTCTGTCATGCGACGACGACCTTCTATTTAGAGATAATCTTTACGTGCATGATGTTCTGGAACAATTTTACCTAGTGTTATGACGAGGAGTCCGTCTTCGAAGGTGACTTCCTTAACTTCTGTGTCGTCGGATAGAGTCCATGCTCGTTTAAAACTTCTGCTAGCCACTCCCTTGTGGACATATGTCCTGTCCGTTTCAGTATCTTCTTTTTGTCCTTCGACAAAAAGTTTTCCATACTCTGTGAACGCATTTACTTCTCCTTTCTTAAATCCTGCGAGTGCGATTTCTAATCTAGACTCAACATTATTTACCTGAATAAGATTGTATGGAGGATAATTCTTTGAAGTTTCGTGTAGATTAAACAGACGATCGAAATATTCATCCATTCCAATAGAATTGCGCGTGATTCTTTCCATCAACTCAGGAAGATCCGCAGCATTATACCTTGTAAGGTTGTTCATTATTGTAGCTCCTTAAAAAAGCGAGTTTGTGTTTTGTGGACCCCGAAGGCATCCATAGTATATATTAACACAAAGCATAAAAAAGGAGGGTCGGAAACCCCCACTTTTTATTACGGGTATTACGTCATGAAAACTAACAAAAGTTTTACGAGTTGAATACCAACTGATTTTTATGAGTATTAGTTCATGAAAACTAACAAGAGTTTTAACTACTGAATACTAACTAAAAGATTTGAAGATGGTTGAGTATTAGAGACTGAAAACTAATAGAGTTTTATCCGTTGAATACTAACGAAGTCCATCCTCAACAATCATTTCACGAAGCACATACCATATTTCTTGAGTTTTTTTATCTACTACAGATCTTTCCGTTTTAAAGAAATTGTATTCAGTATCATCAGCACCAATAGACAAAGATTTTCCTTCAAAATTAGAAACTCCTGGTCTCATATGCTGCTTATAATTAGATGATGCTACTCCCTGTTTTTCATGGAATGGTTTGCATCCAAAATAGTTTTCTTTACACCACTTCCAAAGCACATTCATTTTTTTGCCTTCATACTTATGCCCAGGAGGAAATCCCCTCTTACGGAGTTCTCCATTAGGACGAAGAATAGATGCTACTACAGTGTAAAGACGACTTACTGATTGAATTGCATTCAGTTCTCCACTCTTACTCTTACTCTTACTATAATAAAGTCCGGATGCCTGCATCAACTCTTCTCCAGTAAAAGTAGAAACTGAATCCAAATCAAAGATACCATCTCCCATCAAACGACTAGCAAGTTCATACTTTTGATTTTTAATAAATTGAGTTACTGCATCATCGTCACCATAATCATAATAATCATCAAAACCATAACCTTGTGTTCTGGCAATATTAAGATCTAGATTACATTCTTGTACAAAATCAAACTTATGCTGATTTTGTTCTTGATATTCTTCTTGAGTGATTGGTTTAAATTTTTTTAATCTCTTAAATGCTTCTTTATCCCTTTTTAAAAATTTGGCAATTGATCGAATATCTGCTTCATCAGTAGATATTCCATACTCATCCATAAAAGTTTTATTAGTTTTACGATGCTTTGGGTCGTATCCCGCAAGTTTCCTTACAATAGGCGTTTTCTTTTGTGGAAATAGAAGTATTGTAATTTGACGTTCTTCTGCATTCTCATACAGTGTAACCAATTCGTGGATAAAAAATGCATGAGCAAGACTCAATCCACCCTCCACTCTCTCACGGAGGTGAGCATCTTCAATTACAATAACATCTCCAGATTCAAATCCGTCAATATCAAGATTAATTAAACGATCTTGAGGCAGTTTTAAATAAGGAATGTCTCTATTACTATCATAAATGTGGACTTTTCCTTGTCCTACGTCTGCTGTAAAAAGATTCATTTTTTCAATAAAATAGGGTATACAAATAAGTAGTACTGAAAACCAACTAGAGTTTTAGTTTCTTCGGTAAGTATTATGGGATGAATACTAACGAGAGTATTGCAACGTGAATACTAATTGACCCGAAGACTGATATTATAAATCTAAATCAGTCTTCTGTCAACCTGTCTGATGAGTATTAATTCCTGAAAACTTACAAGAGTTTTACTGTGCGAATACTGACTAATTCAGACTCAGATATTATATCAAATAAAAAAGGAGGTGTCAATTACCTCCTAAGACTTATTCAGTTTCTTCTGTTCGTTTCTTCTTTGATCCAATATTATATTTGGTCTCAAGAATCCATTCTCCCTTATCCTTATAAGCAAGAACCTTAATCTGGTTTAGTGGCGCAATATTTTGAATTTTTTCAACATCTACAATATCAATCAATCCCCAATCAGCAAGTAACTGAGCAATTCGATTGCGACGTTGAACATCATTTACAGTAAGATTTGCATGTTTTCCATCAAGTGCAAATAGTTCCTTAAAATGCACTAGAAAATATCTACCTTGCTTGTGTAAAATATGACAACTTTGGTAGATTTTTTTCTCCTTCCTAGATGCAACCCCGATGCGAGTCAAAGTTTCACGCACTTTCAAAAAGTCATCAGGTTCATTAAGAATTACCTCAACCATCTGTTCAGGTGACCATTTTACTTCAGGTTCTCTGACAACACTCATTTCGATCCTCCAGTTTCAAATTTTGATTTAATGAAATTAATTTGTTCTTGTGTAAGAATTTTCAAAGCTTGTTTTGCCTTTTCATTACTATATCCATAATAACGTTTGACATAATCAAGGTCTTTGACATTATCTTGTCGGAGCCAGGGAGAAAATCTCTTCTTTTTCCTCACAATATTTATAAAGAAATCATATTGAAGTTTCTTTGGAAGAAAGTGATACTTATTCATCTCATTGGCAAACATCAAAGTATCGATGTGCCCAGAGAAACAACGGTTCACGATATAAGGAGGATATTCCTTCTCAAGTGAACGATCTTCATCAATCAGATGTTTCTTTGTCTGATTGATGCTGTTCAACCAATCCTTCAATTCCATAATTAAAAAGCAGTAGTTCTTTACGTTGTTTTTGGTCACGCATATATTCACCAACCGATCTCATCGTATATGTGAGATCAAACTCGGCAGCATTCCAATCTTTAAAACGATCTTTCACAAGTTGATCTGAATTATAACTTACAAGCATTTTACTCTCGTGTGATGAGCAATCTTTGGCAAACTTATCATGATCAAATCTCTTGTGCATATCACCTTTCTTACCATAAAGATTGTCTTTAATATCATATGGGGGATCCAGATAAGTAAAGACATCTTTATCATTCGTGAGCATATTTTCATATGACTCATTAGTAATATGCCATCTCTGAATTAGTTCAGAATATCCAGTAAGTTTAGAAATACCACGAAGAGAAAAGTTACTTACTGATGCCTTTGGAGAAAATGAAGAACTTTCTGTCAGTCCACTAAATGAGCACTTGTTTACAATATAAAATGCTACGGCACGATCAATATTACACTTAGTTCTATCATTTACCCATTCTTTGGCATTTATAAACAACTCTTTTGCCGATTCTGGATTAGCATGAGTTGATTTATAATCAACTAAAAGACCCTGAAGTTCTTCTCCATTCTCTTGAAGTTGAATCCAAAAATTTACAAGTGGTTCATATAAGTCATTTACCCAAATACGAATTCGGGGATACATCTTGGTGATATGAATTGCCATACTACCGCCACCAAGAAATGGTTCACGATACTGTTTATAATCACGCAAATCGGGAACAAACTTCCCGATTTTTACACATGCACGGGATTTTCCGCCAGGATATCTGAGACAGGTTTTAAGAGACTTCATAATCAATAGGATGATACTTCAAATATTCAAGGAAAGTCATTTTCATTTCCTTTTCAGTCATACCACAATGCTTTGCAGCAGCAGGTAAATTCATTTTAGCACGATATAGTGCTTCATTTGCCTCCTGCACATTCTGCGGAGTTGTTTTTATTTTATTTTCAAATAAAGAGTTTTTATCAATCTTATAGAGACTCATTAGATTGCCTCCATAAGAGTAATCACTAGTCCAGTAAGACGATTAACACTTCCAGACATTTGTCGGTATCCACTACCAACATATATTTGTCCACCTACAACAGCGACAGCAATTATACCCCAAAAAATATAATACCATCTAGATTTGAGTTGATGACTTTTATTTTTCATTTGAATTCACACTCCACATCTAATTTTAATATAATCAAAAACTTTTTGAGGAACATTAATATTTAATGCTTCCTCAAACCCTTTAAATCCTGGGGATGAGTTTGCTTCACATATTTTGTATCCGTCATTATGAAATAGTAAATCAACACCAGCAATGTCAAGGTCAAGAACTTTTGCAACTTGAATGGCAAGCATTTCCATTTCGTCGTCCACATCGTAAGATTCCCCTTTACCTCCACGGGAAATATTGGCTTTAAACGAACCGTCTGTAGAAGTGCGTTGCATGGCACCGACAACTCTACCCCCAATTACGATGACACGAAGATCTCTTCCCTCAGATTCTCTAATATACTCCTGAATAATCATAGAGTTTTTAGAATCCAAAGAAGAAATAAGTTCTGACAAATCCTCAAACTGTTTGGCATTCTCACAAAGATAAACACCAGCACCATGAGACCCTGTTACTACTTTCAGAACGCAAGGGAATCCAACTTGTTTCTCAACAGTCTCTGCTTTACAGGGAAACCTCGTAAGCATTGTTTTAGGAATAGGAAGTCCTGCTTGAGCCAAAATTTGACTAGCATACATCTTATCCTTTGATGCTTCTATTGATTGACTGTTTGGTAGAGTCAGAACATTCAGTCTTTCAAACTGTCTGAGAACACTGAGATTAAAATACCCAGTACCAGAGCCAGTACGAGCCAGTAAGCACTCAGGGAGAGAAACAATATCATTGCGATATCGAATTGATTTGCGGTCATCTCTAGAAACGATAAGATCGATTTCGTCTGCGAAGACTAAATTAAAATCGATACCATATTTATCTGCTTCTTCAATAAATCTTTCACGTTCATACATCTCAGTTGTGAGACGATTGCCAAGCATCCAGAGTTTCATCTCAAATCAGTAATAATTTTAGTAAGTGTGATCACAATAACAAAGGATAAAACAACTACTACATCCCAGTATTTGTTTCTGATAGTAAACGGCAACGAACAGAAATTGCTACCAAGTGCAAGACAAGCACCAATAAAACTGTCAATGTAGTAAGTAAAGATGTAAGAAGTAATAATGCCAATAGATGCCAACACCCTTAAGGATGTAATGTATTGGTCAGCAGTCCGTGCTCTCATTTGAACTCACATTCAACCATTAGTTCAGTCATACAAGCAAGCATATTTATCTCCTGGTCTGCGACAAATGCTCCTTGATACTGATACTTAGCGAGAACAAGCACAGCAGCAGGAATACTACCAGGAACCAGCGAGTCGTAAAGAGAATCATACACACGCCGGAGAAGTACGCTAGTATCATTGTCCAGATTAGAAACGATCCACTTACGTACTTCCGGAAAGTTCTTTTCTTTGAGACTTTTAATGAGATCATTTACCGCGACATCCGAAAAGGTTGCAAGAATCCCCGAATCAATTTTACCACCCACAGAGTATCTTTGACACTCGTTGAGAACTCGTCGCCAATCGGGGAAGTGTTTGTTGATGAGTTCAATGAGTACTTTGTTATCATACTCAATTCGTTCTGCGTCAAGAATGTCTTTGAGTCGCTTGAAGAAAAGAGCTGCAATGGATTGTCGCTCTTTTCCTTTGATTCCAAACTCAACGACGGCACAACGGGAATGAAGTGGTTCGAGGATTTTGTTTTTATAGTTGCAGGTAAAGATGAATCGACAGTTACCAGCAAACTCCTCAATAAAAGCCCGTAGGAGGAGTTGTACATCATTGGAGGTGTTATCTGCCTCATCAATGATGATGACTTTGTGTTTAGCAGTTGCCGTAAGCGAGACGGTCGAAGCGAAGTTCTTCGCATTGTTTCGGACAGTATCGAGGAATCTACCCTCGTCGGATCCATTGATGACATAAACATCTACTCCAAGTTCATTGCAAAGTGCCTTTGCTACTGTGGTCTTACCAATACCAGGAGGTCCCGCAAGTAGCATGTTTGGGATCTCACCTTTATCTAGGAAACTTTGAAAGGTCTTCTTTGTTGCCTCAGGTAAAATACATTCTTCAATTGTCTTTGGGGCATACTTTGCCACCCACAAAAAATCATTATTCATAATCAAATCCAATCAGGTTTACGCTCAGGAAGACGAAGGTAATTATCGCATACCCAAGGTTTAGATGCAATATACATCTTATAAGCATCAAAGGTTGAGATGCTTGTATCAAGTTTATATTCGTCAGGCATAGCCCGTGCGAATAATGTGTGAGCATTTAGTTTTGCTTTTGGAAAGATTTTATCTGCTTCCACAAGAGTTAGAAAGCAGGAATGCACTTTACCGTATCGTGCTGCATATTCTTCACACAGAGCAAAACCATGTTGTAGTAACCAACGGGCATTTGCCACAGTCTCATTTGCCCAGATGGTGCAGGGATGATTGCGAAAGGCACCTTTCTCCGTAGCATAAGGTGTGCCGTCTGCCTTGGGAAGAGTGCCGTATCCGTGCCCCCATTTGTCGGATGCCACGATGGAAAGCATCTGACAGGTCTCTAGGGGCATCTTGACGATGTGCTTGTCTGGGAGCACTTGGGCCGACTTGTAGGGGCACTCATCAGTTACAAAGATGTTCATTCTAAAGGTCTCACAAACTCATTGACGACTATATCTGAAGCATTTAATTCTGCTTTCATATATTCTACGGCAGACATTGGATTTGTGTGATCACCGCAAGTAAAAACGTCACATACTGCCATACCTTTCTCTGGCCAGGTGTGAATACTAATATGACTCTCAGCAAGAAGAGCAATAGCAGTCACTCCTTGAGGGGCAAATTTATGAGAATGTAAAGCAATCAGTGTAGAATTTGCCCACTTTGATGCCTGATATAGAATATCCCTGATAAACCCCTCATCATCTAATTCATCACCAATGCAACCTTTAAGAGTAAAAAGGATATGTTTCATCAACCAAAAGTGGAATCAGGTTCAAGAGCAATATAATATTTGAGATTATATGCTTCATTGGTAAATTGAGATAAGAGTTTGGATGAGACTACCACATCATAGGCACCAGGAATAATCTTGATGTTTTCTACTTTAAAGTTGAATACAAACTCTTTATCAGTTTCACCGACTACAATAGCATATTCATTCGAAGTATCATTCTTCTTGTCATGAACAACTAGTTTGATAACTCCATTCTCACCAACAGCACAAAAATCTGGGAGTTGATATACTGCTGCTGCCTTGATAAGTTTTTCCAAAGTTACGCTATCAAGTTGAAAGCAAACATCCTGTGAGGGAAGTTGAATCTCTTTATCTGGCGGAGAAATAATCACGTTAGGATCGGCAAAGAAATACTTCACACGACGCTTGCCTTCTCGAATAGTCAAATAAGATTCTTCGGCAAAATCAAGATCGGGATCCTGATGAAGACTCAAACCATTAAGAAACTGATTCAAATCATAGATGGCAAAATCGCGAGAAAACTCTTCATTGATTTGCGCTTCGGCAAGAATATTCTTTGCCACAGAAATAGTGCGAAGTTTATTACCTTGCTTTACAAGAATCGAATTGTTGATACCAGCAAAGTTTTTGAGAGTCGTCAGAGTCTTTTCAGAAAGTTTCATAGTTTTTTCGCGGAGTTTCATTGTGGATAAGAGCTGGTTTGCTTGTGAAGACCAGAAAAATGATAGAGAAGAACACAATAGTGAATTGCTTTCAGAATGTCAAGTTTTGACTTACCATTCTTCTTACCAAAACGCGAGAGGTATTTGATAGCATTAGATCGACAAAATGCTTCGGCATCCCCAATACTCTCAATCAAATCAAGAGTTTGTGTCTTTGACTCTTGGGAAGTGTAGTGAGACTTGTAAGTTCCAGATAGATAATCTTTAATTTCTTTTAGAGTTTTATCTTCTTCATATTTCCAAAACCCATTGTCGTTTTTAAGGTCTGCCATTGTTGCTCCAGTAATCGTATCCAAATTCACATCAATATCAACATCTTTAAAAGCTTCGGCAAAGTCAATATGTATTTCAGGAATTTTATCCAAATAATGATCTGTTTTCATTTTCAAAACCTCATCGTAAAGTAGACTCCATGCGTTAATCATTCTATCAATTTTGCTCCTGGTTGTCAACGGGCATTTGGAAATCAGCATCTACCTTGTCATAAAGTTCCAAGAATGCTTGCTTGGTCTCATCATCAAAACGATTCACGCAAACTTGAATTGCTTTTGCTTTATCGGCAAAGATGCTGTAAGCACGAATGATGTGAACAAGACGGCGAGTGGAAATGATTTCCTCAATACCTCCATCATAGAAGGTCTTGCGAATAATGTCTGCCCAATCGACAAGACGCTTACAGAAATCACTATCTTCAACACCAAGATCTAAGGCAATACCTTCAAGAATCTTTTGTTCGGTAGCAGGGGAAGGATATTCTTGTTCGAAGGTGACAGGGAATCGCTCCAAGAATGCTTCATTGAGCACATTGGTTCCAATAAAGCGACCGTCATCGCTGCCTTTACCTTTAGTATTTGCAGTCGCAATAACATTGAATCCCTTTGTTGGATTGATAAACTTACCAATTTTTTTCAGAAACACACCTTTACCTTCAAGGATGGATTGGAGGCAGAGGATTTTATTGCTAGCAAGGTCAATTTCATCGAGTAGCAAGATTGCTCCTCGTTGGAGTGCTTCCACGACAGGTCCGTTATGCCAAACAGTTGCCCCATCGATAAGACGGAAACCACCAATAAGATCGTCTTCATCAGTTTCAATAGTAATATTTACACGAATCAGTTCCCGACCCAACTGAGCACACGCTTGCTCCACAGAGAACGTTTTACCATTACCCGACAGACCCGTAATAAACGCAGGATAAAACAGTCGCGACTGAATAATTTTGCGAATATCGCTGAAGTTACCAAAGCGGACGAAGGTATCATCTTTTTCAGGAATGAGGTTTTGTTCAACGGCAGGAAGAGCGGCAGGTGCCTGATAGTTGCGCTCAATCTCTTCTACCTTTTGAGGAGTGACTTCAAGATTCCACTTACCGCGACCAACCTTATATTGAGACAATTTGTTGGTCACGGTTTGATAGTTGGCACCGTTCATGGCACACCAGGCACGAATGTCGCCGCTTGCCACAGACTCGCCATATAGAGACTGCAAAGAGGTGCGGATGTAATCTGCGGAAAGAGACATGATGTAGGTTGGTTGTTTCAACTGAAGTTATTATAGGGCAGAGTCTGGGCAGAGTGAGGGCAGAGTGGACGGTTTAGGAATTGGTTGCTTCTTTCCACTCTTGCTCGACTTCCTCTCTCCTATCTTTTCTTTTCTTTTTAGCAACAGGTGCTGGTGCTTCTTCTACTACTGGGGCAGGTGCTTCCTCAACAACAGGTGCTGGAGCAGGAGCGCTCTTACCAGAAATCAGATCTCCAAATCTACTCATTTTCTCAAATACAATTCTTCTCTCTTATTTAGGAAATACTCTTTAGAAATAATCTTAGGAATATATCCAGGAAAATATTGCTTAGCAATAGCACCAACACCCATAGCGGTGATGGCACTATTGACAACAATCAATACTTCTTTTGTTTCTTCTACAACAATGTGTTGAAGAGGAAAATTTTTATTCATACAACTAGATTGATAAATTCTGAAAGGATTTTTTTATTCATTTTTTTGCCCTTCAAGCTCTTGACAAATGCTTTTTTGATTTGAGTTTTGGTAGCATCTTCTTCAACATCAAATTCAGAAGAACTTGACATTACAGAAGAAGAAAGGGCAAAGTAGCTATGATAACCGGCATTCTTGATTACAAATGTCTTTTCTTTTCTCCAGTCTTTCATAGTATTTTCCAAAAGTTCTGGACTGGTTTGACAATGACGACGAATGAATGTTCCAGCATCAGAACCATTATTTAGCACACGAATACCAATAAAGTTAGTGTCTTTGAAATTGTCACGAAGATTGCGAAGAAGCACACCCGTAAACTCATCATATCGATTAGTAAGCGTATAAGTTGTGCCCAATTTACGATCACGAAGGAAACAATCTTCTCCAACATAAATGCAACCCAGGTAAGGTTTGTCATAACGAGAAACTTCCTTATGAAACTTCAAAGGATTTGCCTCGCCATCGGTAAGAATTACACACTGAACTTTTTGAAGAGAATGTTGCTTCTTAAATTGAGGAATAATTTGATGAAGAGCAATCAGTGTTTCATTTAAAGGAGTGCCAGAAAGATGCATACCACTCGGAATAGAATAATTACAATAGTGAGCAAAAGAATGAACAATACGATAGATATTGAGCATACTCTCTTCCAATGTCTTGGCATTGACATTACTGGTAAGAATATTCATAAGTGAAAACCACTCACCAACAGCAATTACTCCATTCTTTTTTTCATAGGCACGTTCGCGAATATTTGCCACACCATTCTCATCATGAACAACATAAGGATATTCGGAAGTAAAGGCATAAACATCAAAAGGAATATTTACTTTACGGCAGAACCAAATAAGATTAAAGAGTTGTTTGATAGTATCTTCCAAGACATACTGCATTGAACCTGACCAATCTAGAATGAAAATAAGACCATGATTCTTACCATCGGCAAAGGTAGTTACTTTTTTGAACAGGTCTTCATTATATCGGTAAGTATGGAGGTTAGAGCAATCTAAGACTCCAGTACGGCTAGTAGTAGCACGAGCATAACTATCAGCAGATTTTCGGCATTCAAATTCTTTGACAAGATAATTCACCTCCTTTTGAGCAGAGCGTTTGAACTCTTTATATTTGCTATCGACATCCCCAAATAAATCAAGATCAGGAGTAGCGTCATCCCAATGATTATTGATTAACTCATGAATTTCCGAATTTGGAATAACACATTTTTTTAAATCAAGTTTAGGAATTTCAATATAATTACTCTCACGACTAAACATATTCACCAAGTTTTTTAGACCCTCTTCAAGAGACTTCATGGTTTCAACTTCTGGATCTGGATCTGATGTCTCTTCATTATCTTCTTTTTTCTGCTCAACATTTCCACCACCTTCGGTAGGATCATCACTCTCGGTCATATCTGGTTGGTCATTCTCACCAGTCTGTGTTTCATCAGTATGAGTTTCTTGTTGATGATGCTGATCAGTTTTGGGAATCTGATCCTTACAATAACGATAAAGCGCCTCTGCTGCTACAAGAACATCCTCAAAATCTTCACAACCTTCGACCATACGAACTATTGCTTTTTCAAACTCCGTAAATTTAATATCAACAAAATTTCCAATCTTGAAGTGAAGATTAATACGATCGGCAAGATTCATGTTATCAATATCTTCACCTTCAAGACAGAAGAAGTCTTGGTCAGAAAGTTCTTTATATCCTTTATAGAAAGTCTTGGCAAGACCCATATAACGACGCTTCATAAGTTTCTCGATGCGAACATCCTCTACCACATTCACAAACTGCGGTGGTGCTTTGCATTTTTTTGTCCAATCTTCATCAGGTGTATAAAGAGCATGACCAACCTCATGACCTACAAGCATATCATATACAGTCGAACTCGCTTTCTCCCACATAGGAAGCGTTAGAACGCGAGTGTGGACATTGAAACAAGCAGTCTCTACTTTCTTGTGCTCCACCACAAGGTCTTCGGTGGCAAGAAGTTTAGCAAGTTGAGACTTGATTTCGTGATTGACTGCCATTGATCCGTTGCGTATGGACCTATTATACAAAAAAAGGAGGTCCGAAGACCTCCCAGTGGACAGTTTAGAAAGTGGACTCACCAGAGAGGTTCATCTCTCATAGGTGGTTCTTTCTTAACTTGTGGTTTTGGTCTTCTGGGTGAAGATGTTGAACCACTGGAACCAGAATCCCACAGTGGGCCATCCTTGTAGGGTTTTCCATCACCAGGACGAGTGCTATATCCACCAGATGGTACTTTCTTTTTTAACATTTCAGAACCAGTTTTAATGGCGCCCTGAACAGATGAATTACTCATTACACCTTTAAGAAGTCCAGCACCAGTTCTGATTGCATTTCCAACCGGATTTGGAGTATATCCTCCACCAGCAATAGTCTCAACAATACTCTGCTTCCACTCTTCACTCATATTTGCCATAATAACGAGTGCTGCCTCTTCGGTGTCGGCATAACCTTCATCGAGAAGGTGTCCTTTGACAATATCAAACACATCAACCGAGTTAAACAATTTTCCAGCACCTTGCACAGCTCTATTTAAAGCACCACCATAATTACCACTTTTGACATCACTACCAATCTTATCAACTTCTCTGCCAGCAACAAATCCACCAAGTGGACCATATTTTTTATTTGCCCGCCTTTGAACTGGCGGTTTTATAACACTCGTAGCAGTATCAACAACAGTATTAAGCATACTCTGCTCATGAACAGCAGCATATGCTTCCATCATTTCTGTCAATTGTTTTTGAGGTGATTTAATTGAGGCACTTTCTGTTGTATACTTCTTACCTTTAAATTCAAATGTTTTTTTACCCTCATCTTTAGCTGAAGCATATGCTTTATCAAAAGCTTGTGCGATAGTTCCTACTTTTTTAGGACCAACAATTTTAGGACCAACAATTTTAGGACCAACGAGTTTACGATTTCTTATAGTTCCATCAGGATCCATTGTATTATACTTCCCAACACTGTCTTGAGGTTTACTAGTTTTTTTATTATCAGAACCAGATCCAGCAGCAGCAAGGGCAGCAGCAGTTGTTAAAGTTGCCGCAACTGCACCTTTATTTTTACCAAGATCTCTACTTACTTGTTTCATACGATCCGAAGTAGTTCTTCTAGAAGAAACTGTAGTTGCATCTACATTAACCGTTCTTCCAGATGCTGGAGTATATCCTGGTAATTGAGTTCCTTTTACGCCATCTTTGCCCATTTTTGCATCAGAACTCTTAACTCCACCAGAAGATGCGTAATCTCTACGACCTGCTCCAGGAGAAGTTCCTCCGGGAAGTGCAGTTCTTTCTGGAGTTCCACTAAGTGCTTTTTGAACTTTGGGGTCAGTTTTTGGTGTTGTGGGTTGTGTTTTAGCTTTAGTTGAACGTTGAATAATTCTAGTATCCTTCCAAGGATCACCAGGTTTGTTACTCCACGCGGGTTTTGGTGCAGGAACATCTACACCATACTTGCGAGATACTGCTTTAATGTCAGGAACATTCCTAATTCCAATCAATCCACCACTCGATTTAGAAGAAGCAACTTTAGATCCTGAAGGAGAAAGTAGACCTCTGATAGGTGTTGTAGTTCCAATTCTTACACCAGTTCCTTTAGTTCCTCTAGCTGCTGTTCTTAATTTATCGATAGCAGCACCTTGACGAACTGTTTTCAAAAAAGCAGCGGCAACAGTTCTTGCTTGATCAATTTTTTTAGCAAGAGCAGCTTTTGCATTTCTGTCTCTAAGAAAACCACGTTCGGTTTCAGCTTTTACACTTCCAGCACTTGTATTACCTGCTGATGGCAATCCTCTTGCAGCTCTTTTTGATTGCAATGCGGTCAAATAACGATCTGGAACATCGAGTTTTGGTCCGGGTGTAGATTGTCTAGTAGCTCTTGCTTGTTTAATTGCTCTTGTTTGAGTTTTAAGTGCTTGTGGATACGCTTTTCCAAGAAGTTCTCCAGTTTTTTGCAATCCTCCCGGTTGATATCCTCTCTTTACTAATGTCTTTGCAGGAAGACCTCTAAGTTGTGGTGTCACTTTCTTAAGTAATCCACCAGCAACATTAAGTCCTCGTTTAATTAGAGACGCTCTAGTTTCTGTAACATAAGTATCTTCATTTAAATTAAATTCGGAACTAAAATCAAGAATATCATCAAAAAATTCAACTACAAGTTCTTCATCTTGAAATAATTCTTCTACAAAATATTCAGTTTCATCTTCAGTATCAAAAAAGAACTCATTACAAAATTCAACAATTTCATTACGCAAATTTTCTTCTTGAGAATAAATTGAATTATAGGCTTCTAATAAGGTCTTCATTTTACAAATAGTTTTTAATTATTTATAAAAAAAGGAGGTCAAAAGACCTCCCCTTAATGACACTTTTTATACTAGACTCATTTTAGCAATTCCCCACAAATGCGTTTACAGACTCCGCGATTTTCATCGCACTCGATAAGACAATCGAAATAATCATTAACTCTATCTAACTGCTCATTACACCCATCAACTACTTCCTCGAATTGTTTCCAACCCGCAAGTTGATTATATGAAATTAGATTGTGCATCATAACCTCCACGCACATAGATCAAATAATAAAAAAATTTCAGATCATTTGGTTTACCCCATCATTCTATCGTATATAGTGTGAATTTCAAAACATTTCGTGTTTTTAATGAAGTTATATGTTTTTTTAACTTAACTCAAAATCTCTTAACTTTTAATCACGCTGACGCCAATCGTCAGATTTATCTTGCTTAAACCAATCGTGAATATCATCAGCACCATTAAACCCCGTTTTGTAATTGGATGGGTCGGGGTCTCCTAATCCCATCCTATTCATAAAATCATCCATACTACCCTCCTCAATATCATGAGCAGCATGACGACGGGCTTTGTTTAACATTTCTCTGGCAGAAGTATTTGCCTTCGCAAGTTTTTCTGCCCATATCATATCTTCTAGTTTGACTTCCTGCTTATTTGCGATGCATTTACAAATAAACTCTAACCGAAGTCTGTATTGGGTGGAAAGCATATTATTCTTCCGAGAGATGGTGCTCTAGTTGATTGATTCTATTGAACTCCTGATAAGCAACTTCAGATCTTACATGAAGTATATGCCTAATATCATTCATTATAGAAGTAGGTTCTATGCCATCATCTAGATATTTATCTATCGATTCCTTAAGATAACGATATCTATGCCATTCAGGTGAATAAGGTATGTATCCCATAATTAAAAGTGTCCATGATACTAATGGTATTTAGATCATTCTACTAAATCCTTTCACTTTGTCAAATCGAATTACTTCTCCAAACTTATCTTCCAATCCTGTCTTATGAGAGATGACAAATATATTAGCGTCTTTGATGACAAAGCGAATAATTTTGAGAAACTCATCTGTTCCAAATCCATCTAAAGATGAGTCAAAAACTTCATCCATAATAAGAAGGTTTGTATTTACAGAATTCTTCAATCTGGCAACTTCCCGCCAAGTAAAAAGTAGCGCAAGATCAATACGCATCTTTTCACCTTCGCTGAATGAAGAATATGAAAAATCCTCATGAATAGGAGATTTTATAGTTTCATTGAACTCTTCATCAAGATAAAAGTTGATGTAAAAATCCATCAACTGCAAATATCGATTAACCTGTTGATTAATGAAGGGCAAATACTTTTTAATGATTTTAGTCTTGACTCCATCATCTTTAAGGAGGGAATAAGAGAATTCATAGTTTAGCATTTGCTCCTTCTTATTACTCAGGTCTTCAAACGTTTTTTGAAGACCTTCTTGAAACTCATCTAATTTCTCATGTTCAGTATTTCGGTTTTGTAACTGATTGGTAATAGTTTGAATTTCATGTTCAAGATCTCTGATTTGTCTCTGATTGAAACTAATCCGAGTATTGTTTTGAGAAATGCCATTATTGAGTTCAGTAATCTCCTTTGAAAGTGCAATGAATTGACGCTCTCTCTCCTTTTCAACTTTAATTGCTTCTTCAAGTTCTTTGTATCCTTGTTGAAGCTCCTTTGCTTTATTTTGAGCGTCTGTAATTCTATTTAATCGAAACTCTTCTTCTATATCCTGAGTGCATGTAGGGCATACCGAATTTTCGGTAAAAAACATGTGTTCTTTGGTAATTGTACCTACCTTTTGAGACAATTTACCTTTGAGATTGTTTAGTTTTACTAACTTATCACCTGCACCAATAACTTCTTCCTGTTCCTTTGTGAGACTATGAATAGTCTCTTCTGTTCCTGTATTCTCCTCAATATAAATGCCAACTTCTCCATCTAACTTGGCAATCTTTTCTTTGTTGGCATTTATATTGGCATTCCCGCGATTCTCAAGTTCTTCAATAAAGTCTTTCTGCATCTTGACTTTATCTTTTAAGTTTTCTTTCTTCAAATCAAGTGACTTAATCTGCTCCTTAAGATTTCTCATCTTATCCTTGAGCAAATTATTCATTGCAGAGAATATGCGAATATCCAAAAGATCTTCAATAACCTCTCGACGATTTGCGCTATTCAACTGCATGAAGGGAACAAAATTACTACTACCTAAAATTACAATCTGAGTAAATGATTTGTAGTTTACTTTTAGAATGTTCTCTTCAAGAATGCGTTGATTAGCACGGTCATCTGCCTCTTTATGAAGAGCAACTCCGTTGACTTCAATATCAAACACATTTGGTTTGATTCCACGACGAACTAAGTATTCCTTATTGTTTACACTAAACTCAATTTCTACAAGACAATCTCTTTCATTTGTCGTATTAACAAGTTGAGGTTTGTTAATCTTACGGAATGGTTTATTAAATAAAACAAAAGTGAGGGCATCTAGCATAGTAGACTTGCCCGCGCCATTTGTTCCAATGATTAAGTTTGTAGCACTCTTTTGAAAATCAATCTCTGTCCAGTGATTACCCGTGCTTAAAAAGTTTTTCCATTTAATCTTCTTGAAGTTTATCATTCTTAGGTGGTATTACAATGTCATTTGGAGTAATTATAGAGTATTTGTAATTATACAAAATACAAGTTTTTATAGCCAATTCGTCATCAACTTCTACAACTTCATATTCTTTTTCATCTTCATCTTCAAGCATTAAAGCATATCGAACAGCATCATCTTCTTCTTTAAAAAGAAATAAAACCTTACCTCCTTTACTATCATAAACGGCATATGCTCCGTCATCTTTTCTACCTTTAAGTGTAAGAAGCCACATTATTCTACTTCGCAAGCTTGTCTATATAAGTCTTCAAATATACCTTTAATTGTAGTCTTATTATATTCGAACTCCGACTCATCAATATATCTATTCAAGATAGAAATTGTACTTTCTTCTTCACTAATTTCAAAATCTTCAGATTCCTGAATGGCAAAGTTTTCTACAATTTTAAGTTCTTGAACACCGGCAGAGTGAATCTTATCAATAAACTTTTCAAAGTCTTTTGGTTTTGATTTTTTACGAACAATAACCTTTACAATCTTATCTTTAAATTCAGAGGCATTGAAAAGTTTATAGTTCGTATCCTCATAGTAAATATTATAAAATAACTTATAAGGATTATCGATTGTGGTGTGTTCTAGGGTTTCTGTATCAAAAATATGAAATCCTCTTGGATCATTTACATCATTCCAATACATCTCATAAGGATTTCCTAGATAGAAGACCTTTCCGTCATCTGATCTAGTGTGGTAGTGACCGCTGTAGACTCTGGTGAAGTTCTCAAATAACTTGCCGTCAGTACCATGCTCCATGATGATTTGTCGATTAACTCTAAATCCTTGGAGCTCAAGGTGCCCCATCGCACACTTGCAAGATGTCTTTTGAATAAGTTGATAGGTTTCACTTTCATTTTCCGAATTAATCCAAGGTAGAAATAAAATATCCAATCCTCCAATGTTAACTTCTGTCGCTTTGCTGTATGTTTTAACATTCGAATAAATTTGAAGAAGAAGGTCTGGAGAATTTACATCATTGGTATTTTTATAATAAGTATCATGATTACCAATAATCATGTGAACATCATACTCTTTAAGTGGATCAAATACAACTCTTTTTGCCCACTCAAGGCTTTGGTAGTCAATTGACTTTCGACTATCAAAAGCATCTCCCATATGAATCACAGTTTCTACGCCATGTTCCTTTAGAGCAGGGAAGAAGACATTTTTGTAGAAAAGTTCAAAGTAATCATGAAGAAACTTTGAACCTTTTCTGGCGCCGAAATGTGTGTCACTTAAAATTGCTACTTTGCTCATCGGTTTCTATATTGAATATTATCTTTAATGGTGTTGTAGTCTGAACTATGCCCAGAAAGCAAACTGTCATCAACCATCATGACTTCATCAAAACCCGTCTTTTCAATAATTTTGGTTTTAATGTCAAGTTGCTTTTTCTCTTTTTGGATTCTACGGAGAAAAGCATAATGAATGATCTGCGTAAAGTAAGCAAAAGGATTTTTGGATTTTTCAGGATCAAAATTATGAATATATTGAACGCAATTTTCGATTCCATCTGAAATCATATCCTCACGAAACATATAATTTACAAAGTTTGGTTTATATGATAAGTGAGTTGCAATCTTTAAAAAACAATCTCCAAGATAATTTGGAATGGGTGGTTTACCATCCCATCTTCGTGCTCTTTCTTCCTTTGGTTGTTCTCGTAAATCTTTGCCGTATATCTCTTTATATTTCTTTTCGACCTTTGTACGGTAAACGATCATTGCCTCCAACAACTCTTTATTGTTAACATAATGCTCTGTCTTTTTTCTTGGCATAGCGACATTTTTTATTAATCTAATAGGTTATTTTTATTTTATCATACTGAGAAAGACTTGACAAGTAATCAAAATATCGCTAGAATACCTTTGTTGGGTTTGAAGGATGAGATTTAGCTTTCTTTATTATCTTTAAGTTTAAATATATCTTCTAGTCTTTTACGTGCATCTTCTACTGAAGATATATATCCCATCTTTGAATCTGGCTTTACACGTCCTGGTGACTCTGGTCTAGATTTATTATCATCAGATATATATTCATCATATATTGAAATTAAATTCATATCTTCAAGTTCTGTCATAGTAATAATTTTATCAAAATTAACTATATAAAAATCATCATTAGAAAGTTCAATCCATGGCTTTACTTTAGCTATGGTTCCCATTTTACCTTGTATTAATTTTATTATTACTGGATTTTGCAAAATTAAAACTGGATTTCCACCATTATCATCAGTAGCAACTATTGATAGAATTTCTTCCCCAGAAACTAATTTTATTATTGCGTAAAATTCATCTCCCATATTAATTTTTAAGCGGTATGTTTACTATGTCGTAATTAAAATTTTCTTCATTATAAACTTTAATTCTTTCGATTAGATGATTTAAAGTATAATTTTTTCTAGACTTATAGGAAATGTCGTCGGCAATATCATATAACGTTGCTTTTGTTTTGTTATTTCCTTTTCTGAGAACTCTCCCAATTGATTGGAGATTTCTAATCCTTGACTTAGAAGGAGAAGCAAAAATAACATTGTGTAAGTTTTTAATGTTAATGCCAGTAGAGAATGTTCCATAAGATGCAACAATAATCGCATCATTCTCTTTCTCTGTAATCTCTCTTACTTTTTCTCTGTCTTCTGTTGCCACTCCACCATGAACAAAAAAGACATGTCGATCATCAATCCTATTGCTATTTATCATTTCATATAAAGGTTGACCATGACCTTCTACTCTGGAGAATAGAATAAGAGTATTACCTTTAAGATCGAGAGCAAGATTTCGAATAAATTTGTTTCTTCGTTCATGATTTATGATATACTGAACTTCTTCTTCAAAATTTTCAAATTTATGTGCTGGATGTTTCAATAGAAGCACATTGATATCTAATTGAGCAACATGCCCCTTTTTCATCAATTCATCTGTTTTTATAATTTTATAAGAAGGACCAAAAAGACCTTCCAACACCCATTTATGAGTTTGTGTTCCGTCTAATGTGCCTGTAAATCCATAACGATACTTTGCATCAGCAAGTTTTGACATTATAGATATAAGAGACTTTGATTTAAACTGGTGTGCTTCATCCCCAACAACCACATTAAATCTTGAAAAATATTGGCGTGGAAGTTTGTATATAGATTGCCAGGTAGTGATAATCACCTGCGAATCTGTCTCTCTTTCTCTTCCTGCGTATATTTTGTGGCAAAATGAACCCACATCCCAACCATAGTCTTCAAAATCTTTATACATCTGTTCTACTAGGGAAGTCGTTGGAACGACTATCAGAATATTTTGTTCTCGCTCAACGTGATATCTCACAATCGAGTATATCATCAATGACTTTCCCGAAGCAGTTGGGGATATCAATAACTTTCTATTATGTTTTAGGGCGTCGTAAACACCTTCTACTTGATAATCCCTTGGAGAATATTTGCATATAGATTTCATATAATCTTTTACACCTTCTTTTGAAATCATTTCATTAGATTCAAAAGGAAGACCATAAAACTTATTATCTACAAATTCAAAAGTATAATTATGATCTTTGCAAAATTGAGTAACTTTATCTAATAATCCAACATATACTTCGCCGTTTTGAACGTTAAATAATCTAATTTTTCCATCCCAATGTCTGCTACGGAATTGAGGCATAAATTTTGCACCAGGAACCTCAAACGTGAACTGATCTGCAAGTTCATAATAGACGTGAGGATCTGCCTTTACTGTTAAATATACTTCGTTCTTCTTTTGAATAATCAAATGAGACATATACTCATAATATTAATTACAAGTATTTATTCTCCACAATTAAACTTGAAATCTAAAACTGCCTTATATAATTCTGTTCTGAGGTAATTTAGATGCTCCTGCTCAAATGGATGCCTGGAAGGATATCCCTCCCAGGTTTCTATTCTTTTACAAACACAATCGTATAAAAGATGAATATCTTCTATACTAAAATCCATTATAAACTTGGATTCTTCATCCATTAGTTAAACCCTGCTTGGAACCTGTGCCACTCGATTGCATTTTTAATTTGAAAAGTTCTATTGGAGATATTCTTAATAATCTCTTCAAGAAACTTTAACATAGTATCGTAATATTTAATTTTTAAATCTACTGCTGTTAATCTTTCATCAGCATCAAGATAGCGTTGAAGCACATCTTTTTCTCTTATCTTATAAGGAAATGGATCTTCTTCATACACTTCTGCAGGTGCTTTACCTGCATAATAATTATATCTTTCCAATCTCACACGATTAAAAGACTCTCTTGCCTTTTCTCTTAAAAGAGTAATCGTATTATATATGGTATAGTATTTAGAGTGAAGTTGAGGTATTTTAAGTGATTCATCATGTAAGTTATCTGGATCTATGAAAGAATCCCTCTCCCACATCTCCTGAATTTGTTCAAGATTCATAAGGGTGTTCTACCGTCAGATGCTAATATATTGTAGATAGTATACTTGAAAGATGCTTCTGCTGTAAAGTAATTGATATCAGTATCAGATGTTTGGAAATCTAATGATGATAATGAAGTTGGAAATAAATCTTTAAATTTTACAATTGATACGGTATTAAAATTACTATTTAAAATATGTAGACTTCCATCACTAAATTGTTCCTTATAATCTTTTATTCCATCATCATTTGTAATAAAATTTCCAAATTGTTCTGTTGATTCTGGAAAACCTAAACCAGTTATCCAATTATGAATTAATGCATAATTTTCCATATTTTCATCAACTAAAAATCTTAAATTTAAATCTCCATATTGAATTTTTCCTCCAGGAATATCAATATCTTTTAAATAAGTGGATTGCGAAATAGTTGAAAATGAAATTTCTGGAATTTTTGTAGAATTGCAAAAGAATGAAACTTTAGGATACTTTGAGAGATGAAATTTAAATCCAACAGGAGATAAAAAATTTCTATTTTGTATCTGCTTGTCAAAAGATGTTGCCATAGTTTTTTACTTGTATTGGAACTATTATTTAATAACCGGACCTACGCCATGAGGAGCAACATATTTAGTTGGTTCAGTCAATTTTACATAAACTTTTCTTTTTCCATATTGAGTCGGTGTCAATTTTGGATTGCCAGTCAAGTCTCTTGCAGTTTGTCTCATCAAATCAAAACTTGTAGAACGATTAACTGCTCCAGCAGGTCCGAAATTGCCAGTATCTTTTACTTGGGTTATGATACTTCTTGTACCAGTTCCCATTGGTTTTTGAGTAAATGTTACTTTAGATCCAAATTTTCTGGATGGAGTTCCTGCCCATTCACCTTTTGGAACTTCATTTTTTTTATACTTATAAGGAACAGCTACACCTCGTGTAGAACCTGAAAATGGAGTTCCATCAGCAGTTCTCTGAACTTTATCTCTACCAGTATTATATGATTGAGAAGTTGTATCTTTGGGTCCGTAAGAACTTGTATTAACAGGTTTCCATCCATATCTTGCTTTTTCAGATGGAGTATGTGATCTTGGCGTAAATTCACCTGTTGTTTTATTTAATTCTCCAGATTTATAATTTTTATATGCTAAAACTTTTACATCACCTTTTGGTTTTGGTTTTGGTGGTTTTGGTTTGGATGCAAATGGATTCCAAAATTCATTAATATTTGCATCATCACAAAACTGATTAAAAGTTTTCATTATAGTAGTCTTTAAATATATTTAGATAAAAAAAGAGGGTTCCGAAGAACCCTCTAAAAAACTCTTTGTTATCTAAATCACATAAGGTTGGTAACCTTGGTGCGTCTGTAGTAAACGTTAGAGTTGGTGGAAATAACACCAGGATTGGTGAGAGTTGCGCCCTTGGCGAATGGATTTGCAACCATGCCATAACGGGTCTTAAAGCCGATCTTAGGCTGGAAGGTGTTCTCACCAACGGCGCGAACCATTTGGAGAGGAACGTATGGGCAATAGAAGAGACCTGCGTCATAAGGGTTAGAACCCTTGTATCCTACGACGTAATACTGGTTAGCAGCAACGTTAGCAGAATATGGGTCAATGTAAACGCGGAACTTGCCCTGAAGAACACCAGCGAAAGTATTGCCGGTATCATCTACCTGAAGATTTGCATTAAGTGCAGGAGTGTAATCGAGAACACCAGCCATTGCAAGTGCAGAAGCAACGTCTGCAGAGCAAATGATGGTGTTGCCCTTTCCTCTACGAGTTTGCTGTGCGATAGCGTTGGCATCGCGCTCGATTTGGAAGATTAGACCCTTGAACTTTTCAACAGACCAACGACCATTGGAGTCAACGTCGAGGTCGAAGGTTCCTGCGGTAGCAACGTTTGCTTGAGCACCAGGAACAGCAGACTTATAAATGGTACGAACAACTTCGCGGTTGATTTCAGCAAGAATCTCAGTAGAGAGAATGTTTGCGAGTTCCGCTTCAGCGTTCAGACCGTGAATTGCCTTCAGATCTTGAGCAAGTTCAAGACTATATTCTGCTTTCAGTGCGCGTGACTTAGCAGTAACAGTAACTTTCTCGATCGAGAAAGCCATCTGGTTGAAGTGCTCAGACTCTCCAAGACCTTCAGCAGCATCGGTGCGAAGACCTTGACCAACGTTATACTGGTTAGCGCCAGTACCAGCGTTAGTGGATTGATCAGTTGGGCTAAGGATTGAAGGGTTGCTTCCACCCTGAGCAGTAGTACCAAGACCAACAGAACCATCAACGAAACCATCAGTTTCGTTGAATCCTGAATCCTGACCAGAGAATGCAGAATCGACTTCGTTGTAGAAGTTTTCTGCTCCACTCTGACTAGAATAACGTGAACGCATTGCAAAGATAAGACCTGTAGGACCGTTCATTGGTTGAACGCCACAGATGTCATATGCCATCAAGTTAGGCATTGAACGTCTGATCAAGGAGATCAGAACTGGATCGAAACCTTGAAGAGCTCCAGTAGTAGCACCACCAAGACCAGGATTAGAACCGGATCCGGTGCTGTTGGTTGGTGCCTCGTAAAGAAACTCTTGTGCTTCGCGAATTTGTGTTTCTTGGTTTTCGAGCAGGATTGCAGTTACAGCTCTACGATGAGAATCTTTGATAGGATCAAGACCTTCGTAGTCTAGGAGTGGGGACCACTTCTCCTGCAATTGCTCGGCATTGAACATTTGCATTGAATTTTACCTCGTTAAAGTTAGTTTGATTTATAATTTAAAAATCACTTTTTAGAAACTCTGTGGAGAGTCTGAAGGTAAGCACCCATTGTGCTACTTACTGACTCATTAATTGTGTAGTCAGTTTCTTCAGATAGATTCTCACCAACGTTTCTTTGAGTACCAGCATCGGATGGGAAATATGATTCCCTTAAAGTTACTAGTTTCTCACGATAGTTGTCTTCACCATCAAACTCAACATTTTCGGCAAGAGAAGCGAGTTTGTCTTTCTGAGAAAGTGCAAGACCCTCAGCGACTTCAGCAAAGATTACATCAGCAACCGACTCTGCTAATCTCTGATTAAGAGCAACATTCTTTTGAATTTGCTCGTTGAGTTTTCCTTCCATTTCATCAAGTTTATCTACCATGCTCTCGATTACATCATATTTCTCTTCAGGGATAGTTACATAATGATCTTCAAAAAGACTCTTCATTCCAACAAGGAATGATTCAGTCATTTCGGTCTTAAGACCTTGCTCAACAGCAAGTGCATTTTCTTTAATCCACTCGTCTGCAACATACTCTAAATAAGCGTCAACACGCTCAGTTAAACTTTCTTTAATAGAAATGATTTCTTCTACCAGTGTTTCCTCATAAGCACTTTGAAGTTGCTCTTTTACTTCAGATACTTTAGATCTAATGGCAGCTTCAAAAATTGTTTTCGCTTTTTCTTGGAATTCTTCAGAAAGTTCTTCGCCCTCTAAAAGAGCATTTACATCTTCTTCAATATCAATTTCTTCTTGGAATTCTGTATCCTCTTCAATTTCTTCTTCATACTCTTCTTCCGAACTTTCAAATACTTCTTCTTCATCATCAATCAAATCCTCTTCTTCAGATTCTTCTCTAACGCCTTGCATTGGCTCAGCAGCCATTGCTTTAGCATTAACCACATCTCTTACCTGCGCAATAGTTTGATCAGGTGTTTTAAGACGTGCAGAGTCATCATCGACTCTATAATTTTCTGGAGTAGGACCACCTAAATCTTCATATCCTTGCCCAGGAGTTGCTACTCCAGAAGCGTTACCGGATTGCATTGGTTCGGCAGGTGCTGCCCCTTTGGTTACTACGTTTTCCATTTCTTGTAAATTACTACCAACGGACATTTGCTTTTAGATTTATTGTATTAATCTATATTTATTTATAAATTAAAGATCTAGAAGAAATCTTTGAAAGAGAGCAAGTTTATGCTCTTCAAGTCTTTTTTGATCAACAAGAGTGTTTATAGTCTTCTGGGTTCTTTCTGCAAGTTGTTCACGAAGAATTCCACCTTCCCACACCCATTCTTTTCCTTCCATAATTCCCTGAACAAAAGCATCAGGAGCAGAAGGATCGGCAACGATATCAGCAGCAGTTGCTAACATGAAATCATCACCAACAATTTTATGACCCTGATTGGTCATTTTAAGTGATCCAACACCGCGAGAAGAAACACCTAAAGTAACTCCTTCTTTAATTAAAGATTTTGCAATCTTTCCCATTGGAGTTTCTAGAAGTTGAGCTTTACCAATGAAATTGTTTCCATTTTGATTTAGCTCACAAATTTTATGCGAAACTCTATCCAAATTAATGGTAGGGCCATCAGGATGACCAAGTTCTCCTAAAGCGCGACCCTTACTAATGAAGTTATCGCTATATCTTTTAACTTCCTTTTCCATGATTGGAAAAGGATACATTCTTCCGTTGCGATTTACACATTCGGATTGAAGAAAAACACCTTTAATATAGTGTTTTTGATCTGCACCTTTTCCTTCTGTGATAAATTCTACTTTTTGAATTTCTTCCGTGATTAATTTCATTTTTTTTATACGGTAAATCCTACTTTTGCTCCAAGAACTCCACTAGCACTTGCAAATACTGTATATGATGGATTTTTTTCCAAATATTCTGTAGTCGAACCTAGCATGGTAAATGAACCAATTCCTGTTCCACCAGCAGTTTCTTGAACTGTAATTACTCTTGGATCAGAACTTGTGTTTACAAGTCTAACTACGGTTGCTTCAGAAAAACTAATTCCAATACCAGCAGATGTTGGAACAACTACTTCATTTCCTTTAATTAAAGTTCTTGCCATTATTCTTCTTCCTCTGGTGTGTTATCAAACATCATTGCTGCAATTTCAGGTCTTGCATTATCTATTCTTTCAGAAGCTTTATTATATAAAATTTCTTTAATTTTATCCGAAACATCTGATGCGGATCCATCAGTTGCAATCAAATCGACAAGATCTTCCATGTGAACTATGCTATAACTATAAACTTATTTATATTTTTCTATGTTCCTTTTATTTCTGGAGCTTGAGTAGAAGTTCCACTTACATCAGGATCTTTTGGGATATTCCCAAGAGATTGTTCTGGATTTTGTGGAATAGGATTTCCAAATTCATCTGTCGGGGCATTTGGATCTGGAAGAATACCCATTTCAATTTCCATATCAATTTGCGTATCAATATCAATAATTTCAGAATCTGTTTGACGCAAAATTCTTCTGCGAACATATTCAGTTGAATAATATTTTCCAATATATGGCTCAACTGTTGTAAGTAAAGATAAACGATTTTGTAACAATTCTGCTTCTTTGAGTTCTGAAAAATGATTATCATATAGGAAGTCATATTGAATATGATCTTCCATAATTTCCCAATCTTCTGGAGTAACAATATTTTTTAGCAGCAACTGTGTGCGCAACATGTCATTAAATAATTGAGCAAATCTCTTTCTCAGACGACCAACAAACTTGGAAAACTTAAGTTCATCTCTTAAAATTTCAGAAGAACGTCCGAGATTGAATCCATCATTTGCAGCAATTCTTGATTCTGGAACTCCTAATGCTCTATAAAGTTTCTTTTGAAAATATTCAATATCCGAAAGTTCTCCAAGATTTTGACCACCTGGAAGAGTAGTAATTTCCGTTCCTCTCCCACCTTCTCTTCTAGGAAGCCAAAAATCTTCAAGCATACTCATAAATTTACGATCATCACGAACTTCTCCGGTATTTGCATCGTAAACAAGTTTGTTTCTATAACGAGACATAACCTCTTTAAGGTATTGTTCCGCTTTTACTTTAGGGAGATTGCCAACATCAATATAAAAAATTCTTCTCTCAGGTGCTCTTGAAAGTCTGTAAATTACAAGTGAATCCTCAATCATGCGAAGTTGATTGAGTGCTTTGATTGCTTTATGAAGGTAAGAAAGAACTGATCCTTTATTTCTATCTACTAAACCTGAAGTGCAATATGTAATTGAATCTTTCGCAATTTTAATTGCTCCTTTGGATGATCCTGAAATAGATCCCATCGGATAATTTGGAGTTGGAGTGTAGATAAAATATTCTTCGATTTGAGAATAAATTAGTGCTGGATCCTGAGACGATGTTAAATTGTTGATTTTATTATCTTCATTTTTTTTAACTTCTTGACGAACATGCTTCATTTTCATGGGATCAATATATCTGAGCTCTTTGATCCCTTCTTGCGGATTTTGAATATCAATGACTTTTAAATAATATACTCTACCATCAACATACCAATTTCTAAAAATTTCGTGAGATTTTCTATCAAAATCCATCATTTCTTTAATGGATCTAAATTCCTCTCGAATAACTTGCTTTAATTTATCACTAGCATTTAAATTACTCAATTCTATTTCTACTGGAGAATCGTAAAGATCACTTACGATTGCTTCATTAATTACATCTTCGATAGCTCCATCACATTCTGGATGAAGAGCCATCTCTCTATAACGACGAATTAAATCATGTTCAGTTCTATAAACACCTTCAATGTCTACATATTGACCATAAAATCCTGATTGAATAAAATAGTCAACCCCGTCCTCATCTGCAGGAGGAACGGGGGATACTATAGATTTAGACCTTTCTTTTTCATCATCAATCGAAAAACCAAAAAGTTTCGCCATTTTATAAATTTAACTCGTTGTTATTGACTATTTAGTTAATGTTTTCACCACCAGCAACTGGAGAACTTCCTTTAATTGCTTCCCACCAGTGAATTTGCATTTCAACAGTAAATTCTTCTATTGCTTCGCTATCGTAAGAGAGATTGATTGTTGAAATATTTGTTGGGAAAATGTCATAGAAATGATATGATCTGAGGATAGATCCATCACGATTTAATTGATGAACAAAAGCATCTGCCTGATATGTAGATGGATCAATTGAACCAGTATTATCAGAAAGACGGTTAATATAATTCATCCATTTTTCAAAAGATGAGCGAATTGAAAAATCTACATCATTAATGATAGTGATAGTCCAACTTTCAAAGGTGCGATCTCCAGCTAATTTTAATGTTCTTCCTCTGAAAGCTACTTCAATAGGAGCAACACTTGATGCTGGAAGAGCAGCAGATTTTGTTAAAAATCTTGTCTTATCTAAAGTTACTGCATCAATACCAACTGCTGTTGGGAAAGAAAGTTCAACTTCAAATAGATTAGATCTTGTGCCACCGCCAGTTAATTTACTTTTAAAATCAGTAATTTTTCTTAGCGGAATATTATTGACTTGATTTCTAGTTGCCATAGTTTTAGAACCTCTATTCTAATTAAAAGTTTCCGATTACTTCTTCAAAATCAACACCAGTCTTGGTGGCAACAAAGGTCAGACCAATGAAGTTAATTGATCTTGCTGGCTTAATGAAAATGTCAGCAACGAATTCATTATTATCTATCACAGCAGCAGTGTTATTTGTTTCATCACAAATAACAACATAATCAGTGATTCCTCTATTTGATTGAACATCACGAAGGAATGGTTCGACAGTATTTACAAAATTGGTTCTTGTTATTTCATCATTAAATTCAAACATTGCATCTTTTGCTGCCGCAGAAATTGCATCCTCAAGATAGATGAATAGACGACGAACATTAATTCTATCAAACGCAGATGCTTTTGCTAATCCAGTCTTATCTCCGAAAAGAATAATACCAGCTCCTGGAGAGAATACTACAGGATTTATTCTTGCAGAGTACAATTTATCTCTTTGAGATTTTGTTGGATTGTATGCAAGTTTAACTGCATTTAAGATGGCACCTTTTGCTGTTCCTGCTGGAGAATACCAAGGGAACAAATTAATATCAGTTCTAGCACAAAGACCTGCAATATCGCCATTTAGAGGAATATATCTAAATGTATCATTAAATCTATCATACATGTATTTGTATCCACTATCAAATACTCCATAAGAAGATGAAGTAATTGGTGAGTAATATTCGATTAAATTATTTGTAATTGTTGCTGCAGAATAAACATTTACAGCAGTTTCGTCTGAAGTATCACTAAGTAAAGAACCTCTATTTGGAGAAACAAATGCTATCGCATCTTGTCTCAACTCAGCAACTGAAATTATTTTATTTGCCAAAGCTTGGCAGTCTTCTTTTGTATGAAATGCAGATCCCATTAAAAGAAAATCTACAGTAAAATTATCAGTATTTTCAAATAAATCATATCCTTCAGATAATCCACTCAAATTTGCTTTAAGGGAAAGTGATGTTGTTCCAAATCCAACCTGTCCACCATAATTTTTTCCGTTTGTTAAGGAGTAATCCTTTGCTCCAGCAGATTTGAAAGTAATTCCTTCGGCGTTTTGATCCCAAGCATTGTCAGTGATTAATGTATATTCATTTGATAAGAAACCAGAACTAGTTGAAGTAACTCCCAATGGTTCTCCTAAACCGAAAATATATTCGGAATTATTGGCAAGATACTTTCTCCAATAAGATGGCGAACCAGCTGAAAACTCTGCATCCTTTGCTTTTGAAAGACTTAGATGTTTTTCAAGAATTGTTCCTGCATTTCCTGTAACAGATCCTTTTGCATCAATAACTAATATATGAACTTCATCAAATTTAGATCCTCTTGCTGCGGCAAAAGATGATGTTCCAGGTCTTGGTGCAACACTACTCCAATCAATAGTTAAAGAACTTGTTACACCAACTTTTTGAGAATTGAACCAATCTATTGCTGATGTAGCAGATTGTGCAGATCCTGTTGGTGAATCTCCATTTTCTTTTGTGTTATCTAAGAAATATAAAGTATCTGCTTTGAAAGCATAATTGCTAGATTCTTGATACTCTACTGAAGTTTCTGTTCCTGCTGATGATACCTTTGAAAGAACTTTAACGGAAATTTGACTTGTTCCTAATCCAACGGAAGCTCCAATACCAGTTATGATACCTTTTAAATATCCGTCTAATACTGTAGTTGTTCCTACACCGGCAGATACTTTACCTGACAGATCTTGAGTAACTCCATACCCAACTACAATATTATTTGCTGATGTATCAATTCCGGTTAAAATTTGATCGGCAAAATTGTCAATAATACAAACTCTTAAATCATTTCCCCAGGTTCCTGGATTTCTTGCTGCTACAAATCTACCTGAGAGAGTATTTTCGTCATATCCTAGATCATTATAATGATCTAAACTATCAATTTTTACTTCAGTTCCTTCTGCTACTGAATTTTTTAACTTAGTATCATTTGCTCTTACGACCCTTAAATTTCCTCCATAAGAGAGATAAGAAGATGCTGTAAACCAATATTCATACTGCTTATTAGTTGAAGATGGTTGACCAAAAGTATTTAAAAGATCACTTTCATTTTCAATCAAAATTGGAACGTTGACCGGTCCCTGAGAGAAAGGTGCTACAAGTGCTCCGGTTCTATTTTGTGCAGGAGCAGTTCTTCCGGTTGTTAAATCAATTTCCCTTACTACAATACCAGGAGATGCTAAATTTAATGGCATCTTAACTTCCCTCGCAATCCAAATTTATCTAAAAGTATTTATTATTTCCTCTATTTACATATATTCCCACATAAAAGATCTATCTCCATATTCATCTGTATACCACCGATCACCCTGATTATCTACAAATTCTTCCACATTATCGAATCCATCAGATATAAATCCAAATGGCGCCATATCCTGTTCTATTTGATTTCTTTGCTCTTCATATATTCTTTTACGAATATCATTATCTGTCATTTCTTTAAAATAATCTTGAGCAACTAACCAAGAGAATATAACTAAACACATCGCCAAATCGTCATTACAACCCTCTTCCGCTTCAAATGTATTATGTTTTTGAGAAAATGTAGTTAATTCATTAATAATTTCATAGTCAACTGTCAATAATTTATCATCTTCTAAAAATGTTTTAAGATTAGAGCAACCCAACTTCTTAACTGCAGATGTCATTCGAACACCAAGTTGAGATTTTTTTCCACTAAATCCTGTTCCCACAATCTGTCCTGCCCGACCTCTCATTGATGCCATGAGAAGATTATCATATTCCAAATCATAATGTAAAATACTTGCAACCTGATCACCAATGTCATTAACTTCTATTAGTAACCAGGCATCATTATACGCTTTTCCAACTTCTTCAATAATGTTTGGAAAGAGCATTGGTTTGATTTCATTATTTCTGTACTTTGCAACGACCTTGTACGGGAATTGTGTGATATCAAACACGATAAAAGCAGAATAGTCGTTCCCCAAACCGCGAGCAACGTCAACAGTAATGAGATAATTATTTTCTGGTTTTGTATTTTCATAAATGTCAAGTCCTGCATTTCTTTTTATGGGATTTTCATAAACAAGATTTTTAAGTTTTGCTGGATTAATAAGAGTATTGACAGAACCTAAAAATTCGCATTCAAACTCAACTTTAAATTGCTGTTCAGAAGTATTTGCAATTGTTTGCTCTTTCCATTTTGTATCTCTACCCGGAACTTCTGACCAATGAACTTCTGTTGGTATATATTCATTTTTACCTCTTTCCGCATCGTGCCACATGCGGTAGAAGTGATTCATACCACGAGGGGTAGAAACGATAATTACCTTCGTGCTCGATCCAGAAGAAATAGTAGGATAAACAGAGGCAAAGAAGTCATCAGCAATGTGATTCGGGATGAATGCGAACTCATCAAGAAAGATGACATTATAGGATCCGCCTCGGACAGCAGATGAAGAAGTAGAGTTAGACGAAATTTTGGACCCATTTTCTAATTCCAGACTACCTTTGTTCCATGATACAATACCTTGTTGCATCCACCTAGGCAAGTTTTCATATGCAGTTTGTAATCTTCCAAGAAGGTCTCTAGCAGTTGATGCTTTGTTTGCTAGGATAGCAATGTTTACATTATCATTAAATACTGCATAATGAAGCAGATAAGATACGCACGTAGTAGATTTGCCCGTCTGACGTGGCATCTTACAAATATTGAATCTGTTATCGTGGAAGTTTTGAATTAACTTCTCTTGAAACGGATACATATCGAAAGGCACAAGACCTTCATCAAGAGAAACAATTTTTATATATTTCCTTGCAAAATATACGGGATCTTCTTTACATTTGAGGAACTCAATAATTTGTTCCTCTGTAAACTCAATTTGTGTATTTGCTTTTTTTAGATTAGGATTACCAAGATATACTTCACTCATAAAAAATTACCTTTGTTCAATCCAGTTTAATACTGCGAGTGCTGCTTTGTTAGTATTAGGTGAAGCACATGCTAAAGTGTATATATCACTAATCGTTCCAATACCACTTCTACCAATCTGTAGTCCTGCCTTATCATCAACCTCTACAAGAGAAGAACCACCAGAAATCGTAAATCCACTCAGGATAATATTTCCACCAGTTATAGCAGTAGCACTTGTGTCGTATTGGATAAAGGAGTTTGGATCTGGATGATCTGTCCAACTTGCACCAGTTAATGTTGGGTTCTCAATCAATCTCCAATAGACATTAGTATTATCATTCGTTGCTGT
>Ga0208162_1000012_pt1 | contig 90282 bp, 119 predicted proteins | sample CB_VirMetaG_4_FD_184539 | JGI IMG/M metagenome (GOLD analysis project Ga0208162, IMG submission 184539) | Freshwater to marine saline gradient viral communities from Chesapeake Bay - CB_1508_1M Viral MetaG (SPAdes) (version 4) | ecosystem: Environmental > Aquatic > Marine > Coastal | place... | reverse complement strand
AACCAATTCTTAGGTGCGATGATCTTACCAGCGCCATTCTGCAACCAAGCACCCCACCAGGAGAGAGACGAGTTTGCAATAATACCACCCTTACAATGAGCCATAATAGACAGGTCCACATAAGGGGTGTAGGAACCATCAGGATACTTCTCTTCGGGTGTAGAGACGTAGAACCTATCAGGTTTGAAGAGTTCCTGTTCCATGACCCACTCAGGCGAGTCTGAGACGATTACAACTTCCTGATCCTCTGGGAACCTCTTGAGGGCTTCCTCATAGTATTCCAGAGTCTGAGGAGGATGTTGCGAAGAGCATTGAGTGTAAGACCATTTGAATCCACGGGCATCTACAAGATTGGGGTCACCACGACGAACATGAAGGAAGATAGGATCTTTGAGTTCATTCAAGAACTCAACAATAGGAGTCACCAGATCTTCATGGAAAGTAAACTCTTTGCGGATCACATCACGGATACCTGCAAAGTACTTTTCAGTTTGAAAGAATCCTTGAATGGAAACATCATTGGGGCAGAGATCAAGAAGTTCCTGATCAAAGTGATATTGTTTCTCCATAACCACAGGAGCAAATCCACGATCCAGAAGATACTGGTTTGTGGACTTTACATCTTCCATGAGGAAACAATTCGCAAGACTATAGTTGTCAATGCGTTGGACACCGAAAGGTGGAATACACCAGTCATATCCTTTGTTTGCAGCAATACCTCTTAGGGCTGCATACTGGAACATCTGGTTACCCAGACGACCACTATTACCTAGTTCATTGAACGCTAACATTTAACTGGTCTCCTCTCTGGCGAATGTAATCTTGTGATCGATAATAGTTTTTGAGTTTGGTTGAATCCCACGTCCTGATTGATTGCCACAGGTTGTGGTTATCCATAAATTTTGGATTGTGATAATGGGAGTTGAAAGTTCTACCATGTTCAAAGTGATAGATGTCTGCAACGACTCTACCTACCTTGAATCCAAGAGAACAAAGTCTGAAGTAGAATTCACAATCCTCAGCACCCCATGAGATAAAGTTCTCGTTCCAGAGTCCTGCTTTGATTTCTACTTCTCTCTTCAACATTTGTCCCCAACCAATAGAAGAGGCAACTCTAAACTTTGAGTCAGTTAAGACATCGAAGTCAAAGTTGGAATCCAGGAACTGATTGAAAACGGGCTCAGAGTAGTTTACAGCCCATTGATAGACACCTGCACCAAAAGGATACATGCAATCTACACCTTGGTTCTTAATTGCATTGTATGCAATCTCGTAACTCTTTTTAGGCAGTACTACATCTACATCATGATTATACACGATGTCTGTGTCTGCAGCAACCAGAAGATCATTCAGGATGCGAGTCTTGTGAAAGAACCTTTCTTCACTTTCTTCAAAAATATGTCTCAGTTTTTGAGTACCAACATACTTTTGAATTACTGGTAATGCTCTGAATTTGAAGTGTGATCTAACATCTACTTCCTTTACAATTACTTTTGCATCAGGGAAGTTCTTCAGTAGATATGTAGTCGATGTAATGACGTTCTTGAGTCTATCTTCAGATTCAATACGACATGGTAATAGGAATGTTAAATCTTTCATCGTTCAGCAGGGATGGGTCGGGGATCGTTATGAAGTTTAACCCATCGTTCTGGAATCATATCCTTCATATTGTAGTGGGAGTATGCAGGTCCGAACCAGGGATCTGGTGCAACCACCTTTCCTGTGTCTCCTTGCAACCATGCACCCCACCAAGACAGGGAAGAGTTGGCGATGATAGCACCACCACAAAGAGTCATCAAACAAAGATCGATGTATGGCACAGAAGCACCATCACCAAACTCTTCATAAGATGCATCAGAGAAGTGGAATCGATCTCCCTGAAGATAAGGTTGTTTCTTACACCAATCGATTACGTCAGAGACGACGATGACTTGTTTGTCTTCGGGGAACTCTTGGAGCGCCCTATCATAATAGTCAGCTTTACAGAGTGGGTGGTACTCTTGCACCATCTGGTAAGACCACTTTTCCCCTCTCCGCCCAGTAAGGTTTGGGTTACCTCTACGAACGTGCAAAAAGATGCACTGATCACGTCCACCAAGAGAATCAACAAACTCTTGACACGGTTCCAGGTACGCCTTTTTAAAAGTGAAATCCTCACGGATAGACGGAGCGATTGCATCGAAGTACTTTTCTGTTTGGAAATTCCCAGAGAAATTGGTATTGTCTTCGCAACGTTCATAGATTTCTTCGTTGAAATGCATGTCCCTATACTCTACAGTCTTGTAGAAGGGTTCTCCAGTGTTCTTATTTAGATCACAATTTTTTAACTCAAATGCATCAAACAGACCATAGTTGTCTAGTCGATCTGCATCTTCAGGAGGAATCATCCAGTTAAATCCACGATTAGCAGCGACCCCACGGATGAATGCATATTGGAACATCTGGTTACCCAGACGACCTTCATTACCAAGCCCTTTAAATGTTACAGCCATTACTTACTCCACTCTTGTACAATCCAACGATCAGGCACGATGTCTGAGGTATCTAGGTTAGTCATTGCAGTACCAAACCACTTATCAGGATCTGGAGCAACAATCTTACCTCTATTCTTCTGCAACCAGGCACCCCACCAAGAGAAGGATGAGTTTGCAATGATGGCACCAGAACACAAACTCATCAGACAGAGATCTACCTGAGGAAGAAGAGTGTTCTGCATACGACCAGTACCATCAATGGTCTTGTAAGTATATCTACCATTACTTTCATTGAACAGGAATCTATCCTGTTGGAAGAACTCTTGTTTCTTACACCATTCCAAATCGTCGGTGAGAACAAAACAAGGAGTATCTTCAGGGAACTCTTTCAGTGCTTCTTCAAAATATGAAATAGGGAGGATGGGGTGGTATTCCTCTCGTCCAATATTATCGGACTGACGAATATGCAGAAAAATAGGAGGCCTATCCAGACTATTAATGAACTCTGTACAAGGATCGAGATAATCTTCTCTAAATGTGAAATCTTCATGGATCTCATTTGCAATGTGAGAAAAATACTTTTCTGTCTGGAAATATCCATCCAGACTTACATTGTCAGGTAGTTTATCGAAGAAGTCAGGAAGGAAACAATGATCGTTCTCCTGAACATAATCACCTTGAACAAATCCAAGATTCTTGGGACCAACGTTGGTCATCTTGAAAGTTTCAAAAAGACCATAGTTATCTTTATGTTGGCAGTCTTCGGGCGGGATACACCAATCGTATCCATTCTTCGCTGCAATACCTCTCAATGAGGCATATTGGAACATCTGGTTTCCCAAACGTCCATTATTACCAAGTCTATTATACCCAATCATAGATTAATTTCAATAACGTGTTCATGTTCTGGTGGTTTCCCGAACTTAAGTCTGGTGACATTAAGTCTAGGATCCTGTTTCAGTTGTGCAATAATACTATCAACATCATCAACATAACAGGTGTAACCTTCATATAGAAGATCTACACATAGACGATACTGCTGACTCTCAGTCAGGATATCAGTACCAGGTTTGTACGAGACATATCGGAAGTAGAATGCACTACTATCCTTATTCTGTTTGATATAGTAATTCTTCAAGAACTTTGCGTGTTCTTTATTGAAGTTATCAGTAGTATCACCCAGATTATACTTGACTCCTACCTTTGATGCAAACGATGCAAAGGCACGATTGTCTCTGGGAAGACATGGACCACCAAATCCATACCCGTACTTGAGATATTTATTTCCGATTCGGGAATCGTCACCGATCGCACGAAGAACTGTATCGATCTCACCATCAAGTCCTGCACCAATCATGACCTCACCGACCATGTTTGCAAAACTAATCTTCGTAGTGACGAAACAATTGACTGCAATCTTTACAAGTTCTGCAGCAGTTGTAGACATTCGACCCCATCGAGGCGGACGTGCCTGAATGCGATTATACATCTCCTGCATGAACTCATAGGTTTCATCATCAGCACCACCAATGAGAACCATGTCTGCGTTCTGTAGGTCTCTTACGATTGTTCCTTGTGCAATGAACTCAGGATTATAAACAACACTCACACCAAAGTAGTCCAAGTGTTCTTTGAACTTCTCACAATCTCCAGGATTAGTTGTGCAACCAACGACCAAAGTCTTTCCGTTGAGTTTCGCTTCTGAATCTTTGAAGTCTTCTACAACTTCCCAAACGGCATCTACATTATAAGAACCATCGCTACGAGAAGGAGTTGCAACAAGGCAAATAATAAAGTCGCATTCGTTGATGACACGTTGGTTGTCCCACGTTGCCTCAAAGTTTTGTGTTTGTCTGAGGAGCCATTGAACATCGGGTTCCTCCGTGGTTATCTGCTTTCTATTTAATGCAGCAACATAGTCAGGACGAATATCAGATACCAAAACATTATATCCCGCCCTCTCAATCAAGAGAGCGAGACAAATTCCAAGTCGTCCTGCACCAATAAGACCAATCTTCATGACTTTTTATACAAAATGAGGTGCGGGGTTAAATTCTACTTTATATGTGGGGATAGGATCCATCTTGTGACGATTTTGTCTATGGAACTTTCGGTACTGATCAATGGCTTCTTTCTGATCTAAAGTAAGATCATTACCTTGCCATTGAGTAAGTTCCTCAGGGTTACCTTGCATCCACTCGGCAACACCAGACTCCATGACCCACTCTAAGAGTTCATATGATACACCGAGTTGATCAGTATCAGTACGTCCATCATCCCAAAGACCATCAGTTGGTGCAGCAGAAACGATACGTGGATCAATACCTAGACTTTTACCTAGTTCCCAAACTTCTGTTTTATAAAGATCAGCAATCGGAGCAATATCAATGCCACCATCACCATACTTAGTGTAAAAACCAACTCCATAGTCTTCTACTTTGTTTCCAGTACCGATGACAATACCTCCAACAGATGCAGCAATCTGATATAAGGTTACCATCCTGAATCTAGAACGGGTATTGGCTTGTGCGAGTTTATCAGTCGCATATCTAGTACCAATATCATCATTGATAGTTTGAAGAAAACTATCATAGACTTTACTCATGTCAGTCTTGACAAAAGTAACATTACTGAATCTTGACTGCAACCATTCACCATGGGTATCAGAAAGTTCTTCTTGACCCTCAATCTGATTGATAGGCATACCAACCACGTAGGTTTTCATACCTGTCAATGCACTGAGAGTGGAGACCACCGAGGAATCAATACCCCCAGAGATCCCCACAACTAGGGTCTTTCTTTTATTCAACAAACAATAATCAGAAATCCACTTAACAATGTTGTCAGTCAGTTCTGCATAATCTTCGATACGATTCATAGGCCCTTTTCTTTTGCTAGGATTACTGTGTTCTCGTAGTCTTTATGAGTGGTGAACTCGAAAGTCTCACTCATTCGAGTTGTAAATTTATTATAATAGAAATCATTAAAGTTGACAAGATTGTAGATAATATAAGCATACTTAGAGTTTGCAACCAATTTATCATAGTAGTTCACTTGAGTATCATAATCACACTCAGATAGTGCATAGTTACTAATAAACAGATCTACATCCTTTACTTCTTCTACGTCATCACAACTTACAAACTTACACTTCTTATGAAGTTCGGGGAAGTTACTAATGAATTTTTCCTGAACTGCAACTGCTTCGGGAAGGTCTACTAAAATATATTCGTCGAAATCACATACTACGCTGAGAGTCTTGCAAAGACCACCATACCCGCCACCAACTTCTACTACACGACTGATAGGGGTCTCTCCAAGGAGAGTAGCCATCTCAAAGACGTTTTTGATATATCGAATTGTAGTGGGAGAGATTTTACCCGTTTCTCTATAAGAAAATGTATCGGGAGTACCGATAGAATCATTCTCCTTAAAGGCTTCGATATTTTCCAAGAGACCTTCTTCAGACATTTCAAGTGCCTCAAGAAGATACTCTCCACCCTGACGTGGAGTTACATGTTCAAGGATATGTTTGTATCCTTCCAATGACTTGAATCTTGCAAAGATTTCGTCATCTGCAACTGCACTACGACAGGCATCTAGATATTCGTTAGCGTACTTAGCTTCCGCTTCCCATCCTTTGTATGTACTCATGTCCAATATTGTTTGTAAAGAAAGTCTTCTGCAACTGGCCAACGACAAGCACGTTCAAAATTGTCCTTGATCGCGTCCATTTTAGAGTAATAGAGATCTTCCGTCAATGTAGAAATATCGAAATCATCATCTAGGAAGATTACCCCATCAGGGTTAAAGTATTTCTTGATGACCTTCTTTGATCCGTAAAAGACAGGAATTGTTCCAGTAGCGAAACAATCTGTAAGTTTCTCTGTAAAGTATGTATCGTACACGGCATTCTCTACTGCGATAGAGAACATGTAGTCTTTAAGTCCTTCTTCCTTTCGGGGAAGATCACGGAATCCACGACCATACAAGTCAACATGATCTCGGAACTTCTCTACAAATTCCAGTCGTTTGACATGACCAGGAACCATAGATTTATTTGAGGAGATCATAGAGACTAGTTTAGTCTTCTCATAAATCTCTCGTTCTTCGATCCAAGGAGCAGCATTACTGATGCAATACTTGAACTTGTCATATCTTTGACAAAGGTTCTCATCACAAGAGAAGATACCATCAACTCTGGATGCAACAAAATCATAATTGTTGATGATCCATTCATACACACCTGAGATGATCTGTTGAGATTCCAACAACCAAATATATTTTGGTGTATTAGATACGTCAGATAGAACATCTAACGATCTTTGATTGACGTAAAGACTTACCGCACCACTACCATCATACACCCATTCAGTATGTTGAGAAACATTCTTATCTGATGTAGATGGTTTCAGGGAGTCATTACAAATTAGATTAATTTTGAACTTTTCCATGTCATCTCCAGACGTACATACCACCGACATGTCCGTTTTGAGGAATGTCAAATTTATAATGTGGATTTCTATCTAACCACTCACGGGCAGCGAGTCTTTCGTGGTGGTCGAACTGAGGATCGTGACCATGCCAGTCATCGAATCGGATATAAAGTTTATCCCATTCAAGTCGATCAATATAATTTAGACAAGATACTGTGGGTTCGTAAATGTCAACGTCAACATTGACTGCAGCAACCTTACCAATACCATACTCGGATGGATCTTTCAGTTCATGAACATCTTCTACGAATAGATTGACATTCTTATATCGTTCCAGTTTCTTGAAAACACCCTCGATAGAATCAGGGATCCAAGGATGATCTGGATCACCAACACGAAACGCACCTTCACCCCATCCAGCATGTTCAGGAGTAGGTTTTGAAGTCTGTTCAAGACCGAGGAAATGATCGAAAGCAAATAGAGGTCGATCTGGATTGCATCGTGCCATCTCAATAGTGGTCTGTGCAGATGCAACACCAAACTCAACAATACATCCTTCGTCTAGATCTTGAATCTCTTCGGAGAAGAATACAATGTCACAGGAATCATTATTAGCAAACTGGGGGAAGATATTATCTACCTCCTGGTACATATCAGGCATTATTAAACTCCCCTTTCATGTCATTGAATACGTTACGGATACCTTCTTGAATGGTAGTCTTAGGTTTCCAATACTTAGTAATGAATTTATCAGCTTCATTCCTCTTATCTTTCTGAACCTCATCCTTAGATTCTGCAGGCGTGACACTCACACTACGACCAATCTCTGCAAATAGACCTTGAATGATATGTCCGATGTCAAGAATAGTAGTAGCGTCAAAGGATGTGATATGGAGGTTATCATCTGAACTTAGTTCATCGTAGTTCTCCATAACTGCCTCTAGGGCTTCGCAGCAATCTTCTGCATAGAGGAACTCGCGTTGTTCAGTTCCATCGGTCAACATCGAGATGTCACCAGTTTCAAATCCTTTTTTGATAAAGTCGGTGATGACGTGTGCTTTGTCCATGTCTTTTTCAATACCATAGACATTCCAGAAGTGAACAATCTTACCACCAAGAGACTTAGTATAAAGTTCACCCACTCGTTTCATCACACCATAAGGAGAGTAAGACATATTACTCATCTGAGATGATGCGAAGACAAATGGTTTGTTGTACTTCTCAAGTAGACCAAAGGTCTGTGTCATCAGTCGAGCATTGTTATCAAGGAACCTGAAGGTATGTTGATACTTTTTCAGGTAACGAGATCCACCAACATCAAATGCAAGGAAGAAACAGAAGTCACATTCCCTCACTGCACGATCAAGATTGTGGTTAGGGATTTGAGTCATATCTTCCCCATGATGTCGGTTCCGATCGAACTCAATTACCTCATGACCTTTTTTACGAAGATATTCGGTCAGGTATGCACCCACCTGACCACTAGAACCAAGATTTAAAACTTTCATCAGACAAGAGCAATTTCGTGTGCTTCACCAAAGTTGACAAGACCAGTACCACTCATATGAGCAATCTCGGTAACATCAATTTTAGGTTCGGGGATTTCATCCCACATCAATTGAATATCAGGCCAACCAGGTCCAATATCATCGTGAAGAAGTAGACCTTTCCATCCCTTCTCACGCAACCAGTCCATCATAACACGTTCTTGGGATCCATCATGAGGATCGACATCAATCATGACAATCGAAACATTGTCCCAATCAATCTCTTCATCTTGCATGAAGTCACCAATGTTCCAAGTAATATTTTCTTTTTCAATGCTACTTGCACCCTGTTCAATCAAGTCATAACTGCGAACTTGATTAGTTGGATTGTAAGAAAGTGCAAGTGCAGAACCACCAGTACGAGTACCAATGTCTAGGATAGTGGTGTTACTAAAGAAGGTAGAGAGGTATGCATAAAAACGATACTCACTCTGACCTGCAGGTAACCAGTCATTTTCATTGAGAGAAAGTTCTCTCAGATGAGCATGATCAAGTTCACGGACCTGATCCTTTACGATTTCAATTTTCATTTTAGTTCTTAGCGATTTGTGCAGAAATCCATTCGTATGTTTTGCGGATACCCTCTTCTAGAGACTGAGAGTAATCCCAACCTAGTTCTCTACGAACTACGTCATTGTTAGAGTTACGTCCACGGACACCAGTTGGTCCGTCAATGTGCATCTTGGTAACTTCTTTACCAGAAACACGAGCAGCAGTTTCTACCAACTCATTGATAGTAACCATTTCTTCGGAACCAATATTTACTGGTCCAATGAACTCGGAGTCCATGAGGCGTCGAGACGCTTCAATGCATTCGTCAATGAACAGGAAGGAACGAGTTTGTAGGCCATCTCCCCACACCTCGATAGCTCCACCTTGTTCTGGGAGGTAAGCGACTTTACGGCAGATTGCAGCTGGCGCTTTCTCTCTTCCACCCTCCCAGGTTCCTTCAGGTCCGAAGATGTTATGGTAACGAGTGACGCGAACAGGGATGCCGTAATTACGATTATAAGCAAAGTATAGACGTTCACTGAAGAGTTTCTCCCATCCATACTCCGAATCAGGGTTCGCAGGGTAGGCAGATTCTTCACGACAATCGGGATTATCAGGGTCAAGTTGGTTGTGTTCTGGATACATGCAAGCAGAACCAGAATAGAAGATCTTAGTCTTATTAACTTCCTTAGATTCGTTTAGTTTACGTTGTTCTTCAAGAACATTCAGATTAATACTAACAGAATTATGCATAATATCAGCATCGTTTTCGCCAGTAAAGACAAAACCAGCCCCACCCATATCAGCAGCAAACTGATAGATTTCATCAAAAGGCTCAATGTATTGATAAGGAACTGAATTATAGAAATTACCTCTGTCACCTTTGAACTCCAGGCAACGGCGAACGAAGTCTACATCCCTCAAGTCTCCTTGGACAAACTCATCAGCAGCAGTCACAGAAAACTCGGGGTACTTGAGGTCAACACCACGAACCCAATATCCCTCGGATTTGAGGCGTTTTACCATATGACTTCCAATGAAGCCACCAGCACCAAGTACAAGTGCCTTTTTAATGTATTCACTCATGATAAAGGAGTAATTATATCATAGTATATATTATACTTTATTTCAGAGCATTTGACCAGTATCTGCGAACCAAAGGTGATCTAGACTAGAGTTTTCAAGAAGAGATACTGCTTGTTCGGGAGTCTCTACCAGAGGATCACCTGCAAGATTTAGACTAGTGTTCAGTAAAATACCATACCCAGATAATTCTTTGAACTCTTTCAAAAGTTCATAGAGATAACCACTAGAAACAGTCTGAACTCTGCACGTTTTATCTACATGAGTAACCCCAGGAATCATAAGACCTAAACCTTTATTAACTGGGAAGCACATGGTCATATATTCATTGGGAATCACATTATCAAAGAAGAGATGAGCATCTTCTTCCAATACAACTGCAGCAAAAGGTCTATACCATTCTCTCTTTTTGATCTTATTGACGATTTCTTTTGCCTTTCTATTCAATGGATTGAACAGAATTGATCTATTACCTAATGCACGTTGACCTGCTTCTGCAAGGCCCCTATAGACTGCAACAGACTTATCACTATAAAGAAGTTTTGCGATATCCTTTAAATTCTTCTTCTCGCCCACATAGTTGTTTTCATAAACTTCTCCATGTAAAAATGTAGTTCCTAGTGGTTCTGGAAGTCCACCACAGGGGCAATCAGTGAAATCAATTTCTTCTAGGAAATAATGATTCACTGCATATCCAATTGATAGTCCACTATCACCACACATGGGTTCAAAGTAAAAATCAACGTCTGGAAATCTTTGAGTCAGGTAGTAATTAGCAACCACATTCATTGCATATCCACCAGTTATACAAACTTTCTTTATATCTGTTGAGGCCACAGCACTCGCAACAAGATCGCCCATTGCCTTTTCTGTTTGTCTCTGCGTCTCGTAGCAGAAATCCGCATACTTCTTATGATTCGCATTAGTTATATCCTTCGCAATGTCACCATCATAGTGTTCAAATGCACTTTCATTATTAAAACTATTGCCTTTCAAAAAGAACTTATACTTTGACGTTGGTTCACCATAAGCAGCGAGTGCCATCGCTTTACCACAATCATCGTTAGTTCCACCAATATATTTTGCAGCAATATCATAAAAAGATCCTAAACCAAAATTATTCTTATGAGAATATTGTGTTTTAATCTTTTCAAATTTTCTACCACTATCTACGCCTTCTTCGGGGACATATCTAATAACACTTTTATATACTCTCGAAGGTCGTTTCTTACCATCATAAACATAAATGCTTTCAGATTCTACAAGATCATTCTTTTGTTTATTTACATGATCACCTTGAGAATCTACAACTACTACAATACACTTATCAAAACCACTATTCCAATATGCAAGGTCTGCATGATATTGGTGATGACCTTTAACAGGCATAACATCTGCACCAAGCTTTCCACCCCATTCAAAACCATGAACATCAAATGGATAATATTTTGCAATGAGATCTAAAATTTCTTTTTCTCCACTAACCAAAAAATAATCAATATCTTCTGGTAAACTACCTAAGAATTCAGGTAATATTGAATAGATATCTCTATCATGTTTCTTACCAGTAACTCTCTCTGTCAGAATATATTTTTCTACTTTACCATCATGATAGACACAGGCATTTGAGTCGTGACCTGCATGAATTGCTACTATCCTCATTGCATTAAAAAAGAGAGTCCTGTGACTCTCTTATTTAGGTCTTTACATGCACGCCACTTGTTCTTTTACAGGAAACAAGAAACCTGGCGGGAGTTATCCCATCCGCACCAGGGTAAGTTTATCGTCATTCCAGGACTCTAATCCCATGGATTAATTATCATGGATGTTCTCTTTCCTCCAAACTCTTCAACACAATGTTCTTTTCCAGGAGGAATCAAAACAAGTCGATTATTTTGGGGAGGAATCTTCATGTCTTCAACATAAAGACATCCACCAGTTAGATACTGGACATTTACGTAATAGATTATTGAACATAGAGGGAATTTTAATTCTCCTGTTTGTTCTTCAAGAATCTCATCCTTGTCAAAATGCCATCCACCATTTGGACCTTTTGATTCTGGTTTGGTATTGTGTTGACACCACAATTCATATCCAACACATTTGGATAGATCAAAATAATTTGAGGCATAATTCAATAGATGCAAACACATGTCACTACGACTATGTGTTTCACCTACAGAATAATAGTGAATACAACAATTTTCTTCGGTATAAGTATCAAAAAAATACTTTTGAAAACTTTCAAACTTAGTTTTTGGAAGAAAGTTATTTACAACAATTATATGATCTTGTGACATCACTCACATAATAAAAAAAGAAATTAATCAATTTCCAGAATCAGCAACGGGATTATTGGTGGTAAATCCATCATATCGACACACGATAACATCAATGTATTTAACGTTAAGACTATGAGTTGTTTGAAGAGGACCTTTGACTGTTTGATAACTACTAGGATGTTTATGCTGGCCGCCACCACCTTTGCTACCTGTTGTACCCTGACCCATATCAGCACGTTGTCCGCCCTGATTACTAGGAGTGTTAGCTGAAACACCATCACCACTACCAGCATTAGGCATATTGTGGGTATGTGATGGTATCTGAGGGGTACTAAGGGTGTGATTACCTACATTCAATCCCGTAATTGTACTCTGAATTGTGTATGATTTCTGGTGAACTTTAAAAGCCTCAGTAAAAACTTTTCCAGTTTGAGTGGAAGTAACGAAGGTACCTTCACTCATAATTCTCAATGCAGCATTTTTGTATGCATTTCCAGTAATTTTTGTCCAACCAGTAGGAGCAGTTGCTTGGTGAATAAGAAACTTCGTTCCATCAGGAATAATATCGTACAGAGATTGCATTCGACTTCCATCTTGAAAGTCAATTCCCTGTTGTCTAATACGAAAGAGAGCCATTACTGAAATCTAACTTATTCTTTTTCTATTTATAGGGTCGTTTGACTCCACCACCTAGTTTTAAGAACTAGGAAACTTAGTTGAAACTTGCGATAATAACATCGGTATACTTTACTCTCAAGTCCATAGAGGTAGCTAGGTTACCACCAGCGGAAAATCCATTACGACCATGAGAGTGTTGTCCGTTACCACCTCTGCCACCAGTATTCTGTCCGTTAGTGGTATAAATTCCAGGAACACTACTATTTGGTGTACCACCATGGAAAGCTCTAGACGCATTAGGTCTTTGGTATGGGTGGTTATGAGAAGGAATTTGAGGTGTAGATAGTGTATGGTTTTGAACGTTACCGCCGTTTACCGAAACACTAACTCCACTCTGAATGTTTCTTTGAGCAAAAGAACTGGTGAAAGCTTGGTTTCCACCAGTACCCACATTACCAGTAACAATTCTACAGCCTGAATTGTTATAGGTACCACTAGTTTGTTTAGTCCAACCACTTGGTGCTGAACTTTGACGAAACAACATTTGAGTACCCTGAGGTATGATACCATACTTAGAGTTCAAACTTGTGTTATCACTAAACTGAATACCAGAGTTGGTTAAGACTGCCGCCATGTTATTACAATGATAACTTCTTTATCTTCAGTTATTTAGTAAACCAAAGAAAGGGAAAGGGGGGATCCCGACCAGGGCTAGTTTCTAGACGATACCGAGTCTTTGATGTAACAAGGTACACCTTCAGGATCTAACCATTTGGTGTACTCGAAATCATCAATCGCAGTCAAAAGTTGCATCTGATTATCAAGGAGATACATGTCAGTGTACCTCTTAGTATAATGATGGGCTTTTTGAATACGATAGTCAGGGAACCCATTTTCTAGGGTTCCACATTCCACGTAACGATACGGAAAACGCTCTAGGAGAATTTTCACGACACCTCCACTGATTCAAGATCATTATAAATGTGTTCCATCATGATTTCATAATCGTCAAGTGGATCACCAGAGAAGACTACACCATTGTTTTCATAATAACGGCGTACCTTTTTGAAAAGTTTCGGATTCTTTACATCAAGGAAAATATCACCTTCCGCGGCGGCACGGAGTGTTTGAATGTCTTTCTTGAACTTAGTTGCGATTGTCATCGTCCTGTGTGGTTGACCTCTATATTATAAGGGGTTAGGGGTGATCCGTCAAGAAGCTTCGTTGTTTTGTTCGGTGTAAATGCGGAGAAGTTCGTCATCTGCAGGAACCATTACGCATCTCTCTCCAGTCTCTTTATTTTCTATACCTATTGTCTCTCCATTTTCAACTCTTCCCATCAATTCGTCCCAGTTCTCTTGCCAATACTCCACTGAATACACTTCCATCGGTTGAAGATTATTTATAAAATCTAAAATCGGGTCTACAGGATTTGAACCTGTGGCCTCTGCTTCCCAAAAGCAGCGTTCTACCAAACTGAACTAAGACCCGAGGTGGCAGTTCCTATCGCCGCTAACCCTGAACTACCAAGGGGGTCACCGCAGTTGATCTCTCAACCATAGCATTATACTATTTTTCAAACCACTTGTCAAATGGTTTATTAAATGGTTCCCAATGTTCCCAACCATACTTGTGAACTAAATCCATACCAATGATAGGAACCACTACCAATGCGAGAGACAGGATACCTATCCCCCATGGACTTTCCATAGTATGTCTAACAAACAATTGGACGTGGTGGATCATTTTAATACCTTGTGTGCAGTACCATCACCATCATACTTGTCAGTATCATAGTAACCACCTTTAGTTCCAAAGAATAATGTCACTAGACAAAATGGAACACATGCGTATAAAAGAACGTTTGCTAGAATCATTTGAAAAATACCTTGAATCCGAAAGATGTTCTACCATCTTCGATTGATTTTACACTGGCAAGATGTTCGGCGTAGACCTTAAAATCATCACCATATTCCACACCTAACGATACCAGTGGTCCTTCAAACCGATCATTACTATCAAAATCAGAATTGTTAATGCTGATCCCAGAGTAAAGAGTAAAGTCATTGATTGGTGCGAGAAGTTTAACTCCAGCATGATTTACTCCTGGGTGATCATTACATTGCATCGGTGACGAGAGATGCTCTGCAAACAATCTGACATTTGTATGAATATCATATTCAAGACCAAAAGAACCCATTGGTTCCTCAAAGTCTATTTGTGCATTATTGTCCCAAGGATCAGCGTTAAGTGAAACGTAAGTTCTAACTGATTCGGGAGTCACTTCACCAACAATCATTGTTGCAGCAGTTGCTAACAACGTATTCATTCCAATGCAAATACTCATCTTACGTCATGTCCTCCAAACATAGCACGCATACCATTCAGAACCTTGGCTGCGAAAGCACCAAGACGGCGCGACTCAAAACGCGACCAAAGCGCACTACTGATGACAGGAGAGGGTACCCCAAGGTCCACAGCAGCGTGAACAGTCCAACGTCCCTCGCCAGAATCGGAGACACCCCCAGCGAAAGCATCAAGCTCTCGGTCGCGGCGTAATACATCCGCAGTAAGGTCAAGTAACCAAGAACCAACAACACTACCGCGGCGCCAACACTCAGCCACTTTAGCAACGTTAATGTCATAACAATAGTCTTCTGGACAATCCATTGGAGCGACTTCTGCATCACCCTCTTTAACGTACTTGCTCCCAGCATTAGCCTCATGCAGGATATTAAATCCTTCGGCGTATGCTTGCATAATTCCGTATTCGATTCCATTGTGAACCATCTTCACGAAGTGACCTGCACCTGGGGCGCCTGCATGAATCCATCCAAATTCTTCTGGGTACCAAGTGAAGTTGTCTCTGTCACTTGTTCGTGGGGCAGCACTGATGCCTGGTGCGAGGGCGTCGAATAGAGGGCGGCATACGCCGACTGCTTGATCTCTGCCTCCAACCATAAGACAGTATCCACGCTCCAAGCCGTAGACACCACCACTAGTACCACAATCAATATATTGGATGCCCAATTTCTCCAGGGACTCTGCTCTGCGGCGCGAGTCCTTAAAATTGGAATTGCCATGATCAATAACAATATCTCCATCACTAAGTAATGGTAATAACTCATTGATAGTCTCCTGTACGAGTTCTGCAGGGATAACAAGTTGGAAGATTCCAGGTACTTGACCCGCAGATCCGCCGTCTTTGACTACTTGAACAAGGCTTTCCAGAGAATCTGCAGCTGCAGTAATATACCCACTCTTTGCTGCTTCTTGTGCCTTGGCATAGTTTCGTCTGTAACCATAAACTTCGATGTTTCCTCGGTCCATCATTCGACGGGACATTCCTTCGCCCATCCGTCCGAGTCCGATTAGTCCTACTTTCATTGTTTTCCTTCGTTGATAAAATATTCTGGTAAAGGACATCCTTTGAAATTGTTTATCTCATTTACTGATAAGACAAACATAGTCACAAATCCAAGGCAGAAAGCAAAAAGCATCTGAGGAAAGTTATAGTTCCCCATATACGCAGTAGGATCAGGTTCGTCATCATGCGGATGCATGTGTCTTGCGATCTCTTCTATTTTCTTTTTGCGTTCTTCCTCGGATTGTTTTTTCATGTTACCCTCGGTATCTACCTGGCCATGTTAGATGCATACTAGTAGTTAGCAAGGTAATGAAAAGAAATACAAATAATGTTTCCATTTCCTAATTTAACCTCAGTGGGAAGTCCCAGTTAGTGATTTGGTCTAGTTTGTACCAAGGTCCCCATAGTCCATCATGATAGATATAAGGTTTGGTCCTGATACGACATTGATCTCCAGTACAAAGGAGATCGTCAACAATTCTCCAAGATTCTAACACTTCATCAGAATGAACGAAGTGTGATTGATCACCAGTAATTGCATCATTCAGAAGTCGAACATAACCATCTACAGCTCTATCTTTTGGATAGTGATACTGCAGTGTTGCAGGTTCAACTCTATCGTCAAGTCCAGGAGACTTGATATCGATTCTCATATCCAAGTGAGGATCAGGTTGGAATCGCATTACGATTCTGTCATTACACTCATGACCTTCAAATAGTGTTTGCGGTGGTGACTTAAATTTAACCACAACCTCAACACAAGATACTGGCATTTTCTTACCAGTCATGAAGTGGAAAGGAACACCCTCCCATCTCCAGTTGTCAATGAATAGATTACCAGCAACGAATGTTGGAGTGGTACTATTCTCGTCAACACCATCCTCGTCTCTATACGATTGATATTGACCAAGGACCATTTCATCACCAAGTCTGGTCGCAGCAAGAACTTTAGTTTTCTCTCTGCGAATCTCCTTTGCATCGTTCTTACAAGGAGGTTCCATTGCAATTAACGCAAGAACTTGAAGCAGATGATTCTGCAACATGTCCCTCACTGCACCAGAAGTTTCATAGTATTGAGCACGACCTTCACAACCGATAGTTTCAGTTGCAAAGACTTGAACTTCTTCTATGTACTGACGATTCCAAAGTGGTTCAAGAAGAATATTACTGAAACGAGTAGCAAGGATGTTATTGACAGTATCTTTACCAAGATAATGGTCAATGCGATATACTTGTTTCTCGCGTAAATGCCTGCCCACCACTGACTGTAGATTATCAGCAGATTTATAATCGTGCCCAAAGGGTTTTTCGATAACCAATCTGGACCTTTCGGGATCATCGAGAGCACCCGATCCTTTAAGGTTGACAATTGCATTTGCATACCTCTCTGGTGGAACTGAAAGGAAATAAGTTGTATCGTATTCCTTTAGATAATCCAGTTTCTGTAATGTATCTGGGTTATCCAGATCAGTAGAAACGTAATCAAGCATTTGCAAAAAATCCTCGGGGTAGTCCCCGAGGCTATCAGTCCAGGACTTGGTACCTGGGTCTCTCCGAGAAGATCCTACAATCAGGAAATTCTCTGGAAGTAAGTCTCTTTGAAATAATTCATGAAGTGCAGGAATGAGTTTTCTCTTACAGAGATCTCCTGTTGCACCGAAAATTACAATAGCTTTCATCTGTATTGACATGGAACGTAATCTTCAAAACCAATTCTCAAATCATCTAACATCTTCCCATACTCTCTGAACATTCTATCTCCTGCAATATATTGTCTCTGTCTCATCCATACTGCATCGATTAACAATCGACGTTGACTATCAGAGAGATCTGTGAAGCAGAATTGTGACATGGTTTTTTCCTCGTCTGTCTTATTTAATGTATCCGTTTTCTTCAAGCCATTCGCGTGTCATAGGTGTGGGTTCATAATCAGTCCACATGGTACCACGAGCACATGACTCAAGTGCTTCCATTGTCATATTTTCGGTCTTACCTGCCCACATCGCTTCCTTTTCCCAAGGAATTGCTGAAGGTGTAAGTGCATATGTACGTTTTGCCATCTCCTGCCAGATCATGGGAACGTCTTCTTCGTTCTTAATGATAGCAATCAGACTATTTTCAATAGTTCCCGCCATACAATCTTGAGCAGCGTGCCATCCCTCATGACGCATGACACTCATCAGTGTACCAGGTCGATCCATGTATCGTTTGTTTAGATAAAAGTTATTACTAACAGTATGGTAAACACCACGATGAGTACGAGGGAAATACTTTTCGTTTGCTAAAAACACCCCGACTCCGATCTTATCAAAGGCAACGAGCATTCTGTTGAATTCGTCAGCAACAAAATCAAAATCACTATCGGGATACTCGTCAGCAATACTAGCGATACTTTCGACTTTATCCACTCCATCTTTGCATTCTCGTAGGATCATACACCCCATTGCATCCATAGTGTAGTAACCCTTGGTGATCTTAGAGTCATCAGCAAATGCAGGAGTTCCCAGAGAAACTGCTGCAATCATGGCAAGAATAGTTTTTTTCATAAATTGTCATCACTTCTGGATAGAATCCCAGTCTTTTTGGAAAATAGCAAGTCCTTCACGGGTCAGGACACTTTCATACATCTTGTTGAAAACACCTGGGGGAATAGTACAAATGTCTGCACCTTCACGATAACAAAGGGCAACGACTTCTGGACTACGTACAGATGCAGCAAGAATCTCAGTAGGGCATCCGTCTTTCTTATAGATTTCGTAGATAGTACGAATCAATTCAAGACCATCAAAACCATTATCGGTAAGACGACCAACAAAAGGTGAAATGTAAGTTGCACCAGCTTTTGCAGCAAGTACAGCCTGAGAAGCAGAGAAGATAAGGGTAACATTGGTACGAATATCTTTTGCGGTCAGATGACGACAAACCTGCAAACCATCAGGGGTGCAAGGCAACTTGATGGTGGCTTGGTCTCCAAACTTTTCAGCTAGACGGATACCTTCATTATACATCTCACCAACAGTACCGACAACCTCCATACTGATATCAGGAATACCTGCTTCAATCAGTTCTTGATACACATCCTCAGGATCGCGACCACTCTTCATGATGAGAGATGGATTTGTTGTAACACCATCGACTAGACCAGTCTGGAATGCATTATGGATTTCAGAGGTCTGTGCGGTGTCAATAAAGATCTTCATTGTTCAATATAGTGGTGAATATGCATGGGTTACACCCCATACAACAAACAAAGCAATTATACCAAAAATTATCGCAGAATACAATACTAGAGTTGTGTTTCCTTTCATGATCCACTCCCGTTTCTAAAACCTATCATGTAACCAAGATATATTCCAGACAACCAAGCAACCATCATGTATAGCATCTGAGCCATGGCATTAATCAGTTCTATTGCTTCAGAATTACTCATGATCATCGTAAGTCATACGACAATCCGAATCCCACTCTGGTTCATAGAGTGGGCATGGTTCTTCAAATAAATGTCCCATTCTAAGTTGGTGAACCCTTTCCCTGAGTGATTTGTAAAATTCTCTTTTTTGATCCTCGTTCATTTACCTTTGATTACTCTTTCTACTTGTTTACGAACATGATCTTTTTTTTGTTGGTCATCATAGTCTTTTCTGGAATAACCATGTTTACCATGATAGATAAAATGCCCCTGAATAATCATGGTTGCACCGAATAATCCGATGACAACCACCCAAATCCAGTCTACAAGTGAATGTTCAGCCATGGGAAGATTGGAGGAATTACACCTATCAACCTCAAAAGACCCTCAGCGAAGAGAGCCAAAACAACCCACCCGACACACATACTGATGATAGAAGCATTGCGGTTGTGTTGACGAATTGCTGCATCAATCATCTCCTGTACTTCTGTACGTGAAACTGACTCATCATCATACGGACTCATCATGGGGTTCCTCCTTGTCTCCTAGAAATTTTGATAACGGATCTTTACCAGTTCCGACTATGGCACATGCCCTTTGATAAAACATGTTATTAGTGTTTCCAGAAGCCTCGAAGGTTTCCTTAACTTTCACCCAATTATTATAGGTGTCTTTGTCCATGTGAATATTGAGTTCTACATAATTATATAATAGTTACAAGCACTTAGTTGTCAATCAAATATGTTCATCTCGTAACATTGATTAAGAAATTATTAATTTTGGTGTACCATGTCAAAGAAAATAGATAAACAATATCTCCCCATCTGTTTATTTTCATACTGGGCATCCAGTTTTATGGGGGTTACTTCGTGATCAGCCCAACTAGGAAATATAATTAATGTGTTGTTATTAAATTTAACAATTTCATTTGAATCATGAAATATTAAGTCTCCTCCAGTAAATTTTTGTGGTGTATTACAGAACCAAATCAGTGCAGTGTAGTGGCATGAATCGCAATGTCTTTTATAAAATCCGTCATTTTCATAGTAAGACAATAGAAGACTATAGGTATTCGTATCCAGAATATTTCTATTCATTGGACTTAAATCAAAAAACTCATGGGTAGGTCCCTGTAGGACTTTATCTACCAATCTCCATGTAGGAGAAAATCTTTGTTGTTTATAAACTTCATTAAACCACATTGCTTTCTTAGTTGTCATATCTGGACTGGGAGCACCAGATTCTTCCGCATCATCACTTAGAATAATATTATGCGAAGTGATATAGTTCAGTTCTCTCATGATCAAAGAGAGTTCTGAGTTCGTATAAAAATTATCTTTCCTGAGATATGGGATCTTGTCCATTCAAATATTCCTTACAAGTATTTGCATTCCAATGTCTGATTACTCCTGCAATAATAAAAAAATTAGTAACCAAATAAGAAAGGAGTATAATAGTACGTATGATAGCAATATTGTCCGCATCTCGTTTGGATCTGCCTTCTTTTTGTCCGAGTGCATAACACCATATTCTCCACATTAATGGATCTCTTTTGTTCGGACTTTATATATGCTTGAAGAGGGGATCGAACCCCCGACCGCCTCCGTGTAAAGGAGATGCTCTACCGCTGAGCTATTCAAGCTGGAGCGGATTATCGGATTTGAACCGATGACATTCAGCTTGGAAGGCTGACGTTCTACCACTGAACTAAACCCGCATAAGACAACCATACCAGAGAAAAATATGATTGTCAAGTGTCGATGAAAGGACTTGAACCTTCACTCTCGAAAGAACTGGTACCTAAAACCAGCGCGTCTACCAATTCCGCCACATCGACAAGACACTACACTTATCCGTATGCTATGTGGGCGTTACACCCAGTATACTGATAGTTTGTAATGGAGTAAGACGCAGATCCTCCGCGAATATCCAAAGGGGGTTGATTCCAAATTAATGGCACCTTTGGCGGGAACGTCTCAAGTTCCTCACTCCCCTTCCTGGGATCGAACCAGGGACCAAACGATTAACAGTCGTTCGCTCTACCGCTGAGCTAAAGAGGATTAGGCAGGTCATCCAGGACTCGAACCTGGGACATCCGCTTAGAAGGCGGAGGTTATATCCACTTAACTAATGACCCTCGACCTTTTTCTTTTCTTTGAAGTACATAGTATAGTACTTACTTTTGAGTTTGTCAATGGTCTCTTGGTCTTCAGAAAACCCCATATACTTGAGGAGTTGGTAAGAACCTTCCAATTCACTAATCAATCTTAGTATATTGGTGGGGGTCACGTCAAGACCCCCTGGTGTATAATCACCCAAACTTGAGTTTGTTGGCATAAACGTATGCGTAGATTTCGCGATTACCTTTGATACCCCAACCCAACCAGTAATATGCAGGAACCATATACTGATGGATAGACTTACCACTTCCCTCAAACTCTGGAAGGTAACGTTGGAATACTGATTCGTTAATCATATAACGAGTCTGACCTTCTAGTGTACTAGGGTCACATCCATACTTCTGACAGAACCTGCCAAGATTATCGTAACGATTGATCGAAGTCCATTGAATCAGACCATAACCACCAATATGGCAGTTATCATAGGTTACGCGAGCACCACCTTCACAGATGTCAGGAATGAACTTAGATTCCTGTTTGATGTTACCCATGATCGTTGCAAGAGCATTGCGATCAGTAATTCGAGTATGTTCTTGAAGTTGTTCGAGAACATATTTCTCTTCAGGAGTGCAATCTTCACACTTCCAAGATGCTTGGACATGAGGAATTACTTCCAGAGGAGTTCCCTCCACTTTAAGCATCATGTCGTCACTATCACCTGCACATGCAACACTACCAAAAACTAGTGCGAGTGCAGTTAAAGTTCGTTTGATCATTAGAATAAATTAGTTAGCGTAATATGCTTTGTAGTATGCAACGATACCATCAGTTCTAATATTACCCTGAGAAACCCAATCATGAACGCATTCGTAAATACTCTGATTGGAATATCTTGGCGATCCATCTGAACATATTTCACGTCCAAACTTATTAAGAAGAATATTCAATCCTTGAGTTCGTACATCCATACGTTCATCACTATAACGCCAATCATCGGTGGACATTTTCTGATCCTCCTTGGAAGATTTCCGAACCACCAATCGGATTCAACTGAATAGTAGTTGGAGCATTTTTTGTAGCCATTTCATACATGAGTTGGTGAATATTCTCTGGTTCACTACCAGATTCTTCACGTTCCTTCTCTTCTTGCATCTTGACTTCAGTTTCAATCTGCATATAATCCATCTGTTTTTCAGTCAGAGTGGGTGCAGGTCCAAACCAAGGATCATCTACAAGATAAGCAGGAGCAGGATAACCAGTATAAGGGGGTTCTGGTTCCTGCAACTCTTCACAGAGAACTACTTGTTCATCAATCGCACATTCAATATCTTCCTCTTTGATTTCTTCAAGAGGTTCTGGTGCAATAACTTTTTCAACAACTTTGATCAGGTTACGAAGTTTCATTCTTCTTGAAGTAGTTATGAGTATATATGACTATTGTTCTTGGAAGTTCTCTTTGAACTCCTCATAAACAGCAGTCGCATTCAGATAGTCACCCATAGCCACTAGGTCATGGATGCGATCAATGATTTGGTCCTTGAGATAGTCTGTCTCATTCATCAGATCTTGTTCCATGAAAGTAGTCCTTCCTGTAGTAACGGCCGAGAACATTAGAATTGTAGAACCTCGGAACCCCGTTGTCAAGCGATTCGGTCAGGACTCCCTGAACGAACAACTGACGGGTCTCCTCGTAATTCACTTTTCCTAGTGTAGTATGTATACTCAGAATTTCACGGGTAAAGTTCTGTTTTCCGAACTTCTTAATGTCCTCTTTCAACTCAGGGCAAGACCCATAATACTTCTTCCAATCAGACTCAGAAGTGACTCGGCGTTTACCACCTTTTGGTTTTCTTTTCTGAACGAAATATTTTCTTCCAATATACTCTCTACCATTCAAGATATTCGTAATCTTATATACGAATCCGTAGTTATCTTTAATATCTTCTGATAAAAATGCACGACCCTTGTAGATCCAAGGGTTCTCATAATCTATCATATAGCTCTCTAAAAGTAGCTATATTTATTTCTGAAACTCCACAGAGTAATTTTAGTCAAAAAAAGAGGACCCGTCAAGCGGATCCTTTTTTGAGAAGTTTTTCTGTAGTTTTTGGATCTCTAGGATTTTGGAGATCTTTATATCTCGCGAACAAACTTTTTTGTTTGTTCTCTTCTTTAGTTCCTTCAGAGAAGTGTTTGAAGGTCTTCACTCTTTTTCCTCGTTTAGCATCTCTGCACGGAGAGAAACGATATCACTAATACTCTCAGCAGTCATTTTTCTAGCAGGACCTTGTGGTGATGCAGTGTTCTTGACGTAACCTGCCTTACGCTTCTTAACTGCTCTGTCATAGTTCTGAGATGCCTTTGCTCTCAGTTCGGCTCTCTTCTCAGTATGTTCTGGACCTTTGAGCATCATTGCCTGTTTGTCTCTTCCCTTAGAAGCCGCAAGTGCAGTTTCTGCGGAGATCTCATGGATCTGTTCACCTTGTGGTTCGTGAGAATTCTTTAGAGAATCGAGTGGATTCAAATCACTAGCTGTACTTGCGGCATTATCTTTAGCGTTGGATGCCATGTCTTGTACTTTGTTCTTAATGGCATCCTTTGCCATGTCCTTCATTTTGAGTTTGAGTTTAGACTTCATACCCATTTTTGCTGCACCTGCACCCGCCTTTGCAGCTGCTTTACCAACAACTGCTGCACCTTTTCCTGCGACTACAGCGGCTTTACCAAGCATTGCAGGAATTGCTGCTAATAGAGGTGCTGCCTCATCAACTTGTTGTACTTCTTCCTTATAGTTATCTCTTGCTTTCTCGTCACCCATCTTAGCAAAACGCTCGTTTTCTTTCTGTCTGCTGATTGCAGAAACAATCTTAGCGGACTTACTAGCGGCATCCTTTTTCTTTTCACCTGTAGATGAAAGAGAAGTACGTGCTAGATTACCTGCACGACGATACATTTTATTCTCTTTGTCGCGATCAATCTCCTTATATCCTTCTTCTACTTCAACCTCTTCCTTCTTCATCTTCTTATTTTTTGCTTCAATCTCTTTGTTCTGACGCATGATATCTGCAATGCTACCAGAGATTCCAGTGAATCCATCCTTAGAAGGATCAGTCTGTTTCTTGGAATCGTCCTTATAACCACCAGCAGAACGAGCTGCGCGACGATTCTCGTCTAACTCAAGTTCTTCTTTCTTGAGGTTTGCCTTACGATACATCAGGTCTGCTTTGGTGCCCTTGTCCATCTTACCCTGGGACTTGGGCTTGGTCTTACCACCTACATCAGGTTGCATACCAGGGTTTGCTGCCTTGACTCTGCGACCATGGGTGTATTCTGCACCACTCATCTTGGAGTCACCAGACACCATCTTACCACCTTGGGAGCGGGAGTCTGCATATTCTTTGTCGGACTGACCATGCTTACCCTTGTATCCTTCAAGAATTTCTTCTTTCCATGACTCACTCATAGATACCATCATACCGATGGCAGCTTCCTCAGTTTCCGCGAAACCTTCGTCTAGTAAATAGGATTTAATGATGTCGAACTTATCCATCGGTGGCAAAAAGTACTTTTATGCTGTTATTTATTATTGCCAACATCTGATATAATAAATAACCGATTCTGGGAAACGATAAATATAAAAATAGGGATACACTGAGGAAATTTTAATGTCTAGACTGGGTATCAATACAGGCAGTAGCGCTAATGATGGTACTGGTGATTCATTGCGTTCTGCAATGGGTAAAATTAATAGTAACTTTCAAGAACTCTACGATACCTTTGGGGATGGAGATGATCTAGAAAGTTATGTAGATAGTGCGGGTATTTCAACAGTCGCAGAGAATCTGACTGGGAATCCGATTATCAACACATCAGGTGCAGTCGTTGCTGGAGTAGCAACCGCAGAACACCTCGAAGTCAGGAACATCACCGCAACAGGTGTCATTACCGCAACACAATTCTTCGGTGATGGTAGTCAACTCGAAAACGTAGTTGCAACCAACTCTGGTGTTGAGATTCTAGACGACTCGGTTAGAAAAGGTATTGCAAAAGAACTCAACTTCGGTAACGGACTCACATTAGGTGATCCCGATGGTGCAGGTCGTGTCCTTATTTCCCTAACAACCTCAGTAGTCGGTGGCGGCGGAACAGTCGCATCTGGTATCGGAAGTATCGAATTAAGAAATGATAACGTAATCCTCGGTGAATTCTCCAAGATCGACTTTAACCAAAATCTTGGTGTAACAGTTGCAGGTGGTATCGCAACAGTTACTGGAATCACAACTATCGTAGATGCAGCAGCACTCGCATACTACTCTCCTCTCGCAGGTGTATCCTCCCTAGCAGATGTAGCAAAGACTCTTACAACTGATTCCTACGTTAATACCACTGGTATTATTACTGCATCCCAGTTCTGGTCAAATGGAGAACTTGTAACAGGTTCTCAGGGCACAACAGGAACTCAAGGTCCATACGGATTCCAAGGCGTTCAGGGTCCACAGGGCACACAAGCATCCCAAGGTACTCAGGGACCATACGGATTCCAAGGTACCCAAGGCGTACAAGGTCTCCAAGGCACCCAGGCATCGCAAGGAACCCAAGGTATCCAAGGTACCCAAGGCGTTCAGGGTGTTCAAGGCGTACAGGGACTACAGGGTCCTCAGGGCGTACAGGGCACTGAAGGTGAAGACGGAACCTCGGTAACCATTGTCGGTAACATTCCATCCAATACACAAGGTGTTGGTGCTACAATGTTGACCGCAGATGATACTGGTTACGTTTGGTATCCACCTGTTGCAGGTAATGGTGTTATCGCAGATGACACTGGTCGTCTCTGGACATTCGGAGCAACTACTTGGTCGGATGTTGGTCTGATCAAAGGTCCACAGGGTGCAACTGGTCTTCAGGGAACAACTGGATCACAAGGCATTCAGGGCGTACAAGGACTCCAGGGCATTCAAGGAGTACAAGGAACCACTGGAGATACTGGCAGTCAAGGATCGCAGGGTATTCAGGGCGTTCAAGGTGTACAAGGCGTACAGGGAACTCAAGGTGTACAAGGACTTCAGGGCGTTCAGGGAACCCAAGGCGTTCAAGGTCTGCAAGGAACGCAGGCGGCACAAGGTACTCAAGGTATCCTAGGTATTCAAGGTGCCGACGCATCTGATATTGCTGCACAAGGTACTCAGGGTGTCCAAGGCATTCAAGGTGTTCAGGGAACACAGGGCATCCTTGGTCAAGATGGTTTCCAAGGTGTTCAGGGTGAAACTGGCGCAGGTTTCCAGGGTCTCCAAGGTGCAAGTGGATCTCTACCTGGTGCAGGTGGAACCTGGGCAGTCTCTGATGGAGCACTCGCGGGTATCTTCACCACAGGAAGAAAAGTTGGTATTGGTTCTACCCGACCAACTGTAGATCTATCAGTCGAAGGTGACATTCAAGTTTCTGGTGTTGCTTCTGTTGCGGACCTCAAGTTCAGTACAAACGTTATTGAGAGTACCAGTGGTACTCTATCCTTGAGAGCTCCTTCTGGTCAATACGTTTACTTCGATCAGAACCTCGTTTACTTTACTTCTACATCTGGTGTCTATTACCAATATGGTATTGACGTATTTGGTAACGGAACCGCATCAAACTTCAGAGGTCAACTTAACGTTGGTGCAAATGGTTCAGGGTTCGGAGTAACCATGACCGCAGGTGGTGTTGAAGTTGGTGGTTCTGGTATCGTCACTGCATCTAATTTCAATGGTGGAATTAGAATTGATGAATCTATTGATGACGACGTGAACTATAACGTCATCCTGATGGAACAATCTGGTGGAGGTAATACCTACAGTAGATTGATGGTAGATAATGGTGGACTTAGATTCAACCCAGGAACTAACTACCTAACTGCACAAAACTTCTCTGGTACTTTCCATGGAAGTGGCGCAAACCTAACAAGTTTAGACGCTTCTGAATTAACTGGTGCTCTCCCTGCAATCGATGGTTCCGCACTTACAGGAATCAATGTTGGTGCAGGTACAAGTATTAAGGATGATGGAGATACAGTAAGAGTCCAAGCAAACACTTCTGGTGCAGTTGTCACTGGTGTTCTAACTGCGACTTCATTCTCTGGTGATGGTGGTGGACTTACTGGTGTTACTGGAGCAGGTGCAGGTGTAACTGTTTCTGATAGTGGAGTAAGTAGAGGAACTGCAGGAACGATCAACTTCGGTATTGGTCTCACATGTTCTGAAATCTCTGCAGGAGTTGTAACAGTTACTGCACAAGGTCAATCTGGTGTTAATACAACTACTGGATCCGCAGGTGTTGCATACACTGTACATAGTTTCGCATTGAGTGACTATGCAAGTGCAGAGTATACCTTCACTTGTGGACTTGGAACCCAGAGACAAGTTCAGAAACTTCTCGTTATGCATGATGGTACTACCGCATACTCTCAGGAGTTTGCAATCATGTACTCACCAAGTCAAATCTTGTCTATCGACGCAGCAGTCGTTGGAAGTAATATTGATGTCAGACTTACTCCCGAATCGGGTCAGTCTGGTGTAATTACATCTAGATGGAACATTAACTATACAGGAGGAATCTGATGATCGAGACAGATAGAGCCAGTCTTGAACCTACTGAAGAACAGGTAGTTTACGAGACTGGACCTAATAGACTGGACCGAGACAGTCTTGATTCTGTCCCAGAGGGAACTGGGAAAAAATTATATACCATTGGGTGTTATACAAAAGAAGATTGGGAACATATCCATGAAGTTCTCATGCAAGATGGGACTTTAGAAGATAATATCCCATCATCTTCAATTGACTGTGCAGACGAAAAAGGACATAGTGACACTAGAGGAACCTATCTCCTTGATGATGAGGAAGCAGCTGCACTTAAAGATCATCCAAGAGTAGAATATTGTCACATTGATTATCAGTCTTATCCTGGCACCTATGCTCCAGAACCAGGTGAACTACACGCAACTCCTCAATATAAGAAAAGATTTGAAAAAGATGTAATCAATTATCGTGCCTGGAATACTGGACCCACAGATTCTCGACCACCAGTAACTGGTGCAGGATCAAGTGATTATAATAGAACTGGATATCAAATTTATAGACATACACAAAGAGAAAATCCCTGGGATGCAACAGATACTGGAATAACTGACTCTGATCACCACGTCTTCGTTAGAGATGTAGAACAACTTGGTGATGGTACTGGAGTCGATGCAGTTATCTGTGACGATGGATTCTGGGTTGCACACCCAGAGTTTGTTGATTGTGATACCACCAATCCTGTTAATTGGAAAACTGGAAACGCATTAACTTGGGCAGGTATTTCTACTCAAGGTGCAAATTGTTGTGGTGTTTTGGATATTATTGTTGATGCACCATACTATATCGATCCAGACTTCTTCAATGCAAATCCATCACTCCTAACTACTCGTTGGGATGGAACAACAGTTCCTCTGGAATCTGCAGCAAGATCCTGGTGGTCTGATTCATCTCAAAGATCTGTAGGTTTCTCCACCATTGGCACTGTTAGTGGAATTAGTACTGCATACACAAGAGCTAGATGCAATGGCTCCAACACTGCGAAAGCAACAAATGGAACCGACCACGGAACACAATGTGCAAGTCAAGTATTTGGAAAGAATTATGGTGTTGCTTACAACTGCAACAAGTGGGTAATGAATCTATATGGCGGTAGTGATGCGGGTATTGCAGGTCCAGGTTTTGATGTCTTAAAACTATTCCACCTTTATAAGCCAAATTATAGTTGGGTATCCGAAACAAACGGCAGACAACAAAATGGAGATAGAAATCCTACCTTATCAAGTCACAGCTGGGGATACAGGAGCAGTTCACATTCTAGCACGGGTCGCTATTATTGGTATAGACCAGCAGATATTGACGGAGGTACTAACGGTACAAACTATTCGGGATCCTCTACTGAACCTGCCTTCTATATTGATGTGGGTAATTATGGAGACTCAGGAAGAATGAAGGGTGAACACCCCAGAGAGGCTTCCTATGTTGTTGCAGGAAAAGAAGCAGTAGATGCAGGTGTTATCTTCGTCATTGCTGCAGGTAATTCAAACCAAACTCAGGTAGATCCAGGAGATCCTGATTACAATAATTACTGGAATGATACTACTAATAGTGGTGTTGGTGTTGCACTAACAGAATGTATGCATACTGAATTTGGTTATGATGTTTATAATACTCTGAACAGAAGAGGTTGGCCTCAAGCAATTGGTGCAGCAGGTACAGGCGCAAATACCATTTACCCTGCAATCAATATTGGCGCACTAGATGATCAAATTCAGAGTGGCGGAACGGGTGGCAGTAATTCTGCCAACAGACCAACAGATTATAAAGAAAAAATTGTTAGTTACTCTGATAGGGGTTCTAGTATTGATTGTTATGCCGCAGCAGATGATACCCTTTCAGCTGATGGAAGAAATAGTGCTCTAACTTATCAACATCCAGAAACATATACTGGACTAACAGTTACTGCATATGATGTGGATTTTGGTGGTACTAGTTCTGCATGTCCAACTGCAGCAGGATGGATCACTACCAAACTTCAATATAATAGAGCATGGTTGTGGAGTGATATTAAGACTTGGTTGAAAAATCAATGTGGTCCACAGAATCCAGCGAAGTTTTACATGGGTGGAGACCAAACATCTTGGTCTGCAACTGATGACAACTGGAGAGATGCACACGGAACAAATAACTATGGTACAGATATCGTAGTCATTTGGGATGCACCTACGGGTTCTCCATCTGAACCACAGAAACCAGAGATCCGACTAAAGAGTCCAGGCGGTCTAACAGTCACTAATGGACTGGAAATAAAGTTCACTTGATAAATACCTAAAAAGTATAAACTAATGGCAGAGAAATCTTTTGGTGTAAAGGATATTAACTTAGTCGGAGCAGCAGGAACTCCGACTTTGGAAAGTAATGGTGAGTTGTATATCAATGCAAGTCACGTTGCAATTCAAACCAATACAACAATTTCTGGTGTTTGTACTGCAACTAATAAGGTTGAAATTAGAGTCGATGATGGAACTCCTGCTAGAATTGATTACTATTGTGAAGTATCCGACTCACACTATACAAGACTCCAGTCAGCAGCACACGCAGATTATAGTGGAAACGTAGAGGTAACTCTACCTGTAACCAGTGGAGACATTATTGTCGGAAACGCTAGTACTTCGATTGATGATAATATCAATACAACTGGTATTATTACTGCATCGGTATTTTCTGGTGCAGGAACAAGTCTAACTAGTATTCCTGCTGGTCAACTTAGTGGATCACTTCCTGCAATTGATGGTTCTGCACTGACTGGTATCAATGCTAGTGTTCCTGCAAACCTAACAGCAACTACACTGAATGTATCTGGTGTCACTACTGCTGCAAACTTCAGAACAAATTCTACTACTGGTGATGGTTCTGACGTTGGATTTGCAATTAAGTATTATGTGACTGCAAACGGATCATCTCACTATAACTTCGCAGGTCCAGGACTCACGAACGGATTTAATGATCCAACCATCTACGTTCATAGAGGTTTTACATATATCTTTGAGAACTCCACTGGAACTGGACACCCATTCCGTATTCAGTTTACTGGAACAAGTATTGGTGTAGGAACATATCTAAGTGGATCACAGAGTGGTACACAAGTGTTTACAATTCCTATGGATGCACCAGCATCTTATGAATACCAGTGTACCATTCATAGTAGCATGAAAGGTACCTTAAGTGTAGTTTAATTAAGTCTAAATAGGGCTGTATTCAACTTCGGCATTCTAATGAAGAGAACTCTCTTAGCATTTAGTATGTTACTTGTGACCGCAGGTGCAGCCAATGCAGGCGGATTAGTTACTAGACACCAATCAAGTTTACAACACACTGTAGACGCAGCAAGAACAACCACTTCTAGAATTGGTAACTCCTACTCTGTGTCTGGTAGTGGAATTGTCACTGATGTTGGTGGATCAGGTACTGCAGACTTAAATGTCGGTGGTCTTGGAACCCTAACTAATGGTGCAGCAGCAGGATCAATTCCAACTGCGACCCAATCAAGTTCTGGTAATGCTTTTAGTTTCAGTAATTCTTTCACCGCAGGTGATGCCACCGATGCAACTGGAACTAACTCAACTGCATATACCGCAGGTAGTGCAGGTGACTATAGTAGTGGCGGTTCTCTTGGTACAATCGATAACAAGCACACACTTACCATCACAGGAACATCTCAAGGTGCTGGTACTAGTGTAACAGCTCAATTTGTAACTGAACTCACAATTATCGACTGATGACTAGATTGCAAGAAGCAATCGGTCTGGGATTGGTTCTTGGTGTTATTCACGGACTACTTCAACCTGCGTACTCAGTGCCAGTAGTCCCGAATTTCACACAAGGCTCAATGACGAGCCACACTGAAACTACATCCAAGGTGACCGAGACGATTAATTCAATGGATTATAATACTGGATATCAATATTCAGTATCAGGTAGTGGTGTGGAACCAGTTGGAGGAACTATTAGTCCCACAACTGGACAATCTAATGTAACTATTAATGGAGTGAATTCGACATGGACAGGAGCGACGAGCACGCCCAATTTCAAACAGACAACACCAGGCGCAGCATTTCAGTTCACAGAAACTTACTCAGGGCCTGGACTGAGCAACCATACAATTATTCAAAGAGAAACGACAGTTACAAGCGTAACCGATACTACAAGTATCTTCCAGCAGTAATTTTAAGTGCGGCGTCAATCTTATCCCCTGCTCAGGTTTTGTCTGAGACTATTGGCGGTGTATCCGCTACTGCTGCTCCTGTTGCTAATAGTTCTGGCTCGGTGACCAACCAAGCTATCCAGGTTCTTCAGGGTCCATACATCACGAATACCTATGGCGGAGGAATCCAGTGTCAGGGGCCGACTCTCAACATTACGCCGTATGTGACTGGTGCAGTATCGGCAATGAAACCATATGAGGATTACTATATGGATCCTGTATATGATATGAGTGATGAAATGGGCGCCTTTGATGAAAACGGAAATGCAATTGGGGATGGAATCTTAGATAATCCAGGTTCCGTACAATTCTATCGCCCAGTCAGAACAGGTCAGAAAGATAATTATAATCTATCCCTTGGTTTTAGTGCTACTTGGTCTAGACCATTAGATAAAAAATTACAAGATCAATGTAAAGAGGCTGCAGCAGCAAACATTGCATTGATGCGTCAACAACATGCAAACAAACGCCTTGACTTTGAGATCGCGAGATTGAAAAATTGTGGCGAATTGTTAAAGCAGGGCATACGTTTCCACCCTCGTAGCCCATATGCGGCAGTATGTGCGGATGTCGTGGTCCAAAATGTAAACTCGGTACCACAACATAGACATAGTATTCCTAAACCTACTTCTTCCGTCTTGGGAACACAGAGCGAAGAGTCTTCACAGCATCATTCATCTGACGCTGCTCAGCTCGGCGGGCCCCTACAGACAAGACTGGGGGCTTCTTACCCCGTAAGGCAGCAACCTTCTTCAGTACCTTCTTCGTCACAGGTTTCACCGCTCTTAACAAAAGATCAGCAAGAGGTTTTGCGAGCAGTGCCGAGGTAGTTGCAACAACTGCAATACCCGCAGTAGTAGTTACTGCACCTGCTTTTGGTATATTTTCAATAATTTGAGTGGGTATATCTAACTTCTCTCTTATCTGAATACATTCTTTTCCGACCAATCGGTATTCTGTGACTCTCTCGTCACCTTTGATGAATCCGATTGGTTCTTTTAATGATAATGCTTCTGATGGGCACTCTACCTCTGGAACTTTTGTGTCCGTAGGAACTTCTGGTGCCTTTATTTCTGGGGCTTTGGGTGGGTTGACTGGAGGAACTGGAGGTTCGTAATTAAACTCCAGTTCATCCTCATTGTAGTCAATTGGATTGAACGATGGTATTTGTCCATCACAAAAGACTTTAGCACCTTTAGGATCATCTCCTTTAAGGTTATCGTTTCTTCCTCTGTCTAATTCGTGTGCTTCAACACAACCTGGCATATCGATAATAGGAACACCTATCTGTTGGGTAACAGGAACTCTCGGAGGAAGCGCCATAGGCGGTTCCGTCAAGAATCTAGGAGTTTCTGGAATCTCGATAGATTGAATTGAAATATCACGAATTTCAGCCATTAATCTTCACTGAAGAATTTAAATACAGAAGTCCAAACAGAATGAAAGAATACATACCAAGCAAAAGTTTGGGTTGCTTCTTTCTTAGCACGTTTTTCGTAAACTGATTGTGCCATAATGAATCTCAGAGAGGCATAGTTATTTAACGCCTCTCATCAAATTCTCAGGGAAGTCTCATTCCAGGAACAGAACCACCCTTATCTTCACCAGCAGGAACAGCGATACCACCAGTAGCATTAGGAAGTTCGGGCATTGCTGCATCCAACATTCCAGGGAGTGCTCCAGCGATTGCTTCTGTTGCAGCACTAGTGATCTTTTCCTTAGCACTTTCAATTAGTGCATCCTTTTGGAGGTAGACATAAACTCCACCACCAATGATAGAAGCAGTTCCTAAGAATGATAGAACTGCGAGTGCGTTAATCAATTTTTGCATTACTTTTTGGGCTCAACGGCAGAAACGACAGGGGGTTCTTCCTTCTTCGCTGTAGTTTTGCCGTTTCCGTTCCCTCCACCTGCCTTAGCAGGAGAAAGTCCGAATGCAGCCAGCGAGCCAGAGAAAACCGATGCAATGAAGGTTGGATCAAAATCTAAGATTTTGTTTCCATTTGGAAGTCTTACGTAGCTAAACGTGAGAAGAGATGCGGACCAAATAAGTACAACAACTTTCACCAGATTACCAAGAACTTCACTTTTATCTTCATCATGGTCCTTCTCTTCTACCGCAGCTTTGGATTTACCAAGCATTAGTAAAAGAACAAGGCGAAGTATTTAGTCAAAGAAGAACATTTGCCACAACCGAGAATTCTCCATAACTGTACCGAAATATTCGGATGCACTATGAATACAACTTGCATCAAAAATAACTAATCGATTATAAACATTTCCAAGTACATCGACTGGTTCAAATGGTGTTCCATCTAAATGACAATCTCCAGGAATGTTGATCCATGCATCATCCCATCCCTTATCATAATAAGTTCGTGCTCTGGTTTTCTTATTTGCATACATCGTAGTACCACATTGATATGGTGCGTCTGGAGTCAGATACAACATACCACCCCATCGTTGAGAGTCACAATGATATACAAGTGCTTCACCAGACCATGCAGTTTGGAATCGACCATTCATACCATGATCTTCCCATGCAGAGATCTTCTTACCCATAATTGACTCAAATCTTTCTTTGAGTCCAGGGAACAGATATTGTTGTTTAGTTCTTCTCCCAATATATCCTCTACCAAATCCACCCTCATCAAACTCACGACTCAGAGCAAACTCTCTGATTGCATCTGGATCATCATAGAAATTGTCTACAATCCATACACTATTCTTAGATGCAACACTGAAAGACACTAGTTGATCTTCAGGTTCTGGTTCTGGGGGAATATCCTGAGACAACATGTGTGTCTCTGCTTTCTTTGTATAGTTCTTAGTGTTCTGCATCTTCTTCAGAAGTTCTGGATCTACCAGATCTGGATGCACCCACCAGTCTTCAAAGTTACTCTTTCCATCAGGTGATACATCACTGACTGCAAGAACATATCCCTTAGATTGCAGATACTCTCTAGACTTTCTACGACATTCTTTGGTTACATCAACGTAATGATCGTGTTCATATGTAATCACACGGAACTTATACTTCTCGAATGGAATCTTGAGAAGTAGAGAATATGTATTCCTTGCAGGTTCAATGTCAAGTTGTAGATAATCAATAGTATCTGACTCAAAATTTTCTGCAATAAACTTGTCATAATCTGTGTCTAGTGCGTCTAGACAATAGATTGTAGTAGGTCTCGCTTGTTTATATTGGTCAACAAATTCTTGTTTGTATTCAATGGATACACCAGTCCATCCAAAGTCTTGTTCTAGTAGTGCAGTATTGTTTCCATGATACGGCGTTGCACCACCAATCTCCAGGAAAGTTCCGTTTCTCTTTCCATCTAGAACAGAAAGAATAAACATATCCTGGTAAACCTGAGAATAACTTCTTTCGATATTCTCGGATCCAGGGAACTTATATCTTAGATATTGATGACTACTCTTGTGATAATAAGTAAATGCTTGCGACTCTGGACCACATCCAAGTCTACAGAGACGATCTTCTACAGTTTCTTTATGATAACCATCTAGTTCGTCCCAGTGGTTATCGACAAGTTCTTGTAATCCTGCTCTGCATTCAGCAGACTTACCCCACCACCAATAGGAAATAGTCCTTTCATACAGGAGTCCCCAACGACCAGGGTACCTACACTTAGTCCTAAAAGGTACGGAATCGAAATCACACATTTTAAGAGCAATTTCTGTGAGATATGTCGCATCTTGATATTGTTGATTCCAGTTTTGATAGTTTGCAAGCATGTAGTATGCTTCGGGTCTCTGCGGAAGAGTTGCGATTGCATGTTTGTATGCACCCGTTACCGCATTTGCACGATTCTTCTGAAGATCAAAACACTCTCCAATATGAATCAGACATTCATAAGAAAAGTTTAGATTCTTAGTTCTCTCTGCAGCACGTAGAAAGTATGAGATTGCAGCGGCACTCTGACCTACTTTCTTGTATTCTAATGCAAGATTGTAATTAAGATCTGGATTAGAAGGATCTTGAATATATTCTTGTAATCTTTGGTCAATCATTTATAAAATCCTCCAGTAGGTTCCCAGGAACTTTCAAAACATATGCAGCGTTATCTTGGAATCCAAACGTGATTAGATAGTCATCACCATACTGGGACATACCACAAGAGAACTCAATCTTTGCATCCATAAAATCAAAGATCTCTGAACGTTTGATTACATTCCAATCTTTATCCCAGTATGTAAATTGATGTCGATAGGTTGCGTTCTTACGTTGTTGTTCTGTCCTATAGAGATAGGTGACATGTTGAATCGCAAGATACCCATCCTTAAATGGAATCACCTGAGACCCGCCTCTGAGGTCATGAGATAAGTCTCTTTCTGATCCTAGGTGAGTTGTTGTAGTAACGACCTTGGAGGTGTCTACACGAACGACTTCGGTGGGGTTACTCCACTTCACATAATGGAATGGTTTGTCCACGATAGGCATCCAGTTCTTCTCACAATAAGAAGTATCTGGTGCAGGTGCAGGGATTCTAAATCTAGATACTTCCTTTACACGATCTGATGAAATATCTAGTTCAGATAGTTCCATCCTACCCGTTCCAATAGTGTCAAGATCCCTTCTGACACCTGAAAGGTAGAACTTATCATCCCATTTTACAATACGACAATCTTCTAGTCCAACAAATTCCCAAAGAGGGTTTCTGTCAAAACTAGAAGTATCGACACGATGGATTCTATCAATGTTTAGATCAGAATCTAAAGTGCAAAAGAAGTTAGTAGTTGTAAGAGTAATATCGTTCTCTGGATTCAAATATAACAGAGGTCCCCATTGGTGTTCAAACCGATTGAGTTCTGAATGATAAAGAGTATATTGACAATGACGTATATTTACATAAATCTCATCACCATCAACAAAAATGGTAGGGTTGAAGAGACCCGTACCATTGGTTTCTCCTGATGGAATGATGAGAGGTTTAATTACACCACCATTGTTTACACAATGTTTGACGAAATTTTGCATACTAAAAATTAAATATCACCAAGTAGAAAGAGCTGCACGAACCCAGGTGTCTGTTGCAACACAAACGTAAATGTAACTACCATCGTAACGGACTTCTCCTGCAGTACCAGCATCTGTTGCAGTTGATGGTGCAGTGGTATCACTTACTCTAGTTGCAACTGTTGCAGTTCCAGATGTATCTTGGTTTCCTGCGGTGTTTACACCAGGAAGATCGATGGAAGCACTACCATCAAAAGAAACTCCACCAATATTAATCGAAGCTGCTAACTGAGTTGCAGTTGCTGCGTTACCAGTGGTGTCCTGATCGCCTTGCGTGTTTACACCAGGGAGGTTAATACTAGAACCACCATTAAAGGGAACACCACCAACAAGAACAGAGTCAAAGAACTGAGTTGCAGTTGCAGCATTACCACTCAAGTCACCAGGAATTGTTGCAGGGAATCTGCCATTAGGAATAGTTCCTTGGCTTAAACTATTTGCGTTTAAGTCTCCTACAAAACTGGATGCAGTAATAATTCCAGTACATGAAACTTGACTCAGTTCTGCGTTTCCAATGACACCCGAATCACCAAGGGTGTCATAAACTTCAGTGAAGTTTGCATTTATTTTTACTGCACCCGCCTGAAGAGTGTCACCAGTTCCATCATTAGGAACCGATCCAGTATTAATACCTTGGTATGCCATTGATGTAAATTACTTTCTTTTATAAAGATATTTAGGATCTGTTACCCCAGTTAATTTCTGGATATGCATCCGCAACATTTTTCTGAGAGATCTTATACTTATCAGAAAGTTTTTTATCTTTTACCAACATTAGAATCTCTGCTTCTAGTGGGTGAAGACCTTCTAGAATATTGATAAACATTGTTTCTCTTTTTCTCTGAGTCAGTCTATCATTACCACCTTTTACAAAGTTATAAAAGTAGGTATATTCTTTACGGATAGAAGTTCTACCCATATCCTGAGATCCAATGGAATTGGAATCCAGTTCATCCATCATTCCAACTGCACGTTCAATATTGGAACTCAGAGTTCCCTGAGTAACGTTTTGCTGTCCAACACTAGAATATGGGACAAGACCCTCTGGTAGAACAGAGACGACAGTTTCATCAAAGTTCCAGATCAGAAGAGTCTGTAGAGATGGATCGGAGTAAGTTCTAAGGACTTCTGCTTTCTTTGCATTACTTCTTTGTTTAGATGCAAGTGCAAGTACTTCAAAAGCAAAAGGGTTTGCGGGTAGTTGTTCAGAAACTACCCGTGGAATACTAGTTCTAGTAGCCATGAAGTTTAATTCAAATCAGTTCGTATTTTTATTTAGAGTTGGAATCCAGCGAAGGTATCCTTCTTCACGTCTTGTTTGATACCACCAACAACATAGGACTCAACCTCAGTTTCTTGTGGTGCAACCTGAAGACCCTTAGAAGAAATCCAGTGTTCAGTCCAGGGAAGAGGATTGTTCTTTGCAGGGATATCATAGATGGGTTTCAAACCAATCGCCTTCATACGACGATTTGCAATCCACTCAACATAGTTGTTGAGGAGTTTGTCATTCAAACCAATCATCGATCCGTCCTTGAACAGATACTTCGCCCAAGCCTTCTCTTCATCCACACACTTGCGGAACATTTCAGTGATTACAGGTTCTTCTTCCTTTGCAATTTCTTGCATCTCTGGATCATCTCCCTGTCTCCACTTGTTGAGGATGTTTTGAGTAATGACAAGATGCTGATTTTCGTCTCGTGCGATGAGAGAGATAATTTTAGCGGATCCTTCCATAAGCTTGAGTTCACCAAACGCAAACGAGCAAGCGAACGAGACATAGAACCTAATACCCTCCAGAATGTTGACATTAGCAACAGCTCGATAAAGTTTACGCTTTAATTCACGACGTTCGTCTCTGAAATACCCAGCTTCTTCTTGTGCATGTTTCCAATCATTGGTGTTTCCATATTGTTGTGCAGCAGCAATGAAATCATTATATGCACCTGTTACAGATGCGGCACGGGAAACGATCTTTTCGTCATCTAGAATATGATCGAAGACTTCACCAGGATCAGAATATACGTTCTTAATAATATAGGTATAAGAACGGGAGTGAATCATCTCCATGAATCCCCAAACTTCCATGCACGCTTCCAACTCAGGAAGTGAACAATAAGGTTGGAAAGCCATTGCAGGTCCACGACCCTGAACAGAATCCAACATGATCTGATACTTCAGGTTAGAAGTAAAGATGTGTTTCTGTTCGGGACGAAGTTGTTGGTAATCACTACGATCTTTCTGGAGGGAAACCTCTTCGGGTCTCCAGAAATATCCAAGTTGTTGTTGCGTCAGTTTATCAAAGATAGGGTACTTATAAGAATCATAACGCTGCAAACCCAGTGGTTGTCCAAAAAACATGGGTTGTTTACGACTATCAACATCGGTACTGGTGTTGAATACTGTCATTCCTTCGATCATTTGTTTCTCCGTTGTGGGTATAGTTTACTAGATTTTGCAGCTTTCGCAATCTTCTTCTTGCGATTCCATTAACATTTGTTCTAGAACTTTCAGTTGTTCGTTACTCGTATCCTCTTTGATTTCATCTGTCTTATTGTCGTAGGTGTTTTGATAATAAGAAGTCTTCCAACCATATTTGTAAGTTCGGAGGAAGTCTTGTGCCATTACAGATGTTGGAACTTCGTTGTCTGGATAGTTCTCAGGGTTGTAGGACCAGTTTCCACTGATGGCTTGATCGAAGAACTTCTGCATGACTGCAACAACATTGATGTAACCAGTATTGTCAGGCATATCCCAGAGGAGAGTGTAATTATTCTTGAGATGTTGGTAACCAGGGACAATCTGTTTAAGTGGACCCTTCTTGCTCTTTTTAATGGACAAATACCCTCTAGGTGGTTCGATTCCATTTGTTGCGTTTGACACAACGGAACTGCTCTCTGATGGCATCTGAGCAGACAATGTTGAGTGCCTAAGTCCGTGTTTGGCGATAGATACTCTAAGACCTTCCCAATCATAATTCAGTCCAGGGTTTGCAATTTCGTCCACATCTCTCTTGTAGGTATCGATAGGAAGAATACCTTGGAAGTATTTTGTTCTGTTGAAGTCTGTGCATGGACCTTTCTCCGCAGCAACTGCATTCGATGACTTAAGAAGATAGTATTGGAAGGCTTCGGTCAACTCATGTACCTTTACCCAAGCCTCTTGATCATCATACTTGAGTCCCTGTTTTGCAAGGAAGTGTGCAAGACCAATGAAACCTACACCCAAAGAACGACGTGCTTTGGTTGCAAGTTCTGCAGCAACTACAGGATAGTCCTGATAGTCAATCAGTTCTTCAAGACCACGAACAGCGAGATCACAAAGATCTTCCAGATCATTTAGGTCACGAAGTTTACCGACATTGATTGCAGAGAGAATGCACAGAGCAATCTCACCCGACGAATCGTCGATGTGTTGGATAGGATCAGTTGGAAGAGTAATTTCCTGACAGAGGTTAGACATATTAACCTTGTCAATGAAAGAGGAGTGTTCATTGCAGTGGTCGATGTTCATGATATAAAGACGACCAGTCTCTGCACGTTCCTTTAGAAGATCCAGAATAAGTTCTTGAGCTTTGACAACTTTTCTTGGAATAGACTCATCTCGTTCAGCACCCACATACAAGTCGTCAAATCCAGGAGTACCAAAAGCATCATACAGACCAGGAACGTCGTGCGGACTGAAGAGACTGATGTCTCCGTCTTGAATGAATCGTTCATAGAAAATCCTAGAGATTTGAATCGAATAATCGAGTTTACGGACACGATTGTCTTCAGTTCCTTTGTTGTTCTTCAGAACGATGATGTCTTCGATTTCTTGATGCCAGATAGGAAAGTGGACAGTCGCTGACCCACCTCGGATCCCGTTTTGTGTGCAGCATCGGACAGTTGACTCAAACTTTTTGAGGAAGGGGACCACACCTGTGTGTTGAACCTCTCCGCCTCTGATTTTAGCGTTGATGCCGCGGATTCTACCTGCGTTGATACCGATTCCCGCCCTTTGTGCAACGTATCTGCCAATAGCCATATCAGAGCTAAAGATAGAATCGAGGGAGTCATCAACATCAACAAGAACACAGCTAGCAAATTGTCGAAGTGGAGTTCGCACTCCCGCCATGATAGGTGTGGGAATGTTGATTTTGTGTTTGGAGATTGCATTGTAATACCTACGAACGTAATCCATTCTAGTATTTACATCATACCCTGCGAAAATTGTTGCAGAGATTAACATATACATGTATTGAGGAGTCTCATAGAGTTCCCCACTACTTCTGTCCTGTACCAGATACTTGTCAGTAACCTGACGTAGACCTGCATATGTGAACAACATGTCACGATCATGATAGATCCAACTATTGATCTTATCCCACTCCTCTTGGGAGTAGAGAGACGAAAGTTTGGAATCATAGATTCCTTTGGTCGCACCAGACTTCAGGTGTTCTAGGATATGAGGGAATCCATTCTTCCACTCGATACCGAAAACCTGTTTGTATAAACCAAACAAGAGAAGTCTTGCAGCTACGAATTGATAATTAGGGTTATCGAGGTCTACCAGATCGGATGCAGAGCGTACAAGAATCTCTTGAATCTCTCCAGTGGTAATACCATCATAAAACTGAATGCCAGATTGCATTTCAACTTGAGATGCAGACACACCAGCAAGACCTTCAGTGGCACTTTCAACCATCTTATGAATCTTGTCTAGGTTCAGGCTCTCAGTATTTCCGTTCCTTTTAACAACTTTGGTCCCGTTACTCATGTTTTCTTCCAACTAGTAAGTTTTGTTTTAGCGTGTAGTCCACTATAGACGTTTGAGTCTATCACATCCTGAACGTTAAGTCCAGTTAAAATCATATCATTAATGTCTTTTTCTTTTATAGATTCAGGCCAGATAACTACCTTCTGTCCTCTATCGATGAGTTTTGAAATTCGGTTGACGATTTCTCTGTTGCGTGGTTCATTATCAAGAACCCAAATATGATCGCTCCAACCAAGCGACCTAACATCAACGTCAGCCCCACACATGGCAACAGCGTTTTCCAAGAACGTGGAGTCAAAGGGTCCTTCGACGATGTAGATTGGTTTTTTGTCATTTACAGAATCAAGTCCATAGATCTTTGGTTGTCCGTCATCCAGAATGATAGTAATGTACTTTACTTTCGATTGTGGTGTGAGGGATCTACCTTGAAACCCAAATATTTTCTTGTCCTTCTTTAGGGGTATGATGATCCTTGGTTCGTCATTATCTAGATTATTAAACGTATATTTTTGAGTGTTAGTCCACTCCTTGAAGTTTTCGACGAAGTAAAGTTCGTCTAGATAGTGATCGGGAATTCTTCGGTTTTCTAAAAATAATCGAGCGGGGTGTGATGTATTTAGTTCTGAGATTTTTTTGAGATCGAAGTCTTTTTTCTTGAATTCTGGTTTCTTAAATTCCATCTTTGGAACAGAAACTTTCGGTGCAGGAGTATTCGATCCACGACCCGTGGCCCCCGCCTTATACCTCTCAAAGACGTACTGATCGTGCAATGCAGGGTCATTATCCTTCAGGAAGTTTGTGAAGGATCTAGAGACGCCACAGTTGTGACATTTGAAATTATGATCGTTCTTTAACTTGTAAATGTATCCCCGAGTCTTGTTCTTATGTTTCTGCGAGTCACCACAATAAGGGCAACGGAACGTATAGAGTCCGTCTTTCTTCTTAGCGAATTTCTGCAGTTTGATAGAGATCAGTCCAATATACTTGGAATCAATCAGGCTCATCCGAGTCGGTGAATATGCGTTCCCCCTATCATACCCACATTAGGTTGCGGCGTCAAGAAATTTCCGAAAATGTCAGGAGCTTTTAGGATTGTCACTGCGGCGATAGCAACACCCACAGTCATCCATCTAAACTTCTGCAACTGATTGATCTTACACTCAAGAACATCAACCTTCTCGTCAACTTTTTCAATGAGTTTCATAATTGCTTCGTTTGTGCGTTCACCTTCCTCTATACGATTCTCGTGTCGTTCTAAGATGATCGCCACTTTGTTATTGTTCTCTGATATTGTAGATACAGCACGTTCCAACTTGTCCAACATTTCCTTGGACAGGTCTTCGTAAATATCTAACTTTGATTCTAGAACTGCAAGTTTACCCAGTCCAAATGCCATTTTACTTCTCGATTAGTGCGTTCCACCATTTACGAAGTCCTTTCTGGTAAATATATCTTTTTTTCTTTCTCTTCTTCTTACTTGCAGGAATACCAGGTGGTTCTCCCTGATCACCTACACCCAATCCAGCAATGTGACCACCACCCACAGAATTGACAGGAGCATCCTCCATAAGGTTGCGGATCAACCTAATCGAATTTTCAAGTCTGGGGTCATTCATACTTGTTTAATCGTATCTAAACACTCTTCGTCTACAGGAATGGTGTGCAGACTGCTGATTGGGTATTCTGGAAGTCTTTCCAGATAAATTATAAAACTTTTAATAACAGGCCACAAGTCCTTGTCGATCTTATAGAACAACAAAGGAGTCGCGGCTTCACCAAATACATTATACAAAATGATAAAGTGATTTATCAACAGGTGTGTTTTGAGGACACCTGTTGACTTATATCTTTTAAGTAGACGTTTGATCCACTTAAATCTTTTCATATCCTCATAGAAGTCATCTTGTGTGACTGCATGAGGATTATCATAATGTTTTATAGCAAACATTATATAATTGTTTTCGTTCAACTCATCAAATCTCATAAAAACTTAGACCATTTATCAGCTATCTGCCAGTACGGAATCGTCTGCTGCGTCAGTAGTAATCGAAGATCCAGCGACAAAGACTTCAGTCTTGGTTCTGGTGTTTCCGTGTGTATCGGTGTAGGTGGTGATACCAACCCAACCTGCGTGGGTGTGTTCGTAAATTGTTCCTACTGCAGCCTCGACTTCATCAGGGTCAGATCCATAGATCTCGTTACCTGCCCAGTGGGAGTCCTTAGCAAGATACTTAGGAGACTCACTGATGTTGTAGGAAAGGGTGATTCCACTTGTGGAAACTCCACTCAGTCCTGCTGCGCTATCGAGTGTTAGTTGTGTATTAGAATCGACAGACTTAATGACACCACTACCATATGTACCCAACTCAATAACTTGTCCTGCGACGACAAGAGTAGAATCGGTAAATGTTGTACCAGAACCAGTGACCACACCAGCATCGGTAATAGCGGTGATATTACCTGTCGAATAGACAGTATCCTTGTTACCCCAGAGAGACATGTTAATTCCCCATGATTTTCTATTGTATACAGATATTTATAAAAAATGGAGACCTCTAATATGAGGCCTCCTCAAGGATCACTCTTCGTCTCTAGCTTTAATCGCCTTTTCTACGACTTCTAGAAGTTGATCATCCATATCAGTCTTGGTCAGTGTAACTGCCTTCTTGAGGATGACTAGACAAAGATCAATAAGTTTTTCACCTAGTTCTTCATTATCAGGAATATTTGCAACAGCGTCTCTTACGATTTTTGATGCAAGTGGAAGAAGAAATGCAAGCATGATAGACCTCAGTGTGTCATACTATATAGAGACTTTTATTAAAATTTAAAGTTCTTGAAGTTCTTCACAAAGAGTGAATATAACATTTATCATTTTTCTGCGATGAATTCTAGGACTCCCTGGAGTAACATAATGCCAATTATGTGGAGTAAAAGGCATAGTCAAACATCTGTTTTGAATATAATCTACTTGCAAGTCTTCCGTTCCATCTTCCTTAGATAGATGAACATTCACATCATTCATCGTATCTTGAGGATTTTTAAAGTAAATCATTGACTGAAATACTTTATTCTTATTATCAAGATGTATGGGAAGACCCTCATTAATGACTTTTTTGGTGTCTATAATAAACAAGACTTCATATTGTATGTCTTTACCATAATAATAAACTCCACTTTCAATCATATCAAACAACTTAGGTCTATAGTTCCTAAGTTCTGGGAATGAAAGAAAAGTTTTTTCAAAATATTCTTTACTTGTATGATGATCAATTAAGATTCTCCATTCAGGAGAAAGATTTAAATTTGATTTAAATGGAGAACCTTGTACATGTATTGGTTTCTTTCCTTCTGATACCGATTGACACAACTTTTGATCGGAACGAAGAAGATCTTCCATTGAGGGGAAGTCTCTTTCTAGTTCCTCATAATTGTTCAGATAGTTGTCATGAAGTCTGTGAAGTAAATGATCACTCGGTAAGGGTTCCATATGAACGACGAATCCCTCTTAACACTTCAAAGTTTTTCTGTTTGGTTCCACCATCATATGACCATGCATATCCTTCCGCAATCATTTGTTCGTTGAGAGACATGTCTCCGTCCCCAACATATAACCAGCCAAGAAGACGCCCATACTTCCCAACACCGCCGACAAGTTCAGTACGGATAACAAGATCATCATCACCAGCCACCGCTCCTTCCAGTTTTTCTTTGAGCCAGTTTGTCGCGTCGATTCCAAGGGCTTTCTCCTCTAGGTTTCTTGTACGTTTTTCTGGTGTATCAACACCTGCAACACGAACTCTCTCTTTCTTATAGAGATCAAAACCCAAGTCAATAGTCACATCAATAGTATCTCCATCAACAACTCTGTTGATCTCAACTACTCTGAAGTTGTAACACGACTTCCTGCTGGGCGGTGTCATTGCTCCCATAATTCATCTCCTGTGCATTTAATGCATCTGCAATACCAGCAATAGTTATAAGAGCAGCGATGACCGCACTTGCACCCCAAACTTTTTTCTCAAGGTTCCGAACTCTCTCTTTCAGTTCCTTTGTTTCGTTCTCAGCGTCTTCAATCCTGTGTGTCAGAAGTGCTAGTGTCTGATCCTGATCCGCATCCTTCTGGTTGATTTGGTCCGTCATCTTCTTCCAACTCCGAGTAGGCGAGTTTCATAATGGTATATATGTAATAAGCTACTCCTATAAGGAGTATCACCAGACTCCAGATGATACTCCATGTAACCCCATTAGGATCACTTAGTGGTCTCAGAAATAAGTTCATGTTCTTGATATCCAATAATTTGAGTTGCAACCCCCAGGTCACTCACATCTGGTGGGAATGGTTCAGCATCTTTTTCGTTTACAGTTAATCTGTCAGGATGAATGATCCTTGCAGCTTCCCTAAGTTCCTGCCAATGATGAATCTCGTCGTTCATGATTTCCCAGATCTTTACATCCTTTGGAAAACGAGTTAGATATTCTGCATATGTCTCTGCGGCATGGAGTTCTATTTCTTCGGAGAGATGGTAAGCAGACATAGGAGCCAACCAATAATAAACCACATTGATCCAATAATAGACAAGGACGAGGTGTCGGGCCACAAAACGATCGATCCAATAATCAGAACCGCCCCGACTTTCCATATACTCCAGATGTTCTGTTTCATTGACGCTCTGCTCGAAGTGTTCTTTCATCAAGTGTAAGTGCCACTGACCTCGCAGACCCAATGATTCCCTGAAGTGCAAGACACTTAAAAACGCAAAATAGGGCGCTCGAGCGATCTCCTCAAGCACCCAAAATCTTTGAAAATCCCTACCACGATACAAGTAATCGATGATTGTAACCGTGATGTTTAGAACTAGTGTGTTTAACCTTTTCATATGCGTAAAAAGCATACCTAATTATCTAGGCGTCGTTGGTCCAAAGATAAACCTTTATAACGAGGGTTTGTCTTAACTTCGTGACTTACCATCTCACCAAATTCACTGCAGCATTTAGACCACTTCTTTCTCAGTTTCTTTGCAGTTTCTTTATCTTTTATTACATACTCCTGATCAAACCATTCATACCAGATTTTGGCACATTCATCCGATTTTTTCTGGAGATGTGGTTCCCGATACATTAGGAACCTGTTGATAGAGTACCTTACTATTTAACGTAATACATATGTCTACGATACCTTTCACCAGGGCAATTCTCTAGGTGATCGATCTCTTCTTCGGGAAGAGTGTTTAATCCACCAAGAAGTTTTGCACCGATGAAAATATCAGCAGACTTCTCACACATAAGAGTCGCAGATGCACAATCTTTTTGATAAGGTGATGCGGTAATGATTCCGTGATTCTCCAAAAGAATTAACTTGGGGAAGTAACCATTAACCTCAACAAAATTACTTACATGTTCCTCAACGTTCTTTAGAAGACGAGCACCAGGAGGTGCATAAGGAACTAAACAAGAGATAACTCCGTTCCGAACAATCTGATCGGGGAACCATCGACTGAATGCAAACTCTTTAACCACTGGTGAACAAAGAATCTGTGTAGTCTTTGGTGGATGTGTATGTGCAATATAATTAATCTCAGGAAAGGTTCTCATGATCCACGCATGGAAGAGAACCTCAATACTTGGTTTCTTTTGGTCTGGATTTATTTGGTTAGCGTAGTTGTCTACGAGTGTCAAATCTTCGTCTGATAACGTATGAAGACTAGTCCCACTTGCCTTGATTAAAAATGTATCCTCGGTCTTTCTTTCTGATACGTTACCTTCTCCACAAATCGTATAATCAGCAATAGTATGCGCGAGGTTTAACAGCATCTATCTATTGTAAAATTTTATTTAGATTCAATAAGAAACCTGTGGTGACCTTATGTGTTCATTCAACAATCATTGAAGACAGATCCGACTTCTGCTCCGATTTCAGATCCGATTTGATTACCCAGTAATGCAGACCAACCAGCAGCTAACCAACCAATATAAGGAATGTTAGCAACTGCAGGTGCAATCAAACCTGTACTAATTGCGGTTCCCGCCATCGCACCTTGTGACCTCGCGCCAGCGTCCGCCCTGATGCACTCTTCGCTTTTTGCAAGGGACTTTCCCTCGGCATCAATTGCACCTCCCATGTTACGGGTACCATCCATCGTATATTGATCACGACGGAACTCACGACGCATTTCTGTTGTAGGTCCGAATAATCCTCTCTTATGTTTGTCCAGAGTCAAAGATCTATCAGACTCAAGAATTGTTGGATCGTTTGCTCTGTATTTAATACTATACCCGTCTCGATTTCCCTCAACTTCATAAGATGAATAGTCGCCACTCGGAAACTGAATGACTGGATAATTAATTTCCTTGTTATTAATCAAGTGACCCAAGACACCAATATGGGCAACACCAAAAAGAGTCCCCACTCCAAGTAATACCCACTTGAAAGGAGAGGACTCTTTTTTATTTGGTTTCTTCTGAGGTTCACTATCCACGGTCATGAAGTCGTCCATGGGTATTGATATGAAACAGCAACCTATTTATCAGTTGCAATTCCAACGGCGAAGAGCTTTGTTGATTCTGGAATCAGGATCTCTTGAAGTTTTCTTGGATGTCAGTTTTGATTTCATCCCCTTCATGCGACGGCAGAAGGACTTTCGACGATCTGCTCTCTTACCAGTTGGTTTCTTTTCAGTTACTGCAGTTTGTAACTTTGAACCTGGGTTCTCTTTACGATACGCATCAACTGCTTTCTGACTCAGACCATCTGTCTTGTCCTTACGATTGACTTTCTGCCAATCTTCTTTGACTTCTTCACCTTCTTTCTTTTTACCAAGGATGTCCTTAACGATGTCCTCAGCTTTCTCACCAGCTTTCTGGGATGCCCAGTCAACTAGTTTTCTTCTGATTCTACGTTTCGCAACATCACCCATGGTTCTGTTGGAATCACCTTTTCCCGCTTCACCTTGTGCAAAACTACCAACGATGGGTTTTACAGGAAGCGCACCTTCACCTAGTGCAGGATTGATCTCGATCTTGTTTTTCTTCTTAGAGATGTCAACAAGTTTTTTAATGTTGGAGTGGAGACCATTGTTCTCAACATCCTCAACCTCTTGTAAGAAGAAACTCTCGTTGAGTTCAACTCTCCAATTGGAGTATCCTTCTCCAAAACCTTTTGGTTTCTTTCTTTGAGCACTACCAAAACCCAACTCGTCTGCTTTTTTATCTCTCGCCCTACGCTTCTCAGGTGTCAGTGCCCCTCTTAATGATTGTCCCTTTTCGGAGAATTTTCTCTCTGATTTGGGTTTAGATACAACGTCACTAACTTTCGCAATTACTCTTGCACCTCCACTTACAGCAGGTGAACCAGGTTTGGCTTGAGGTAATGCTGGTTTAGGTGTAGATCCAGGAATTGCAGTACCCTTAGAACCTTCACCACTCATAGATCCACCTTTGGATCTTACAGAACCTTCAGCACCAATACCACCAGCTTTGACAACATCCGAACGACCTTTACCATCCTTATAAGGATCAGTGACTGACTTGGGTGGTTTTTGGTTTAGGAATTTTGTAAGGTTATCATCCTTATCCTTTTCCATGTCTGCTTTCGCATCCGCTTCAGCTTTTTTACCCATATCAAAACGTTTGCCCGCAGCACGACCTGCCTTATCAACCTCACGTCTTTTCTTGAGATCATCCAATCTGTCTTTTTTGGCCTTACGTTTGGCCATAGCACCACCAACAAGACCCTTTGCGAGACCACCAACTAAATCACCACCAACTTCAAGATTCCTAAGTGCCTGTCCACCAGTATCATCTTTCTTGACAGCAGCTCTAGAACCAGCTCTATCAAGACCATCACCGACCTCCTTCTTCAGTGTATCCGCAAATGCAGCGTCCTGTTTAGACTTAGCATCAATTTTAGCACTCTTAAGTTCTCTAGCTCTCTTTACTTCATTCTCTCTGGCGGCAGCATCACGACTCGCAGCACGTTCTGCAGCAGCGGTCTGTGCTTCTTTCTTTCTTGTTCTTTCTCCTCGGAGTTGAGCAGCCAATCCAGATCTTTTAGTTCTGTCTTCCTGTCTACGCAGTTCTGCAGATGCTTTAGAGGCTCTACGACGTTCTTCTGCTCTTCCTGTTACAGTATCCAGATCTGGTTCGCCAGAAGATTTCTTAGCACCACCTTTTACATTTGCAGGTGCCTTTACTTCAACTCTCTTAGATTTGCCTGCAGCATCATTTACTTTACCTTTGGTAAGAAGATCATCAATTGTTTTATTTTTATATGCACTAGTTCTTCTGGCCTGTTTAGCCTGTGCAACTTGTCTCTTAGCCTGTCTTTTAAGTCTCTGTGCTCTAAGATTTTCTACAATATCGTCTACCAGAGAAGTCTCCTCCTTTGTTTCTTTCTTCTCTGGTAGTTTAGCGTGTTTTGTCTTCGCAAAGTCCTTTACGTCGGACTTGGACATGGAGGCTGCAGCTTTGGAAACCTCAGGCGAGGGGTTTTCCATCTCCCCTTTTTGAGTCGCTCTAACCATCCCGAAGAATCTTTGTTGGGCTTTTGAGACGGCTTTTTCTTCGATGTTTTCATAGTCTTCCTTCCTAATGATTCTGGATCTAACTCTTCTACGATTCTTTAGATACGAATCAGTCTCATCCTCTTTGCCATCGTTATTAATGTCGGCATCCTCTTGACCAACAGGATCCAACGCAGGTTTCTTCTTACCCTCTACGATTTCGCTCGAGAATTTTTCCCAACTAGACATTTAACTATAAAATAACTACCTGATAGAGTTATTTATCCTTTTTCAGAGCCGCCTTAAATCTGTCGTAAATCGAAGGAACCTTTACACCAGTATAACTTTTTACTTCTTGACCTGGTGTAATCGATTGTGCATGAATTCTCTGTGCATCAGTACCAACTTCATAGTACTTAAATTCTGTGATGTCTCTCAACCAAGACTTGAACATCATACCCGCTTCAGTTACTGCAATGATGTAGTTCGTTCCTCTACGAGTTACTTCACCAACCAGACCAGTATTAACGTTTTCTACTACATCACCAACTGCAAAAACACCATCAACTAGATATGCATCACGCATTCCCTCTTCATCGAGTTTAGGTGCAACTTCCCATACTTCAGTATCTTCACTGATGTTCATCGATCTACGAATAACATTATAGAGTTCCATCTTCTCCATGTTCTTCAGAGTGTCGGGTACACCCTTCGCAAACTTTTTGAAATCTCCTTCTGCTGCAGCAAGACGCAGTTTCGATGCAGACATTCCAGAAACATCATCAGAATCAGGATCTCTATCACCTGCAGAGATTACCTGAAGATCATCATACTGATAAAGGTCTCCATTGTACTTGTGTGCAAGACCTTGGAACTCACTGAGTCTGTCACCACCAACCATGATGGTCATGTTTGTATGACCCTCTTCGTTTGCACCAGTTAGTACATTGAAGATAGTCTTCGATCCCTTGTCGTCAATAATATTATCGATGTAATCGGGGAACATCTGACGCATGTATGAGATCTTCATGTCAGGAGTCAGAGGATTCTTCTTCGCATCTTGAGAACGAGAAGGATAAATTCTCAGTTCATATCCTTTCTTTCTTGCAACTGCAGCAGCCTTATCAAGAAGTTTCTTGTGACCGATTGTAGGTGGATTGAATCTGCCGAAGACTACAACAACACCATCTGCAAGTTCAGTCTCTTCACCTTCTGGTGCATCAACTACTTCTTCCTCTTCGTCAGGATTGACAACTACTTTATTTCTTTTCGCTTTCGTCTGTGCAGGAGTTTCTCTGGATGCTTGTGGATTTACTTGTGGTTTCTCACCAGTTTCCATTCCAGCAGCCTGTGCTTGACCAGTAGGTGTAGAGGAATGAGGTTCATCCTTCTCACCTGGTTTGTTATTTTTTCCATAAAATACGAGTTCACCGCCTTCTGTTTTGGCGACAAACTCTCCCTGCTTATTATACCACCCTCCGTGGCCATCACCTTTTAAACCAAGTTTCTTGGCTTCTGCAGACGCATTGGTTTCTCTGGCTTCCGAGAAGAACTTGCTGAAACTTTTCATTACCTATTCAGTCAGGGATCCTTAACCTTTAGTTATTTATTATATCAGACTTCCGAACTTCCTGCGAGGGAACGTCTTAATACTTGATGAACTGACACGACTCTTATAGGTCGCAAGGACTCTCATACCTGGGTATGGGTTTCTTCTGGTCCTATCCTTCCTGATGAACAGATAGACATCTTCATCTCCATTCTTAACGTCGTTAAGTGTTTGGAAAATCTTTTTACATCTGACTTGTAGAATTCCCTTCTCTTCATCCCAAGAGAATGTACTATTACTAAACGTCTGTTTAACAACAATACCTCTACCTAACAAGTCTGCACCAAACACAAAGTTTGTTCTCTCATCATCAGTAGCGGGGATCGCAACTCCAGTTACGTTCTTACCAAAAGTATAGATACCACCCTGTTCAACCAGTTCAATATCACCCTGTTGTGCTAAGAAGTCAAGTGCAACTTTTGCTTTCGCACCCCAGATTCTATCTGCAGATTCCCAATATTCCGCATTTGTTTTCTTGATTGAAATGGGGAATGGACCCGAGTCTGTAAGTAAATTAACATCAGACTTCTTTCTGTTCGCAGTGTCTGCACCTACAGACTGAACTCCCCTAACACCAGGTACTTTGATTGTCTTACCACCTGCAACAAAGTGAACTGCAATCGATGCCCATCCTTCTTTATTGATATATTCCTGAACTTCTTTTACTAGTGCATCTTCGTTGTCAAGACCTGCAGATCCACCACCTTGTCTACTTAAAGGTTTTGCAAGGATAATCAAATCTCCAATCTTAACTACTCCACTACTGGAAACTAAACTACCACTTGCAGTAGTAAATTCTGGAATATACTGAGCACCTTCTTCTTCAAATTGTTTTGCAACTTCTTGTAGTAGAGGAATCCTAGATTGGTTTGTGAGAATCGCAGTTCTCTTACTACTAATATTTTTTAAAGTGGTATAACCAAGTTTTCTCAACTTAAGTTCTATGGTAGAAATCGCAGCCATTAAAAAACCCCCTTACGGGGGCTATTTATTTCCAACCTCCTTTCAAAACCCACTCATCGTGGTATTGATTCTTCCAGGAACTACTGATTCCATAAGAAGGTTGAATAACCTGTTCAATGTATCTGCGATTCTCTCTAGCGATATTCAGACTCTCTGCTTCGAGAGTCTTGACTCGTCCATCTATTTGTGAGGACCACCAGACAGCACCCGCACCCTGAACCAACAGGAAAGATACGATAGCAAAAGGGATTTTAAGGTCATTCACAGATCACCTTCCTTACGATTCTCGGAGTAGTGAACATCAAATTCACCACCAGGATAACGTGCCTTGAGTTTGTCTACGTTCATTTCCATGATCTCATCTAGAGAAGTACCAAGTCCGATACACGCTTGTGCAACATACCACATGATGTCACCCAGTTCACGTTTCAGGTGGAACAGGTTTTCTTCGTTGACAGGTTTACCTTGGAAGGTGATCTTCTTTACAACCTCAGTAAACTCACCTGCTTCCGCACACATACCTACAGCAGCAGTAAGCAGTCGCTGGGTAGGAAAATCTTGTTCCGCCAGTTCGTAGAGACGGGCAGCGAAATGTGAGTAGTCTTGACTTTCTTTCGAGGTGACCGCATCACAGAATTCAACATACTTTTTAGTGTCAACGTTGCTCATAGTTCTCTTTAATGAATTTTTCAAGTTTTTCAACCCGTTCGATCAGGTTATCAATGTGTTCGCCGTAGGAATCGGCAATTCCGTCTACGTAATCATAGACATGTTCAAATTCAGGGTCCATTGGGATCTAGAAACAAAACTTGGTTTAGTCTGAATTGATCGGTATAACGATCATCAATAATGTTCTGACCATGAAGGTATCTTTTGGCGTTGAACAATATGCATCTATTATACCTTGGTTTCATGGATTTTAAAAGCTCGTATTTGTCTTTAGGTCTCCATGGTGCGACATGTTCTGGAGTATCATATCGCATATCGTCTTCACTTGGTTCTAGACATCTATAAATGTTAGTACCACTATCTTCATCACGATTAAAAAAGACTATTCCAGTATGACCTTCATCTAAATGAGGCCACCAATAATTGTTTTGATAGTCATTGAATTCACAATCCAAAAAACGAAAACAATTAGTTAGGACTTCACTATTCTTTGCGAGGTCACCACAAATATTTGCAAGGTATTCATAAGCATGTCTAACATCATCATGCAATAGATGACGCATGTCTTGAAACAACTCACCATTGTAACCTGGTGCTTCGTTTGACTTAAAATACGTTGGTGTATTTGCTAAGAAATAGTCAAGGATTTCATCTGGGTTCTGATAGAAATTATCAATATACCAGATGGTAGTATCCTCAAAGGGTTCGGTGGTAATGGTTGGGTTTGGATTTAACTCAAACATTAAAACTTGAATCCTTCAAATGATTTCTTAGGTCCAGAAGCTTTATCCTGATGCACATACTCTTCTTCCTGACCAGAATCTAGAATATCATTCTGTGCAGATTGTTCACAATCGTAGAGTCGCATCTTTGCACGATCAATACCAACAACAAATCGTTTGTTAGTGGTGGGATCGTTATAACGATTCTTCAATTGTTTGACCATTATCTGACCAAGTTGTTCAAGTTCCTCAGTGCTAATAAGGGCAAACATAAGATCAGCAGTAGCAGGGAGACCAAAGGACTCAGAAGTGTCAGTAAGGTCAACGTCAGAGCTACCATAACCAGAACGAGTGGTCTGCGTGGCAGATACGATAGGGACGTTTGCCTCAACAGCCAATCCTCTAAGCTCCTCTGCAATAGCCTTAATATACGAATATGAATTGACAGAAAGATTACCGCGATATCGTGAGGAAGCACATATATTAAGGTAATCAATGAAAATAATATCAGGTCTAAATGACTTCTTAAGTGCAAGCTCGTTAAGAAGTGACTTAAAGTGTCCACTATGTGCAGTCGCGGTGGGATACTCTTTAATTATAAGAGAACCCTGCGTTTTTTCTGATATCTTGGTTACTTTGTTTTCAAACATTGACCGAGGGAGTTTCTCGATATCCTGAATGTTGACATTCAACAGGTTAGCGTCAATACGTTCTGCGATCCTTTCCTCTGCCATTTCACAAGTAATGTAGAGAACATTCTTTCCTTGCAGAAGAACAGATGCAGCGACGTGACACATGAACAGAGACTTACCAACGCCTGTACCTGCAAGTGCGATGTTAAGAGTTTTGTTTGGCAACCCACCCTTGGTGACCTTGTTAAAGAAGTCGAGATCGAAGGGAATCTTCTCTTCTTTCTGATGATAAAAAGAATATCGTTCTGCATAGTCCTGTAGATAGTCGTGACCGACGTTACTATCAAAACTTACTGCGAGTGCATCAGACAGAATAGAAGGAATTGCATCCTTATTCTTCTTCTCATCTTGTCCATCTACAATCTGGATCGACTCCATCAATGCGAGATAGATGGCTTTATCACGACACCACTTTTCTGTAGTATCAGTCAACCACTGAAAATCTAGTTCCTCACCAGGAAGTTTGGAGATATAATCGGTTACTTCTTTGTATGTAGACTCATTCAAGTCCGTCCGATTATCAATCTCAACTTGAAGGATCTCTTCGTTAGGAAGTTTATTGTACTTGAAGATGAACTTACAGATCTCCTCAAAAACTACCTTCTCAGTGTAGTCAGTAAAATACTCCACACGAATGAAGGGGAGAACCTTCCTAGAGTATTCGTCATGATATGCAAGACTTCTCAGAATTGTAGTTTCTATGCGTTCGTTCATCAATAGTAGTGGCAATAGGTGGACATAATATACTTTACTCCTGTTTTGACTTTCAATCCTGCATGAGGATACTGCCAAGTTGGAGGAAAGACCATGACTGAACCTGTCTTAGGCACAATCTTCTTTTCATAGTGAGGAAACTCGGTTTCTCCACCAGTGAAATCATCATTTAAATAAAACAAAAAAGCGAGATACCTTCTTGCACTTTCGTGATCCTGAACATCGACGTGAACATCAAATCTGTCGTGACTCCTTGAATGGTACTTTTTGATTCGGAACTCTTCAAGGAACAACCTATCTGGATACCACCTAGTGTACTCCTTGAGATCCTTTTTGTAAAGGTTCAAAACCCTTTGTGTAATCTTTGATAGATTACGAATATTCTCTGGGTGTTTTTGATTTAGATTCAGTTGCGTGAAGTTCGGAGTTCCACGATTCTTCACTATTTGTTTACAATTACTTGCGTCAAATAAACGCATCAAAGTTTCACAGGTCTCTTGACTCAATGTATTTTCATAGACCTTGATGAAATCGTTCATAGTTTTCTTCGATAAAACTTTGCAAAATCAGACCAACGTGAATTTTTACGGAGAATGGGATTTATAGTATGTGCAAAAGCAAAAAGATCAAAACACTCTTCTAATGCTTGTTTATTATAAAACAAGTATTCATGATTGTCTTTTAGTTCTTCTGTAAAGAAGGAGAAAAACTCATCTTGATAATCATGTCTCGACTTTATTCGAGAACCATACCTATCAAAGAATGGTTTCATAAAATCAAGTGGTACATCAGAACTGATATACATTTGTTTATCGGGATGTTTATCAAACATTGCATCCGCTACACGGAAATAGTCTTTGTTCAGGATTGGTTTGTGAACAAACTTTTCCATATCCGCCTCTGTATATTTGTTTTGACGACTCCATTCAAACCATTCATCTAATCTCTCTCTAGAAAGATATGTGGAACACTCTTCCTCATATTCATTTGTTGATATAACACCATGAGATCTACGCAAATGCAATCCCAATTTGTTAGAGAAGTTTTCTTTCAAAAACTCATTAGCTTCTGGTTTTATGAATTCTAGACCATCAAGACATGTTTTATTTACATCCAAATCAAATGGATTGACATACCGATAATATGGATCTTCACACATATCTGTCATAGAAAAAATCAATCTATACTTAGAAATCTTTTCCCTAAAACTTTGAGATGCTTCTGGAGAAAATTTATCATAGAGTAATCCTATGACATTCTCTATAGCCAGTTTTTTATAATCACCCAAAAGAGGATCCCCAGGACCTTTTATATCAATGACCTTAGTATCAGGAAACTTGATAAAATTAAATTCTGGCCAATGATACTTGGTCAGAATAAGTTCAGTAGGACCCATACATTTTCTGGAAAAATATAAAATAAAAGCCCAGTAATATAGTTTAGAACCTAGACCTGTATCATAGTGGTGAAGTTCTAGGTCCCTTCTTGATTTTTCATCCTTATCATAGTCAAACCAAGTCCTTTCAACACTATCAGGTCCAGGCAATATGATCTGGAATTTATCCATATCGGAATTCTTCTTTTGCAATCTCGTCTAGTTTTTCCATAACTTCAGGAGTGAAGTATGATTCGGGATCTTTCAGGATCGCTTTCGCATAAACCTTCTTCCCATCTATTTCATAGCGTCCAGCCACATTCTTCCAAAGTCCACCAATCTCTCCCAGTTCAAGGAGACCATAGTAACGATCGAGACCACGCTCATCGTAATAAAGACGAACAGTAACATCCTTATTCTCCTTACTCAAACGAGACTTTGCAGTCTTCGCTTTGATAAGGTTTCCAACGATTTCCGTTCCATCCTTTTCTTTCTTTTTGCTGAGATGAATGATTGTAGACGCAGCATATTTGAGTCCACTACCTCCTCCCATTTCCTTAGTTGGTACGTAAGCTCCGATGACATCATAGGTGTGATTCGTAACGATCATGGGGATGTTCGCTTGACCCAACTTGAGAGTGATCATACGGAACGCACCTTTGACAAGTTGAGATTTGGTCATGTCCCGAACTTGTTTGTCGTTGAGTGCGTCGTTAATCTCCTTCTCAGTGGAAAGCATACCAAGAGAGTCTAACACAAACATACAAGGTTTGCGATCCTCTAATGGTTTCTTAAGATATAGATCTACAGCCTTCAGTGCCTTACCACGGAAGTCTTCAATAGTCACAACATTGACAACTACGAGACGTGAAGTATCAATTCCACGTTCCTCCAACATTGACTTAGTAATTGCGGCCTCTGTATCAAAATAAAGGCAGTAACCATCAGGATTGGTATCGAGGAAATTTTTAACAACAGCCAACGAAAAGAAGGTTTTTCCAGTACTAGACTCACCAGCAATGGCAGTAATCTTATTCCCAGATACACCACCAAATATAGACCCTGAAACAAGTCCGTTAAAAATGTAAGAACCTGTGTCCACATAAGTTTCTTCGTCGTTGATGTCTGATGCGAGTTGTGTGTATTCACCACCAATCTCCTTTACAATGTCTTTTAGAAAATCCATAGTTTAAACAAAAAATGTAGAAATACTCAGTCTATATTTTGGACCTGCGACTGACTGAGGTCTGATCGCGTGTGGGATGCACCCATCAAATAGTATTATCCTACCAGGAACATATGGAGATGTAAACTCCACTTCTTTAGTACTCTCACTATAAAACAGGGTTTCACCATACCACCCATCTCTCCACTCGGTATTTACATAGTACAAAGCGACTTGTTCTTCACCATGACTATGAATCAAATGAATATCATTAGGTCGGATTAAATTTAACTTGCAAGAGGAGACTTCTTTGTTGGTGAACCATGGAGTTTTTTTAATACACTCTTTGAGTGATTCCCATAATCCAGACTCAACCAGTTTATCGGAACCCCAATCACCAAAAAGATTCATATCAGCAAGTTCATGATGATCCTGATCTTGCCAACCCAATTTTAGTTTTGAATCTACACAAGAGTAAAAGATGTCACTTCGATTTTTGTAAGGGACAACATCATCATAAACTGCAATGTTCATTTCAGATACCTAGAAGTTTACGTTGGCGTTCAAAATACCCTCGTAGAATCCAAGAACTACTATTCATTTTATCTTCTCCACCAACTCCAAATTCAAACTGGACTCGGGGATTGTCTCCATACATATCGAGTTCTGGAGTATTACCAGATCCACGATCACCACCATTGCAAAATACAACAGTCTCTGCAATCTCTAGACACTTTGCGATTGCACCACATGCAGAACCAACATCATCATCTGGGACAGTAATCACTGCATCAACCATGTTAAGGTGACGTACAATCTCTGCACGTTCAACCCAGGATAAGAAGTATTGACCTTTCTTGGCGGTCAACCATTCATTAGTATTCAGACCTACAACAAGATAATCAGAGAAGTCTTTAGCTCTCTTGAAATAGGATACATGTCCACTATGGATGGGATCAAACCCACCCGTAACTAAACTAATTTTTTTGAAAAACATTAGATACAAATTCCATACTGTTCGCGAGCAATTTTCTTGTACGCACTACCAGGATATTGTTCGCGGATTTCTTTCATCAGATTCATTTTTTGATAAAGAGCTGCGTCACCACCCAGGCGGAGAGCACTTACGATTGTGGCGAGTTCTTTGTCGTCGATAGGAAGTTCCATATTACTCCGCGAGATTTTTTGATTCGGTACAGATAACCCAATTATACAGGTTTTTCATTTCATTTGCAAACCATTTTGCAGTTTCTTCGTCTTGAAAATATCTTCGGTGTTGTTGAGGAGAAAGTTCTCCTGGTACAGACCAACACACAACATACTTATACATCATGCGAAGAAAGACTCCAAACTAATTTTCCGTTCTACGGACCAACCAATTGCATTGAGAATGATCTTCATAGGTTCAATAAAAGATTTATTAAACTGAGCATCATAATCCACATATTTCTCATACCCAAGTTCTCGGGGGAAATCTTGGATAAAGGAGAGAACATTCTCCTGAATAGGATTGGGCACTTTCAAATACAGGAACTTGATCTTCTCACCACTTTGAATGGGTGCGTACTTTTTATCAAGTCCAGCTTTTTTAGTGTAATGATTATATAGGATAGCACCACGGACGTGAATCGGACATCCCTTGTTATACATGTCTGTACGAGACATCCACTTGTTAATCTCAGATACACTACGAGGGAATGCAATCTCTTCAGGTTGAAGATTCTTAAACTCTTTACGAGCATTCTCGATGAAGTCAATCACATCATCCTCTTCCTTTGTCATGATGATGTCGAGTGCATCTTTAATGTATTTCCGACAAGGTGCAGGAGTTGAAGTCTTGATAGCTTCAATACCCATCATCTTAAGTTTGGGTTTCTCATAACGAACACCCTCACTATCCCACACACGAAGGATATAACGTTTCTTACCAGTCCAGATACCACGTTCCGCGATGTTCTCGCGTTTCATCACCATTTTGTTTTCGTAGGCGTTGAGGTAGTCGGCCAACTCTTCGTAAGAACTTTCAATATACTTTTCAAGTTCCATGTGACTGACCTTATCAAGGAAATTGACAATCTCTTCAGTAGACGCCTCTCTCCCTTTGAATACAGCGTCAACAAAAGGACCCATATTAAGGTAGATAGAATCAGTATCGATAGCAATAACATAATCAACTCCATCAGATTTCAAGACTTTGTTTAGATATTCATTCATCTTCGCTTCGATCCATTGAATCGAAACCTGACCAGATAGGGTGATCGCTTCTGCGTTTGCAAGTTTGTAGTATCGGAAATACTCGTTACCAATGGCACCATAAGCAGAGTTCAGTGCAATCTTTTTCGCCATCTGAATGTTGTCACAACGAGAGATCTCTCTTTCCAAAGCTTTAGTAGGAGTCTTCTCATAGGCTTTCTTCGCCTCAATCATCTTCTTCTTGAAGATAACACGTTCGTTGTACATCTTCTCCATGAGTTCTGGTAGGAATCCACGGACATCCTTGCGATACATTGCACCATTAGCACAAACTGCATTGTCCTTGTACATCTCGAAAGTCAGTTCTTTCTTGAGAATCTTATCAACAGTTGCACTAGGGTGTTTTTGTTCCAACAAAGTCTCTGGAGAGATGTTGTACTGCATAATCAAGTGGGGATACAGAGAGTTAAGGTCAAAATTCACAACCCACTCATAAGATCCTGGGATAGGTTCTTTCACGAACGCACCCGCATACTTCTCACTCTTACTATTGCGTTCCTTTTGCGGAATCACAATGTTTCTGTTGAGAAGATAATTGTAGATAATCGCATCCCAAGTACGAACCTGATATGCAATATCATTAAAGTTCACCTTGGCGTCAAACGCACGGGTGAAACAAAGGTCAATAAGTTTGAGTTTATCCTCCAGTCGGTCAACCAGTTCCACGTCAACGATGTTATATTCAACGAACTTTTGCCAATCGTTAGTATAGAACTCTCGGAAAGTATCGAACTCAGAGTGATCCAGTTTGTTCTGACCCAACTCCATAAATGCAATGTGATCCAATCGATAACTCTCTTGGTTCGGAGTTGCAGGAGACTTCTTATACAGGTCTAGGTAGTCCAGGATAGACACACCAGCGATGCGACAACTGAGTTGTTTGCGACCCATGATGGTGACTTCATCAACACGCACCACATTCCACGGAGAGAGTCGTTTGGCGAACTTCTCACCCATCAGGCGGGACATGCGACCCACAAGGTATGGCATGTCATACAACTCGTTATTCCACCCTGTGACGACCTCTGGCGGGTTTGCAGTCCACCAATCCATGAATCTACCAATAAGGTCATACTCGTCCGCACACTGGATAAACTTGACGTTCTTCTGTGTGATGTTTGCAGGTCGAGAACCAAAGGTGATGATCTGTTTTGTGTTGTAATCCTGAACAGTAATCAGTAGAAGTTCTTCAGCGCAGTTGAATACATCGGGGAATCCACTCTCCGCCGCAACCTCAATGTCAATGGTGATAACTTTGATTTTAGAAATATCGAACTTGATCTCTTCCTCAGGATAGTTCTGAGCAATGTATTGGTATACGAATCGATCATTTCCATAGACTTTGAAACCATTCACCCCGTCATACTTTTCCAAGAATTCTTTACATTCTCGGATAGTACCAGGATGAATGGGTTCTACATCTTGACCATCAAGGGTCTTGAATTTACTTTCTCGTTTAGAGGGAACAAAAAATCTTGGTTGAAAAGGTTCACGTTTCGTGAAATGTTTTCCATTTTCATAACCTCGGACGAGGATGTCATTACCTAGTTGGAAAACACTTGTATAGAACTTCATTGAATAGCGGTCAAATATGCATCAAGTAGTGATTGTTTTGGATCAACCATTGTGAGGATCTTATCCGATGAAATCATAATATCATCAGTCTGATCAGTCAAATGTCCCATCCAGGGCAACATCCCTTCTGCAAGAAGTGGTTTAGTAAGTTTGCAGTCTGGTTCACCAAGTTCAGACATAACTTGGTCAATTCTACTAATAATCGTACCACCATTAACAAGTACGATTACTTGAATATTCTCATTCATTTAAAAGTTCTCCAGTTACTTCAATACTATCAAGAGTTGCATCATCTTCAATCCGAAGAGTATCATCAGGTTCTCCATAGTTTGTGGGATCACCACCCTTCATCTTATTAGTATAAGACTCCACAACCCAGTCAATAGGAGTACAGATAGTTGCAATGTGATCGGGACTGATTGCAAACTGAACATCCTGAGAAAGTGGTTGCCATGGCATGAACGCAACTCGATGTTCAACAACATCATTATCGTCATCAGGATCTTCTACGAGAAGATCTGGAGTAAGAAAATCCACAAGCATTGGTTTGATAAACACGACACTACGAACTCGGTCTTGATCATCAACGTATTCTTTTGCTTCAGTAATGATTCGTTCTCCCGTCTTCAGAACGATCAATTTAACGTTACTCATAATTAGAATTTACCTCCCACTAGGATACCATGAAAAAAGGGAGGTGTCAAACCTCCCTGATAATTTATGCAGTTGGTGGCGTGTACCTGATCGTGAATGGGGATTCCCTAACCAATACCGCTTTGTCTCGATTTACTAGTGAATCAATCGATGACTGGAAGGTATCGGTCATGATCTTTGGATACAATCCGATTGCAATAATCGGAACCAATAGAGCACTGATGATATAAACTTCTCTGGGTTCTGCATCTACCAAGTTAGTGTGATCGACGAGTTCTTTGTTAGGAGTTCCATAGAAGATCTCACGCAACATAGACAAGAGATAAATCGGAGTCAGGATAACACCGATTGCAGCAGTCAAACAAACAATAATTCTGAAAGAAAGATCGTAAACCGAGTCAGTTGCAAATCCAGCAAAGACCATTAGTTCACTCACAAATCCACTCATACCTGGCAGTGCCAAGGATGCCATAGAACACATGACCCAAAGTGCAAACATGATTTTCATGTTCTGACCAACACCACCCATTTCATCGAGTTGAAGAGTATGGGTTCGGTCATATGTTGCACCCACTAGGAAGAATAGAGATGCACCAATCAAACCATGACTGACCATCTGAAGCATTGCACCAGTGGTTCCGAGAGCACTATAACTTCCGATACCGATGAGTACAAATCCCATGTGACTGATTGAACTATATGCAATCTTCCGTTTGAGATTCCTTTGTGCAAATGATGTCAATGCAGCATAGATGATATTGACAACACCAAGAACAATCAAAATTGGTGCGAATACTTTGTGTGCTTCTGGAAGAAGTTGGCAGTTGAATCGCAGGAGTGCATATCCACCCATCTTGAGAAGAATACCTGCAAGCAACATGTGAACTGGTGCAGTTGCTTCACCATGAGCATCAGGCAACCAAGTATGCAAAGGAACGATTGGAAGTTTGACACCGAATGCAATCAAGAATCCTGCATAACACCAGAGTTGGAAGTTCTTCGGGAAACCCTGATTCATCAGGTAAGTGTATTCAAAGTTCGGAGCACCATTGGATGCCCAGAATCCCATTGCAAGTCCTGCAATAAGAATGAATAGAGAACTACCTGCGGTGTAAATGATGAACTTAGTCGCAGCATACTGGCGTTTCTTACCACCCCAGATCGCCAACATTAGATACACAGGAACAAGTTCTAGTTCCCATGAAAGGAAGAAAAGGATAAGATCTTGAACCGCAAAAACTGCAATCTGTCCGCCATCCATCAGGAGAAGAAGGAAGTAGAAGAGTTTCGGTTTGAACCGAAGAGGCCATGCAGCAAGTGCAGCAAGACTAGTAATGAAACTAGTCAAAAGAATCAGAGGCATAGACAATCCATCTGCACCTACGGACCAAGTAAGTCCGAGTTGTGGAACCCAACTGATTCTTTCTGACATCTGAAGATCACTAATCGAAGGGTCATATCCATTCAGATACCCCGCAATCGTAATCAGAAATGTGATTAGTGTAATTGATAATCCATACCACCGAACTAGTTTTCCATCACCTTTATCGGGTAGGAGAGGAATACCAAGTGCGGCAGCGATTGGAAATAATATCGCAAGACTCAACCAAGGCATGATTTGGGCAAAAAAGTCACCTATATTATAACACAAAAAAAGAGACCCGAAGGTCTCTATATATCAACGGCGAAATCCACCTCTAGGCATTGGAGTACCAAAATCAGGAAGTTCAGGCATTCGTGAACATGGACGTTTGAATGTACAGCGTTTCTTTGGACGATGAATGGTTCCAGGTTTACCACCAGGGCCATTAGACCTCCAACCTTTTGCTTCAGCAGCAGTACCTCCAGTGATGGATGCGAGAGTAACAACCATTAGGGGAAGAACGAATAGTTTAGTCATTTCATTTAATGTAGAGGATATAGTTACCCATTCATAAATGGGTAAGTACGTCCTAACAAATTATATAGACATAAAAAAAGAGGGGTTTCAACTGGATTTTGCCAGTTGACCCCTGCGGCGACGATATTCAGTTGTATTTATTCTTCTTTGGGTGCAATAATTGAAGCGATGATGACCATGAACGCGAATAGACCAATAATGAGACCGATTAACATGAGTCCACCTCAAGGGGTGTCATTATTTATCCATAGGTGGTCCATTAGGGTAATGTAGGCGCAATGACTGCGTAACTAAAAAGAGTCGAAATGGTTCCGATGATAAGAGTGGCGGCTGTTAAGTTCATAAGTCGTCCTCCAATGGTACATATTATATAGAAGTATAATGTATCAACATGATACATTTCTGTAGCGGTTACTACTGATCTAAACTCCTTTGTTTTGGTTTAAAGATAGTCCTTTCTCTGGTGATGTTCAGGAACAACTTTTCCGAGATTGACTGTCAAAAGCCCATCTTCAAAAGTAACTGATCGAACTTCCGTGTCGTCACTGAGGGTCCAGGAACGTGTAAAACTCCGTTGAGCCAAACCTTTGTGCAGGTAGTTAGTTTTTGGTTCTTTCGCCTCTTTCTGTCCTTCAACAAACAACGAACCATCTTGGGTGTAGACATTAACTTCCTCTTTTTTGAATCCAGCGAGTGCAATCTCTAGTATAGACTCCACGTTGCTGACTTGCACAAGATTGTAAGGTGGGTAGTTACTTTGGGTTTCCTGTTGAAATAAAAAACGATCAAAGTAATCGTCCATTCCAATGCTATTCTTGACAATCTTGTCCATTAACTGCGGCAAATCGGCAGCATGATACTTCTGGATGTTTACCATTGTACTTCTCCTTGAAAAGCGAGATTAGATTTTGTGGACCCCGAAGGCATCCTGTGTATATTTATACCACAAACCATGAAAAAGAGGTGCAGTAATAACCACACCTCCTAGGGTTTCCGACTTTTGAAGCGACCGCACGAAAGATCGCATCATTATTTATTGTGCTTCTGGTTTCTTTTTCTTACCGATATTATACTTGGACTCAAGAACCCAATCGTTCTTATCTCTGTAAGAAAGAACTTTGATTTGGTTCAAAGGTGCAACATCAGTAACAAGTTCTGGACTATTGATAGAAATCAATCCCCAGTCAGAAAGAAGATTAATAATACGATTACGACGTTGAACGTCATTAACTGTAAGATTAGCGTGTTTGCCGTCCAGTGCAAAGAGTTCTTTGAAATGGACGATATAATACTTACCCTGTTTGTGTAGAATATGACAGGACTGGTAAATTTTCTTTTCTTTACGCGAGGCAACACCGATGCGGGTGAGCGTTTCACGGACTTTTAGGAAATCATCTGGTTCATTAAGAACCACTTCAATCATCTGATCTTGTGACCAACTGACTTCAGGTTCAACGAAGGTACTCATCTTTTGCCTCCAACATCAAGTTTAGCTTTGATATGATTAATTTGATCTTTGGTAAGAATCTTCATAGCTTGTTGAGCCTTTTCATTACTATAACCATAGTATGATTTTACTGCATCAAGGTCTTGAATTTTCTCTTTTTTAAGCCACGGAGAAAATCTTTTCCGTTTCCTGATGGTATTTAGTAAAAAGTCATATTGTAGTTTTGACGGGAGATTATGATGGAGATTCATCTCGTTGGCATACATAATCGTGTCAATAAAACCAGAGAGGCACTTATTGATAATGAAGGGAGGATATTTCTTTTCCCAGGTGGGATCCTCTTCACTCATGAGATACTCTTTAGTGAAGTTGATCGAGTTCAGGTAGTCTTTCAGTTCGTAACTCATCGGATAATGTCAATTTCATCAGGGTTTGAATTCCAAGTCTCAACCTTGGTGCGAAGTCTACCTTCAGACTTCAGTTTCTCAAATCGGTTAGAAGCTTTCTTCTTCCACCAGTTGATTAGGTTCTCTGTATAGAACTTCTCGTAGTTTTGACCAGGGCGCAAAACATCCTGTTCACCGAGAATCACTTCCCGTGCATTCTCAAAACCATAATCTGACATATAAAATCTCTTCTGTTCAGTCAGATTTTTTGCATTTGCAATCGCAGTCTGGAACTCCACAGCCTTTTGAGAAGACAAGCTTTTCTTGATTAGAGAGATCATCTTTTGTTGAGTCTTCAACTTGCGACTCGATGCGTCCTCCTTCACCAGAGACTTGTTGTTGTTCCGTGCGATAAACCATTTATTCAACTCCTGAAAGATATCATCATGCAGAAGGGGTGTGAAATCACTCTGTGTGAGTCCACGATACCTCATGTAGGGTTTGAGTCCGTCATACTGAGAGGATGACTTTGTAGACCCGTACAGGGAGGTTGTCTCGAAGAGACAGATGTCTGCATCATACTTACTATTTAATGTCTCACGGGCCTGATGAGAACAACACAGGAGAGACAGGAGTTTACCACCCAGGTAGTTGAAACCGAAGGGTTGAGTGGGAACAATGATGAATCCCATGATCGCATGACGATTGAACCGACTCAGTTCGGGGACACTACCCAACCAATCGTTACGAGGTTTTGAGTTGATCGTAGGAGAACCAAAACGACAGAATCCGAGGATCTTGTTTGTGTTCATTTCTTTGACAATCCACTTCAGGGACTTCCCAGGAATGGAGTCTTCAATAGCGTGAGATGTAGTGATCTGCAGTCTCTCACTAAAGTATTCGTTACTAAAACCACCCTTGACACCTGCAGGATACACTCGGATATCCATGTCTTGGGGGTGCATATCGAATGAGTCAAACATATCATCCTCTGGACCCATACCCAGAAGAGACGTTTGCATTTGACTCATTCTATCAAGTTTCACATTACGCAAATATTCATCGATACGTCCCATGTTAGAGAAGTAATCAATGAATTTATCAGCTGCGTAAATTGCATCATCAAGTTCTAATTGCATATCAAAGAATCAGTTTCTTTTCATCTGGAGTAACCAACTTACTCCCATACATTGAATTATACTTCTTTTTTACACCTTCATCAACTTCTGCGACATACACAATATGTTTCATGTCAAGATTGATCTCAGGTTGAGTCTGATCAATGACTGTCGCCCATGGCATGAATCCAACCCGACCATCTGCACTAGGAAGTACAACCAGTCCATTTTTGATTGTCAACATTCCACCAGTCCATTCAAGGACTTCTGCGACTACCTCTTCACCAGTAATAATTCGTAGCAGTTTTACATCCATCATAGAAATGCCTCCAATGCACCATAATTTTGCATAATTTCACTTGAATATGAATCAGGGTCTTTACCCTTTCCGTCAACCTGCATATTCATCAGGGGAGAACGACCAAACTTGCGTTGGTACTGATAGATCTCATAGTGTTCCCTAGAGATCAACCAGGATTTTAGACAATGATCTGGATCTTCTTTCGGTGGAGTAATAAATCCAACCCAAAGTGGTGTACCAGTCAAAGTTCCGTTGAGAACATCATCACCAAAACCATACTTCTCTTTGAAGAGTTCATATTTCCTTTCAGGACACTCTCCAGTGGTCAGTGGTTTGTGATGCGTTGTCATCCTCTTATGTAGGTGACTTCTCAACTTTCCTTTGTGACCATTTTGTTTGTCATAATAGAATCCACCAGACTCTCCAATATAGACACATTCCGCCAAATCAGAAGGAGAATCAGTTGAAGATGGTTTCATATCACTCCAAACAAATCCGTAGACTGCACCACGCATACCAACAAGATCTGCGAGTTTATGATATTCAGTAAATCGAATCCAATGTGTAGTTGGAATCATTCTACACTCCAGACTTTAAACTCAAAGTCTTCAATAACTTCGTTGGCAAGAAATCGTTTACAAAGTTTCTCTATTTCTTGATTGGCATACTCTTCATTGTCTGCCTCAAAATCAATCTCAATCAACTTACCCAATCGCAACTTATTGAAAGTCATATCGGAAAGTTTACCACATGCTGCACGAACAGCATTACCTGCAGAGTCATCAACTGCGGCTCTCAGACGAACATAGACCTTTGCTTTAAAATTCATTGTGTAATGATTCCAACGATAGTTCCTTTTGGTAATTGTTTTGGTTTGTTGGGTTCTGTAAATCCAGGACCAGTTACATCCAAGTGTTTGCAATACACACTAGTAAAAATTTTTGAATTTGCCCAGGGAGTTCCTTTTCCACTGGACATGGAGTGATTTACATGTTTCTTCCTTCTTTGAGGATGTTTCATTTGAAGTCACACTCCACCATAATTTCTGTCAACGCCGCGAGGAGATTGATTTCCTGATCTGCAACAAAAGCGATTTGGTATTGGTACTTAGCAATAACCAGGACAGCAGCAGGAATAGAGCTAGGAACAAGGGCTTCGTAAAGAGCATCATAAACGCGACGAAGAAGTACACCAGGATCATTGTCCAGATTATTAACGACCCAACGTCGAACTTCGGAGAAATCTTTTTCCTTAAGGTTTTTAACCAGTGCATTGACATTTACATCAGAGAATTCAGCAAGAATTGCGGAGTCGATCTTACCACCCGCAGAATAACGTTGACACTCATTCAGAACACGACGCCAGTCAGGGAAGTGTTTATTAATGAGTTCTACCAGGACCTTGTTATCAAATTCAACACTTTCTGCACCCAGGATTTCTTGGAGGCGACCGAAGAACTTGGCAGCGATTGCAGGTTTTTGTTTTCCAGTGATGGAAAAATCAACACAGGCGCATCGGCTGTGGAGGGGTTCGATGATCTTGTTTTTGTAGTTACAGGTGAAGATGAATCGGCAGTTGTTATAAAACGCCTCAATGTTCGCCCGTAGTAGGAGTTGAACATCATGGGTTGTGTTATCAGCCTCATCAATGATGATGACTTTGTGTTTTGCGTCAGCTGCAGAAAGTGAGACGGTCGATGCAAAGTTTTTGGCTTGATTCCGAACAGTGTCCAGGAATCGACCTTCATCGGATCCGTTGATGACATAGTAATCTACTCCAAGTTGGTTACAGAGAGCCTTCGCAACTGTCGTCTTACCGATACCAGGAGGACCAGAAAGAAGAAGGTTGGGAATCTCTTTCTTATTCAAGAATTCCTGAAACATCTTTTTAGCGTTGTCAGGAAGAATACAATCTTCGATGGTCTGAGGACGATATTTCTCGACCCAAAGAAAGTCAGTGTTGTTCATAATGAAAGTTGAATAATTTTCGATGCATCAATTACTGCGAAGAAGGTCTGAAGACCAACAACATCCCAGGTTTTGATAGAAATTGCAAAGGGAATCATGAAGCATCCCCCTACCAATCTGAATGTACATCCAATTCTAACATCCAGATACAGAAGAAGGAAGTAACCAATCAACAAACTGGCACTTCCTATGATCCTTAGATTATTTGCATTCATGAAATTAGTTTACTGATGCTAATCGTAAGTAGGAACGATAGCATGATTACCACGTCCCATGCCTTAGTCTTTGCAAAATAAGGAATTGAAATTAGATCTGCGGTGAAGTTGATTATAACACCCCAGAGGACGTTTACGTGAAGGATAAAGAAGTAGGCAACGATAACGCCAACGCTGCCTGCAATCCTCATCCTAGTTAATGTTGTCATTCATCGTATGTCGAATCGGGTTCCAAAGCAATATAATAGGTCAGATTCTTGTCTTCTGACTGGAATCGTGACAGAAGTTTACGGGAGATCACCACGTCATAGGCACCAGGAAGAACTTTGATGTTCTCCACTTTAAAGTTCAGGGTGAAGGTGTCATTAGTCTCACCAACAACGATGTTGAAGTCGTTGGAGGTATCGTTCTTCTTGTCGCGAACAACCAGTTTGATCACACCAGCTTCACCAACAACAGACAGGTCAGGAACACCATAGACTGCAGCAGCCTTGAGGAGTTTGTCCAGTTGTTGAGTATTCAGAGAGAAAGAAACATCCTCAGAGGGAAGAGTGATGGACTTATCGGGAGGAGTCACGATCACTGCAGGATCTGCGAAGAAATACTTAGAACGAGTATTACCCTCACGGATAGTGACATAACTCTCATGTTTGAAGTCCAGTTGAGGATCCTTGAACAGAGACATGGAGTTCAGGAACTGGTTCAGATCGTAGATACCGAAGTCACGTTCAAATTCTTCATCAATTTGCACTTCTGCAAGGATGTTCTTCATCACACTGATGGTGCGGAGTTTGTTACCTTCTTTGAACAGGATGGATTGATTGATACCTGAGAAGTTCTTCAGAAGGGAGATGGTCTTTTCAGAGAGTTGCATGTTTTGAATCATCGATTGGGATACTCTTCACGGGTGGTGGATTTGTCGCTGAAATGCATCAGAAGAACAGCATAGTGCATAATCTTCATGATGTCACGACGTGCAGTGCCTTTCTTATCATAACGAGAGGCATACTTGAGGATGTTGGATCTGCAGAATGCTTCAGCATCACCACAGGCATCGATAAGATCAAGTGTTTGAATCTTATCAGTTCCAGCAGAATAATGTTGGTTATATGTACCAGAAATATAATCGGTTAGTTCTTTGAGAATTGAATCCTCACTATACTTGTATCGATTTGGATCGTTGTTCATGAGTTTAAGGTCAAACGTGTTATCCATAACAAAGGTCATGTTTACCTCTTCAAATTATATCAAGAGAAGGTCTGTACGTCAACAGAATCTTCGGAAGGCATCTCGAAATCTGCATCAACTTTGTCGTAAAGTTCCAGGAAGGATTGTTTGGTTTCATCATCGAAACGATTCACACAAACTCCAATGGACTTACCCTTATCACCAAAGATGGAATAAGCACGGATGATATGAACCAGACGACGGGTAGAGATGATTTCTTCAATACCACCATCATAGAAAGTCTTACGGATGATGTCAGCCCAATCTACAAGTCGTTTGCAGAAGTCTGCATCATCGACACCGAGAGACATTGCAACGTTGGAAACGATCTTGGTTTCCTGAACAGGAGTGGGATATTCCTGTTCAAAGGTCACAGGGAATCGTTCAAGGAAGGCTTCGTTGAGCACGTTAGTTCCAATGAATCGTCCATCGTCTGAACCTTTACCTTTAGTGTTTGCGGTTGCGATGACGTTGAAACCTGCAGTCGGTTGGACGAACTTTCCGATCTTTTTAAGAAAGACTCCATTTCCTTCAAGGATGCTCTGGAGACAGAGAATTTTATTAGAGGCAAGGTCGATCTCGTCAAGGAGCAAGATAGCTCCTCGTTGGAGTGCTTCAATGACTGGGCCATTGTGCCAGACGGTTTCACCATTAACAAGGCGGAAACCACCAATAAGATCATCTTCATCGGTTTCAATAGTAATGTTTACACGGATGAGTTCCCTCTTGAGTTGGGCACACGCCTGTTCAACAGAGAACGTTTTGCCATTACCAGAGAGACCCGTAACGAACGTTGGATAGAAAAGACGGGACTCAATAATTTTTTTAATATCTGAGAAATTACCAAACTTGACGAAGGTATCATCTTTTTGAGGAATAAGGTTTTGTTGAATAGCAGGCATTGCCGCAGGGGCAGTATAAGTCATTTCGAGATCCTGAACGGTCTCTTTGGTTACTTCCAGGTTCCACTTCCCACGACTGACTTTACAATCTTTCAGTTTGTTGGTGATAGTTTGATAATTACAATCGTTCATCGCACACCAAGCACGGATGTCACCAGAACTCACAGAACTACCATAGAGGTTCTGGAGAGAAGTGATGATGTACTCAGGAGACATGGACATGTGTTTTGTTTTAACTGAAGTTATTATAACCATAAAAAAAGGAGGTCCGAGGACCCCCTGTGCAACTTTGGGAAGTGTCCCTATTTTTTATCCATGATGGCGCCTTTACCATACTTGGCAGTGATATCTGCTCTCACAATGTCCATGGCAGACTTGCCTTTACCATATTTCTTTTCCATCTCTTTTTGAGCCATGGTCTTACCAGTACCAAACTTCTTGGTATTGGGTGCCTTTGGAGCACGATCATAGCGTTGGTTACCACCAACACCACCACGTTCCATGCGGCGATCTCTCAGAGAATCTTCAGTCTCCTCACCCATGGGTTTGACACGATTTTTATCGGGTCCTGGTTTTGCTGCACTTCCTCCCTTATATCTTTTTGGAGAGGAACCACATGAAGCTTCAATGATTTCAGAATACCACTCTTCACTCATGTGAAGAATGATTTTGTCTGCGTTTTCACGATCTGCAAAACCATTCTCTACAAGATAATCAACAAGATATTCGTAAGTTTCCTGTTCGTTCATCAAATCATTCCTCTACGAGTGTGATGTTTCCTGCAGCGTCCATGACAATTTTAGGTACTGGTGTCGCAGGTACTTCGATGTCTACAACACCTTCTGGTGCAGGAGGTGCAACAGCTTCTACTTCTGGAGTTGGTGCAGCAACTGGTGCTGGAGGGGTAGGTGCAGCGGGAGCAGGCGCACCACCACCCAATAGATCCTTAAGTCTTCCCATGGTGAGTTCTAACGGCTACTCAATATTTATCAGGCAACCAACTCAATGAACTCACCCAAAATCTTCTTGTTCATCTTTTTACCTTTGAGAGACTTGAAAAACGCAGACTTGATTTGAGTCTTGGTTGCATCTTCTTTCACTTCAAACTCAATATCTTTGGAAAGATCCGTACCAGAGAGTGCAAAGTAAGCATGATATCCAGAGTTGAGAATCACAAAAGACTTGTTCTTCTTCCAAGAAGTTTGCAACTTAGAAAGATCCTTATCCCACTGATAGTAACGACGCATGAAAGAGTTTGCATCACGGGACTCAAGAACACGCATACCAATGAAGTTCACACTAGGGAACTTATCACGGAGATGGTGGATGAGAACATCAGTGAATGAATGGAAGTCATAATCAAACTTGTAGGTCATACCAAGTTTACGATCACGAAGCAGACAGGTACCAGGGTAAATGTTGTTCAGTCCGATATACACTTCGTCTGGATTGAACTTTGCACGACCAACAAACTCTTTGTGGAACTTCAGAGGGCAAGCTTCACCATCGGTCAACACAACACACTGAACCTTCTGCACCTTGTTTTGTTTCTGGAATTGAGGAATGATCTGATGCAATGCAACCAGAGTCTCGTTCAGAGGAGTGCCAGAGAGACTGAGACGACAAGGATGGGTATACATGGGCATTTGACGATAGTTATACCCAAACTCCCTAGAGATCCGCCAGATGTTAATCATCTGTTGTTCCAGAACTTTGACGTTAGTCTTACTGGTGAACAGATTCATCAATGAAAAATTATCTGGAATATTCAAGAGTCCATGTTTCTTCTCGTAGTGACTGGAAAGAGTAATGAACTGACCATACTCATTATAATCATTCGCAAGCCATTCATTCGTGAACGCATATACATCAAACGGGATCGCAACTTTCTTGCAGAACCAGATGAGATTGTAGAGTTGTTTGATGGTGTCATTCATGACACGACTCATAGAACCAGACCAGTCAAGAATGAAGATCAATCCGTGGTTCTTACCATCGTTGATCGTGGTGACTTTTTTGAAGAGATCTTCGTTGTACTTGTAGGTATGAAGTTTAGTGCAGTCAAGAGTACCAGTACTACTACTAGTTGCACGAGCATATGCATCGGCAGACTTGCGACACTCAAACTCTTTTACCATGTAGTTGACTTCTTTCTGTGCATCCCGTTTGAACTTACGGAACTCATTATCAACCTCACCAAAGATTTGTTCGTGAGTATAGTCTTCGATACGTCGTTCGGTAACTTCCCACCAGTTATCAATGTAATCGTGAACTTCCTTGTTGTCTGCAATGACAGTTTTCATGTTCAACTCAGGAATCTCCAGATACATATTCTCCTGTTGATCCATAGATTGAATCAGATCACGAATCGAATCCTCAAGATTATCTGCTGTACGAACCTCAGGTTCCTCTCCTTCAGTCTCTCCACCAAGATCACTGGGCATATCCTCATCAATATTCTCATCGTTGTCAGAGGGGGAGTGGCTGTCCACAGGGGATTGTTGTGGTTTGGACTCATCCAAAGTTTCATCTACAGGTTTGTCATCAGGTTCCTCTCCACCACCTGCATTAGATTCGGTGTTTTGTTTAGTTGCAACTTTTTCCTGTTCCTTCTCGGGTTGTTTGCAGTATTCATAGAGATCCCGTGCAACTTCGAGAACATCCTCAAAAGTCTCAGTCTCACCCATACGTTTGATCAGGATACTCTCTTCGACATTGAAGAAAGGAATATCCACAAGACTACCAATCTTGTAGTACAGGTTAGCACGATCAGCAAGATTGAAAGTAGAGATATCGTCGTCTTTTACTTGAAAGAAATCTTCCTCATGCAGTTCGGTGTATCCACGGAAGAAAGTTTTGTTCAAACCTCCGTACCGACGTTTCATTAGTTTCTCGATACGGGCATCCTCAACCACATTCACGAACTGGTGAGGAATGGATTTGGGAATGTCTTGATTCGGGGTATAGAGTGCGTGACCAACTTCGTGACCCACCAACATGTCATAGACTTCATTGGAAGCCCTGTCCCACTGGGGGAGAATCAGGACGCGAGTGTCAACATTGAAGGATGCAGTTGCAACGTTCTTGTGTTCCACAACCAGATCTTCGGTTGCAAGAAGACGAGCAAGGTTTCCTTTGATTTCTTTGTTGACGGGCATGGACTTCCTTTCGTATGAATCCAATATACGACAAAACCCCTGGTCTCCCAGAGGTCATGTGACACTTCTTGAGGTGTCTATAGTAGTTTACTAAACCCTTTGACTTTATCGAACCTCATGACTTTATCGAACTGATCAATGATTCCGTCAGTCTTGTGTGAGATTACGAATACGTGGGCATCTTGAATCACATATCTGATAATCTTGGTAAAGAACTCAGTTCCTGCATCGTCTAGTGAACTATCGAAGATCTCGTCCAGGATGAGAAGATTTGTACTGGCTGAATTTCGCATCTTGGCAATATCCCGCCAAGTGAATAGTAGCGCCAGGTCAATACGCATCTTCTCACCTTCACTGAACGATTCATAACTAAAGTCCTCATGGACTGGTGATTTGATAACCTCCTTAAACTCTTCATCCAACGTGAAGTTGATGTAGAAGTCCATCATCTGTAGATACTTGTTTATCTGCTGGTTCATAACAGGCAGATACTTTTTGATGATTTTAGACTTTACTCCACCATCCTTCATGAGTGAATGGGCGAACTCATAATAAGTAGATTGTTCTCGTTCTTGTGCCGAACTTTCTTCAGTTTTGTTAAGATCTTTGATTAAACCTTCAAGTACACACTTTTCAGAATTTCTGTTCTGTATTTGGTTGGTAATTTCTTGAACTTCATTTCTGAGAGTTCTGATTTGTCGATTAAGACCAGTGACCTTAACATTGTTTGTAGAAATGTCATTGTTGAGTCTGTTTATCTCCGTAGAATAAGTTAAAAACTTTTGGTCCTTTTCTTGTTCTACATTGATCGCTTCCTCAAGTTCTTTGTATCCGTCATTGAGTTCTTTTGAGTTCTCCTCGATGTCTACAATTTTATCTAGGCGAAACTGCTCCTCAATAGACTGAGTACAGGTAGGGCAAACCGAATTCTCTTGGAAAAACTGGTGTTCTGATACTAAATTTTGTATCTTCTGTTCCAGTTTCGCTTTAATTGTGTTCAGTTTCTTAAGAGTTTTCTTAGAGTTGTTAAGATTCTCTAACTTGGGTTTGAGTTCTGTATCAATACGAGTCATAAGAGACTCATTCTCTTCGGTAAGAGTTACAATTTCACCATCAAGAGATTCAATATTTGATTCTTTTTTCTGGATGCGTTCTCTACCACTCTTCTCAATATCTTTGATAAAGTTCTCTTGCATCTCAATCTTGTCTTCGATCATATCTTTCTTGATCGAAAACTCCCTAATGAGTTCATTAGTTCTACGCATCCTGTCTTTCAGGATAGAACTCATGGTGGAAAAGATCTTAATATCCAACAGATCTTCAACAATGTCCCTGCGGTTTGAAGATGTCAACTGCATGAAGGGAACAAACGTTGCAGAGCCCAGAATGACAGTTTGAGTAAAAGACTTGTAATTAAGTTTCAGAATACTCTCTTCGAGTTTCTTTTGTTGATCCGCGGCTGCAGCATCTTGATCCTGAACCTTACCATCGACCCATATCTCAAAAACGTTTGGTTTGATACCACGAATTACTTTATATTCTCTAGATCCAATAGAAAACTCAACCTCAACTAGACACTCTTTCTCGTTCACAGAGTTGACTAGTTGGGGTTTATTGATCTTCCTGAATGGTTTATTATACAAAGAAAAGGTAAGAGCATCCAGAATCGTACTCTTACCAGAACCATTCGTTCCGAGGATTAAGTTTGTTTGTGCATCTTGAAAATTTACTTCGGTGAAATTATTTCCCGTACTCAGGAAGTTCTTCCAACGAATCCTATCAAAAACTATCATCAGGTCTAGGTGGTATAACGAACTCCTCAGGAGTAATTATTGTATAGTTATAATTATACTCATGACATGTCTTAATTGCAAGTGCAGGATCTATTTCTGCAACTTCCATCTCTGGGTGCCCATCTGCTTCCAGAAGTAGAGCATATCTGAAAGCATCATCTTGATCTTGAAAAAAGTATAGAGTCTTTTCGCCGTCTTCTTCGACTACTGCATATGCACCATCCTCTTCAATTGCAGTTAGCATGAACATTTACTCTACCTCGCAAGCTTCCTGGTAAACCTCTCTTAATAGTGATTTGACTTTCTCTTTGTCCAGTTCAAAATCAGAGTCTTGAACATATTTATTTAAAATGGTGATAGTGTCTTCCACCTTTTCCGAGTCTAGTTCGACTTCTTCGTCATAGACATCAAGGTTTTCAACGATCTTCAAATCATGAACACCAGACTTATAAACCTTATCAACAAACTTCTCAAACTGAAGTTGATCCGACTTTTTACGAACGATAAGTTTTACGATCTTATCTTTTAATTCTGTTGTGTTGTAAAGTTTGTAATTAGTATCTTCGTAATATACTTTCTCAAAGATAGTGTATGGATTCTGAACAAACTCAAGTTCAAAAGTTTCTGTATCGAAGAAACTAAATCCCCTCTTATCATTGCAATCATTCCAAAAGAGTTGGTACGGATTACCGATGTAGAAGATCTTTCCATCGTTTGATCTGGTATGATAGTGACCAGAATAAACTGCGTTGAACTTATCGAAGACATCAGTCTCCATACCATGATGTTGAACATTACCAGGATACACTGCGAATCCTTTGAGTTCTAAGTGACCAAATGCAACTTTTGCTTTGGTTTTGGACATCTTCTCAAGAGTCTCTTCACGATTCTCTGCAGAAATCCAAGGAATTAAGAATGTTTTGCATCCACCAACATTATATTCACCTGGTCCAGAAATAGGAACGATATTGTCATACTCTCTCAAAAGGGACTCAATGGAGTTGACATCGTTAGTGTTCTTATAATATGCATCATGATTACCGACAATCTGATGAACCTTGATACCCAGATCTCGGAACCTGTCATAGACATTTTCTTTTGCCCAATCAAGACACCAGAAGTCAATAGACTTCCGACTATCAAATGCATCACCGAGATGAATTACATCTTTGATCTTCCGTTTTTCTAATTCTGGGAAAAAGATGTCTTCGTAGAATCTTTTAAAATAATCATGAAAGGTTTTACTGCCCTTACGTCCTCCGTAATGGGTATCAGTAATCAGTGCAATAGAACTCATTGATACATCTTTGTTTGAATAGCGTCTTTAATGGAATTATACTCTGCGGAATTATAACTGTCACCATCTACTGTGAACACTTCGTCGTAACCAGACCTCTCAATGATTTTGGTACGGATCTCCATTTGTTTCTTCTCCTTCTGGATTCTACGGAGAAACGCATAATGAATGATCTGCGTAAAGTAAGCAAAAGGATTCGAGGATTTCTCAGGATTAAAATTATGAATGTACTGAACGCAATTTTCGATTCCATCACAGATCATGTCCTCACGGAACATATAATTGACAAAGTTCGGTTTGTAAGACAAGTGGGTAGCGATCTTCAAGAAACACTCCCCAAGGTAATTGGTAATACGTGGTTTTGGTTCACCTCTGGTTTCAGCAAGAGCAACACTATCTTTGTAAGCAATGATTGCTGCAAGAAACTCTTTGTTGTTTACATAATGTTCGGATCTTTTACGTTTTTGCATGGTTCCATGAGTCCTTTTTATACTAAGTTGTTCAAATTATAACATTATCCGAAAGACTTGACAACACCTCTGATAATCGATACAATTACTCTGTGGAGTTTCAAAGATCAGCTATTATCTTTAGATTCTTCTTCTTTAGAGTTATAGAGTTTCTCAAACATTTTTCTTGCATCGGTTACTGAATTTACGTAACCTTGCTGACTCTTGAGTTGAGGAGCACTATTTCTCTGTTCTTGTTGTCTTATAAATTTGTGATACATCTCAATCGTTTCATCATCTCTGACTTCACTGATAGTAATTACTCTATCCATGCTCAGTAGAAATGTATCATCATCAGCAAATCGTAACCAAGGATCAATTTTATAACCTTGCATTCCGATATTTTTCATTGCAATAATTTCAATGGTCACTGGATTATTAAGAATCAACATTTGCCTTTCATCCTCAAATGTAGGACAGACAATTGCAAAGATCTCTTCACCAGATATTAATTTTACTACTGCATAGAAGTCTTCTTCCATAAGTTATTCTTTGAGGTTTACTTGAATGAATTCATAGTTAAAGTTCTCTTCATTATAGATCTTAACTCTTTCAATCAAATGATTTAGTGTGTAGTTCTTTCTTGAATTTTTTGTACAATCATCAGCAATATCATACAAAACTGCTTGTGTTTTGTTGTCTCCCTTCCTGAGAACTCTACCAATACTCTGCAGATTTCTAATTCTAGATTTGGATGGAGAAGCAAAGATCACATTATGAAGGTTCTTGATATTAATACCTGTGGAAAATGTTCCGTAAGATGCAACAATGATTGCATTGTTTTCCTTTTCTGTGATTGCTCTGATATATTCCCTTTCTTCTGCGTCCACTCCTCCATGAACGTAAAATACTTTTCTTCCATCCTTCACAGAACTATTTATCGATTCATATAAAGGTTGTCCATGACTTTCCACTCTCTGGAAAAGAATAAGACTATTACCCTTCAGATCTAATGCAAGATTCTTGATAAAGTTATTCCGTTTTTGATGTTGAATGATGAATTGAACTTCATCTTCAAAAGCTTCAAACTCTTGAGGATTGTGTTTTAAGATAATAATCTTGATTTGTAATTTGGATAGATGACCTTTATCAATAAGTTCTTTTGTCTGAGTAACTTTATAAGATGGACCAAACAATCCTTCCAGAACCCACTTATGTGTTTGTGTTCCATCAAGAGTTCCTGTGAAACCAAAACGATATTTTGCATCTGCAAGTTTGGTCATAATATTGACCAGAGACTTTGATTTGAACTGGTGTGCTTCATCACCAATGACTACATCGAATGCATCGTAGAATCCTCTAGGCAGTTTGTAAATGGACTGCCATGTGGTAATCACTACAGGAAACTCATTCGTCTTCTCACGACCGCTGTAGATGCGGTGGCAGTAATCCTCTGCATTCCATCCATAGTCTTGGAAGTCCTTAAACATTTGTTCAACCAAAGACGTTGTAGGAACAACTAGAAGAGTCTTTTGATTTCTCTCTGCAAAATATCTAACAACAGAGTAAATCATCAATGACTTACCTGATGCAGTTGGAGAGATTAACAACTTGCGATTATATCTAAGTGCATCATAAACTGCATCAACCTGATAATCTCTTGGTTTGTGTTTTGAGATTCTGGTCATATAATCTTTGACCCCTTCACGAGAAATCATTTCATTCTCTTCTAAAGGAGTTCCATAGAACTTATTATTTTCAAACTCAATATTGTAATCGTATCTTTTTGCCCAAGAAACTACCTTGTCGAGAAGACCGACATAGATCTCTCCAGTGTGAGTAGAGAACAATCTAATTTTTCCATCCCAATACTTACTCCTGTACTGGGGCATAAACTTTGCCCCTGGTACATCAAAAGTAAAGTGTTCAGATAATTCCTGAAAAATATGAGGTTCTGCCTTCAGTTTCAGAAATACTTCGTTCTTCTTTGCAATTACAATATCAGTCATATCCTCTAATAAATTTCTGCCATTCAATGGCATTTTTCAACTGGTATGTTCTATTTAAGATAGTTTTGATAATGCTATCCAGATAATTCAACATCATCTGGTAGTATTCCATCTTGGTTTGACACCTGATCAGATCTTCATCTGCATCAAGATATTTGTCTAGGTCATTCTTTAGAACCTTATGATCAAAGGGTTTTTCAATATACACATCGGGTTCTGCTTTCCCTGTGTAGTATTGCCACTTTTCTTTTCTTAAAATCTTGTACTTATTTTCCTGAGCTTTCTTCAGAGTCAGGATAGTATTGAAGAGACGATAATATTTTGCATGAAGACTTGGAATCTTTGTGGATTCTGTGTGGAGATTGTCTTCATCTATTTTTGAGTCTTCTTCCCATAGTTTTTGAATTTCATCAAGATTCATATTCAAGGAGGTCATAAATTACATACTTAAAGGTTACAGATGCAGTCGCATACGCTTCATCGGTAGCACTTGCATCAAATTCAATATCAGATAAGGAAGTTGGGAACATTCCTTGGAATTTGCAAGTTAGAGTCGGTTGGAAGTTACTATTATAGACAATTAGTGATCCATCCGAGATGTTTGGATCGTTGTTGATGTTACCTCTATGATCGTCGTAGATCCAATCCGAGTATTCTTTGACGTTCTCTGGATAACCAAGACCTCTCATCCAGTTTGAAATTACATTGTAATTGACAAGATCCTCATCAATCATGAATCTCATTGTGAAGTCATTGAACTCCAACTTATCTCCAGGTACAGGAATATTCTTGAGGTATGTTGGTTGAATCGCAACCCCAAGACTAAATCCAGGAATGTTTACCTGATTCGAGAAAAAGTCGGCTTTCGGTGCTCGTGCTAAAGTAAACTTAAACCCAGTTGTTGCTAGGAAGTTTCTATTGGCAACTTGCTTATAAAACGGATCAATCATTTATCATTCAGAGATGATTAGGTTGTACCAGGATTCACTCATTCCATTGATGATGGAATCTGCAGATTCTTTGTCTTCTGCATATCCTTCAGAAATAAGATGATCAACTACTTTCTCGTAGTTCTCATGAATTTCTTTGCTTTGTCTTGGAGTTGGTTTCATTGGAAATTACTATCCTTTTCTATATTTAGACATAAAAAAAGGGGGGTCCGAAGACCCACCTCTTTTTGTTTCCCTTAAAGGGTATCGATCACATGAGGTTAGCAACCTTGACGCGACGATAGTAGCGGTTAGCATTAACGTTGAGAGCACCGAGACCTGCGTTGGTACCTTCTGCGAATGGGTTAGCAACAATACCATAGCGGGTCTTGAAGCCAATCTTGGGCTGGAAGGTGTCTTGTCCAACTGCACGTACCATCTGGAGAGGTACATATGGGCAGTAGAAGAGACCTGCGTCGTATGCGCTAGAACCCTTATAACCAACAACGTAGTACTGGTTAGAATCTACGTTTGCAGCATAAGGATCGATGTAGACGCGATACTTACCTTGGAGAACACCAGCGAAGGTGTTACCAGTGTCATCAACGTTCAGGTTAGCGTTGAGTGCAGGGGTGTAATCGAGAACACCAGCCATGGTTAGAGCAGACGCAACATCAGCGGAGCAGATGATGGTGTTGCCCTTTCCGCGACGAGTTCTTTGTGCGATTGCGTTAGCATCGCGCTCGATTTGGAAGAGGAGACCCTTGAACTTCTCAACACTCCAACGTCCGTTAGAGTCAACGTCGAGGTCGAAGGTACCGCCGTTAGCAACGTTAGCGGTTGCACCCTGTTCAGCGGTCTTGTAGATGGTTCTGATGACTTCGCGGTTGATCTCAGCAAGAATCTCGGTGGAGAGAATGTTTGCGAGTTCAGCCTCAGCGTTCAGACCATGGATCGCCTTCAGGTCTTGTGCAAGCTCAAGGCTGTATTCTGCCTTCAGTGCTCTAGACTTAGCGGTTACGGTGACTTTCTCGATCGAGAATGCCATCTGGTTGAATGCATTGTCAGATGCATCTCCGAGTGCCTCTGCCTCAGCAGTGGTCATACCCTGACCGACGTTATATGCGGTCTGATCAGCAGAACCAGTTGGGTTCAGAACACCAGGGTTGGTTCCGTCTTGGTTGGTAGTACCCATACCAACTGCAGCACCAGAGAAACCGCCAGTGAGGTCACGGCTGTTGTTCTGTGCAGAGAAGGTGGAATCTACTTCATCATAGAAGGTCTCAGCACCAGCCTGACCATCGCGGCGGGAGCGCATTGCGAAGATCAGTCCAGTAGGACCAGACATTGGCTGAACACCACATACGTCGTATGCGATGAGGTTAGGCATGGAGCGTCTGATCAGGGAGATCAGAACAGGGTCGAATCCATCAACGTTGGATCCTGCAGGAGCGTGACCAGAGTTAGCAGGTGCTGCCTCTCCGAGGAAGCTAGCCTGTTCATGTGCTTCGCGCTCTTGGTTCTCTAGAAGTTGTGCGGTAACTGCACGGCGGTGAGCGTCCTTGATTTCACCTGCACCTTCATAGTCCAGGATTGGAGCCCACTTCTCCATTAATTGTTGGGTATTTTGGTCCATTTTAACTTTTAAACCTCGTAGGTGTGTTGTTTAGCTGCGGTTTGAGTATTATCTAAAACTCACTTGTTAGTAACGTTGGAAAGTGCTTTCAGATAGGCGTCCATTGTAGAAGACACTTTGGTCTCTTCGCTGAAATCTGCCTCTTCGGTTAGATTTTCCGTTTCGTCAGCAGGAGCACTAGCATGCTCAGAGAAGTAAGACTTCTTCAGAGTTTCTAGTTTCTCTCTATAGTTCTCTTCACTCTCAAACTCAACACTTTCTGCGAGGGTTGCAAACTTATCCTTTTGGGAGATTGCGAGACCTTCAGCAACTTGACCGAAAATTCTGTCAGCAGAACTCTCGGAGAGCTTACCATTGAGTGCAATATTGCGCTCGATCTGCTCGTTGAGTTTCGTCTCCATATCATCTAGTTTCTGTACCATGCTCTCTAGTACATCATATTTTTCTTCAGGCATTGATACATAATGTTCTTCAAAGAGTGTCTTCATGCCATCCATGAAGGACTCGGTGATCTCAGTCTTAAGACCACTCTCAACAGCGAGAGCATTCTCTTCCAACCATTCGGAAGAAACATACTCAAGGTATGAATCGACACGTTCGGTCAGAGCGACTTTGATTTCTTCAACCTCTTCTGCAAGTGCAGTAGCATACTGCTCTTCCAGAGTGGTCTGGATTTCTTTGGCTTTAGCGTGGAGAGCAGCCTCGAAAATGGTCTTAGCCTTCTCTCTAAACTCTTCGGAGAGTTCTTCGCCTTGAAGTAGTGCTTCAACATCTTCTTCGACGTTGTACTCTACAACAACTTCGTTTTCAGAAGTTTCTTCTTCAGAAACGACTTCCTCTTCGGTAGTCTCTTCTTCGGATACAACCTCTTCAACTTCAGAGGTAACTTCCTCTTCAGCTTCAGCAACTACTTCCTGGTCAGCTTCGACTTCCGTCTCAACTTCCTCTTCCTTCATTGCAGCAGCCATAGGCTCTGCAGGCTTTGCCTTAGCATTTACAACGTCCTTAACTTGCTTAAGAGTTGCACCAGGTTCTTTGACTTTATTAGAGTCATCGTCTGGTTTGCTATTTTCTGGAGTAGGACCGCCGAGGTCTTCGACAGCAGCACCTGATGGTTTTACCATTGGTTCAGCTGGCTTAGCACCTGCGTTTACTGCGGTTTTGGATTGTGTAGTGCCTACTTCCATTTCTTGTAAATCGTTACCACTGGACATTTGTACTCTCCGATTACCTTAGTATAATCTGTATTTATTTATAAATTATAGATTTGAAAGAAACTCTTGGAACAGATTTAACTTGTGCTCTTCGAGTCTTTTTTGATCGACGAGTGTGTTAATTCTCTTCTCAGTTCTTTCAGCGAGTTGTTCACGAAGGATACCTCCTTCCCAAACCCACTCTTTTCCTTCCATGATTCCAGATACAAATGCATCAGGAGCAGAAGGGTCAGCGACGATATCAGCAGCAGTTGCTAACATGAAATCTTCACCGACAACTTTATGACCTTCGTTTGTCATTTTGAGTGAACCAACTCCACGGGAGGAAACACCCAACATTACACCTTCATCTAAAAGAGAAGATGCAATCTTACCCATAGGGGTATTAAGGATTTGTGCTTTTCCTTTGAAGTTGTTACCCTCTTGCACTAGTGAAGTGATCTTATGGGAAACACGATCAAGGTTAACAGTTGGACCATCGGGGTGACCGAGTTCTCCAAGAGCTCTTCCCTTTTGAACAAAGGATTCATTGTATCTTTCGACTTCTCTTCTCAGAGTGTCGATAGGATACATTCTTCCATTTCTGTTCTTGATCTCACCTTGTAAAAATACACCTTCGATATAGAGTTTCTTATTAGAACCCTTACCCTCGGTGATGATTTTTACATTGACAACTTCTTCCGTAATAAGTTTCATTTCACTACTTACTTAAGGTCTTATATTTTATTTATTAAACTATGGACTTGTTACTGGATTATTGTCCGCATCATGTCGTTGATAAGTACCAACACCAACTGGATTGTTGTTAGCATCATGTCGTTGATATGCTGATGGAGTTCTAGTTCCGATACCTGCTGCACTATTATAAGTGTATGCAATATAATCGGCGTTAAAATCTCTATGAGTTACTGTTGACCAACCAGTTGTTCCACCAAGATATGAAGTCGTTGCATATCCTGGTTGGGTACCATCCTGATTGTTATCCTCATCGTATCGGATATATCCAGTATTGGCCATTAGTCAGTTTCCTCTTCTGGGGTTTCTTCCTCTTCAGAATCTACTTCAGTTTCTAGTTCTGCAGATGGTTCAGTTTCAACTTCTGCTTCTGCAGCATCTGCTTCAACTTCTGCACCAGTTGCACCAAACATCGAAGCTGCAACTTGAGGTCTAACAGAATCGATATTTGCTGCGGACTTTTGCATCAAGATATCTTTAATCTTGTCGCTAATTGAAGATGCAGAAGCATCTTTCACCATCATGTCAATTAGATCATCCATGTTTTGTAGAAATTAATGATACGTAAATTTATTTATCAGATCCTGCCACCCTTAGGCATCTTAGCTTTTGGTGCTTCTTGAGTTGGTTCATCTTCAACCGCAGATGCATCAATCTCAGGATCCATTGCAGGTTCACCCATTGCTGCATCAGAAGCTGCGGGATCTTCTTCCGCTGGAAGTTCACCTTCCATTTCTTCTGCACCAGGGATGATACCCATCTCTTTTTCAAATGCAATTCTTTCGTCGATCTCTGTAATTTCGTAATCAGTCTGTTTTAGAACATGTCTTCTCAGATAATCAACAGAGAAATATGTACCGACATAAGGTTCTGCAGCAGCAAGAACACCCAGTCTATTCTGAATTAGTTCTGCTTCTTTGAGTTCTGCAAAATGATTGTCGTAGACATAATCAAATTGAATGTGATCAGAAAGTAGTTTCCAATCTTCAGGAGTTACGATATTCTTAAGGATAAGTTGAGTTTTGAGCATATCCAGGAATACTCCTGAAAATCTCTTTCTCATTCTTCCGACGAACTTGGTAAACTTGATTTCGTCTCTTAGAATTTCAGAAGAACGACCAAGATTGAAACCACCTTCACCACCAAGACGTGACTCAGGAACTCCAAGTGCTCTGTATAGTTTCTTTTGGAAATACTGAACGTCAGTAAGTTCGCCAAGATTTTGACCACCTGGTAAGGTAGTAATTTCTGTTCCACGACCACCTTCGCGTCTAGGGAGCCAGAAATCTTCAAGCATACTCATATGCTTCTTATCATCACGCATTTCACCAGTCGCAGAATCATAGACTAGTTTGTTGCGATAACGACTCATCACATCGCGGAGATATTGTTCCGCTTTGATCTTCGGTAGATTACCAACATCAATATAGAAGATTCTACGTTCTGGTGCTCTTGATAGTCTATAGATGACAAGAGAATCCTCAATCATTCTGAGTTGATTGAGTGCCTTAATTGCTTTGTGGAGATAAGAAAGAACTGCTTGTTTATTTCTGTCTACAAGACCAGAGTGTACATAAGTAATCGCATCCTTTGCAATTCTTGCTGCCCCTCCCATTCCCGATTTGTATTGGGAAGTATTGATCGCACTGCCTCTAGTATTTGGGTTATATTCATAAAATTCTTCTACTTCTGGGGTAGCAAAAGAACCCGTACCATTTTGTGTACCACTTACTGAAAATGATGGGTTGACCGCAGTCTTTGCATCTTTCTTGATCTTTCTGACCAACTTAATTTTCATTGGGTCAATGTATCTGACCTCTTTGATTCCCTCTTGTGGTTTTTCGAGATCAATAACTTTATGGTAGTAGATTCTTCCATCTACATACCAGTTTCTCATAATCTCATGACATCTCTTGTCAAAATCTAAAATCTCTTTGATATATCTAAATTCGTTTCTAATTGCGTCTTTGAGTCTATCCGACGCAGGTAAATTCTGTAGATCGATCTGTACTGGAGAATCGTTTTGATCAGAAACGATTGCCTCGTTAATAACATCCTCAATAGCACCATCCACTTCGGGATGCAGTGCCATCTCTCTATATCTCTTAATTAAATCGTACTCAGATTTATAAACACCTTCAATATCTACATACTGCCCATAAAAACCACTAGACACATAAAAATCCGAAGAATCTTCTTGATTCTCCGGCACAGGAGAAACGACAGATTTTTTAGATCTGTCGTTTCCATCGTCTTGGATTTTAAAACCAAATAATTTAGCAGGCATCCTTCAAAAATAGTAAAATTCCTTTTTACTATTTATTAGGTCAAAATATCAGAGTCCTGCGCCTGTGGTTCCTCCACCAGCCTGTTCAGTATCACCAGGGTTCAGTTGGCTGTTACCCTCGTTATCGAGAGCATCCCACCATTGAACTTGTAGATCAACTGTGAATTCTTCGATGGTGTCTGCCTGATCATAAGAAAGTTCAATAGAACTTACATTAGTTGGGAAGACTCCATAGAATCTATAGGACTTGAGAACTGGGATCTGACTACCACCAGTAGGAATTTTTTGTGGTTGAGCACTTGCTCCTTCATTTCTACCTAGTTGGTAGACATAAGCGTCAGTTTGATATTGACCAGGGCGAGTAATACCGCTGTTGTCGTCATGCTTGTTGATCATATTCATCCACTTCTCGAAAGAAGTTCTGATGTTAAAGTCAACATCGTTGATGACTGTAATGGTCCAGACATCAAACGTTCTGTCACCAGCAACTTTGAGGTTTCTTCCTCTGAAAGGAACATCGATTACGTTGACATTAGATGCAGGCAGGTTAGCTGCCTTAATCATAAATCTGGTGTCTTCCTTAATCGAATTCTGCTCATCATTGCTCAGTTTTGCATCGAGCAATTCAGGGAATTTGATAACACACTCAAAAAGGTTGGGGCGTGCGCCCCCTCCCTTGAGTCTTGCTTTAAAGTCCTCCAGTGTTCTGGTATTAAAAGTAGGAGAATTTGGGAATTTCATTGTTCTTGGTTCCTCGGTAAATTAGAGATTGAAAGTGAATTAGAAAATGTATCAGACGGTTCCAACAACCTCTTCAAAGCTAACTCCAGTTCTGTTAGCTACGAATGTGAGACCGATGAAGTTGATCGATCTTGCTGGTTTGACGAAGATGTCTGCTCTGAACTGGTTTGCGTCAACAACATCTGGAGTGTTATTTGACTCGTCGCAAACAACTAGGAACTCAGTGATTCCTCTCTTCGCTTGAACATCACGGAGATATGGTTCGACAATATTCAAGAAGTTAGTTCTTGTGATAACATCGTTGAACTCGAAGAGTTGAGCGCGAGCAGCACGTTGGATTGCAGACTCAATAGTGAGGAATAGACGACGGACGTTGATTCTATCGAATGCAGATGCATAGGATAGTGCGGTCTTATCACCGAAGAGGATAACACCTGCACCAGGCGAGAAGATAACTGGGTTAATTCTCTGTGGATAGAGGAGATCTCTCTGTGTTTGGGATGGGTTGTATGCAAGTTTAACTGCATTGTTGATTGTGCCTCTCTGAGCACCCGCTGGCGAGAACCATGGGAAACTGGAGATAGAAGTTCTACACATCAGACCCGCAATATCTCCATTTAGTGGGATATAGAGGAACTTGTTGTTGAATCTATCAAATGTGTACTTGTAACCAGAATCAAATACTGCGTAGGAAGAAGAAGTACAACCATCGAAGAAGTCGATGACGTTTCTTGTTTGAGTATCTGGGTTAGTTACGTTGACAACACCACCTTTATGTGGGGATGCAGTTACAACACAATCCTTTCTCTCATTTGCAATATCAATCAGTTTGTTGATCTTTGCCTGAGATTCAAAAATTGTATCTCCACCAGAAGGTCCATTGATCAGATAGTTGACAGAAACATCAGAAGGATTTCTGAACTTCTCGTAACCAGTGAGGATATCACCCAGAGTTACATCATACTTGGTGACACCATAGTCTCCACCATGTGCAAGGGTGTATGTCTTATTACCTAGAACACCAAATGTTACCGAGGTTGCATCTTGGTTCCATGCAATAGAAGCACCACTTTGAAGTGCATACCCACCTAGAGAAGTAAATCCAGGGGAGAGTAGAGTATCTTGGTTTCCAGCAAAGACATATGCAGATCTTTGTGCCAGGAATGTCTTATAGTGTACATTCTGTGCAGGAGTAACTCTTCCGTCATTTGCCTTGGAAAGTGAGTTAAACTTCTCAAGGATG
>Ga0208162_1000011_pt1 | contig 91175 bp, 74 predicted proteins | sample CB_VirMetaG_4_FD_184539 | JGI IMG/M metagenome (GOLD analysis project Ga0208162, IMG submission 184539) | Freshwater to marine saline gradient viral communities from Chesapeake Bay - CB_1508_1M Viral MetaG (SPAdes) (version 4) | ecosystem: Environmental > Aquatic > Marine > Coastal | place: USA... | reverse complement strand
AAAAGTAGGTTCACCTCCTAGAATAGCAAATTCTTTAAGATTGCTAAAATCAAAATCTATAACATCGTCTGTAGGTCTTTTTTCAATATAGTCATCTAGTTTACCTATCTTGATATATTCTTCCTCAATAAGATTACTGCTATATGGACTACACATACGACATTTAAAATTACATAAGTTATCAGGTCTGTAATCAATTCTCCATACAGCATCATACTGATTATATTGTTTTGTTTTCTTTTCTATAAAATTCCTCTGAGACTTTAAGCCTTTTGACTCTATGTGTATACAAGCATCGCAGGAAGTTTGTAATTCTTCCATGTTATGATCTAGCATATGTTTTTTTACTTGTTTTAAATATTCGCTATCTAAGTAGTCTTTTACTTTACCAGTAAATCTTTTTCCGTGCCATTCACAACATGGACTTGCACCACCGCCTTCATAAACACCACTGTATTGTATATTAGTCCACGGAGCATAACAAAATGGTTTATTGTTTGATTTCGTCATAGTGCCAGCCAATTATTTTCCAAGTATTACAATCTCTATAAGAATCTGTCATTTCAATATGAGATTTTAGCATGTCTAAATCATGCGGTTCTTTAGTGTTTTGTAATATATTAACTAATTCTTCTATTTGTTGTTGTTCTTCATCGGTGTAATCAACAAACATAGAACTTTCTATTTCTGCTACTACACGATCTCTTGCCCATTTAGGACTATTGTCTAAACTATACCAAGGTGCTCCATTAAGCCAACTAAAACCTATTTTAAACCTATCTTGATAATCTGTATAATCTTTAAACCAAATAATACTATCGCACAAATTCATTAAATTTAAATTATGTGGAACTATAGCAAACTCGCATGTTAACCAATCATATTTTTTTAGTATGTTAATTTTTTCGATAGTATCTTCCCATTTTAACGGCCAACGTAAATATTCATAAAACTCTTTACCACTTCCGTCTATACTGTAGTTTATGTGTAAATGGTCAAATGGTTTTAATTTCTGTATTTGTTCGTCAGTAAAACTTCCATTTGTTGTAATATTAAGTCCTGGAAGTTTTTTGCCACTTTCAAGCAAAGCATCGATCATTCTATCAAAATGAACATTTATAAATGGTTCCCCGCCTGTGATTTCAAGTTTGCGTATATTGTCTGCTCTGTCTACAATATCATTGATGATATTTCTATACCATGTTTTACTTTTTGACCAATCATGTTGCTTAGAAACAAGTTTCAGTAAATTAGGATCTTCTACAGTATCTTTCATTTCTTTATACTGCTTTTCAATAAGACTACTACGACTTGCATTGCATATACGACATGCTGTATTACACTGATTACCAAAGGTGATCATAATATGTTCTATGCCATTATCGGTTTTATCTTCGTAATATGCGTTACGTTTTTGACGCATACTTTTTGCGCCGTTGTCTTCTTGTCGCCAGCAAAAATCACATCCACTAACACGCTCGCCTGAATTTAATCTACTTTTAAATTCTTTAAGCCAATCACTTTTTAGGTATTCTTCAAAACTTTCAACTTCTGGTCGTTCGCCAACATATTGACAGCAAGGGCCAAGATTACCTCTACTATCAAAATGTATCTGTTTATGTGGTTCAGAGCAGTATGTATCTACATCGCTGCTTGTAATAGGCGCCATTCTTCTTTTAAATCCTCGTCAAGCTCGATCATAAATGTCATTAACAATCCCATTTTGCTATTCCATTTTTTACGTGGTTCAGTATCAAGAGATCCTTCATTGGTTGCATGTAACTGCACTGCATCAAAAATACAAGGCGATCCAACTTTCCAATCAAATACACTTTCAGCATTAAGTCCTGCAAGTCTACGATAAGGTGTATTCATGTATTTCTTATGGAACTCTTTATCAAAAGGTTCATTGCTTTGAGGCATTGGATTGCCATCTCTATCATAAAATTGTAAATGACTGTAGTCTGTAACAATCTCATAAATGCTGGCAATGTTTTTAGTTTCCGCTCCACCATTGTAAACTTTTGCCCAACCAATGTCACGTTGTTCAAAAAATACAATTTGTCCACCATCTATTTCATCTAAATGTGAACCAATCCAAAGTGGCGTAATAATATTTTTCCATGTGCTGTAAACACGCTGTTCTGCATTTAGAGGCACATTTTCTAGCATATTGTTATACCCCTTCTCACGCATAGCATCTTGATGCAACCCGTATTGTTGTGGAGTAATAAAATAATTTCCGCCAATAGTAGGAGATTTTTCTGCAACTGGTCCTAGCGCACTATCAAATTTTTCTTTAAATTTTTGATAGATAGGATTCATGTCAACATCAATAATTACTGTTCCGTTACGATTAAGACGCGGCTTATTAAAGTCTGCTGTAAAAGCATTTTTCCATAACCAATCTAATTCATCCTCATCGAATAAATTTTCTACACATTCTGCTTTACTACTGTGCCTGCGCACATTTTCAATATGCAATGGGTGATCCATTGGTAATAAGTAATATCCTGGTTCGTCAGGTGTTGACATTTTACATCTCCATATATTTTTCTAATTTTGGAATTATATTTTTTAACGCAGTTCCTACTGCTTGGTCATAAATGTTAGTATAATTCACAAAATCCTTACCAAGGTAGTCATAATGTTTGTAGGATTTAATAAATTCAGCGTTACCTGGATCTTTGATTTTTCTAACATATACTGGATGTAAAGCATTTATACTTAAAAAATCTGGATCGATAAGTATTGAACCTTCAAATTTAATGTTTCGTTTTTTTGCAAATTTTTTAAGTTGGCTTATATTATGCAAGTTATAGGCTTGAACTGTAGTAAATAAAATTAACTCAACATTTTTTGAATTGTCTCTAAACTCTACCCACTTGTCTACGTTTTTATTAATGATCTCCCAAGACTTTCCGTATCTAATATAATCGTTAACTGGACCAATTCCATCAATACTTAAACTAATTTCTAATTTTTTAAATTTGTTTAAATAATCTAAATATTTTTGAGGAAATAAAGTACAATTAGTATTACATTCAAAAATTATGTTTCCTATTATATTGTGTTTATCTAAATATTCAAACAACTCTTTAATTTGCGGCGTAATAAAAGGTTCGCCACCAAGATATTTTATTCTTTTAAGATAATTTAAATCTATTTGTCCAAATATATTTTCAATACTAATATTTGTTTCTTTTGCAGGTTTGATATATTTTTTTAATGGTAGATTATTGTTTAATAAATCTCCCCAAGTTGTGCTATATGTAGGATTACACATTCTACAGGCAAGATTACACTGATTACTTAAACTTAGTTCTACAAATTCTATATTTTCTGTTTCAAATTGATAAAAAAACTTACGATAACTTGTTCCTCTTGTTCTCTCTTGATCTTGACATTTTTGACAACCTTTAGACCAACCGTTGGACATATCTTTTATAATATTTTGATAAAAATCGGTGTGTCTATAAGATTCAAAATTGGTTTGTTCTGTGTTGAAAAAATCAGGCTGATCAAATCTACAACAAGGACGCCAGCTACCACTCATTGTAACACACATATGGTTAGTTAACGCTTTACATTGGGGCATTAACCATAACTCCGTTTAATCATTTCGATTTTTTTCTTTACCATCCAAGACTTAGTTTGGTCGCAATATTCTTCTAAATATTCATTGGCTTCTAACAATCTATTTAATCTTACATCCAATGTGTTATCTTTAAATTTCCAATTCCAATCATTATGCCAGTAATCTAATTCATCTTTTACTTTTAACCATAACGGTTGAGATTCGTCTAACATACAAGTATTTGCCATACTAATATACATTAATTTTTTCTTTTTGTCATTCTTTTTGTTTGAATATCCTTTTTCAGCAAGATCTTTAATTGTTTGTTTTGTTATTTCGTGATCTTCATTTGTTTCGTATGGATGTCCTACAAACATTAGTAATGTGTGATGGATATCATATTTGTGTAACATATCAAAACAATGCCACATGTCTTCATCTGTAAACTTTTTACCTAGCTCAAATCTAACTTTTTCACTAAAACTTTCTATACCAACATCTAAAGCATAGCAGCCACTTTCTTTAGCAAGTTTGTAATCTTCTTCTGGAGACTGGCGAAGGTTTCGCACAATCCATTGACTATGCCACTGTATTTTGTCTTCTTCTTTAGTGCAACTATTATTATAGTCAGCAAGTATTTGTAACATCTGTCTAAATGCTTTCATACTTCCATTTATAAGACTATCTGTAAATTTAAATGTAGTTCTGTTGTATTTCTTTTTTACAGTAATAATTTCGTTTGCAATACTTTCGCCCGAACGGAATACATACTTTGGCCATATTTCGTAAACATTACAAAAGTCGCAACGCTTAACACAGCCTCTACTACCAGTGATATATGCAGGATTTGGTTCTCTTATGTTTGGATATTCTGACCAGTCTATGTCATCATAATTAGGAATCATTACATCATCAAGATTTAACATTTGAAATGGAGGATTATCGTCAATGCCAGCTCTGTCTAAGTTTCCTTTGAGTAAGTCTACAATCGGAAGCTCACCGTCACCTCCAATAAAATGATCAATTAGTCCTGCTTCCTGATAAGGTAGTGTTCTACCTCGTTTAATTTCAGCACCTCCCCAAACTATTTTTGTATTAGGTAAATGCTCTTTTACAAGTCTGCTAAGAACAATAGCAACAGAAGTGCTCATATTTGTAAGGAGACTCATTCCAATAAATCTTGGATTTTTTTGTTTAAAAATATTAATCCATTCGTCAAATACATACTTGTATTTTTTGTATGTTTCGCCAAATACCTCATCAACTCTTTCTATTTCTCTACACTTAAATACTGCATCTTGATCAAAAAATTGATCTTCATCTTTATGTTTTACAAATTCATTATAAAGTTTGATATTTAAATCTATCACTTCACAAGAAAACCCTGCATCTTGTATGTGTGCTTTAAGAACAGCAGGACCTACAGTAGGTGCATCAGGTAATATCTTAGGTATGATACATATTAACATATCAAGTTGTTTTGTCATTATATTCCCTCAAATATTCCTTTCATTTCTGGAAATGTTTCAGCAAATGTAATGCCACGTTGCTTGTCACATAAATCCAAAAATTCTCTCATTTCGGGCAAGCGTCTGCTCCAATCCTCACTGTCCATAAAACTGAGTATGCCATCTAATCTTTTTATTCCATATTCAGCACTGCGGAATTGTTCATACGTAACTTTTCCTTTGTGCCAACTAGGAATACCAAGTTCCCAATTTTGCTCCCACCAAGGATACCATGCTTCATACTTGCGTCTTGTTTCTTCTTTGAACCATTTGGGTAATACTTTTACGTTTAAATGTGCAGGCCAGTAAACAAAGTGTTGACTGATACCTCCTGCGCCAAATGGCCACATGTTTATTTTCCTATAACGCTGCTCTAGTTTCCATTGTATAAAATCTGGCAAGTAATGTATATTTAGAGCTTGCACTGCACAAGCAATAGTAACTTCTACATTGTCGCTGGTCTGTGTATCTAGAATACGGAACACTTCTTCTTGACGTTTCCATTTACTTGGATAGCGTATGTAGTCATTCATTTCCTTTATACTGTCTATAGAATAGTGAAAGCGCACTAACTTGAATTCTTTCCAAAGATCAAATAAGTCTTCACGCCATTCAACACCGTTTGAATTGTAACGTAATTCTAAGTCCTTTGCTAATCCTCTACGAATTGCTTCTTCTAGTATTTCATAATGTTCTTCAATAATAAGGCTTTCGCCACCAGCAAAATAAATCTGCTGCATACTAGGCATTTGTTCATAAAACTGCTGCCAGAACACAGGGTTTTGCTTGTGCCAATTATAGCTACTACCGTTGGTGCTGCCTTTGTTTTCCCACTGCATAATTTCTTTTAGTGATTCATTTTTTACAGCAGGAAATATTGCTTTGTAATCTTTGATCCAACCCGAACTATCATGTGGACTACACATTACACAAGCAAGTTGACATTTGGTGCCAAAACGTAAATCAATATATGCCAAGTTAGGAGGCACACTGCCATCTTCGTTGGTATCTTCTAGTATCTTATCTACATCAACACGTTGGCTCCAGTAGTGTGTTTCCCACATACGTTTGCTACGATGTCCTGCTGCTTCTTCTTTGTAGCATTTAAGACAACTAGGAGGCTTTTCTCCGTTAAGCATTTGCTTGCGAACGTTCTTCATATAATCGCTATTCCAAGCAGTTTGGAAATCACTTACATTAAGATTGTTTGGTCTTCCTTCATCATCTTTAAGGATACCAACTTGTCCACCATGCTCTTTATCATTGGTAGGTCCAACTGAACTAGCATTTGCTGTGCAGCAAACTCTCATACTACCATCTGGTCTTGTGCTTAGATGCACCCAAGGTAGTAAACAAAATGTATCAGAGGGATAATTGTCATTCATGTAATTACTTATGGTATAATTCCTACTATTTTATGATTTCCGATATTCAATATGTTTTTACTACAAGTTTGTGTACATCTAATAATTCTATCACACGAATCAGTTCCGTGTAATGTAGATTTAAAACTTTCCTGCAAATCATTGTTGTAAAATTCATGATTAATTATATCATCAAATTTATTATAATATAAATTATTCCAATTAGGTTTATAATTTAGATCAAATCTATTTTTAAATTCTTCCAATCTATCAGTCAATTGATATTGTGCATTATGTAGAAAACAACAAGGCCAAACTAATCCTTCATGTGAAATAAAAAATTGTTGTTCTGTTGCAGCATAACAGTATACTTCTTGCTTTTTTGCAATTTTATCCCAAGGAATATCAATTTTTTTATATGCAAGTCTGTTTTCTATATCTGATCTATCATGTCTGTATCTAAATGATTCAAATCCTAAATCGTTACTTAATTGTCTTGCTTCTTCAACTTGGTGCTTGTTCCACGGAAACACAACATACTGCCACTGTGCCTTACCTCCGCTGTTGATATAGGCAGTTGCATTGTCAATAATTTTTTGAAAGTTTGATCCTCTCCTATACAAATGATTAGTATCTTGTAACCCGTCAATACTAAACTTAACATAAGAATATTCATGCTGACTTAGAATTAAAGCTATTTGTTTCCAATAATCAGCTGTCCGTAAGCTACCGTTAGTTTGAACAATTACTTTTTTACCGGCATCAGTAATATATTGTAAAATATCTAAAAACTCAGGATGCATTAAAGGATCATCTATTGAACCGCAAAAATCAATATAGTCTAAATTTTTACACGCATCACTGTCTACTAAATCTTTTATTACATCTACCGAAAGATATTGATTTTTTACAATGAATGGATGTATTTTATTTAAATCCTCTTTGTACATGCGCACACAACCAGGACATTTTAAATTACAATTACTACTTATTTCTAATTGAAGTGCTAAAACATTTTCTATATATTTCATTACGCAAACTGCTCCGCAAAAGGATCAAATTCTTTTCCACACTTCATACTGCAAACTTTTAATTTTCCATCTGCACAACTTGGCTTGTTCCAACTGGCTTCTATGTTGTCAAAAATACCTGTGTCAAACACTGCACGTAATCCATGTGTCTTAGCATTGATTGCATCTTTGCCTCCTACAGCATCAATGAAATCCCACACTTGTTCTACCTTAGGATCTTTGTGCCACCATTTATACATACGACCAGCAGTCCAACAGCAAGGCATTGCAAGTCCTTCTGCTGTGATAAACAAACTACCTTCGTCTTTTACTTTACAATGTATTTCTGCACGATCATAATAGGCATCCATACTACCATGTTTTTCTTTGACCTTATCATACTGCATTATTGCTTTATTTTGATATTTTTCATCTGGCTTTTTAAGTTCAGCAGTTTTTTCACCTTTGCGATTAATTGCTTGATGTGATTCTTTCTTCTCGCTAGTTGCAGTTACAAATCTACCTGTTTTTTTAGCAACAAACTTTTCAAATCCAAGGTGTTCACTTAACTGTTTAGCTTCATCAACTTGATGCTGGTTATGATCAAAAACTAAAAAGTCCCAACGTGCTCTGCCACCAGCAGCAATAAAACTATGCATTGCTCGTTCTACATTGTCCCAGACAACACCCTGCCTGTATAAATGATTAGTGTCCCTAAGACCGTCAACGCTGAAAATAACAGCACCCATCCTGCCAAAGACTTTGGCCAATTCACTCCACCACGCTTCATCTCTTGCTCCTGCATTTGTGTTCATACTAAGCCACATGTCTTTATTGTGCTCTCTAAAATACTTAAAAATTTCTAGTGTATCACGTGCAACAATAGGATCACCCAAGTTGCCACACATATACATTGTTTTTAATTGTGCAATAAACTCTGGTTCAAAGATACGTTTGCAATCTGCTAGTGTGAGTTCACTTAAATCTATGTGTGGATTTACCGCGCCCCCGTTTTGATTGCGATCGCACATAGGACAACTTGCTTGGCAATTTTGTGTATTTTCTAAATGAATTGTTTTTATATTTTCGTAATTATACATTCAACTTTTTATCTCTTAATAAAGTGCGTATATAAATATTTATATGGACTATTATCACATTTGGGCAGATCCGATAGAAGGAACTGACGCTAAAGATTTTGCAATAAAAATGAAACGATTCTTAGATCAACTTGTCAAAATGAACAAGATGGAATCATATAAACTTACACGTATGAAATTGGGATTTCGAAGTATGGATATTCCAGAATTTCATATTATGATGCAATTTAAAAATATGCAACAGTTAGACAATGCAATGACTGCTGTGTTAAATGATGAAGAAAAAATAGAAGATGCACATGTCGGCTTTAACCAAATGGTAGATATTGAAACAATACAACATGCTTTATACAGGGACTATCCAGATGAGTAAAATTAATAGCTGGGACGAATTTCAACCGTTGGAAGAATTAGTATTAGGTAGTTTATACGAAAGCAGTTTTTTTGATGATGTAAAAAATCCTAAGATTCGTGGTGCTCTTAAAAAAATTATAGACGAAACTCATGAGGATTTAGATAATTTTAAATCTACAATGAATAGTCATGGTATCACTGTATATCAAGCAACAACAAAGGAAATGGGCTATAAGGATAGCATCATGGATTATGTAAATGTTGATGGCCAACTTGGATATAAAAAGAACGTAGGAGATGATTTTTTTCATACAGGAGTAAGTGCAAGTCTTATACCTAATCCTCCGTTGCAGCCAAGAGACGATAGCATTGTAATGGGTAACAAAATACTATGCACTGATCCAAAAACATTTGCAACGTCAAGAATGATACCAATGTTTAAAAAATGGTTTGGTGATGAAAATGTAGATACCAGTGTAGCAGACAATGATATGCTGTTTATTAGAAGTGACAAGAATCTAAAAAACTTTTTACAAAAAGAAAATCTAGAAGCAACAGAAGAAAATCTAAGCAATGCTAGACAGAAAAACAAACTAGGCGGCTTTTGTAGTCCTAACCTAACACGCATTGGTAAAACCTGTTTGGTAGACACTTGGCAAACCCCAGGTGTAATTGAAGAATTTTTAAGTATTAATGCACCTGAGTTTAATTATAAAAAGATCACCATAGGCGGACACAACGATGCTGTGTTCAGTGTTATCAAGCCAGGACTTGTAGTTGCTACAAGAGAACTCACACCATACAAACATATTTTTGATGGTTGGGATATTATTTGGTTTGAAGATCCTAACTGGGATAACGTAAGACATTTTAGAGAACTACGTTTTAAAAACCACGGTAAATGGTGGGTGCCAGGTGAAGAAAACAACGACGAGTTTACATACTTTGTAGAAGGTTTCTTGAACAATTGGGTGGGACAAGCAGACGAAACTATTTTTGATGTCAATTGTTTGGTTGTAGATGATAGGCATGTAGTAGTAAACAGTGATAATCCTTACTTAATTGATAACCTACGTAAACACCAGATGGAGCCAATTGTGTGTCCATTACGTCACAGCTTCTTTTGGGACGGCGGTTGGCATTGCTTAACTCTTGATGTAAAAAGAAGCGGCGAGCAAACAGACTATGGAATTTGATATAAAGGATTGGATTATTTCTAGGCTAAGTGTTAATCTAGAAGAATTCAACGGAATGCCAGCTTGTCCTTTTGCAAAACAAGCACTGCTTGATAATAAAATTCAAATTGTAGAATTAAAAAACACTTTAAATCATATTTCAATGTTAGACTACTTTATTGCAGAACTAGAAAATTTTAGCTATCACTGGCCAAAAGATAAAGAGGTTGTTGTTTTAGGTTGCTTACCAGAATATATTAGTAGTGATGATTTATCATTGGCTGTAGAAGAAGCTAGTGAACGTTTTTTAAAAAAACGAGGGTATGTTGCACTAGAAGATCATCCTAACGATTTAGAATCAGTTGCAGGTTATAATCTTAATCAAGGTAATTATGCTTTAATACTTTTACAAGAAAGAGACAAGTTAGAAAAGGCAAGAAAGATTTTAACTAAAAAAAATTATTATAAAAATTGGACTTCTAATTACAAACAAGAAGTTTTAGGCAGGACCTAATATTTCAAAACCTGCAAAATTTTTCTTATATTGATCTGCTCTTTGTAAATATAGATACTTGTAACCTAAACTTTTATAATATGCACATTCGTGTTCTAGTGAAACAATACCCAATCTTAACTTTGGATTATGATAGTTCCATGCAAATTGATCTGCAACTACGCTTAGTTGACTAGGATATAACAACATCATACTCCATGCAACTAACTGACCGTTGTCATCATAATACCCTAATATTTCATTATCTTTATAATCTTCTAAAAAGATGGGCATCACGCTTTTAAATTTTTTGTGACGACAATATCTAACATAAATGTCATTTAATTCTTCAAATGACCAATTCTTTAAAACTGTTACTTTATCTTTATCCAATAAAGAATAATTTGTTTTGCTCAAGTCAATCCTTGAGTAGTGATATTCCATTTTTTTGTTAACCTTATATCTGCCACACAACTACAAGTATTTTTTGTGCAAATTATTCTTTGTAAATCTATGTTATAATCTTTCCAAACATTTCCATATTTGACTGTCCTACATGCCGCGCCGTATATACTGCCATCTTTATCTATATATAGGTAATTATCGCCTTGCTGACATTTCCAACCTTTATATTTATTTTTCCCGTCTCTAATATAAGCATATAAATCATCAATTACTTTTCCATTTTGTTTTAATTCTGAATTGGAAAAATGACTATTTCTATAATCAATACTGTTTTCATTCCATGTCTGATATGTTCTAGACATAAGGAGTTTATCTTCTTCTGTGTAATTTATTGCATCATCATTTATAAACTTGAATGCAAAACTACAATTTTGTATATTATTTGATTCTATTTTATCGGCTAATTCTAAACATTTTTGTTTGTATGCAGGATTATACATAATAAACACATTTGTAATGTATTTTGAGGACAAAATTTTTGTAATATTCAAAAAATGATCTACATCAGCAAATTCGGCATGAAACGAAAGATAAATTCTATCCAAAGGGGCTTTGAAAGACTTCCAATACCTTAAAGTACGAGAACCATTTGAACTAAAACTAATATCTGCTATGTCCTTTAACGCTTCACAAAAAATCTCTAAGCTAGGCCATAGTGTTGGCTCTCCTCCCATAATATCAAACGCAATTTTTTCACCGTTACTGAAATCTTTTACTAAGTTTATGATCTTATCAGTTTGTGCAGATGAAGGCCACCTATATTTACTATCATGCAATTCAGGTGCACAATATGAACAGGCATAATTGCATACTGTTGTACATTCCCATGTAACGTGCTTATATGGATTTGCAAGCTCAATCATCAAGAACTAACCTAATGTTTTTTCCGGGTCCTGTTTTGCTAGGCAAGTCACCGTATTGGTCAATATACCAATGTATAACAGCACAATACCAATTCCAACTGTTATGATGTGCTTCTTTGTTAAACATCCAAATATTGTTATTTGTTGCTTCCATTGTGCTTAATGCTCTTGCACTTTCTAATTGTAACTGTCTTACTGAAAAATTACTTAAATCCAATTCTCATAAACCTTGTGTATTTTGGTAAATCTCTTTTACCATTATATAAAACTTTACGCATAGTAGTCATTGCTTCAAACTCTTGCAAACTATTTACACAGTTTACATGATCATCTATATCAAAGTAATCATTATTTTGTAAAACTACTAATTTTCCATCTGGAATTTTAGCATACCAATCTGAGAAATTTTGTATATGTTCGCAACTAGTGTTTATTATTGTGTCTGGTTTATCAAGAATAGGCTTGCTCATTCTATTATTAGCATTGCTCCAACTTTCCCACCAATGCTCATCATATGTAATGTGCATGATATCTTTGGTAACTGATTTAAAACGCCAACTGTCTACAAACCATGGCTTGTTAAATGTTTCAGCAATGTCAACACAAGTTGGATCAATATCAAAACTTCGTATCTTGTCTACTTTCATACCACTTTCAAAAAGCATTGTAGCAAGTGTAGCATACCATCCAGCACACAAATACACTGTTCCTAAATCTACTTTTTGTTTTTTAAGTTCTTCAACTAACCATAATTTACTTTGTAATTGTCCTCTACTAAAACAATCGTCCCAAATTTCAGTTTCATTTACAAAAAAGTTTTTAAATGCTGCAATAAATTGTGTATCTACATATCTTTCAAGAATAGGCCACAGTTTCCACGTATTGTCTTCCAAGATAAGTTTTCTTAAATCATCATCATTGGCCAATCTAAAAATACTATGCAAATTATTTTCTAAAACTGCTTTACGTAAATCATCTTTTGTGCCGTTAACATCATCCGGAAGCAATCTAAATATACTTGATAAATCTTTGTCTGTATATGCCCTACGTAAATCAGAAATTTTACTATTTGTTGGAAATAACAATTCAAATCTATCTAATAACTCAAATGTTTGCATTTTCAAACTGCTCCTGTAACCAATCAAAGTCGTTGATCTTTTTCAATGCTTGTAAATCTCCTTGGTGCAACATACCATATGCAGCGCCTGCTTTTGCTCCTGCAATAGCATACTTACCATATTGTCTTTGTTCTCCAACACTGCACCAAATTTTCAAACGCTCATTTGTTTCATCGTCTTTTTGTCTGTCAATTACTTTACTAGATAATTTACAACACTCTCTAAATCCACTTTTAAAACTGTTGAATGCATCTGTATTAAATGCAGTGACATTACTAATATCATGCACTGCTTTAAACTTGCCACTAATACTAGTTGTCATATCAGGTTTGCTAATATCCATGTTTATGGTTAATTCTTTTGGAAAAAGTTTTACACCGCCATACCCGTATACCATGTCATTAATTGGATTTTGACTACGCCATACATGAACTGTTTCTTTGTCCCAACGTGCAACTTGATAATCAAATTTAAAATCATCTACTATGATTGCATCACCGTCAACGATCCAAAACATATCAGTATCACATAATTTTGCTGCTTCAATGTGTGCTTGGTGGATGCCTTTTACTCCATGCACACGTTTACAGTTTGGAAAACGTTCTAATATACGATTATAATTTTCATCAGCATTAGGTTCTTGGTAACTAATAAAAACAATATCATAAGGCTTTGGTGTTGATATAACTATGTTTACTTCTTTTTTAGCAGCAATAAATTTGTATTCAAATTCTCTTTTGCTAAACTTTGCCTGTTTGCTACACAACACAATACCATCGTGATACTTGCCATTTAGATAAGCATGATTGATTGATCTATCGTAATGACGATCATGACTAAAATAGGTATCGAATTGAAATCTACTAGTAGGATTTACATAATCAGGTATAATCCAAAACATTTCTGTTTTGCTGTTTTTCAATGCTTTCAAATAATCATCATAGGTTTTTGGTTTAAATATGTCATACTTAACTGGACCGCTGGCAACAATATCCCATTCCTTTGCATTGACTAAAAATCTATGTTCAACTTCACGCTGTGTTAGAGGACGATGCTTGCTGCAAAGGAATAATCCGTTATACAAATCTTCACCTTGCACCTTGTGTATAAATGCATGATTTTGTTTTCTATCATACTCGTTGTCGTGTGTGAAATAAACATCAGGAATAGTTGACGAAATATTAGCACTACCCATCCAAAACATTTCAGTTGAACTACTTTCTAACGCCTCTAAGTATTCATCATAACTATCTATATCAAAATAATCATATGCTTTAGGACCACTACCTACTACATCCCATTCCTTTGCATTAACTAAAAATCTATGTGTAATTTCTTTTTCATTAAGCGGAGCATGTTTGCTACATAAGAACAAGCCATTACGTTTATCTCCGCAATGCAAAAAATTGTGATTTGTTTTTCGATCATATTCGTTATCATGCGGAAAATACAAATCAGGAATATCTGCTTTAATATTAGCACTACTCATCCAAAACATTTCAGTTTTGCTATTAGCAAATGCACGTAAATAATCTTCATAATTATCAATTTCAAAAACATCATAGTTTGTCCGTGTGCTACCTACAATGTCATGTTCAATCCTATTTACTAGAAATCTATGTTCTATTTCACGCTTGCTTAATTTTGCACGTTTACTACACAAAAATAAACCATTATATGCTTCAAATTCAGTTAAAAATGCATGATTTTGTGCTCGTAGCTGCGATTCATGATGTGTAATATAATAAGAATTAACTAACTCTTTGTTGTGTTGTATATTTTTTGTGCTGATCCAAAACAAATCAGTTGCAGTATGTTCAAGAGCTTGTAAATATTGATTATAAGTGTCTACGTAAAATAAATCAAACGGTTTAGGTTTACTTGCAACAACATCTACTTTTTTTTGCTGCACAAAAAATCTATGCTCTAATTCTCTAGAGCTAAAATTTATATTTTTAGGAACTAAACATATTCCGTCATAAGTTTTATCATTTAAAAAAACATGTGCAATATCTTGGCTGTAATCATCAGGCACATAATCAAAGTTAAAATCTTTTTCAACTTCTATGTCATCAAAAACAATCCAAACAAATTTAGTCAAACTGATTTGCTGTGCTTTTTGCACAGTGTCGGCTTTTTTTGCTACGAAAACTCTTTGCTTGAGTTGGTTATATTGTTCTTGGTTGTTTCCTACAAACACAATGTCAAACATATCATATTATATATGTTCTAAATAACATTGTCAAGACCTAATTGACCGATAAATATACTATAGGAGACATGCTATGGAATTATATGAAGGTGGCCAGTATCGCATTGATATTGTAGGAGGCGATAGCTCGCTGATTGTTGATAGTAGTTCAGGAACAATTAGAGCAAATATTGAAAATCACAATGGCGAAATTGTTTTCGATTTAGATATTAGAAAATTTTATGGTTCATTTCAAGGAAATGTTTATGATATTGATAGTGATATAGCATACGATTCGTCTCTAAAAACATTTCATGGAACATTTGACGGAACATTAACCAATAAAGGCTATGTAGTGATTAATCAGCATAGCTCTAACGTTCCATTAGCATCTGACATCTACGGTCCTGGCAATGTTCTTTCTTATGATAGATTACAAAACAAATTTTATGGGAACTTTACAGGTAACATTGTTGATTCCAACGGTAATGTTTTGCTTTCAACAGATTCAGACTTTCCAAAAATAATTGCTGATGTCCAAGGTAACGTTTTTGATAGCAGCGGTGTTGTAATATTAGATGTTGAAAACAATCGTTTGAATAACATTGCATACTCAGGAAGTATACAAAAGCAAATCACTCCAGGAAACTATGATTACGCATACAATCAAGCTACAGATATTTTCAAAGGTAAGTTTTACGGAAATATAATTGACGAGTCTTCAAACATTCTAATAGATGTTGACACTCATAAAATTAATATTCCTTTATATAGCGATATTAGAAGTTTAATAAACGGCCAAGTTATATATGACGCAAATACCGAAACCTTTGCAGGAAATGTATCAGGCGATATTGTAGATGACGGATACGATATAGTTTTGAACCCAAGTTTGAGAATGTTACAAGCTAGTGTATACGACGACCAAGGCAATATATTGTTAGATTTTGAAACCGGCGAGTTCCACGGATCTATAGTATCTCAATCTTCAACTACACTTGAAGGTAATATTGTAGACGGTGGCGATGTGATTTTTGCATTGCAAACTAGAACCTTTTTAGAAGATATATCTGGTAATTTTGTTGGCAGCTTTAAGGGTAATGTTTTAGACGGTGATGACAACTATGTTTTTGACTATTCAGCTAATCAGTTAAATGCAGAAATTGTTAGTGCAACAACATTAAATGGACACCATGTAGGAACGCATTCAGGTAATTATACACATTCAGACGGTGTTTTATTTGATGCAACATTGAAACACTGGAGCGGTGTTAGTCTAAACGGTAATATTTTTGCAGATAATGGGTTAGAAGTTTTTGATCCTTCAGCAAATACATTATCTACAACTACTGTATATGCAGATAATGTCGTTGCTACAAGTTTAGATCTTGACACTATCGAAATAACATCGGAAGGTATAAGTGTAATTGTTGAAAGCGCATACAGTATCCCAGCATTAACCGGAAAATTTTACCGTGCTACACAGCCAAATATTCCCGACTGGTATCAACAAGGTTTTAGAGTAGAAGCTATTGGTGGTTCATGGTTAGACCCATTACCAATTACAGCAGGAACAAAACTACCTGCCCTTGCATTTAATGCAGCAATTGCAATCAATCCTGATCCAGAAGATTCTACTTACGAAAACGATACCGAAATGCAATTTGCCACTATTGCAGGCATTTATGCAAAAGTTCCTGATGATGCAACAATTAGCTTATCGGCAGGTGAGCATAGAGGTTGCCCAGGCGACTTAATCTTTGCTACACAATCACCAACCTATGGTAGCAATTACATGATATTTGATTCTAATGGACAACTTGCGGTATCATTAAAAGATTTTAAAGTTCATGGAGAAACAGGAGTAATACCTAGTAATACAAGCACACCTGATAGTTGGTTACAAGCAACTGTTAACGGCGAAACAAAGTTTATTCCACTTTATAGCTAATGTTTGAATACTATTACAACACAGTGCCAGGCAAAGGCCTGTGTAGAAATAATCTTGTATATACAAGCAAGATAGACAGACAAAACAATCTGTTTAGTGTTCATTACACAGTAGATCAAAACTATCACAAAAATCAATGTTTACCTCAAAGTGTGCTGAACGAAAAATGGCGTAGAGAATTTAAGTATACACTAGAAGCACCTCATACACTAGATGTAAAAGAACTAGACAGTATTAAACGTAGAATAATTTTTAACATACAAGGCGACGACTTTTGGCAACTTGCTAATTGTGATTGGCGTAATTTTGATAAAGTATTGCCAGACTGGCAAGAACAAATGCTCACTATACTACAGGACTATAGAAATAAAGGCATTTGGAAATACAGTTTACATCCAAGCAGTTTTTTTATCATAGATGATCAGCTTAGAACTATAAATCATTTTTTTTGTTACAGTGATGACGAACCAGAAGTAAGTATAGAAAGTGTGCTAGATCATATTAGCAAAGATAGACAAGCAAAACTTTTTGAATATTTAAATTACAACGGAATAGATCCAAGCAAAACCTTTTCTTTTAAGTTTTATGGAGGTGTCGTGTTAGATAACTTTAATAACGATTACCCTAAAGAATTTATTGAGTTAGCAAAGAAAATTTATATGGCATAACTTGACGTAATTCATTTATCCAAAAATCATTTGTTATAAACTTTACACCTGTAGTAGTAATACAAAATTTATTCATTGCTCCGCGTCTGTTGATTTCGTTTAATAACGGTGAAATATATTTGTCAAATACAAATCTTGGATTTTCTCCGGCACCAATAATTTCTACTGGTTTGTTTACCCAAGTCGATCTTTTAAGTAAACATCTAACTACCAATTGATATCTTGGAAATTGGCCAAAATTAGCAGCACTGTGATTACGTCCAGCATCCATTAGGTAGTATTTGCCGTCTGCTTCTAAAGGATACATTTTGTTATTGTTTAGGTCAAATAATGCTGCTTGATCTCCTGATATATTCAAATGATATCTGTTGTCAATATCACTGTGAGCAAAATAACAAGTTCCAGACTCTTGACGTATAATTCTTGCTTCGCCTATGTTTTGTAAAGGTTGTAACAAACGTTCAAATACTGTGCCGCTATATTCAGGCAATATTTCCCATGGATCATAGAAAAAATCTCCTTTAGGTTTGTTTAAAACAGTTTTACCTGTCATTTCTTGGCATAGCGCATTGGCTTCTAAAAGTGTAGCAGGAGTTGTTGTAAATTCAGTGTTAGTTAGCATAAAGTATTTAATGAATAAGTATTTGTATGATACGTGGTTTCGAAAACTTACCCTACATCGACTTGGATCCTTTTTTAGACATAGAAGGATTTAAAAATTTGAATGCAGAAATCTGTAGAGGCATGGCTCAAGCAAGACCATTCGCCAAAGAAGGCACATGGATGCCAGCAGGGTTTGACTTAAAAGACATGAGCTATATTGGCAATTGGAAGCCTGTATACAAAGCATTTGAAGAATACCAAGCACTAGAAGCAGATAATCCTATACGCATAGAAGGCGATAAGATTTTTCCTACAGACTTTACAAATTATGCCGAACGTAATCAATTTGTTAGATATTTGAAAAGTGCCATGGGCGCACATGATCCGTATACTTACTATGTGCTACAAGAAGAAGGCACTAATATGAAAGACAGAGGTGCTGAACAAAGAGCAGCAACAGAAGAAAGTGCTTACTTTCCAGGTGTTATGCGTTGGATAGCACAACTACGAGAAAAATCAATTGTAGAACACGTAGGTAGAGTTATGTTTTTTGTAAGTGAAGCAAGTAGTAGACCTTTTGAACATAGAGATTTAGATCCAGAAGTCAAAGACTATACTGATCACAACATTGAGTTTATTCATATACGTCCAAACACCAAGCGTGGCTTTTATATTTGGGATCCAGAGCACAAACGCAAGCATTATGTAAATTCACATGCTTGTTTTTTCAATGATCAAGACTGGCACGGTGGTGAATTTTCTATGGAACAAGAATATGGACTGCGTATTGACTGTAAATTTACTCAAGAATTCAAAGAACGCATAGGAATAGGACACTTGACACATTACTAAAATGTGTTATAATTTAGTATGGTAATCGACGGAGTTTACATCCCCCTTAAAAGAAATTGGAATAGAATTGGCATCAGTCTAAGTGGCGGTGCTGACAGTGCTTTGCTGGCTTATTTTGTGTTGAGTAATACAAACGCTGATATCTACTTCACTACACAAGTGCGTATGTGGAAAACACGCCCTTGGCAACGTTGGATTGCTAGAGATGTGGTTAATTGGTTCCGTGAAAAGTTTCATAATCGCATTGAACATATAGAGGGCTTTATACCTCCTGAAATGGAAGAGCCAAACACAACCTATATCACAGACGAGTATGGACAAAGCAAGCCTGGTAACAGGATTATACTACGAGCTCACAATGAATACATTGCACACCTACACAAACTTGACGCATGGTATGCTGCTGTGACACTTAATCCAGATGAAAAGTTTGAAGGTGCTCCCGAGGACAGAGAATATGCTAGATTGCCTGCCGAAACAAAACATATGGGTGTAACAGTGTGTCATCCTTTTAGTATGGTTCGTAAAAATTGGATTATAAAACAGTATGTTGATTATGAAATCGGCGAACTGTTGGAAATAACACGTAGTTGTGAAGGAGAATTTGAAGGGCTAGACTATACAACATACAAACCTTATCAACATGTGCCATACTGTAACGAATGTTTTTGGTGTAAAGAACGTGAATGGGGTATAGCAAATGCATCCAAGTAAAACTTTTTGTTTACACCCTTTTACAGGTCTTGCTACTAGAGAAGACGGTGCAATCAAAGTATGCTGTCGTAGTCAACCAATTGGCTGGATACAAGATGAAACATTGGAAAGTGCATGGAATAACAAAAACATGCTTAGAGTGCGTGAGCAAGTATTAAATAATGAAATACCAGCCGAATGTGTTCCTTGTTTTGATTTAGAAGCACAAGGTGTAGAAAGTTTAAGGCAAAGACACATACGTGATAGTTTTCCTGATGCACGTATAAACTTGTATCCTGATGCATTAGACAAACTCAATGATGACTATACCATGCCGTTTGAGTTTCCTACTATTGAGATAAAAATTAACAACTTGTGCAATCTCAAGTGTAGAATGTGCAATCCATTAGACAGCACACAGTGGAAAGACTGGGAACAAGTAGAACAGTTTTATGAGGAAGAAGGCAACTACCTAGTGGATGCTGTGCGCAAACTAGGATTAACACGAGCACCATACATTGGCTTGTTTGAAGACAGTGTAGAGTTTTGGAGCAATCTTGAAAAATTGCTTCCATATTTCCGCAGAATTGAGTTTGCTGGTGGCGAACCACTGATGGATCCTAGTCACTATCGCATTTTAGATATGTTAGCACCATACGGCGAAAACATTGAAATAAAGTATGCTACAAACGGCACAGTGACTGGTATAAAGGGCGGAAGGACCATACACGACTATTGGCCTAAGTTTAAAAACGTGGTCGTAAATGTAAGCATAGACGGGCTACACGATGTGTATGAATACATTAGAGGCAATGGTAAGTTTGAAGAAGTGGAAGAAAATGTCAAAATCTTTAAGAGCTTTCCCAATGTTAAATATGTTGTAGGTGCTTGCACTGTCCAAGCAGGTAATGTTTTACAATTGCCACAGATTATCGATTATTTTTTAAACACAATGGGCATTGTGTTTTACTCGCACAGAGTAAACTATCCAAATGTTTTAAGTGCTCAGTGTTTACCAAACACATACAAGCAAAAAGTTGTAAAAGAATTAATTAAAATTAAAGAAGATGTAAAAAATTATCCTATTATGAGTATAAACGATAAGATACTACCTATTACATTACGACAAATTGATGATAACATTAACTTTCTATTAGCCAAGGACTTGTCTCACAAATGGCCACAAACTGTAGAGTTCAATCGTAGATTAGACAAAAGCCGTAATCAAACAAATTTTGAAGACTTAATTAATGATTACGCAAATTAAAAATAATATCAATGACGATACACTAATGATAGATATGAGTATTGGTAATATTTGTAATTATCAATGCTGGTATTGTTTTGAAGGAGCACACGAAGGTAATTATAAATGGTTTGATTACGATCTATTAATTAAGAATACAGACAGACTGCTCAAATGGTATATGAGTCAAGGTAAAACTAAATTCGATATTCATTTTGTAGGCGGTGAACCTACACACTGGCCAAAGTTACTAGATTATATAAAATATTTAAAAGATAATTACACTTGTTTGATAAGCATGACTAGCAATGGTAGTAAAAAATTAGACTTATGGAATAATTTTGCCAAATATTTTGACAAAATACATCTAAGTTATCATCATCAACAAGCCAATCTACAGTCATTTATTAACGTTGCTGATTTACTATATAAAAATAAAGTTATTGTAAGTGCTAGTGTAATGATGGATCCGTTAGCTTGGGACAAATGTATATCAGCAGTTAAACAAATGAAAAAAAGCAAATATCGCTGGACTATTAGATATTCAGAAATTTTAAGCAATGAAAAATATACAAACAAACAAAAAATAATTTTAAAAAAACATAAAGCTCGTAGTTGTAATCCTTTTTGGTTTTTTGTTAATAACAAATATAAGTCAACTAAAATATATGTAGACAAAAAGCGTGTGCCAGACAATTATATTTTAGTAAATAAACTTAATAAGTTCAAAGGTTGGAAATGTAATTTAGGATTAGACTGGATACATATTAGCCCAAATGGTGAATTAAGTGGAACATGCGGACAATATTTATTTGGCAAGGATAAAAATTATAATTTTAGACAAAAAACATTTTATAAAAAATTTAATCCTACATTACAACCTGTTATTTGTAATCAATGCGAGTGCAAATGTATGCCGGAGACTAATATTAGTAAATGTTTAGTGTAGAAAATAGATGGCCACACTATAGAGATAGTGTAAAAGTTGAATGGAATCTAGGAAAACGTTGTAACCTAGACTGTTCATACTGTCCTCCTGAAATACATGACCAACACAGTCCTCATACAAACATAGGCAAACTATTTGAAACAGTAGATAGATTATCCGAAATTGAAAATGTTAGGATAAGTTTTACAGGAGGCGAACCTTGTGTGCATCCACAATTTGAACAATTGATAGAATATGCTAGACCAAAGATCAAATGGCTTAGTGTAACTACTAACGGAACAAGGAAGTCAGACTTCTATTTAAATTTACGTGTAAATTATATCGTTTTTAGTTTACATCTTGAAGATGTTGATTGGAGTGTAAGACTTGATAACATAATTTATCTTGCCGGAACATTAGGAGGCACGAAATTTCCAAAAGATTATCATGTAATGTTAATGGCTCATCAAGATTATATGCCTGAAGTAAAATTAGCCACAAGATGGTTAACTGAACACAATATTCCATTTAGTATTAGACGTATACGTTGGACTGAAAAACATGACTGGTTTGACGATATGCGTTATGATTTAAAAGATTTAGAATGGATTAAAAGCACAGAAACAACTGCGAAACCAAATACACTTGTTGATAGCAAAGAACTAATGCATACAAATGATATATTAAAAAATAAATTAAATATGTTTAAAGGATGGCAATGCAGAGCAGGAATAGAAAGTTTAATGATCAACTGGGACGGTGAAGTGCATAGAGCAACCTGTAGAGTTGGTGGCAGTCTGGGAAATATATACGAAGGAACATTTGTTAGGCCAGATCAGCATGTTATTTGCACCAGAAATTGGTGCACTTGTGCAGCAGATGTAAATATTACAAAATGGAAGTAGATGCAATCAAACTAACAAACCCCGAACCAATGATGGTTACTTGGGACATCGGCAGAAGGTGTAATTTTGATTGCACTTATTGTGAAAGCACACGACACAATACATACAGTCCTCCTACTAGTTGGCAAAATTTATGTTCTACATTAGATTTTATAAAACAATACACAAGATTATACAATCAACCCAATGCTAACATTGGCTTTACTGGAGGTGAGCCAACTGTAAATCCACGCTTCTGGGACTTTGTAGAAAAAATAAACAACGAAACCGAGTTTCAAGTTGGTATGACCAGTAACGGAACATGGCCAGAAAAGCATATTGACTTTATAAAAAATAACTTTGTGGGTATAACACTGAGTTACCATGCCGAAGCTAATCTTTTTAGCAAAGAACGCACTATTAATAATGCTATACTTGTAAAACAAGCAGGAATGTGGCTTACTGTGAATGTAATGATGCACACCGACCACTGGGATGAGTGTGTAGAAGTTCACGAAAAACTTAAATCACACGGAATAGACAGCAAGCCTACTATGATCGGCGATGGTAATCTAGGTGTCACAGATTGGTTTGCGGACACAGAAGGTGTTCAGCGTAGGACAAGCCATCCATATAACAAACAACAACAAGAATGGTATTTACAAGAAAAAGGATTGCCAACAGATATAGTGGAAAAAATCACCGAAGGCTATGAATTGCCTAGAGGATGCTGTGGTGCTAGAAGTATAGAAGGTAGTTGTAATGGCTGTTGGCAGAATGTAGAAGCAGTGAACACCAACTTCAAAGGCTGGTATTGTGCTGTTAATCGTTATTTTCTACACATTGATCAACACACAGAAAAAGTATATCACCATCAAACCTGTCAAACCAGTTTCAGTGGCAGGAAAGGTCCAATAGGCAGGCTAGGTAATCCTGATGGTATACTAAACTATGCTTATGAAAACAGAAATAGGATCATACGCTGCCCACACAATAGATGTGGTTGCGGTATGTGTGTGCCCAAAGCTAAGTCACTTGATGTTTTTCAACAAATTGTTGGCTCGGGTTTGTAGTTAGATTGCCACAGGTTCTAGCACAGGTATACAGTTTATGTGTGGTCCAATAGCGTTTCCACACTGATGTATATCCGGGCTTGCTGATAACTTGTTTGATGCTTTGTTTGTGTAAATTTGTGTTGCCCATGTCTGCTATCAAAAACTCATATTGACTTTTGATTTTTTGTTTTGCTTCATACAGCGGATCTTGTCGTATATGATAGTTGTAGGGTATACTGGCTAAAAAGCAGCAAGGCATTAAATCTAAGTGTGCGTCTATGTAAACTTCACGTTGCTTTTTTGCCCAACAGTCTATTACACTTGCTGATACTAGTTCGGGTATTTGTTTAGGATCAATAGGTTCTGTAGGTGTGTGTGGTTCCAGTGTGTCTATAACATGTCCTAGATTGTTTTTTACATCAAAGCTGTTTTCAAAAGCAAATCTACTGCTGTCTTTCACAGTGAAATATTTGAATCCATAATATTTTGCAACTTCCTGTGCTGCAATTACTTGATCAGCATTGTGCTTGAATCTTATCATGCTCCATTCTGCGGTGCCGCCAGCATTGATAAATGCTCTAGCATTGTTTATAATTTTGTTGAAGTCGGTGTTGATTCTATATTTGCTGTGGGTATCAGCTAATCCGTCTATGGCAAAAACAACTTTGTGTTCTGCGGGCAAATGTTTAGGCAATTCTTTCCACCAACGTTCATTTCGCAAACTACCATTGGTGTGTATATCAACATATATGCCGTCATCTTTTATCCAGTCTAACATTTTAACCAAATGAAAGTTTAGCAACGGATCACCAAAGTTTCCACAAAATGTGATTTTTTCAATTTGGCTCTTGACTTCTTGCTCAAAAACCTGTATAAAGTCATTAACAGTCCAGTCTGCTTCACGTAGCAAAGGATTTTCAATGCCACCATGATAATTCCTGCTACACATAGGACATTGTGCTTGGCAACGATTTGATATTTCTATGTGGACGCTTTTGAGATCTGTAAAACTAAACACTTTTTATTTATATGCGCACTTAATGAACTAAATACCATATGGATCATATAGAATTTTATCAGCAGCACAAAGATGCCGCAACAGAATTACATCCACTTCCAGATTATGATTTAGAAGATCAAGCACGTTGGATTATTTCAGGACATGGCTATCAATATCTAGAACTAGACTGGATGTTTCCTACTGCTCAATGGCAGAAAGAAAGCAATTTAGCTGAACCTCATTATGTAGCACATAGAGATGAAGCCACAGGAGAAGGCACACACAACGGATGGAGTAGTTGTGTGCTACACGGTATAGGCATAGACAAAACCAATGTGTATCAAACATATGGATATGAAACAGAGCCTAAATATTCATGGACTGAACTAGGTGTTAAATGTAAAAGCATACGTATGTTTTTTGAGAGTGTGTTTCCAGCAGAACGCTTTGCTAGAATACGCTTTATGCGATTAGCACCCGGTGGTTGGATATCACCGCACAATGACTTTTCACCCATGGTAACTTCAGAAAATCTTTTTGATTTTCCTATTCCTGTTAACATTGCTGTGGATCATCCTGACGATTGTCACATGACCTTAAAGGATGCTGGTGTAGTTCCTTTTGAGTCTGGCAAGATGTGTTTGGTAAACATATTCCGTGATCACAGTGTAGTAAACTTTAGTGACCGTCCAAGAATACACATTATAGCACACTGCTATTTGGGCAATCGTAAGAAAGAATACTGTCAACTAATTGTAGATAGTTATCGTAAACAACATGAACGTATATCCAAGCAAATTCACTGATCGTAAAACCTGTGTATGTATTGTCAACGATGTTGCTGAATACACAGTGGACCGAGAACTGGTTGTAAACCGTGCTGACTACACAATCAGCAACTTAACTGGTCAGGGCTATACTGTTTTTGAACATACCAATGTAGACAAACTGCTACAACGTGCCTGTAGCAAATACGATCATGCTGTTGTTATCAGTGCTGGCACAGAATTCATCAACGGCACACAGTTTTTTGACACCCATCCTGAAGAATATGATTTGCTGTGTCACATACTGGACGGTGGAGATGCTTACTATGGCATACACCCACAGTGTTTCAGCATCAACTTACAAACATATGTTGACCTAGGCTGTCCTGAATTTGGAAAACAAGAGTTCTTTACAGATTACAGGGCACTTGAACCAATGCGTAGTCATGATAGCATACATGACGACTACCTACCAACATGGGTAGGCTCTGGAAAAATCATTGTAAACTACAAACACAAACAAGCAGGTTGGAATCTAATCAAAACACTGCTGGACAACCATCGCACCATAGAAGCGTATAGCAAAGATCAACGTGAGGGCAAGTTTTATCAATACAGGTCAGGAGAAACTTCTAGCTATATCTATCAAAAATACAACTACTGTTTGACCACACATGTTCACACACAAGCAACAGGCAAGCCCAACTATCCAAGAGTGTATGACACACCTGTTATGCGTCTTGTAGCACCTGCTAATCCTGCTGCTGCGGAACAACGTGGACCTGCTGCTGAACACATTTACTATGATTACAATTTGGCAGCATTAGAAGCAGCAGGCGGCGGCATACACATTGATCCTGTGAACACACCTGATGACTTTGTAGCACACATACCCAAAGACAATCCTCAAGGCACAGTGATTGACATGAGCAATGTTTTTTGCTATGAAGGCACTGCTGCTATGTATAGTTTACGCTATAGAGTAGAGCAAGAAAATAAATTGATACTTGCTTTACAAAAAGAACTAGGTGATGCTACTGTGATATTTGATCAACGGGCAGCAGAGGGTATACAACCTTGGCAACCAGAAACAGGGCTTGTGAAAGATCTTACCCTTACTGATTTTGACGGTTTAGATCTGCCATCATGGCATCAAACTGTGATTTAGTTCGTGCTTTAGGCGCACATATACCACACCAACAACTTGACTTTTTACAAACTATGCCGCGATTGTGTGCTGATGTGAGCATAGCATCTGGGTTGTTCAAGTTGCCAATAGGTCCTACACTGCTTGAATAATTCATCCTACAGTCTTTGTTGGTAAACACTTCGCCTGTGTTTTGTCTAATATACAAAAAGTGATCTGCTACACTACAATGCCAATTTTTAAATCTGTTGTCTACACGTTTGGTATCACAGCCACTGGCGCACAGTGTTTTGCCACCGCAGCAGGCTCTTCCTTCAGCACTGAGGTTAAGTCCTTTTACCAGCGCATGAGAAATTTTGTCTTTGATCGAAATCTTACGTCCCAGTAAATATTCTGCTTGTTCAGCAGAGTAGTTCCAACGCATGTCTAACCAATGATGATCAATCTGTCTTGGCAGATGTGGTATGTGATAGGCCTTACACCATTCAATCATTTGAACACAGTCCGCCCAGTGTCTTGGATCCATCATGATGTTTACACAAAAGTTTTTGTCTTTGCCTTTACAATACATGATGTTTTGTCTAACCATGTCTTTTTGTTTTTGGGTAGCACTAGCATGATAACTTATTGTGTAGTAGTCCACAAACTCAGATACTCTGGTCCACTGTTTTACGCCAACTACAGCATTGGTTATAAATGCTATGCCCATATACCAATCGTATTTTTGTCTTTTGAAGTTTATCCATTTCAGTATATCAACTATGTGTGGATGGAATAAACTTTCACCGCCTTGTATGTTTAAGTTGGCTTGCCTGGCTGACTCAGGACGCTCGGACATTTTGAGATCAACATAGCGAAATATAAAATCCACAGTCTCATTACACTCTCCTAAACTAGGATGTTCTGTGTTGTTGTCATGGCCATCGCCACAATACGCACAATCAAGATTACATTTCAGTGTGCTTTCCCAAGCAACTTGGAATATTCTGTCGTCTTTTGGTATTAGTGTATCAAACATGTGCTCTCCACTTGGTGGTTATTGTTTCGCCGCTACATGGACATGTGTATTTACTACATTTTACAGGTTTGATTTTGATATCGGGTAAATCATAGATGTTGTAGCCAAGATCAGTTCCGCAATTGCCGCCGACATTGCCCTGCCTATCTATTTTTACCGTATCAACACCTAAATTACACTGCCAACCCTCAAAGTGATTTAGATCATTAACCATAAAGTAGTTGTCATCTGTGTGTGCTACTCCGTCTATGTTGAATTTGGTTCTTGGCTTGCGTTGGACTTCTCGATACCAATCCATATTAGGATATTGCTTGATTGGATCACGCACATACTCTAGTTGTTCTTCGTTATAGCGATGTTTGCCATCATACAAAACAGTTTTAGCAAGCACTGGAAACAGCTTTATACCGCCCGTTACAGCGTCTACAAGCGTCTTACAGCGTTCAAAGTGTTCAGGATCCATCAACACGTCAATATTTGTTTCTACACGGTAATCGTATAACAATTCGGCAACACTGAGACAATGAGAAGGATTTCCCGATTCATGATGTAGACTGATATGGACCACATCAAAACAATGCCAGTGTCTTCTCCACCAACTGAGACTTTGACTGGCATTGGTGCTCAAGCATATTTTTATATCATGTGCCATTTTAAGTGTATTACACAACCTCGGTAGGTGTTTCCACAGTGTAGGCTCACCACCAATCAAATACAGTCTAGTGGGTCTGTCATGTTGCTTGATATATTTCAGCAGTGCTGTTTCTAATCTACCTACGTCAGGCCAGCGCACTGTGCCTTCATTGGCACCAGGAAAACAATAGCTACACCGGTAATTACAAGTGTTGCCCAAGTCTAATTCAATGACAAAGTCAGTATCGTGATTTTCAATATGCTTCATAACAAATGTGCTAATTCAGGAAACACTGTTTTAGCATCAACTCCTCTGATAGCATCTAGTTTGTTTACATATTCTTTGAACCCTGGCAGCACGTGGCTCTTGTCGTCTGCGTCCATGTGATTCAATATTGCTTCCCAGCGTCTCCAACCATAAGGATTGTGTTCCCAAAAGGTAGAGTCCGTTGTCCAATTATCTCGCAGATAGTTTTTAAATTTACCAAACAATTCACGTATTTCTGCTTTGTCCTCTTTGGGCAATATTTGTATACTCAAAAACGTTGGTATGTATAGTAGGTGCATGTTCACTAAGCCGCCGCCTGCTTTTACACCTCGGATTTCTTCTGTGTTGACTTTTTTAAAATCCTGTGATATTTTCCAATGTATAAAATCTGGCAAATGCTTGATGTTAAAAATTTGTATAGCAGTAGCAATGCTTGGACGTATGTTATCAGGCGTGTTATCCAACATGTGTAAGTTGCGTTCAACTGTTTCCCAATCTGTAGGAAACCGTATATAGTTGTTGCGTGGTCCAGCAGCGTCCATGCTAACACCTACTTTTACTATTTCAAAATGACTCCACAACTCAATTAAATCTTTATCGACCAATATGCCATTTGTATTGTAGCGTAGACGTATGCGTTTGTTGTATCCTTGTCTAACAATTTCTTCAATGAACTTTTTGTGTTCAGCAATCATTAGTGGTTCGCCGCCAGCAAAGTATACTTCACGTAGATTGGGTATTTGTTTGTATAAGTCGTCCCAGAATATTTCTTGTTCATGCCACTTGTTGTTGAAAGCAGCTTTATCCCACTGCATCTGTCTTTTGACTTCTGGATCTTCTAGCTGTGGCTCTAATACTTTCCAGTCCTTTACCCACTTGCTGCTATCATGTGGCGAACACATTACACACTTGATATTACAAGTGTGCCCAAGACGTAGGTCTAAATATTGTAGTTCTTCTTTGTAGTATCCATTTTTGTGTGTTTCGTTTAATAAATCTTGTATATCAAGACCACGTTCCATCCACGTTCCTGTTTCCCACACACGTTTGCTTACTACACCTTTTGATTCTTCAGCAAAACATTTACTACAACTTGCAGGTATTTTTCCGTCCATCATAGTGCGTCTAACACTACGCATGTATTCGCTGTTCCATGCTTCCATAGGAGATGTTGTTGCAAAGTTTATATGCTGTCCGCTATCGTCTTTTACAATACCCACTGTATGATCCGTGCCTGCTCCGCTGGCATTAGCACTACAGCACAAACGCATATCTCCATTAGGTCGTGTTGCCATGTGTATCCAAGGCAAAGCGCAAAATGTTTCTGTTGCTTCTGCTTTTAGTCTATTGTTGAATAAATCTAAAAAATCTTTCATTTACGTCCGATCAATAGGTATCTATCATATAATGGCAAGTTGAGTGTATCTTTATACATTATATCTCCTAGCTCACTTGCTTTAACAAATTCGTGTAGGCTATCATAGCACCTAACATGATCTGACACTTCTTTATAATTATTGTTTTGTAACACAAGCAAACTATTATCAGGCACATTACTCAACCAACGGTTGTATTGTTCTTGGGTAATATGCTCTGTGCTTGTGTTAATAACTACGTCAGGCTCATACTCATATTTATATTTGCACATGTCTGCGGTAATTGCTGTAAACTTGCCTATCATTTCTTGACGTTTACACATCATGTTTGCTGTTTCTTCGCAGCTAGGATCAATATCAATGCTGCGTATATCATTAATGTCAAGTCTACTATTGAACAGTAAACTACTTAACACTCCATTCCAGCCGCCGTGGATAACTATGTCCAAAGGTTTTATGGGTGCATAACCAGTTAGTTTTTCAATAAGCCAAACTTTGCTTTGTATTTGACCTTTCCAAAAACTTTCAAGCACTCCAAAATGATTTTCACTGTTACGCACAGCGTCCATCCAAAATGCCACATCGTCCAAGTTTACCAGCATGTTTTAACCATTTCTTTTCTTATTTTTTGGAAGTGTTTAAAATTGTGTTTACGTATTTCTAATGTAACGCTGTTTAGTTCTTCCACACTATGCTTATTAATTATATTATACAATGTTTCTATAGCTTTGTAAAGTCTTTTATCTTCTGGCAACTCGTCATAACTTTCGTCCCATATGCTATCAAAAGTTTTAAAGCCAAGCTCACGTAAATATCTTAAACTATATTGAGGTCCAACCATTATAAATGCTTGTTTACAAACAATTGGTTTCCATATTTTTTCACTAAAAAATATATGATGATGTAAATTGTGTTCTTTGCCATAATGTGTTTCGGTAACTACATTTATCAAACATTCGTTGTAAATCATATTATTGTAATCATGAGGTCTACTTCCACGAGAAAAATCTTCTGTATCAAAATTCAATGGTAATTTTGTTTTTGTAATTTCTTTTTGATTATTCAGTATAAAACTTATTTCTTGTGTATAATTTTGATTATAAGACATAACATTTTGTTCATATGGCATACGATTGTTAAGAGTTTCGTATTGTGTATCTAAACACGTGACTATGCCTTTATCTAATAAATCAAAATAATCTATTAGTGTCACCGTTTGTAGTCTGTGAGGGTGAGGACGATTATTAAGACAACAAAAGTATGTTGGTTTTAGATATTTTATTTTATGTAAACGATAATCTATTAAATTATCATACACTCTATGATACCATTCTGGATAATAAAAGGTTTTAAAATTTCCAGAAAGCGGCCATTTAGCATATTCTTTTTCTGCATCTAAAAGAGAAGTTGCGAAAAACACTTTTCCTTGTAAATTATTTTTTACAACAAAACTATCAATTTTACTAAATCTTCTGTAGGCAAATCCTTCTAAAATATCATGTAGTATCAAAAATACATTTGGTTTGTGCAGTTCTTTTATGTAGTCCAGTTCTTCTCTGCGTCTAAAATGTTCAATAAAAAAATATTTTCCGTTGCCTTGCCATTCTTCATAGGGGAGATATTGCAAACCAAAAGGGTTTGTATACCTTGTATGTTTTTTATTTGAATAAGCTAGGTCAGTATCGATTTCCAATGGTGGATGGTCCTTTCAATACCTTCTTCATAAGATACTTTAGGCGTCCACCCTGTTTTACTTGTAAGCAAGTTGTGATTACTGTTGAGCCACCAAATCTCACCATGACGTGGATCTTTTGTATCCCAATTTATTTTTCCTGTCCAATTCAATTGTTCAGCAATGTAATCTGCACAGTGTCTAATTTTACGAGGATCATCTGGTCCAATTGTATAGAAGTTTCCTTTACATGCATCTCTGTTTTCAATGACTGCCATCCATGCATCTAACAAATCACTAATGTAAATAAAGTTTCTATATGGTTCTGCGTATCCTAAATTACAAGTATCACCTTTGATCATTTGAGCAATAATTTGTTCTGTCACAAAAAAATCATTGTCCTTACGTCCATAACTGTTTGTTTGTCTAAAACTTGCCCAAGGCAAACCGTATGCTCTACCAGCATATTCTAAATATTTTTCACAACCATACTTAGCAACAGCATAAGGAGCATTTGGATTAGGCTGAGTATATTCATCAAAAGCAACGCTTTCTTTATAAGTTCCGGTCTTTTCTACTTCATCTGAAATAGGTTGCCAGCCATAAACTTCCATTGTGCTTGCAAATACAAAATAAGGTAACGTGCTAAGTTGTCTACATGCTTCGATAAGATTAACTGTGCCAACATAATTTACTTCACTAAAACTTACTTGTTCATAAAAACTTTTTTGCACTTCAGTTCTAGCAGCAAGGTGAACTACAATGTCAGGATTCACTGACTTTACTTCTTGTTGTATTCCTGTGTGATGTGTTAAATCTGTTTTAAGCTCATGGACTTCTCCAATTGCTTGTAATCTTGGCAACAAGTGTTGTCCGATAAATCCGCTAGATCCAGTTAGTAATATTTTCATGTAAAACTCCTTACTATATTTACAATCCATTAAGTATATGTTTATTAGATCTGGTGGTTAAATACATTATGTTCGATATTGTAGATGAGTTTGAAAGACAAATAGCAGATTTTTTTGGTGCTCCGTATGCTGTAAGCACCGACTGCTGCACTCATGCTATTGAATTAGTTTTGCGTTATAAACAAGTAAAACATGTTACGGTTCCAAAACAAACATATTTAAGTGTGCCAATGGCAGCTAAAAAAATAGGAGCAACTGTATCTTGGGCTAACTGTAGATGGGAAGAATATTATAACTTACACAGCAACATATATGATGCTGCTGTTTTATGGAGACGAAACAGTTATATAAAAGATAGTTACATGTGTTTGAGTTTTCAATACCGGAAGCATCTTAGTTTAGGCAGAGGTGGCATGATTTTGTTAAGCAGCAAAGAAGAAAAAGATGATTTAATAAAATTAGGATATGACGGTAGACACAGAAATGCTCCTTGGGCAGAACAAGATATTAACAGTATGGGTTACCATTATTACATGACGCCAGAAACAGCACAGTTAGGTTTAGACAAACTGCCAGATGCTATTAGGTCTACTCCAAAATTGTGGACATGGAAAGATTATCCTAATATATATGATCAGGTAGCTCATATGATTTGAATAATCTGTGAATAGGTTGGTATTTGTCGTTTTTACGTAGCTCTCTGCACAAATAATCTTGCAATATATGCGAATCCTTAATACGATTTGTTTGAACATATATCTCAATATCATGTTGCAATTGGTCTATTAATTTATGTGTAGATTTAGTTAATGTCCAGCCTAAGTCTTTGTAAACATTTTCAACTAATAAATTTTTATGACTAGCAATATCTGGATGAATATCTTCTACAACCTTAAAACATAATTTCAAATCGTCAAATTCTCTAACTGTAATATTAGGTAGCTTTTTGTCATATAAATTTTTTAAGCCTTTTGCAATTTTTAGATCTTGTTGAGAATAATCTATACCAGATAATCCGTGTTCTGCAAGTATTGGATCAAATGCATGGGCTTGCCATAATATGTTTTCTTTAAAAGATTTATTTACTGATAAAATAGAGGTATAGTTTCTTACAATATCGTTAGTTACACTCCAATTACGTTGATGCCAAAGCCTACGTTCTTTTGGTGCATGAAACACACTTCCATAATTTTCCCAATGAGTATTTGTTATCCAGTCAAATCTTTCAAAACCAGACCATAGTATTACAATTTTATCATGTTCTGTAAAATTAAATTTAGCATCTGCTTCAAACACCCTACTTGCAATACCAACATTACCCAAGCCAGCAATTGCAAAATTATAAAAGTCTACACCTTTATCAAGTGCCATAATATCTGCCCATGTAGGCCAGCCATACCTTGTAAAACTACAACCAAAAGCAAATAATCTATCCATTTTGAATAATCCATTTGTTTATACGTTTTGAATCAAAAAATATTTTATCTTTATAATGATTATTAAAATGTTCATTATTAGTAGTAGAAAAATTTTTATATACTTCTGGAGGAAATATATTTTCAGTTGATTTAATCATTTCAATTAAATGTTGAAAATTATGTTTTATTTTATATTCGCAAGCATCATATATGCGTGAATAATTATGATCCTTGTATTTTGCTACCTGTTGCCACATTGCATCTGCACGGGCTTCATCGTCTTCTATACTGTCAAAACTATAATCAAAAAGATTATCATATAAATCAAATCCTAATTCAACAAGTGCTTTATGATAGTTAGGCACACTAAATGTAATAAAAGGACGTTGATGTAAGATTGGCACAAAAGTTTTTTCTGTCATAAACAAACATTCTGTGTTGCTTTCACAAACTACACTCAATGCACTATCACTAAATTGCTCTGGAGGGTATAGTATTTCGCCGTCCCTTCCTTTCCAATCTAATCTTTTAGCAATCATATAATCAGTAAAATATTTCCATTGGTGTTCTTGTGAAATATTGTTTGTTGACCAAGAAATGTGACCATAATTTTCACATTTGTTTTTATACAACATATCCATAAAAATACATCGATGAGGATGCCCTCTATTGTTTAAACTTGTAAACAATTTTTTTGGTTTATTAACTTTATGTAATTTCCAATTTCGATCTATATGAGAATGTAAAACTGCGTTTGCAAAGTAATGCATAAATTGCACTAAGTTTTTACCTTGTGTAATGTAATGTCTATGATTTAATTTACCTAAGTATGCTGGTCTAAACAAATAAACATTTACATTATTTTCATTTGCAAATGCAAGAAATTCTTTCCAAGAGTTTTTATCATTAAAAATGTAAATAATTTCATATTCTTCAAATCCTATCAAATATAAAGTTTTACATTCAGGACGTTGCATTTCTTTTTTTAACTCGTCAGCCATTTGGACACTCACACTATGAGCCCATACAAACCACCAAATACATCCATTATTATCAATTGGGAAATTCATTTCATAAACTCTCTTGGATTAAAATCAAATACATCTTCTATTTTTTTACCATCTTGTATTTGTTTTTGCAAATTTTGCCAATAATTTTTATTTTCATTGGATACTTCAACGCCTATAATATTTTCAACTATATCTAAATGATCTATAATATCAGGATGTGAATCATCTAAAACACCAAAAGATTTACTGCCTTTTTCTGCTTGAAAATATTTCATTTCTGGTAATGTAGCAGCAAATTTATTATACAAATTATTTACAACAGGTCCAGCTATTTCAGTATCTTCCCAAGAAGACTTAAATGCACTTGCTTGAAATTTTATTAAATCTTTATATGTGCCATTTACTTGATTTATAGCAGTGACATTTTTTACAATATCGTGTTCCCAATTCCAAAAATACTTGTGATACTTATTCCAAATACGTTCACCTATATTACTAAAAACATTGCCGTATTGTGCAAATCCTTCGCCAAGTATTCTATCCTCTCGATTCCAACTGGTCCATAATATCATAATTTCATCGTCTTCTGTAAATTTATGTTTTACATCAGCTTCCATAATTCTATAGCTAATACCAACATTACCTATACCTGCTAAACCATAATTGTAAACTTGTGTGTCAGTTAATTCTCTATCTAAAATTTCAGGCCAACAAGGCCAATAGTAATGAGTAAAACTGCAACCAAATGTGAATAATCTGCGCATATATTGCCTTAAATACTGTATGAATATTTATAGTGTAAACGAATGGGATCCATTGAAAAAGGTTTGTGTTGGAGTCGCTGACTATTGCCGCATTCCTGAGATGGACGAAAGTCTACGTGTAATTAATTACGCAGACAGGCAGGATGTAAGTGATGTAAAGGCTGGTCTATATCCTGATCAAGTTGTAGAAGAATCAAACGAAGATCTTGAAACTTTTGTAAAGTTTTTAGAAGGCGAAGGTGTCGAAGTTGTCAGACCTAAGCGCACACCAGAAGTTGAATACTATAACTACTGCCCACGTGATACTGTATTTGTTCATGGCAACAGAGCTTTTGCTGCTCCAATGGCCCTCGCAGCAAGAGAAACAGAATGGCGACATCTACTGCCTGGTGTTGCTCCTATTGAAATAGGACACAGCATAGACAGAACAGGATTGTATGACGAATCCTGTGTCGGAGATCCAGATCGTCTTGCCCTCACTGAAGTAGCACCATGCTTTGACGCTGCTAACGCAATTAGAGCCAACGACGATATTTTGTATTTGGTAAGCAATAGTGGCAACAAAGCAGGTGCTGCTTATTTAAGCACATGGATAAACAAACCTAAAAATAATTTTTCTGAGCCAGGCAACATACGTGTTCATCGCCTTGAAGATGTTTACAGTTATATGCACATTGACAGCACCATTGCTTTCTTACGTGAAGGACTATTACTTGCTAATCCAAGTAGAATTAAAAGCATGGACGTTTTGCCTGCACCATTCAACACATGGGATGTAATTTGGGCACCAGATCCTGTTGATGCTGGACACTATCCTGGACTGTGTAATAGCAGTATATGGACTTGGAATGTAAACTTGTTTAGTGTGAACCCTAATCTTGTTGTGTTAGAAGAACATCAAGAACCAACACGTAAAGCATTAGAAGCACATGGTATTGAATGTGCTATGCTACCGCTGCGTCATGCTAGAACACTAGGTGGGTGTTTTCATTGTTGCACATTAGATCTTGTTAGAGGCTAATAATTGATCCACAGTTTGTCTGTGAAATTCAACTCCGTCATGCATACAATCTCTAGCCTCCATGCTTCCTGACGTAGGATTAATATATTGCATATCAACACTTAATAAAAAATCTAGTTCTCCTTCCCAAGTAAAGTTTACAACAGGAACTCCTAAACTTTGCCATACTAGATTGAAGCTTTCAATACTTGCAAACACAGATTTTTTAAGTTCTCCTATGTCTTGAATGTATCTTTTGCCCCACCATTTTCCGTCAATTGATCTTGTTCCACTCATATCTTTCCAACGAATACTGCCATCATCATCTTCAAATCCAAATTGTTTTCTTGTAATCTGTGGCCACTGTGCTACTACTAATTTTGGCAAGGGTAAATTATTTAACTTCCATAAAAGACTGTTAAAATGTAGAACTTCAGGACTACTAGCTTGTTTTCCTATATTGACTAAATCAAGTTGCAACTCATTTGCTAACATACTACACCATATATCTTCAGTGTTTAACCCAACACCCTCTGTATAACTACATCCAGTTGCAAGTAGAAAAGGTTTTGAAATATCATTTATTTCTTGCGTTCGATAACCTAGGCTGTTAAAATTATATTGAATTGTTTCTTTATGATATTTCCAGTCTTTTGGCATTTTTTTACAATTCTTTTTATATTCGTCTTGATCGTCGGTTGAGAAAAAATACATGCTTTTACCGTTTGTTTCTCGATCAACTAGCAAAGGACTATTTTTTTGAAAATAGAGGGCCATAAAAATTACTCCAAATAAATAACTACGTATATTTAAAAAACATCGGAGTCATAGTGTCATATAACTGGTTTAATTGTCTTTACTTTAGCCCAAGAAATAAATGCCTACCTGAGCTAATAATGCAAGACGGTAATAGAGCACCGTTGCGACAAATAAGCAAAATAGAAATGCTGATGGATATTACCAAAGAAAGTTTTGTTGGTAAATTTAAAGAACCATTAATAATCTACAATGGCACTCATAATATTCCTAATCTAGATAAACTTTTTATAAGTGATACACACACCAACATTTTGAAAACTCAGCGTGTGCATTTTTTCTTTATGGAAGTGCTTACACACTATATTCCTAATCCTTGGGGAAAACTAGAACCTCATATTCTTAAAATTGACAACGAGCCTGAAAAATTAAACAAAATTAGATGCTACGAACTTGATACATTAAATCAATGGGCTAAAGAAAATGACATAGATTTGTATGTATACTGCACTGATCATAAAAGTTGGGAATATTATCAAAAAATATATCCCTATATAAAATTAAGAAGCATGGATTTATTTGTAAGTTGGTATAGTAGTAGATTTCAATTACAAGAAGAATATAACAGAAGTGGCATGCTTCCAGGTGATATCTATCCAGTTATAGAATATAAAAAAATTAGAAAGAAGTTTTTTAGTGGGTCATGGAGATATGATCCAAGTAGACATTTTATAACAGCATTTCTTGCAAGCGAAGGATTGACAAAAGATAACGAGATTAGTTTTTATCATAAATCAAGCAACGAAGACATGATTGCAAATATGTGGTTTGATTGGGAAAAGTTTGCAAATAAACATCCTGCTATGAGTCAATCACTATTAAAAGGAAATGAATTATTGCAACCACAACTTCCTTTGAGTTTTGAAGTTAAAAATCCTATATCTTGCGATTTAAAACAAGGCGATCCTGATTACAATACGCCAGGTATGTATAACAGACGTAGAACACAAGATCCATATAAAACCTACGAACGTGTGTTTTGCGCAATCATAAACGAAAGTAGAGTTACTCAACCTTGGCCAAATGTCAGCGAAAAGACACTCAATGCAATGAAAAGTTTTAGACCATTTGTTTTAGTAGCAGCACCACACACATTAAAATATTTGAAAGAAATGGGATACAAAACATTCAGTGACTTTTGGCCTGAAGATTATGATGATATCCAATGCACAAGCGACAGATTGGTAGAAGTTTGTAATACTATAAAATATATAGATTCATTTAGTATAGAAGATTGTAGGAAAATTTACAAAAAATTGATACCAAGGTTGATGCACAATTATAATGTTTTGCAAAAGAATTATAAATGGTTTGATGAATACAATTTAAAATTAGATTCCCAAAGTTCATTAGCCCAGTATGTATGAGCAGGCAATCTATGATGCCAATACATTTGTCCTTCAACACTGTGTCCTTGGTTTAGACAATTTTCAAAAAAGCTGTAATTTTCATCATCCCAATATAAAAAATTTTCTTTGTCAATTTTATCAGCATAATATTTGTATCTTTTAGAATTTTCACATGCTTGAAAACTATTCCTAAATGTATAACTTAAATTATTTGCTTTGAAAAAACTTTGTAATTCAATTATATTCATATACCTGTTTACTTGCCATTGCACAGGATTAATAAAAAGATGTTTACTTAATGAATCTAAGTTTTTACGTATAGAAACTGGAGCCCAATCAGGATAATGTTGAGGATGCAAATGTAATACATTTTTATCAGGTGTATAAGGAATAAACTTGTTTGTGTCACTGTGCTCATCCAAATGATCATAAAAATATTCAGTGCGTTCAGCACCTGTCCAATTAATAAAAAAATGTGTGGTTTTTGCTTGTTTAGGATTATCTAATATCCAAAGTAATGTTGTTCTTTTGATATAATCATTGCTGCCGCCAGGCATGGCAATATTTGTATATTTCCAATTAAGTTTTTTTGCTATTTGTGCAGAATAACAATTTTCTCTGTTATAGTTGCCTTCGCCTATACCACTGCCTTCAATTTCACTTCCAGCTGTATGACTGCACCCGTTAATAAACAAATGATCAATCATTAATAGGTTCCTTTGGAATAATTATATCAGTTCCACAATGACAATGTTGTTTACTACATATAACTGGTTGCAAATCAAATGTCAAGTCTTTATCTAATATATTTCCGTGATTATTACCTACGCCACAACTCGCACTACTGATATCACCACGTGGATTGATAAAAAGTGCATCATCTACAAAACATTTCCACCCAGCAAAAAAGTTTTGTCGGGCAGCAATAATTTTATTGCTGTTTACAGGTTCTATTCCTGTGTCGTAATGTGCATTGCTAATTGCTTTGTTTTGTCTGTGAGGTTTCGAAATAGTTTGCACACTTTCAAATTGTGCTTTTTCTAAAAACTCTACTTTTGCAGGATCTTTGTATTCCCACGGGCCTGCATTTACACTCATTTCATCAAACAGTGGAGTCCATTCTAAGTTATAGTTTGGCACTTCTTTGCGCACCCGTTCTCCAAACTCTTTTACTTCCCAAAAGCGTTCTTCGTGCATTAGCATCTTTGTGCAAAGATAATCAACCTTGTCGCATAAAAATTTTGCATTTTCAATATAACGATCTTTTTTGCTAAACTCTACATGAAAACTTGCAACAATGTCATCAAACAAATGATAATGCTGTTCCCAATAACGTAAAGGCCTTGATAGGTTTGTGTTTACAGCAACAGTAAGACTATCACCTAATTCTTCTTTCAAGTATTCAGTAAGTGGAATAAAGTTTTCCCAATGAGTAGGTTCTCCTCCGCTGTAAAATATTTTAAAATACTTATAGCCTCGGTCTTGATATTGTTGAAATATATTTCTTACATTTTCTTTGTAAGTATCAAGAGCTCCATTGTTGCGATTATCACCTGCCCAGTTTCCTGGATTACAATAACTGCACTGGAAGTTACAAAAGTTATTCACTTGCCACGTAATTGTAGCATAAGGTTCTGACATTGGTGTGATTTTTAGTAAATTAGACATATGCTCTTAGCCACTCCAACTCTGGAAATGTTGCCCAAAAATCTTCTTTGCGATGTTGATCTAATCCGTGATTTTTTTCAAAGAATTGCTTTAGTTTTACAGTATCAAGTTTGCCAGTGTTCATAAACTGTATAACACTATCAATTTTTCCTAATACATCTTTTACAACATCAGGCTTTGTAGCAATACGATCTTTGATTTTATCATATGCCCATGCTTTGTAATCAATATACTTGCTGCGTAATTCTATTTTAAAATCATTGGGTATACTATCAAGTCTCATAAAGTCAGGATCTGTAAGCATGTTTAATCTACAATTTTCAATGTCTACTAATCCACGTTCTACCCAATTCATATGAAAGTCAGGCCAATTCCACACGTTATACAAACTTATAGTAGGAGTAAGTTCAAAGTGTATGTTAGGCAATGCTTCAAGCATTTCTTGTCTATTACGCTCTACAGTTTCCCAATGTGTTCCATGACGCATAAATTCTGCTCTTGCACCCATTGCATCTAAACTTGCACTAACTTGAATATCAGGAAATTCTCTCCAATAATCAATAATACTTTTTTGCTTGAATCTTAAATTACTGAAGTTTGTGGTATAGCGTAATCTTACATCTGTTTTGCCAGTTTCAATCCAATGATCTAAAATCTTATAGTGTTCGTTTGTAATCAGTGGCTCACCACCTGCCCAGTATACTTCTTCAACATCAGGCAAGTATTGCTGCAATTCATCCCAAAAGTTTTTGTGCTTTGCAACATTAACAATAATGCTGCCGTTGTTTTTGAGTATGTTTGCAACTTCGTGTTTGCCATATAGTTCACCGTGTTCTTGTGCATGTAAACTGCTTAACTCAGGCCCGCATGTCCTACACTTCATATTGCAAATATTGCTGAAACGTATGTCCATGTATGCCATGCGCATTTCGTCAATGCTGCCATCAGCATTTGTTTTTTCTACCAAATCAAAATGCTTATCACCAAACCATTGATTGTGATTTTTGCGCAATGTCCAAATGTAAGTGCTGTCTTCAAGTTCGTAGCAACGTCTACAGCAATCCAGTTTCTCACCTTTTAACATAGCAAGACGTAGTTCTCGATACTTGTCGCTGTTCCATACTTCTGCAATAGTGTTTTCTTTTACATTGCCAAAAGGTTGATCACTGTCTGCAATACAGCAAGGCATAGCTCTACCATCAGGCCAGGCGTGCATGTGTATCCAAGGCAGGATACAGAACGCTTTATTCTTTTTTAATAGATGTTCTTTATCCATTCATCAATCCTGCAAGTTCTGGAAATACTTCAACAAAATTCTCATTGCGAATTTTATCACGTCTATTAGTATTATGTATAAACTCTTTGCCGTGTTCATCCCAAGTATGAGCACTGGTTGCAAACCGCATTGCATTTTCTACATGCTGCACACACCAAAACTCATCTCTAATTTGTGTAATTAATTTTAACAATCCTAGTGTGCCTTTTTCTTTTTCTTCTGGTGGCAGGTTTTGCGCACTGTAAAAACTTGGATTTAACAAATGATAAATGCTGATGTAATCGTGTTTGCGGAGTAAATCTTGATCAATCATGTATGTAAAGAAATCACCCAGTGTGACATAATTCAAGTTGCTTAATACACAGTTGAATTGATAATCAATAAAGTCTACATCTCTAATTTTGCGTAGATTGTTTTCTACTGTAAACCATTTAGTGCCATTGCGTATGTATTCGGCTTTTTCGCCATAATGGTCCAAACTTGCACTGACTTCTACACCTTTGAAATTGCTCCACATATCAAGTATATCATACTTTTTGTATTTAAAGTTGCTCATATTTGTGTTGTAGCGTAATGTTATATCTTTACAGCTACCATTAGCAATCATTTCTTCAAGTATTGTGTAGTGTTCATCTGTGATCAATGGCTCGCCACCTGCAAAGTATGCAAGTTCAATATTGGGTATTTGTTCAAGAACTTGATCCAACAACTTGCCGCTTTCGTCAGCATGTTGCACTACACGAAATCCAGGAGGTGGAGCATCATGTTCTTTGTGTTCTTGCCCCCATTTGCTGGAAAATTCGCTGCCGCAGGTTCTGCATTTGAAATTGCAAATGTTGCTAAAACGTATGTCATAATAAGCCATTGTAAATTTATCAAGGCTACCGTCTTCGTTTGTAAAAGGCACTAAATCATCGTATTTGTCAGCAAACTTTTCAATGCTGTATTTTCTAAAACTGTATGGTGAACTTTCTTCATGCTTGTAGCAAAATTCACAGGCTTCGTTTTTCCTGCCAGCAAGCATATCCAAACGTAATTTTTTCATACGTTCAGTGTTAAATGCTTGCTCCAATGTGGTATCTTTTACATTAGCAAAAGGTTCAACATAGTCACTGCTACAACAAGGATATACATCTCCTTTTGGCGTCACGTTTAAGTGTAGCCAAGGAAACATACAAAAAGTTTTACTGCTTTTTAGATGATCATCTTTCATACAGAATCTAATACCTTTACTAATTCTGGATGCAAATATGTTTTATAAGATTGTTGCCTATTTTTATCAAACTGCATGGTTTCTATTTTTAATTCACGTATTTTATCTACACTATACTTATTATTATGAATACATGATGCAAGGTAATTATTGAAACTTTGTGTTTGATACCCTAGTCCATTTATCAAATCACTGCCTAGCAATAATAAATTATTAGGCAGCCAACAGACATCAATTGCTCGTTCAATTGGAAATACATTTGTAATTACAATGTCTTCAAAGTTATATTTTTCTGCCCACTTTACAGTATTTCTAATATCAAGAAAGTTGTATACTGTTGCTACAAAATTGATTTGCGCAGAATAATTGTCAATCTTGTCAAAAAAGTTTTTGACATTATTTTCTAGTATTTCAAACGAGAAAGGATATCTTGTATATTCATATACTTTACCAACACCGTCTATGCTAAAGGTTGCATTTATTTTTTTAAATTTATTCAATCTGTATACATTTGCATTTGAAAATTTTGTTGCATTTGTATGCATCTCCAAAGTTATATTTTCAGCATATCCGTTGTCAATACAATAATCAAGCAATTCTAAAAACTGGTTTGATAGCAATGGCTCTCCGCCGCTTACTCTAATATTAGTTATGTCTTTTAACACAGGATATAATATTCTAATATCATGAGGTTCAATATCAGGTATACTGCTCCACCAATATTTGTATCCATTTTTTTCAAAAAGCTCTGCATCTTTATTGAGTTGATTACTCAACGCAGGGTGGCACATTCTACAACGTAAATTACATTTATTGCCTAAATGGATGTCAAGCCATTCTAATCTGTTATCAACTGTTGTGTCCAACATAAGTCTTGGACTATTGCCCATAGTTTTTTCTGCATTATAACAACCTTGGCATGCTTGAGGATATTTTCCTTCCAACATTTCTGTTCGGATATTTTGCAACTGAGGTAGATTGAATAATTCTTCTACATTATTGTGTATGTTTTTGTTTGTTTGTAGAGGATCAGGATCAACAGGACTTGCTATATTACAGCATGGATTTACACATTGTATACCGTCTTGATTCCAATGACTGATTGCAAGTTGCTTAAATGGATAATAACAATAAGAATTATCTTTAGAAGGTTTCATTGGCTTCCTTACATAATGCAAAGAAGTCGCTCATTTCAGGAAATGTTTTTTCAAAATCTGTATCACGTCTACGATCATGTTCTTTGAAGAAGTTCCAAAAGTCTTTGCGACCTTCTCTAATTTTGTTCACATCGTATCTAGTTGTTTTCATGTAATCAACAACACGTCTAAATTTTTCATATTCCATTTCACTAAAATGTTCTTTACTACCTTCTTTTACATTGTCTTTGATAAATTGTAAATGGCTTTCCATATAAGGTATATAAGTTTCTTTAGGCAAAATGTTTATATCATATTGCAGTGGCTCTTTTAAATAAGGTGTATCAAAATGTATACGTTGCCAACGTCCGCTGTTTACATCATTATACATACGCCTTTGTTCTAATATTTTTTCAAGCAATGTTTGGAATGTTGTGACACTAAACAAACTAAATGTAATCATGTATGTCACAGGTGCAGTTGTATTACGCATAAAGTAATCAAAATTGCGCTCAAACACTTTTAAGTCCAATCCATCACGTATATACTCTGCACGTTCGTTCCATGTATCTAAACTTGTAAACAACTTAAAACTTTTTACTTTATTTTGTGTAAGCAAACTGTTTACACTATCTGTAAATTTTTCCAGTTGTTTTTCTTTGCCGCCAAAATTACTGTTTACATTTAATTCAAGATGTGGCTTTGGATCTTTTTCAAGTTCATCAAACATCCTATACATGCTTTTTTGCATAGTAGGTTCGCCGCCGGTGATACGTAAAATGTTCAATGTTTTGCTAACTTCAGGCCACCATTTCCACCAAGCACGTAAATAAGGGTTTGAATCTTCTTCATAGATACGGAACCAGTCAATATCACATCTATGATTCTTACTTTGTGAATACGGCCCGTGTTGTCTTATTTCATTGTAGTATCTGCTGCTTGCTTTTGGATGACAATATCCGCAACGGAAATTACATTCATTACCAAATGAAATTTCAATATATTCAGGATTTACATTAAAGTCCCACTTGTTAAACTTTACCTCTTTTAATCTATCTTCGTTGTAAATGCTGCCACTGCGAATATGCCTATCACTGATATAATCATCTCCCATGTTTTCAACATTCCAACAATACTGACAACCAGCACATTGTTTGCCTTCTAACATTTCCTTACGTTCTTGTTTTTTATGTTGTGTATTATGCAATGCACTAGGATTTGTTAACAACTCGTCAATATCAATTTTGTGAGGTGCTGGATGATAACAACTATGTGTTTCACCTGTTTGCAAGTAGATAGTTGTATGATACCATTTTGCAAAACAAAAAGTCGGCGAAAAATGCCGCTTTGTGATATCATTGATATATTTTACTCTGTCTGTTTGATTTGACATTATCGTCCTTTACGTGGTATCCTTGAAGGATTCATATACACAGTTTTAAAAAATAAACTTTGATTTCCATTTAGTGGTTCAGCAGCAATAGGCAAATCAAGTTCTTCAATTAGCTTGTAGCCAAGATCAATTGTATTTTCTTCCATTTGATCTTCATCAATATTTTTGCTATCCCAATATTCATTTAACCATTTAAAATCACGCACATTTACAAAGTCCCAGTCGGTACACATTGTTTTATATAACCCTTCTCTAGCACCGTATATAGCCCAACGTCCGTTTTCTACATCCGCACCAACCATTAGCCAAATATACAAACGATGCAAGTTCTTCCAATGATTTTTTTGAAACGCTTCTACAGTAGGTTTCATGCCTCTGTCCAATGCCATTTTAACACCTTCACGGAAACCAGCACGCCATGCTTGATGTGGTGTAGCATTATTCATGATTTCACTATGACATTGATTTATTTGTATGTATTCTAGGTCCCAACAAAAATCTACCTGGGCGTGTGGGTTGTTAGGATCTGCATTTTCATGCGTTTTCATGTTGAGAACTTTTTGTTTAGGCCAACATTTAATTCCGCCGTTGCCATACATAAGTCCGTTAATTGTGTTTTTAGCACTCCAACTTACAACACAATTTTCAAATGCAACTTCTCTGTTCCAGTGTGCATCTTCGTGATTATCTAAGTCAAACTCTCTGCCAAGGAAGTCTGCGTTTACAATGTTATCACCGTCAATAGTAATAAATCTATCAGTTTCGCTTAGTTTAGCACATGCTTTGTGTGCTGCATCACTGCCTTCTACTCCATGCACACGTTTTGCCCACGGCACTTTACTACACAAGTCTGCATAGTTTTTTTCTGCATTTGGCTCATCATAACTTAGATATATGATATCATAATCTAAAATTCTAAATTTACTCATTTTGCAACCTCATACGAATACTTCTCAAATCTTTTTATAGTATATACACTAACTGCCGAAGAGTCAAGTTCTAAATCGGAGGCAAAATTGATTTCTATTTTTCCATTTTTTAAATCATCTATTGCACAATAAATGTATTGATATAGCACATGAGGATCGTGTGCTTTTGTAATACTAAATCCCATATCAGCTCTAAAGCTAAGTTTATTAGATAAAAGATTATCTTGTATTGCTTTGTCTAATTCTATAATCCACTTTTTTTCTTTTTTGTTATGAATAATAACAACGTCTGGTCTGTCTTGGATATTTACTGGAATTTGATATATCTGGTCATTAATATCAAACTGGTATTCATCTTCGATATATCTATGAGATAATTTATGTTGTTTAGTCACAGTATCAAACAACACAACATAATTACTTACAACTTCTTTTCCAGTAACTAAATCATAAACGTCATCAATTTCAACAATAATATAATTACCTAACTCTTTATAATTGTTTTTGATACTGGTAATATTACCGTCGTCATCAAAATATACATAACGCTTTTTGTTTACTTCTAACATTATATTCCTAATTTATTTTCATATGTGCTTATTATATGATCATTGCAGAAGTTGTCTTCGGTGTAATGAAATATGCCACTTTGTGTATAATTGCCTATTGCTAGTTTGCAATCATTATCAACATACACGCCTAATTGTTTTTGCCAACTGTCTACCCATAATTTATCCCAATTTTGGTTATGTAATTTCATGTGTGTAAAAGTTGGATAACTGGTTTTTAAAGTAATTTGATCTTCGCATTGTAAAATTTTTGCTGCAATTGCACTGCTTACATCTACACTAGGCCATTTTTGGAAATATTTTCCTCCAGCATATTGTCCATAAAACAATTCCCAATTGTGCATAATTGTTTCAACCCATTTGAAAAATTCATGTGCTTGATCTGATTTTTTGAACCAATGAAACCCAGCATATAAATTAGGCAAATGATGATTTCTAAATGCTTTTCTATAGTATGTATTATCTGCTACTTCGCCTCTATATGTCAATACACGATCGACATAATATACATTTTTTGTTTTTAATAAATCATACCAATGGGAAATGTCAGACAAAACCAACATGTCAGTATCAATTACTGCTGTTTCATCAAATGGTGTAGCATGATATATTTTCCAACGATTTTCAACTTTCCAAGTAGAATTTTCTGCTTCGTCTTTCCAAGGTATATCTACAATGTGATCATATAAAACTTTATATTTGTCGTCAACTACATCATTTGTTATAAGAGCAATTTTACATGTAGGATTGGTTAGTTTTAGACTCATTGCAGCAACATTTGCCTGTTGAACATAATTAACATCACTGTTCTGTGCAAATAAAGTAAAATTAAAGCTCATCAATCAACCTATTCAAACTAAATTTATTCATAATATGAACATTGCAACCTTCAACTATTGCAGGAAAATAATCTATACTATCTTTTTTTTGCAATAAAAATTTTACTTTATCGTTTTTGATATCTAAGCAAATATCTTTATCTACGGTATAATATTTCTTACCCGGTAATTGTTTTACAAAATTGCCTGACATATGGCCATTCATTATGTGTATTGCAATGCTAAATGCAAAATCGTTCCTAAACGTATTTGCTGTGATTCTATATAAATTTTTGTAATGATACCAATATTCTTTAATGTGTGATACAAGATTAAAAAATAATTCTGTTTGTTTACTTTTTCTAAAATATATTACTGTTGCCCAATAAAAATCAATGCCATTTGCAGATATATGTTTAAATTCCCTCACATCTCTCCATCCTGATAATTCAGTAGAATTTTTATATAACATAATATCATTTGATTGTTCAAAACAATATTTCAAACAATCATTACACAAGATGTAATCAGTATCCATTAAAATAGTTTCATCATATGGAGATAGTTCATATGCCCGGTGTCTATCTAAATTTTTCCATTGTAATTTATACTCTTTATATACACCATCTCTGTATGTTTTATAATTGTTATTCTCGCTTGATATTTCAATTACATTATCAAACTCATGCTTATAGTTTGCTTCTAAATACGAAGCATTATCTGTGACAAGAGATACTGGAATATTTAAATACTGTTTAATTCTTGCAGCACAAAATATTGCTTGTTTTATGTAATCTACTTGTGTGTTATTACATGCAATTAATAGAGCACCCTTGCTCATGTGTCAAAAATACCTTCAACTGATCTATTTGTTTTTAGCTTATCATATTCTACATAGTATTTGTTGCTTGCTCTAAAATATGTGTCCGATACGCCTTGTACAAACTCTTGTAAATTTACATTAATAGGAATATCATTGCTGTCAACAATAACTGTATCTTCTTGTCCTGCGGATATCATACTATAGCAAAACGTTATAAGTTCTTTTGTAGAAATAAATGTGCCTCCGCCATAGTAATATAGTAAATCTTCTTGATATTTTTCTTTCAAGATACGTTTTTGATTGTCAAGCGTAATCATATAATTACTAAAATCAAGAGCTTTTTTTAATCTGTCATCCATGGTATACCTCCATTATTAGTATACATAGAAAAAGACGATTTGTCAACTATTACAACAATCCAGAACCTGAATAATCGCCTAAATTGTTTTGAGTTGTTCCTGATGCATTTGTAACAATTCCACCTTTGGTAACTCCGGTTAGGTCGACTGCTACTTGAGTTACAGAATTATAGGTAAAACTACTGTCTGGACTGTAACTTGCACATGCACTGTCTAGTGTGCCATTTACTTCTTCATCAATTGGAGTTCCTGTTCCTGGACCAGCAAGATCTCCTGTTCCAGTGTCTCCATCAAAAAATCTTATACGAAATCTATAAGCACTGGTGCTTACCACTTTACCATAGATTGTATAGTTGTTATCTGAATAAACACCACTTCCTGACTTTGAAAACATCTGTTGATAAGTGCCTGTTAAATTAGTAAGTCCTATACCGCTTGATGTTCCTGAGGTTGCGCTGACATCGTATTTGTCAATGTAAACAGTGCCCATTGCAGATAAAAGAGCAGCCCAATCTAATGATTTTGCGCCTGTGCCGCTGCTTAAACTGGCTGTAAAATGTAATCTACCGTTTGCATCTTGCCAAGCCAACTTTGCAGCCTCTGTTGCCCAATCAACATCAACAACATGATAGATATCATTATTACTAGCGGCTGCGCCCCAATTAGTTGTTCTTTGGGCAGTAGCAGTTGATTCTAAACTAAAACTACTAGAATCATAACTTAAATGACTTGCTGGATAATTTGATACTGCTACATTCAGAGCTTCAAAATCATTAAATCCCATTAATGTGCCATTTGATACTGCACTAAACGCACCTGTAGATTGATTGTAATCTTGAGACGTGTCAGCGCCAATTGTTTGTCCGACAGCAGGCACTGCTAAATTTGCTTCAACTGCACCAGTTTGGTGCACCCAACATGATTGTAAATCAAGATATAGTTCTTCTAATTGGTCTGCTTCGACTTGATCAACTGAAACTGCAACATCTGCCGAACGAGATGTTTGTGCCCACTTAGTAACATACAAATCATCAATAATGTTTCTTCGGCTATTATAGTCATCAGCGTTGACTCTATCTCCTACATTTACATTTGCCATTTATTCACCTAATGTTTGTGTATTTGCATACGCAGGACTATCTACTTCAACATAACTACCTGTTGCACGTTGTTGCTCAACAATACTTCTAAATGTTCCACTTACTGCTTCATCAATTCCGTCTGTGCCGTCGCCTGGATCATTTGGATCACCATCTCTGTAAATAACTTTAAAACTTAACTGATTTCCTGCAGAATTAAGTTTGGCCTGATATGTGATATTATTGTTTTCATAAGTTCCTGCGCCTGGTTCATAATACCATATATTAACATAATCTGCACCAGCTGTCAAGTCATATGCACCACGATTATAATCAGTTCCAGAGCTTGCTGTGGTATCAGTGTAAGCAAATTTTACAACGCCTACGGTTGTAACCATGGCAACCCAACTGGTATATTTTGCTCCAGAACCACCACTTAATGCTGCTCTAGTTCTTACTTCGCCGCCACTGTTAAAAAATGCTCGTAAATGGTTGTTGTTGTCAAAACTTACAGTCCATTCATGAATAATTGTAGAAACCGAAGGATGTCCCCATTGTGAAGTTCTTGTAACAGCAAGTTTAGATTCAGGTGCTGTCATTTGATTTATATTATAACTTAAAGCATTTTGCTCAATGTCAACTGATACAGTTTCGTATTCTACATATACAGCATCAGTAATATCGTCTTGGCTTACTACATCGGTTAGTGTTGGAAAACTATTATTTTGGTGAACATAAGATTTTTGTAAATCAGTTTTTAAACTTTGCATATGAGCAGAGTTAACAACGGTTGGATTGTTATTTACGTTAGTAGGTAAGCTACTACTTGCAACTGATTGTCCATATCCAAATGTTCCGCTTCCTGTGCCTAAAACTTTTGCAGCTCGTGCTTGCATCTGATTGTATCGTGCAACAGAAATAATGTCGCCAACTGCCATTGCTTACTCCTAAAATATATGCTAGTATTTATACTTTTAGGACACACTCAACTAACTTGACTGAGATATCTTCGTTGGATTCAAGTGCTACGCCTACTAATGCACTAGTAGCAACCGTTTTACATATTCCATTATCCCAGGCATAGACTGCTTGACCTTTCTTTACAGGACCTTCAACTTTAACCGGAACTCGTCCTTTTAGTGCAATGTATTGCCCATCTGCTTCGCTATTCATCATAATCGCTGGATCAGTTGATACAACACCGATGCAAATATCACTAGCTTTAGCAGGTCCTACTTCACAGCAATCGTCGGCTATTACTGCTACTGCCGTTCCTGGTTCTAGTTCTGTATCACCAGTTGTGTATTTTTCTGCAAGGTCAGCATAACGAGCTTGAGTTGCTGTGCCTGTAAAAATATTTGCTGTGATATTTCCGCTTCCGTCTCTAGCAGCGATCGAGTTATTTGCGGCACTTGTTGATGCTGCACGGTAAACTCCTGACACTTCTAAAGTATTTGCTTGTGTAGCTGTTCCAACAAAATTGTTTGAATAAATGTTGTTTAATGGACTTCCTGATAAACCAATTGATAATCCGGTTAGTGCTGGATAAATTGCTAGATTGGTAATATGCCAGACAGTCGTATCATCAGATTTAGCAATAAGTAATTCATCTCTATGTAACTGCAATCTTGGTGTTTCTAAATCTGCGCCAATTTTTACAGTCAAATCAGTATCATTACCAACGGTAAAACCATTGTCGCCAAAGTTTACGGTGCTAGAAGTAAAATCAATAGTTGGTCCTGATTGAAGGAAATCGCTTGGGCTATATACTGCTGAACCGTCTGTTAATTTAAAGGCTGTTTGTGCCGATCCATAATAAAGATTTACATTACCTCTACTATCTGTAGTAGATACACCATTTGATCCAACGCCTCTTAGGTTATACCCAGCTTTTAATGTTGCAAAATCGCTTGCTACCCAATTCGTTACATCTGGTTGACTTAATGCAGGCACAAAATCTACTTCGCTAATTATAGCAACAATATAATCTTCAACATATGCAGCAGTAACATTATGATCGACTGCTCCAGTATCAGCTAATATAATGTTTTTCATTTCTGTAGTGCTGCCAGCTGTTGCTTGCGGGCCAATTAAGTTCCATTCATTGTTAGAATTTTTTCCGTATAACTGGTTAGTTGTGCTGTTCCACCACAAATCGCCTTCGGCTAAACCTGTTGGCTGTGTAGCACTTACTTCGGCACCTGCAACTGATTTATACGCTGTGCCATCATATACTCTAATTTTTTCACTAGTTGCATCATACCAAATTTGACCTGTGATAGATTTTGTTGGAGCAACAGTTCCTTGGAAATTTTCTAATAAAAACACAAAGTTTTCATTTTGTTGTTCTCCATATCCAGCAAAGTTTTTTCCAATAAGTTTTAGTTCGGTTGTTGTATCAACTGTGCCGTCTTCAACTGTAACTAATTGTGATCCGTTAAAACTATTAATTATATAAGCCATTTAATCTACCCTATGATGCGTTAGTAGTATTTACCTAAACACTGCTGACCAAGTCTTCTTGCCAAACCCATGCTCCTGCTACTACTTCAAATCTTTTCAATGTTCTTGTTACCGTTAATGTAACATTATCTGTAATATTACCAAAACTAAAATCAGCAACAACAGATTGGTTTTGAACACCGGCACTGTCAACAGCAACAAAACTTTTTGACACACCATCTGTTCCATTATATGTGTATGTTCCTGCATAAGATGTGCAATGAACTCGTGCGCTTACTCCATTATTTTTTTGTGCTGACGGTGATATATCGTTTAACAAATCTGCTAATTGAGAATTTGTTAAACCAGTTGAATCAACACTTACCGCTACATCAAGTGTTTTTGATACATCATCTACATACTGTTTATTAGCTACATCATTAGCTGTTGCTGGAGTTGCAACATTTCTAATTTTTGTTGTTCCAATCATGATAATATCGCCATTGATATTAGCATTTAAATCATTATTAACCGTTAAAGTGTTTCCATTCAAACTTATATCGTCAACATTTAATGCAGTAAGTGTTCCAATACTTGTAAGTCCGTTAGCTGTTGTTACACTACTATGAAGTTCGTTTATAGTTAGAACATTTGTTCCGTTAATTCTATATCCATACCCATCAGCAACATCAATATTAACATTTGATCTCCAAGCATTTGTCGCATTTTTCCAAACCCATTCTTTGTCAATACCGGTTGATTTTAAAACAACACCGCCGTCGTCAACTGTTGCATCATCTCCTAAACTACTATCTTCAGTTATACCAAGTTCTATTTGTTTATCTTCTACACGTAGTGTTGCTACTTCTAATGCAGTTTGTGTGCCTTCTACAACCATATTACCTGTGACTCGTAAATCACCGGTAATATCAAGTGTATAAGAAGGTGTTGCATCAAAAATTCCAACTCTATTATTTGAAGCGTCAATTGTAATTGCATCCACTGCTAAACCACTGTTTGTGACTTGAACTTTAATATTTGCATCTTCTCTTAAAGCACCTAATATAATATCTCTATCTGCTGAAGTTGTGTCTGTGCTAATACTAAATCTACTTACATCACCTACTAATACACCTCTATCATTGTTTACATGTAAATGTTGGTTTGTAGTTTGATAAGATGCAATTGGTAGAGCAGGCGATACTTGTAAAAAACTACTTGGTGCAAAAACGTTACTTCCAGATATTAAATTTTCAGAATTTGTTGCCGTGCCATTCCATTTAAAATTGCTATATGTAGGATTTATATTCACGCCTTGTTTAAATACGAATGGAGATGTGAAACCTGTAAGTAATGCTACATTAGAATCAATAGTAGCTGCTGTGAGATCTTCTGCACAAACAATAGCCACAGTTTTATTTCCAACACTCCATCTTCCAACAGTTTTTGTAACACCAAAACTATCAATCAAACTAATTGCATCATATTCAGTTTTTGTTTGGCTTCTTGTGTAACTAGGACCAACTAGATAGTCAGCTGCTCCGTCACTAAAATAAAGTTGCTTATTGACAGCATCAATCCACAAATCACCAGCCACCAAGGTTGGTTTGATCGCACTGTAAGTTGTTGTATCAGTTCCTCTAAACTGTTCGCCATCCCAAACTTTTAGTCTACCTTCGCTTGTATCATACCATAGCTGTCCTCTTAATGGATTTGCAGGAGCACTAGTTGCAGCAAAATTTTCAATAATTTTTACGAAATTTTCGTTAAATGCTTCGCCATACCCTGTATAATTTCTTCCCACAAGGGTCACATCAGTTGATGTAGAATCTATGGCACCATCAATCAAATCTACTAGTAGAGTTCCGTCGGTTTTGTTAATTTTATAGCTCATTAAGAACCTCCTGTGTAGATAATAAACTCAACTGTTGTATATGGACTGGTATGATAATATGGTGTATTTTGTATATCATTCATTGATCCTGTCCTATCAATTCCTGTGCCTGTTGTTGTTCCTGTAATATTTTGAGAACTTGCACCTGTATCTGTGCCACCTGTTACGTTTGTTACTCCATAGTATTGCTCGCCATTATCGCCTTGCATACTATGTGTGTGATCTGGTAATTGGGCTTGTGTGATATTGTGAGATTCGCTACCACCTGTTAAACCTACTGTATTAGCAGCAGCATCATTCAAAACCCTGTTTCCGCTTGTAGCTGCACCTAAGTGTCCTAGTAAATGTCTACCTCTAAAATCAGGTAAAACAAAAAAGTCTGGCGTGCTCGGTGTTCCGTATAAATTACCTATAATAGCATATAAAGGTTCATAATCGCCGCCTCTAGCTAATTCTTGTCCGTGACATAACTCCCAACCAGTTGGTGCTATTGTTCCTGCATAGGGCATAATCATTCCCAACGCAAACACTGGAATAGTGCTGACAATTTGTGCTTGCGTCATTTTGCGCAAACCTTCTGAATTATACACTAAAAATTGATCTGTTGGTGCCACTGCTACTGAAATTGCAGTTTGATTTGTAAGGAAGTTTGGATCTATATTAAGTGTCCACTCTTTGGTTGTGCCGCCTACTTGTCCGTCAAATTGCACACTTCCTGTTGCAGTTACATCTCCGGCGCTGTTAAATTGGAATGTTGTAGGACTTGACAGTTTGCCTGCCGATTGAGCACTGCCGCTTACATTTCCTGTTACATTTCCTTCTAAATTTCCGTGAAAAGTATTTGCATATACATGTGCATATTTTAAATTAGGTAATCCAATACTATTAGCTAAATTTGTATAAGGTTGTATATTATTAGCATAAATTGAACCAGTGTTATTAGTATCATTTAGGTTGAAGTAAGCATCTCCGCCAACATTGATATCTTTAGAAATACCAACTCCGCCTGCGGTGTTAATTGCTCCGTCTGTTGTGTTACTACTATTCAACGTGCTAGTTGAAATAATCTTTGTTGCTTTTATATTTCCTGTTACATCAAGTGCTTCTTCAGGAGATGTGTTTAAAATTCCGTGTTTGCCGTCAGATGCAATATACAGAGATGTTTGATTTGCTCCGCTGTTATTTGTGTTAAAATTAATAGATCCGTCTGTAGCTTTGTTTCTGATTGTAATAGACGATCCGGTCACGCTGGCTGTTAATATGCCATTTTCGCCAATGGTTAATCCAGCATTGCTAGAGATTCGTTGTTCTTTTGTAAATCTATTTATTACATCTAATCTCGCAATATCTCCGTAGACTAAACTGTTATTACCACTAGCATCAACTAATGCTTCGGCTTTTTCACTTGTGCCGTAATATTTTGCTTTTGCACCACTAAATATTGATTCTGTTGGAATATTAACACCAGGCTTCATCACATAACCTGTAGGAAATCCTGTAACCTTGGCTTTTGGTGTAAATTCAACATAACTATAAACTGCAATAATATTATTGTTTACATAATTAATCAATACTGTGTGATTTGTATCAGTGCCAAGCAGTGTGCTTGTGCCAATGAGGGTTGCAATTTTTGCACCTGTTGCAGTAGACTCACTATAATCTGGACCAATTAAAACCCAGCCACTACCACTGTAAATGTATGCTTGTAAATTTGCTGTATCTACCCAGATGTCGCCAAGTATACTTGCACTTGCTTCTGGTTGTGAGGCTGCTTTTTTGATGCCGCCTGCTGCTACCCATGCTGCACCATCGTATACTTTCAGCTGATCAACGCCTGCGGTTGTATCATACCAAAGTTGTCCTTCTACAGGACTACTAGGTGCAGTAGTATTTGCAAAATTTTCTAAAAGATGCAAAAAGTTTTCATTGATATAAGCACCATAACCAGACAGATTCTGCCCTACTAATTTTAAACTTGTATCTGTAGAATTTAGGCCATTTTCTTCAACTGTAAGAGAACCTTTATTAATTAAATCTGTAAAGTTTATGGTATAGTCTGCCATGATTACCCCTCAATTCCGCTTAAACTTTGAATTCTTACAGTATAATCTACTTGTATCAAACGGTTTAAACTTTTTTGCACTGGATGGAATATAACATGTGTAATCAATCTTCCAGTTCCGCTTGCACTATAACTACGTAAACCTAATTCATCAAATACATATAAACTGTCATTGCTGCCAGCAGTATCAAACGCATCTTGTCCTGAAGGTTCTCCGTAGTCTAACAAGCATCTAACTAATATATCAGTATAATTTGTCCCACTAACATGTCTAATTTCAGTTTTGTTTCTCGCTGGATCAGTGTTGTTAACACTGCGTTCATCAACTACTTTTGTAAATGTTTGATTATACAAACTGCTGTTTGTGCCTGTGCTGTTTGGTGTTAAGTATGTCACAATACCTGTTGGATCAACACTGGTTCCACCGTTGCCAAAACTCATTTCATAAACAAAGCCTTCGCCTTGGTTAGCAAGACTTTCTGCTAATGCAATACTCATATTTTCATAATGAATAGCATTGCGTTTGTTCACATAAATTTCGCCGCTATCAGGGTCAGAAATTTTTATGTGTCCTTCAACATGTATTCCATTTAGATCATTAAACTGTGTCATCTTTTTTACCTTATACTGTATTTATTTAGGTAGCTCAATTGTTGCTCCGCGAATAAATTTTGCTATTGGTGAAGAACTGGTTCTAAGTGTTTCATTTGGTTGAATCCATCTTCTTCCAGTTCTTTTCACTACTCTTATTTCTGTGTTTACAGCAGGAGTTGTAGTAAAGTTTATACGTTTTTCTCCTGATACATCTACTACTGTAAACTCTTGTGCTTTAACTTGATCGCCTTCGGTGCTGTCTTGTGCTATAGTGTTGTTGTAAACATTAACATCAACTTTACTTAACTTTTTACCACCAACAAACACCTCAATTTCGTTTATGTTATCAAATGTAAATCCAAGATCTACAATTTGACTCGAACCATCTGCAAAATCTCTATATACATCATATGTGTCTTGGTAGTCAATTGTTTCTCCTGGACCTTGACCAAATGCTCTATCGCCTGCTTTGTGCAAACTCTTAACACCTGTTCCTAATGTTCCTCTGCGCAATTGAGATAATGTATTTCCTTGGACTGAAAAATATTCAATACGTTCGCCATCAATCCAAAGTATACCTGGCAGGTTTTTAAGTGTGTTTGGTTTCTGTATTCCAGTTGCATCATCAAGTAGAATAGAGTTGTCATATACTTGCAAATCTTTTGCTAATACGTAAGAGTTTTCTTGGTTTAACCGCTTGTAATGTGTTCTACCAAGCATGTCTCTAAATATTCTAAAACCAAAACGCTTACCTGATACTGCATTAGTCCAATGTAAAACTTGTATTTTATCATTAGCAGCAGGAATTTCGTTTAATCTTACTGCATCAAGTTCTTCCATTACTTCGTAATCAATCAAAGGACGTAGTAATTTTTTATTTTTTACTACCCATACATATTGCGCTCCAGCTGCTTGACTATCAAGTTCGACAATACCACTTGTTAATAAATTACGTCTGGTATATTCAGAAGTAAATTCATTTACTACAGTGTCAGTTAAAACGTCATAACTGTATCTTCTAAATTTGTTAACATCATGATTACTAAAATGCATTACTCTATAAGTTGTAAATGCCCCATTGTATTTGTCTGGATCTATACTTATACTGTCGCTTTCTATAAATTCTATATTTGCAATTTTCATTTGCGTAGAATCGTTTGTTACCCAAAAATCTTCGTCTGCAACAAATTCATCTCTAATTTGTCTTGCCATTCCTTCAACAACAACTACGTTATTTGATACTGATTTTACAATAGGATTAAAAACAGTAGAAGAGGCTGTGCTAACTAATTTTAACGGCTGGCCTACTGTTACTAACGGCTCCATATTAATTGTTGTGCTACCATCTACCTCTGTAAATTCTATTTGTGTATCAATAAAGTAATAATCTGCATTATTGATTACATAGATATCTAGTTTTGTTCCTGCTGGTGCTATGGTATTTGACAATATTGTAATTCTTGCACTTGTTTGATCCCATGTCCAATATTGTCTGTCAACTCTTACATCGTCTGCATATACTAAAATGTCACGACTATTAATTTGTGTCAAGTCTGAAAATGCCCAGCTATCTAAATCGTATACTCTATCAGTTGTTGTAGTATATCTGATACTGTAACCAGGATCTAATATTTCATCGTCACCAAAAACGATCAAATTATGACCTAAAGGTTTTACATTAAATGGTGTAGGCGTATTGGTAAAGTTCCAATAATTTCCTAATGTTTGATTCCATGTTATATCTTGGTATACTAGGCTATAACTTACAATATTTGTATCATACACAGCATATTGTATAATGTTATTTTCTCCAAGTCTCGCACGACCGCCTGGAAATTCGATTGTAATTTTGTTTGCTGCTTCTGTTGTGCTATCGCTAATGTTTAAGAAATAGTCGCTACCTTCTGTTGCAACACGGCCGTTCATAACAACAATTGCACTAGCATCACTGCTGAAGTCAGCTGCTGTTACAAATCTCCAATTTTCGCCAAATGGTTGATTTGCAATATCATAAGAGTTGAGTTGTATTGTTTTAGAATCAATTAAATTGTTACCGTTGGATCCAAATGTCATAACAGTAATACTATCGCCAGCTTCTATATTTTCATCGCTATCAATAAAAACTGCATTTAAATCATAATCTGAATAAAATACATCTTCTCTTAAAACTTTTTGATTAACCATTACAACAACATTTGTTTCTCCAAATGGTTTTTCAGGAAACTCAAACTCTCTTGTAGATCCATCATAGATATAATTAGCAACAGCAATGTTTGCTAATCCGTTATTAGGTCTTGTATATACTTGTAAATCAAGTGTATCTGTAACTGTGCCAGGAACAAGTTCTTCAGGACCTTTGCTGTTGGTTGCTGAAAAGAATTCATCGCCGTCTACTACAATTTCTCCACTTGGTATGCCTGTGGCAGTAGTTTTATCAAGAGCGCCGCCTGACAAACTGGTGTCAAAATTTGTGCTTACAGGAGATAGAGATCCGTCACTTTCTTCTTTTCTAATAATTACTTCATCACCATCTGTTGTAGTAAATATACCTTGTATATCTATTTCAATTTGCTCACCGTCGCCTACAATTGTAGCCATTACAGCATTTTTGTTGGCTGTAGCAGTGCTGCCATCATATGCAGGGTCGTCTAACCTTACGCCGTTTAGATATATGTTGTAATTTACTCCATTTTCTAGAGGTTTTGAAAGTGTGATTGTAGCAGTGCTACCATCTAATTTAATTACTTCGTCACTAAATGTGTTATCAAAAGTGTCCCAAGGCAAATCACTAAATCCGCCGGCGCCAAATCCTTGTTCATTACCAAAACCAAAACTATCGTATAATGCACCTTCGTATTCAACACCTTGCATTACTTGACTTAATTCTTTGCCAGGCATACCTGTAGTAGGATTGTATTCATACAACACTCTGTCGGCAGCATGAAGCAGACTGGTTGCTTTTTTGTAATTTACAACAATCACATCATCGATTGCAGGATCTTTTACAAAATTAATATACCCAAAATACCTATCATAACCTTTTGTAGTATCAAGATCATTGCCAACTTGATATTCGCTTTTCAACATCTCAACACCATTTACTGTGACACTAAATGTATTTGTCTTTACATTCATTGGCCACAACAATTGGAATTTTTGTTTTGCGCCTGTTCCTAAAAAGTTTTCTTTTTGGTCAATAGTCTCAAAATATTTTTTACCACTAACTCTGTCAAATTTTACAGTCATGTGTGTGCTTCTTACCAAAGGATTACCAATAATTACACTTGCTTTTACTGGACTACCGTCTGGATCTTGATTGCCACTTACTGTTACAGTAGGAGCAGATAACACTCTGTTGCCTTTTTTAAGTATTTCAATTGATTTAACTTTGCCTTTAGCAATATATGCTCTCGCAGTTGCTCCACTATTTCCACTAATAGTAACATCTGGTGTATTGTTAAACCCACTGCCTCCGTCTAAAACTTCAATACTAACTATTTCATATGTATTGTTATCTACCCAATTTTTGTATGGATACGTAAAATATTTTTGCCACAAATCTGTAACTTCATTGTTTGAAAATTTAGCAACACTAGGAGTAATATTTCCTCCAATGTAGCTAGGTGGTAAATCAAAGTCAGATATCAAACTATTGGTAGGTTCAATTTTTTCGTATGAACTTATGTATTCTCTAACACTAGTTTTATAAGGCTTAACTTCGTTGATATAATCTTGATAATTTTCAAGATTGTCATTTTGATATGCAACTTTTTGTTCCAATTCTCCAACATTATGTTTTGCTCTTAAGAAACTTGATTTAAATACCCAATCAACATTTTCCTGTTCAGATAGTGCATATCTTACACTTGCAAAAAATAGTTTATTGTATTCTACAGCCAATTCGCCAATAAAAATATCAGTTTTAATAGCATTTAATATATTTCTTAATTCATTAACTGGTTCTCTATCATAAAATGCTATATCATATACACCAGCATCATAACCAGTAGTTTCTGTTGAATAATTATAAATTAAGCTAGACAATTGAATTGTGCCATTTTGTCTGCCTACAGTTTTGTAATTAATTGTATAATCTTCAGTGTCTTGGTTGTCTATTTTTTCTAACAGAAGCCAGCCGCCTGTTCCAATATTTTTTATTTTAACAACATCACCTATTGTATTATCTAATCCGAATAATTCATAACTAGATTCTATTGTTTGGTTAATTATTGTGTTTATTGAATAACCAGTAGCGTAATAATCAGCATAATTCCAATACTTGGTTGTATCAAAACTTTGGTTGTCTGTTCTATTCCATTCTCTAGAAGTAGGATTGTAAACATATATGCTCCAACGTCCGCCAATTGTTTCATCTGCGTTTACTAATACACTGAATTCTCTTACTTTTAAAATTGTGTTAGACGAATAATCAAAACCTTGTTCTTTAATTTCAACACTTGTAATTTGTCCATTACTGTTAATTGTTGCTTTAAATTCAGCATTTTTACCTGTGACATCATCAAATTCAATTTCAGGAGCAACTTTATATCCGTTGCCTGCATTTGTAATAATTACGTCGGTGATTTTACCGTCAACAATCACAGGTGTTAAAACAGCTTGTGTCTTTTTTGCAGTTCCTACAAATTGTAAATCATTTACAGTATCAACTGCAACATCGTGTTTTCCTAAAGACAATAAAGGTGCTGGATCCACTAATAATAATTTGCTTATATTATAATTATCTACTATAATATTTTTCAAAAATACTGAGTTGACTCTATCAACAAATTGTTTTACAGCTTCTATTCTATTTACAAACATACTCTGTCTTGGAATATTTAACAATCCGTATTTTTTAGCAACTTGTAAATTTTCATCTGGAACTGAGTTGCCTATGTTATCATATCCAATTAAACTATCAATCCATTTTTGTTCTATGTCTTTGCTTGGCATAGAAACATCTAAACCTTCTGTTAATAAATTATACTCGTAATGTATAGGCACATTCAAATCTACATCTTTTTCTTTTCTAAAATGTAGTATTGTATTTCGACCTTCAATTAAACTTGCAGTGTTATACATTGCAAATTTGTTATTTTCTAGTATACTAATAAATCTATAACCTGTTGAGGCAGGATCTCTGATTAAGTTAGTTACCGATTCACAACTTAAAATACGCCCTGGAACATTAGGAACAATTTGCGTATTTCTTACCCAGTAAAAATATTTTGTTATAAATCTTTTTCTAATAGCATCATAAACTTGCTTGCTACTAAACACTTCGCTACCGTATAGAGTAGTGCCAGTTACACCTCTTGCATAACCTTCAGTTGTGCCAGCTAAGTCGTCCCATTCACTTGGAAGTAAATCTGACGATACCCATTCACAAACTTGTATTTGTGCGTTAGGCAATAATTTATGGAACACACCTGCTCTATAATTGCTGTTACCTTGATAAGGATCAAACCAACTTGCTTTGCTAATATCCCACCATAGTTTTCCAACATATCTATCTGTCCAGTTTGAATATGCATCTACTGTAACATCTTGTTCGCCTGTGCTAAAAGAATATACTGCTGGATCATACCAAGTTTTAAATGTAATTTCTTGTTCTGCTGGACCTGCAATTTTTCCTTGTCTTGGATCTATAACATCTAAACGTTGTATAATATCTTTTTTGTCATCGCTATACAAAAATACCTGTTGTAGTTCTTGTATTTTTGGTTTTGAAACTTGACTTGTTAAAATAGTCCAGCTATCTTTTCCTTTAGTAAAACTAAAATCAGCTAACAATCCTTGGTTAACACTATTTACATATTTAGAATTTCCTGTGGCTGGATTGTCTGCTGCAAGGGCAGTAATAGTTGGCATATTCAAATACAAATGATTTTGATTAAATTTAAAATCGTCAAGCACATGATTGGATGTATCTCTTTTATATGCTATATCTTCTCCGTAAACATAGGTGTTGTTGATTAGTTGGAATACTACAATTCTGCCTGTATCTTGTATAGTTTTTGATATTCTTGTGTTACCATTGTCAAGTTTTAATTGATTGTTATCAAAACCTGTAACTTCAACTAAATCACTGTTTTTACCACAAATTGCAAGTTTATTACCGCTAAAATCAACTGCACTTCCGAATGCTTCATTTTTATCTTTATAAGGACTTCTAACATTTTGCGACAGAGTATACAAATCATCTGACTGCTGCTTATACAGGTATACTGTGCCAGCATCATTTGATATATCATCGTTGTATGGTGCTGCTACAGCAATACGATCACCGTCGTCATTGATAGCAAAGTCTACACCCCAGCTTTCTCTTTTTGTAGTATCTGCTTTTATTTCTTGTATATATTTCCATCTATTGACTGGTTTGTTATAAACACTAAGAGTTCTAACACTACTTACATCAGACTCAACAACAATTTTATCTCCATTGTCATTTACGTCAAATTTAATGCCAAAATTTGATTCGCCTGTATCAGAGTCACCGTCTAATTCTTGGTATCTATTAGGAATATATCCGGTGTGTTCTATATCTTGTGCTGCAATCCAACTATTTGTATCTGTAGGTAATTTATCATTAACAGGAGTTGTTAGAGGAATTCTTTCAACAAGTGCTTGATACAATGCACCTTGGTAGAAAACTATATCGTTTTCTCTATATTTTTCATTTACATCAAACACACCTTTGTAGCTTCTATTTCTCGTCCACTTCCATTCGTCGTCAAATTCAAAGAAATAAACACGACCTACGTCAATACCAGGAGCACTAACATACAATTGATGTATACCATTTATATTTTTTCTTAATTCTACTTGATAACCAAATTGTTCTTCTGCATTTGGATCAGGACTACACATAACTATGTCTAAGGTATACTCTCTTGTAGAATCATCAAACTTGTAAATATGAACAATACCTTGATTACTCAATCCTGATGAATTTCCTACACCAGCAGGAATATAATATGCTGGTTCCCAATCATTACTGTCGCTATCAGAAATAGTGCTACTATCGCTATAACTGTCATGCCAGTTGCTTACAGCTTGTTTGGCTCTCCATAGTGTGCCTCTGTCAACTACTATATCACCTTGGTCGTATGCTTCAGTTGGATCATAAGTGCCTTTAAATTGTGTTAACGCATTATCAGCTCGTGGTGCACCAACTGCAATAAATTTACTATCTGGTGAAATTGCAACACTTGCACCGTATCCAGAATTTATGTCAGCTTCTTGTTCTGGTTCAAAAATTGCTCCTGCAGAATATGTAAAACTTTCTGCATTTCTAATCAGTAAAGATACTTTGCCTATTCTTGTTGATGATGTATCGGTGCTGTCACCTCTAACAAGTGTTGTGTTTCCAAAGTTAATGTCATATGATTCCGCTACACGGTTAAGCTGTGACTCTAAATTTGCATATTCTTGTTGTAAACTAATTACACTGTTATTTTCGTATACACTGAAAATACCTTGTCCGTTATCGTCTACCCAAAGTCTGTCAGCTGCATCTTTTTGTATATCTTCAATATTTAAATTTAGTGTTTCAAAGTCAGCAAATCTTCTTGTTATAAATCTACTTAAACTTGCGCCGCCGGCTGCTGAAAAACTATCATCAGGATCTTCAAAAGAAATTTCAATTTCACTTGATCCTAAATCAAATGTAATGTCACTGCCTAATACTTCTGTTACTTTGTAAAATCCTTTTAAATTTGGAATACTAGAAAATATTCCTATAATATCGTCAACAGCAATATCGTCAACTTGTCTATCGCAATTTATTTTTACACCAGAATTACTCGACGCAAGTGTTAAATTTGTAAATCCTAGTATTTCTAAATCACTTTGACTGTGCTTTAAAACTGTCCAAGATTGTTTGTCAGTAGTTACCCAAATGTGTTTGCCAATTTCTAAATTGTCAATATCTATATTCAAAATAGAATCTTTAGATGTTACAATATATTCTACATCTTCTAATCTAACATAACCTGAATTTTTTGTAAATGTATCCGTATTAGATATTACACTTGTTAATGTATGATCGTAATCTTCTGGCGATTTGAAAACTTGATTTTTAGCAATTTCATAAACTAAGTCAGTTCTGCCAATTGTAATATTGTTATTAAGTTCAAATAACTGCGGTTCAATTCTGTATTTGCTTTCGTCAAGTTTGTATTCAATTTCTTGAATATTATCAATTGCTCCGTATTGTCCAGCTCTAATTGCCCATTCTTCATAGAGCTCAACACTGTCTTTATTAGAAGAACCTAAAGCATCAAACAACTTGGTCATAGCATTATTTGTGCCTTTTTCTTGTATAAATCCTTGATAAAATTTATATTGGCTCACATTATCGGTAATAATATTTTCTAAATATTGACGTTTTTGATAGCCAATTAAATGCTGTGCTAAACGTTGTTGTTCTGTGTCAAAATTATCTGTATCTAAATCATAAAAATCTGCAAACTGATTAACTTTATAATCCCAGTTTGGATAAATTTGCGATACAGGTTTTTCAGATAGTCTACGCCATTTTGTATTGTCAAATGTTTGTTTAGAACTATGATTTCCAAATGCACTATAATAAAATTCTTTGTATTTTACTACATCGCCTATACGATAATCTGTGTTTTCTCGCCAATCAACAATTTTTGCTTCATCATAAAAAAATCCTGGTATACTCAAACTACCAGTCCAATTATCTGTTCTATACCCTACAAGTTTGATACGTTCTTGTCTAAAGCCAGCTGCTTTATCAAAAATAACATCATTGAATACTGTTTGATTATCAATCAATACCACATGTTCTTTTTGCACTAATGGTAATTTAATTAAGAATATACCTTCCGGTGTGCCAACAGGATTAATTGTAAATTTTGTATCTTTGTCTCTAAAAATATTTGTTAAACTACTGTCTATTGCATTGCCGTTTCCGTCTAATATAGATACATCGTAAAAATTATCATATACATTATCAATAGTAAAATTGTTTTTTGAAAATGTAACTCTGTTAGCAGCAGGACTAATGGCTAATACTGTATCATTGTCCCAGTTTTGTGTGGTAAAGAATAAAAACTCTTTTATTAGTAGCAGCATGTCTTCTACTTGCCCACTTTCAGGATTAATGTTTTCAAAGTTCCAACCGTCGTCTTTTAAGTATGCTTCATACCCTAACAGGAAGTCTACAACGTCTTGTTCTGTTTTGTAAATCTGTCCGTAAGGAACACTTGTAGCAGTTTTGTTGAATCTTCTTCTAATAACGCCGGTTTTACCTCCTTGAACAGGAAGCTCTGCTAACTTAGTAAAATTTTTATTTTCAAATTCATTAGAGCTTACATGAGAAACTTTTGCTCTATAAAATTCATTGTTGTATTTTACAACTGTGCCAATTGTGTATGTATTAGACTCGCTCCAGTTTAAGAATTTTTCACTAATTCCTCCAACATTAATAGCACTATCACTTTGTGTTTCTATATAAGGATAAATTGTAAATGAAGGATTTTGATTGTCATAACCTTCTATAATATATCCACTATCGCTCACTGTAATCAAAATGCCACTAAGTGTTGCAACTTGTTGAACTGAAGAAGTATTTAAAAATATTTGATAATTTTCTTCTGGAACAAATACGCTGGTTTTATTCAACGGACTTCTGCTGTCAAGTAACAATTTCAATTTATTTTTTTCAGCAAAGCCGGCTAATTTTATGCTTAATTGATTGTCTAGCCTTTTTAAATCTGACTGATAAGAATCATAACTAGATGACACTGCCCATTTCACATAATTTGCTATGTAATTTATTAAACCAGCAGTAAAATGTTGTTTTGATTCATTGCCAGTGAGTGTGGGAAAAATTATATCTTTTGTTGTAATAGCTTGTCCAGTTTCATTGTAAACAAAATTGCCTGCCATATCTTTGATAATTCTACTTCTATCAAAACCTAATCCAAAAACTTCACATGGCTTACTTACAATCCAAGCCTTTAGTATAGCAAATCTATAATCACTGCTATTTCTAAATGCACTTTCGGTTGGTCCTTGATCTCCGTAAACAAAAGGCTCGCTTGTAGAAGGTAGATAAAATCCTTGTGCTATTCCGCTATCCAAAGGTGAACGTAAATTTCCATTTTCGTCAGTAGGAATAATAGACAATAAATTTGGACGTTTATACTTGTCTAATGTCTTTACAGATTTGCCAGGTTCTTTTACAAAACCGTCACGTAAATCTTGCCATAGCACTGTATTACTTAGAGTGTATGGCGCAGGACCATAAACATCTTGCCACCATGTAGGCTCAATTGAAAAACCTAGCATTTCCCAAGGATGTGTATGCGGACGGTCTGTATCATAGAACTGTTTAAAGATTGCACGCCACCCACCTGGTAATCTATTGCCATCTGCATCTGACATGCTTCTATAATTAAATGTAAAACTATTTTCGCCGCTCCAATTTGTATTTTCAGTATAATTTGGATTTCCAGCTGTGCTTAACCATGAACTAAAATCTTCAAGAATAAGGCTATCAATTGTTTCTCTACTAACACCTGTCTTTCTATTAAATCCACCTATAAAATCATGAATATCTAAATATTCAGTGTTATAAGATGTTTTAATATTGTTGTAAATTCTTTTTTCAAGATCTAATAATAGTTCATCTCTATAATCATCAAATCTTACAGTATAACTTCCATCATGTCCAACAATAACATCAACATTTCCATTAGCACCTGTAATTGTTTGGAACTCTGGTTTGTATAACGGATACAAACCTAATTTAGTTGGTGTAGGTGGAACATAGCACCCGTTTGTGTTTTCATATTCATATACAACTATGTCTTGTCCTATTGTTGGATTATAGTATTTTATAAATCCATTTTCAAAATCGTAATCTACACCTTGATATTTTTGTTCGCCGTTAACATAAACTAAAACTGCTTTGTTGCTGATAGTTTTCAAATCAAAGTTTGTAAAACTTGTAGGCAAATATGCTGTTTCGTCATATTCTATTTCATGAATCGTTTCTGTAGTTGCATTCATCGGAATCATATCAGATGCAAAAAACGGCATACTTGATGTTTTGTCTTTGTTCAAAGTATTCATTATCAAGTCAACATGTTTTTTGGTATCTCCATGAAATCCAGTTTGGTTTGCTGTAAAAAGAAAGCTACTTTTAAATCTGCTGTATTCTTTCATAGCAAATTGAATAGATTTAATTATGTTTGCATCCTTATCTACCAAATGATATGCTGCTAAATTTACAGGTCCGCTGTGTTTCATAAACTGCGTTCCGTATTGAGTAATGTTTGGTAAATCTCTTAGGTTTGTATTTCCAGGTATACTACCTTGTGCTACTGGATGATAATTTTCAACAATACTGTTAACATGTTTGTTTACTTCACCGAGTGTAAATGTTGTAAGATTTTCATTTTGTGGATTGCTTTCCAAATTCTTTGGTATTTCATAATATCCATTAACGTTTTTGTTTGCAGAACTATAACATTTTAAAACTACAATACTTTCACTATCTAAATTATTAAAAAATCTTACTTGTTTGTATTTTACAGTGTTATCTAATGTGTAATCAACACCTTCAATTTTCTTTTTGTTGTTGACAAAAACTCTAACCACTAGATCATCGAGTAAATGACTATTATCAAATACATCTACAGGAAAATTATTTAATTGTCCGTTATATTGTCTAATAACAGGTTGTCTTGATTTAAAATATGTTTTTTCCCAGACGCTTTTCCATTTATAACTGCCGTCTTGGTTAAAGATTTTGAAGAAACCACTTGAAGTATTTTTTTCTACAATATTTTGAGAACTGTCTTGATAGGTAAATTTATCGGTGTGATAATTAAAATCAAAAACAATATCACCAAAATTGTTAATACTTTGGTATTTCAACGGAAATCCAAGTTCTACATCGTTAGAGCCGCTTCCTTTTGCATAAGAAAAAAGTTTTGTCCCTATAAAACTTGTTCCTACATACTGTGTAGTATCGCCATAACTATATGCATTTGAATCAAATAAATCAAAATGAGGTTGTTGATTTACAGATGTTTTTTCTTGAGCTTTATTCCATTTGTTATTTGCATAATGGAACATCTTTCCAGCATTAACATTACCTTGAGAAACTAATACAGTATCGCCTTCGTTTGGAATAGTATCTGCTTCTTCAATTAAAGTTATTTGTCTATTTTTTATTGTGCCTGTTCCAAAGTTAATAAATTTTACTTTATAAATTTTTCCTGCAACAAGTATGTCTTTGTCAGCTGTGAACAATAATCTCATGCCATCTGTGACTTCAACACCATCAATAATGTATCCACCTTTTCCTTCAATAGTGCTAAAAACATCAGTTGTAAACGTATCTATTAGATCAACATTATCTTTTGCAACAGCACCATGATTATATAATTTTAAACCAGATGTATACTCAATAATTGGACGCTTGGCTCTAGCTTCCTCGTCAATTTCTACAGGTAACCCTGCTTGGTTATAACTTTCTACAATAACATCCCTATGGAACCATCTGTTATATCTTGACCACGGGTTTTTATCTGGACTACCTCTGTTGATTGTGATATAATCTTTTTGTGCAACAAAAGCAGCAGCATCTTCATAAGGATATTCGTCAAAGCCAAATTCCTCGCCATCAAATGGAACATTTTTTACTGTTGTAAAAGGAACTGGAATTTCTAATTCTGTTTCTGGTATCAATCTAATAGAAGACCCAACTCCTTCAACAAAATAATTTCCTGTTGCATATTTTTTTGGAGTTACCTCGCCTACAAAAAAGATACGCTGACCATTTGATAAATTTCCACCAATTGGAGATTGATATGATTTTTTACCTATAATTTCATCTTCTACATTAATTTGAGAATTTTCATTTATGTTATAAAAGTTAAGCAATCCATTCATATTTGCATTGTTTTTACTTGCATAATATAAAAGTGGTGGAACTGTATCGTCTGGAGTAAATTCAATACGGCCGTTTTCAATCCATACATCGTCTGTTTCAATGTATGCACCGTCTTGATTTCTTTTGTATCTTTTGATATTTGTATTGTAAATTGTGCTGATATTTTCTGCATCAATTTCTAAAAGAGGATCATTATCTTGATATGCAATATTTGTTACAAAAGAAATAGGTTCACCTGGAGTGTTAATATCAAATTTATAAGTTTGACCTTTATATAATTTTAATGTTGGATTTTTTGTTATTCCATCTGGAGAAAAAACATAGCTTTGTGTTTGATCGTCGGTTCCCAACTCAACATTGTAAACACTGGTTATACCTCGTTGAGATCCACTAACAGCAACCGGAATTGGACCAAGTGGCAGCCAATAATATTCTCTAAAATTTGTAAACTTATCAAAATCAATGTGCGGATTCCAACTATAACTTGTTTGTGAATTTAGCACACTGTGATTGTTCACACTACCTTTATATGTTTTTATAACACCTAATAGATCTGTATATGAAGCATAAAAATTAACATTACCTAAATCATCTTTACTTACAATACTAGATTCAAACTGATAGTTTTCTCTATCTGTAGATACATCAGGTAAAAAAGTATCTGTAACCTTTGCTGTAGGAGAATTTCTTCTTCCTACATATGCATCTAATTTTTCGATTACACCTTCAGAAATCATTGAATCAATGGTTGACTGAACAAACTTATTGTTTGTATCTGTTCTAAAATACCTTGGTAACAAGTTTTTAGCTGATCTGTCTGAATCGCCAATTGGCAATGGATAATCAATACTTTCCATTAGTAACTGCTTCCTCCGCTATTAGAACTACTACTTGTTGTAGTCACAACTGTTTCTGATGAACTAGATACCGCTTGACTTGTATCGTTAACAGATGTTACAATTGCTCCACTTGCTTTTAGGCGTTCTGCTGTAATTGCTGTAATTATTTCAACATTATCTACTGTTGCACCACTTATAAATATTTCATCATTTTCAGACTTTACTTCAAATAAACTTCCAAAGCTATCTGTAGCACTGTTTGGAACTAAAACAATACTGTGTAAATCAGGTGCTAACGACTGCATAATATATGCACTAAGCTCACTCCAGTAAAATGTTTCTCCAAAATTCCAATTTTCTAAAGCAAAAAATTCTTCTATTGCTTCGATAATTTTACTTTTTACATCTTGATCGTTAACTACTCTGTCTGTGTTTTTTACAACTTTTAAAGTTGCTTGCAGACTTGGATTTGCTTTTGAACCAAACAAAACTTTAAACTTTACTGGATGATAAACAATTTCATCACTTATACTTTTTATTTTGTTTATTTCGCCGCCATAAGTTCTAAATAACTGATCACTACTCATTGGTAATGGCTCGGCAGCAAATGCTCCAGCAAGATACTGTCTATAACTTGTATCATATTGTTTTGTTAACAAATATGTATCCATTATATTGCTACTACTTGGATCAATTCTATTGTTTTCATCGCTTGCATGTAAATATTGAAATTTCAATCCTGCTCTACCCAAGTAACCTTTATAGTTAAAAATCAATTGTCTTGTTCTTGCTGTGCTGTTGACCTTGTAAAAAACGTTTGTTGAAGACACATAAAAAATAGGATCTCCTGGTGTTGTAACTGTTGCTTCTACTTCACTTGTTACTACTCTAATGTTTTCTGCGGCTGCATCTACATAATAGTAAAACTCATTATCGTTTGTAGATTTTTTAACAAAAACATATTTAGATTGTGACGAATTATTGTTAGCAGTGATATCTTCAAATATTTGAGGATTGTCTACTACACCGTCGTCGTCATTATCAAAAAATACAACTTCAACTTTTTTACTGTTTACGTATCCAATACCGTCTCTGTATTCAGCACTTACTGCCCAATCATAATCGACTGTGAACGGTGTTAATTGACCTGTGCTGGCAAGATTCTTGTTAATATTTAAAATGCTTATTTTGTCTCTTACAATTTCACCTGTTTTACTATCGTAAATCTTTTTAGTAGAATCATAAAAGAATCTTACTTCCTTGTCGCTTTCAAACACATATCGTAATGTCCTCGATGTGATTGTGTATTCAACTCCGTTGGTTTCAAATAAAACAAGCCAACTTCTATCTAAATTTTGCTGTGTAATGTCACCAGTTAACCCACTACTCCATTCTTGAGTAGTATTAACATTTTCTTGTGTCACTACTGCCCAACGTCTTGTGCTTGTGTTGTATCTTAGCGCAACAGTTCTGTATGCAAATATTTGATCTACTAAAACACTTTTTACATCATCAATTAAATCTCTAACAAACTTTGGTTTGATTTTATTTAAAATTGCTCCTGTAGGAATAATATCATTAAATGTAATACCACCTAGACCTGATGCAGACAGTTCATTACCGCCGTTATTCACAGCAACTACTTTTACCCATTTGTAACTACTAGATCCTGCGTGATCTGCTGCTCCTAACATCAATGTTCCATCAGGCATAAAATGCTGGCCTGTTGGCGCAGTAAATTTGACCAACGCTCCTGGTTCTAAATATCTAAATACACCTTCTGTAAAGCTGGAAACAGTATACTTGAATGCTGATGTATCGCTTGCATTTGAACTATCAACAATAAATCCAGTGCTTCTATTTGTATCCTTTGTAGTTTGTTGCCAAACTACGCTTAAATCACTATAATCTTGATCTGTAAACTTATCATAATAATAATTGCGCAAATTGTTATCTTCGAGTAGATTAGTAACAGTGTTGTTTATTACACCTTCAATATCAGTTTTTGTAACAAAACTAAAATTTGTTTTTTCTGTTTTATAATCTTTGTAAATAACTCCGTCGGTTCCAAACATATTTGTAGTGCTGTATTTTCCTGTGCTATCTCTTAAATCATAATATCTATTAATACCACTGCTGGTTCTGTTTACTGCTTTTGCTTTGATAATATCTTGACTTACACCCAACGGACCTAGGTTATAATCCTCACCTGTGATTAATCTGTTTTGAGTGTAGTATGTGCTAGGTGCATTGTCACGTATACTATCTGTTGATTCTGTGCTTGCGCCATTGGTAACTGGTTGCTTTAGGCTGCAAACTATTGATAAAGTTTCGTTGCGTCCAATACCAGAAGTATATGGAATACTGACTTTGATATTTTGTATATTATTTGCAAAAATAGTATAATCTAAATTTGCACTTGTTCTATAGTAAGCTCTAAAATTGCCTTTAGGTAAATTACCAAAAACACCATCGCTAAAAATTAAACTAATTCTATCATTTGTTCTAGTTAACACACTGAAAATATTTTTTATATTTTTTGCAATGCTATTATAAATTACATTATTACCTTCAACAGCATCAACTTTTGTCCAAGCAGTTTCCTCAACTCCTTGTGAATTTAAACTGTATAACCATACGTCACTGTTGTTTACATTTGTTGCATCTATTTCTACATTTTGATTAGGTGTGGGTAAACTTACCGAAAAGTCACCTCGTTGTAGTGTTCCTTGTCTAAAGTGTAGGAAAAATCCTGTGTTGGAACTACCTGCGCCTTGGCCGTTGTCTCTATATAACAAACTGAATTTGTTTCCTGTCAACGGCGCTTCTTCAATTATTTCACCATTGTCGATATCAGCACCAACAACTTCAAAATCTAAATTTGTGCCGTTAATAACTTTGTTAAAACTGAACACTGGAAATGCAGATTGTAAATTATTAAGTTTATATTTTTCTGTTGGAATACCATTGACAATGTCAGACTTACGAGGAGAACCAAACTGATTTTGATCAAGCATTGCTGCATTCATAATTTTAATAAATTGTTCATACCAATTACTATTTGTTTGATCATTCCATTTTACAGACTTACCCGAAATGTTGGTTCCTGTTGTGTCAACAATATTTTCTGTTGTCGTCACGCTGTCTATTTTGAGTAATCCGTTGGCAGTTTGATTTCTTGTTACATTATAACTAATAAGTCTTGCTAATCTTAAAACACTTTCTCTACGCTCTGCTAATTCAATAAAATTTTCTCTAGCATTTAGATCAACCCTAAAGCTAATATTTTGGCCAAGGAATGCAATTAAATCAATCAAAGATAGGTATTCAGAACTTTCAATATAATCATTAAAATCTTCTGGATAATTTTGTCTAATATAATTGATCATTGTTCTACGTAGATTGTCAAAATCATAGCTTTTGAAATCTGCGTATTTGAAACTTTGATAAATTTTTTGCCAATCTTCGGCTAATAATAATCGGTTTTGCCTATCTGTAGATGACATGTCTTTTTCCTTAGCTAATGTAATATTTATGAGATTTATAAACTACGCACATTAAAACTAAAGCTGGTTTTCGTTATCAAAACGAAGTGTTAAACGTTCACTTATATTATAATCTAAATAGGTCAAGTCTGCATAAACTTGAATACCTGATTCATACGCATCAACAATAATATTTTCGGCTTGCACTCTTGGATCATAATTCAATATTTGTGTTACATTATCCAATACAGCACGTTTTATTGGTTCAGTAAGAGGTTCAAATAAAACATCCCAAATTATACAACCAAATCTTGGATTTTCCAAACGCTCGCCTACTTTAATGTGAAAGTGATTTAAAATATCTTGCTTGATTAAATCTAAATTACGCAGTTGAAACGTTTTTTCGTTAGAAGAAACTGTGCTAAGTCCTTTATAACTTTTGTCAACTAAAACATTATTACTAGATTTAGGTGTTGTTATTTTTAAATTTTTATATAGATTCTTTTCTAACGTGCTCATAATGTATTTAACCTATCTTGTGCTTGTTTCGTATACACCAGTATCACTAGACGTCGGGCCGCTTGTATTTTGTTCTGACTGTATTGTTACCAGAGGTATATCAAACCCAGCTGGAATTTCCCAGTTTCTTCTAATTTGATTTAAGTATAATCCTGTGGTTTCTCTATTTACAATTCTAAAATTCGATAATGGATTTTTACCATTGCTTTGATTACCTCCAAACATTCTAATTCTGTTTGCAGCAGGATCAATACTATGCACAAACCCAACATGTCCATAACGTGATTCTTCTTTACGTGTAAGTACAACCAAATCGTATTTTCTAATTTTTGTAAAATCTCGCCAATCTACTGATTGTCCATATCGTAAATAACTTTGGCTACCCATACCAGGAACAATATGTTCTAATCCACATTTCCACAATACCCAGGTCACAAATGCTGCACACCATGGATTTGTTGTTGGTCCATCAACACTCATTCTGCCGCCGCCAGCAACTTCCCATGCTTCAGCAATATTTGGATTAGGAGGATTTCCTCTTTCTTTCCAATCTTGACTAGGAAACGCTTCTAATATTTGTTGCAAACTTGCAAATGCTGTGCCAGCAGGTGGCGGATTTTCTGGAGGTTGTACAGGTTGATAATTACCGCCAATATTAGGATCAAAATCTCCCACTCCTGTAAGAGCATCTGGTGGAGTGAAAACACTACTTTGTGTATTATCATCAAAAGGTAAAAAATATCTATCAATTTCGCCAGCTTCTAATGCTCTTGACGGAGACGGAACTGGATTACCTGGTATAACTATTTGACACATTATCCGTATACTCCTGTGTTTGGAACAGTGGCTTGTCCCAACTGTATATATTCATCAATGCTAGTGCCGTAAGCGTCTGTTCCTACCGCAGTTTCGTTGCGCCATTTTCTAACATCGTTGGGTCCTTTTAGATGCGCACCCATCAACAATCCAGCTATTAACTGTTTAGTGTCGCCTTCTCTAATACTACCATTAGCTTTGAGATATCTTACATTTGCATTAGTGTAAAGTATCATGCCTTTTTCTTGGCAATCTCCTTTGTTTGCCAACCAATCGTCGACATTATTTACTCCGTCTTTTCCTGTCCAATTATCTGGATTAAGTCTTAGTCTTGGACTGCCGCCTTGGACGCTTTTTCTAATGTAGCCGCCTTCTTTAAGTGCATAGCCACCAAACTGATATTTTCCTGCAAAACCAATGCTATTTGTGCAATTATAACGCAAACCGCTTTCTCTAAAGCCAAGAGCATTAAGATAAGCAACAGTTTCTGCCTCTGTGAATCCAGTTATTAAGCCTGCCGGAGGAGCCGACAATGGTCCATCGCTAGGACCATTGCATCCATATTGCGTGCCTGTTGTTCCAGCTGGCGGATAATCTTGTTGGAGTTGCGCTACTGCTACATCGGTTGTTGCTTCAGCTACAGCTTGTGTGCCTCCAGATACTTCAACAGATCCTCCGGCTGCTGAAGCAATTGTAGAACCTACTGTAGAACTACCAAAGTATCTTGATGTTGATCTATATTTGTTTGCAATTTCTTGTGCAGAATCTGGTGTAATTAATGTTGGATCAGTTGTATCATACACTGGATTTTCAACTATAGCACCATTTGCTAATGCTGCATCATTAACAGCTCTTGCAAGTGTTTTCAAATCATTTTCAATAGGATGACCAAATGGAGGATTAATATTTGGTGAAACAATTACAACTTTGTATCCTAATGCATTCAAATCAACAATAATTTTTCTAACGTTAACTTTTGCTTTCTCAGGATTGCCTATATCTTCTATACCTACAGTTACTACTGCAAATTGCCCTGCGGATGCATTTGGAAATGCAGCAGCATCTCTGTTTGATTTTTTATTAATATCATCATCTTTTACTGCACTCGAAACAGGTGTCACACTTCCGGCACCGACTGCTGCAAAAGTATCAGGCAATGTTGAACTCAAATGACTGTTAACTTGCTGTGTTCCTGCTCTAGTTTTTTCAACTGTATAGGCTGCTGGATTTAAGTTTTCATGCTGTGGCCACGGTTCATGCTCAGGCACTCGTGCTGCAACTGCTGCTCTCACAGGTGCGTTTGGTAAAAACGGATTAGGAGCAGGTGGTAATGTAGCATTACGTGATTCGATAGCAACGGCAGCCGCATTGCTACTGCTATTCAAATGTATTTCACTAGCAGTGGCTTGGATGTTGGCACCATCTGCTTTTAAACTCATTAATGCTTTAGAATACAATTTAGTTGCACCAGTGCTGTAAAGTTCTAGTGTGTTTGCGGATGTAATATATGTTTGTAAAGAACTCCTAAAATGTGCTTGAGAATCAACTTGATGATAACTATTACCTAATGCTTTCATATGATAATCACCATCTGTGGTAATTTTTACAAATTCGCAACCTTCAATGCCTACGCTTTCTGCACTACCAACTGCCAAATGTTGCTGGCTAATTACATTGAGAGTGCCTTTACTGGTTAAACTAATGTTATCATTACCATAAAGTCCAATGCCGTCGTGGCCTGTCAAACTAATGTTTGCTCCAGCATTTACTGCTACTTCTTGCTGTGCCGAAATGCCAACGCTATTTCCAGCATCGATTGCAATATCTTTGCCTGCACTGATATTCATGTTTTCGTTTGCAGTTAGATTTATGTCTCTATCGGCTGTAAAGTTTAAATCGTTTTCACTGTGAATACTAACACTATCTTGAGCGTATACATCAATTTTGCCGTTGCTAGACATTTCTATCCAGCTAGTCCCTTTACTATTACTAATATAAATTAAATCTTCTGTATTGTGTAAAAGTATCTGATGACCTGTGCGTGTTCTAATTCTAAACAATTCATTTGCAGGTCTAGTTACATCACCTGTGTCCTCTGTGTTTTCAATGTCTGCATATTCAAAAGGTGTAGATTCCGGATGCCCTTTGCGTAAAAATTTGTCATCACCGTCATCCATAACAATACTGTGTCCACCAAGTCGTGATTTATAAAATTCGATTTCGCCTTTACCGTGTTGATAGGTTGGAGCATTTTGTCTTTTATCAAAAGGCCCTGGAGTGTTCATACCGAACACTGTGCTCGGTAGTTCCCTTCTTGCACTGCTTGTGGTAAGTCCTCTTACATCGTCTGTGATTAATCCTGCTCTAGTTAAAACATTTACAAAATCTGTATTAACAGGTTTTAAAAATTTTGTAGGTTGATTTTCGCCATCTGGAGAAGTCAATGCTTTATTGTATTCTCCTACAGGCAATTTTTGACCAAGTTCGTTTATGTAAGTAGAAGTTCTGCCATCAGGAATTGTAAAGTTTGTAAACGTATCTTGTATACATGCAATCCAATAGCCAAAATCTTTTCTTCCTTCCACAAGTAATACAATAACTTTTGTGCCAACATCAGGAGGCACAGCCCAAAAACCATAACTTTGTTGTGTGTCTGCATATGTGTTATTTGCACCTACTTGATGCAAAGGCGTTTGTCCAGAAAAAGGACTTGCATACAAACACTGTATACTTTGTCCTGTATCATCCCAATCATTACCGTTTGAATTTGCTTTTAACAAATTAACTTTTAAACCACCCATAAAAGTTTGGTCTAAATGTCCTATTACTCTTCCAATATATATGCCTGGATCAAAAGTAACGGTGTTATCGCTTTTCCTAGTAAATTCAGTTCTTATATTACGTGGTTCTGGCATTAGAATAACTTGCCTCCAAATTGTCTAGTAATTCTTGCTGCGGCGCCGCTTTGGAAATTTTCTGCTGCTTGCGCAAAAGAAGTTACAGTTGCCTGTTGTATATAACCAGGTATCTTGTCAAAATTCTTCTGTATTGACGCAGGCATTTGTTGGACAGCATTTGCTAATTCAGCAGGCAATTGTCCTTGGAATTTTTGCATAACATCTGGCAATTCTGCAGAAAGTTTTTGCAATGTTATAGGCAGTTGTGCTTGTGCTTGTGATAGTGCAGCCGCAAGTTGCGGTTGTCCTGCTGCAATAGCTGCATTAATTTCGGCTTGTAATCCTGCGCCGCCTGCAATCACTCTACTAATATCGCCATTAATATCTTGACTGCCAGCTAATACTGCATTAGCAAGACTACTACTTGTAATGTTATTAAATAATCCAGGTATTTGATTTTGTAGTTGTTGTGCTGCTGCTGGTAACCCTTGATTAAGTTGACCTAATGCACTGTTAAGTTGACCGCCAAATCCGCTTGGCAAAATACTTGAAAGCGCACCAATTGTTCTGTTCAAGGTATTTGCAATTAAATTAATTTGATTAAATGCACTAAAAACATTTTGTGCTATATCATTTATTGCTGTGCCACTAAACAATTCAGGAATTTTATCAATTTGATTGTTTGAAAATCCTGTTAATAATGAGTTTATACCATATTCGGTTTTTTGTAAAAGAGCTTGTGTTGCAACTGATTGACTTGCAATTTTTCTGTTGATATTTCCTAAAACTAAATTTGGATTAGAATAAAGATTTGATAAAACTAAACTATTAGATAAATTTTGATCTTCTAATGTTTGTCCTGGCATTTTCATTAAATTCAAAGTTTGTGTAAATGTTCCGTTTGCAAATTCATTACGGAAAGTTACAATCTTGTATACGCCGCTAAAAGCATTTGCAGGATCTAATGCAGTAAGGTTGCCAACAAAATCTACACTTGTCCTAAAACTAATCAAAACAAAAACTTCGCCTCTTGTAATATCAAGATGTCCTTTGTCTGTTACACCAATTGCACTAGATTGAGGATGATTGTTGCCAAAGTCAGCTTCAGTAAAATAAAAAGGATCTCCCCAAATTCTTAAATCAAGCATAACATTATCTTGGTCACTGTTGAGAATTAACTTGTTAAAATGTTCTGCTATTCTTCTTTTACCGCTATCGTCACCAGATCCGCCTGACGGTGATGTTGTGCCACTGCCTGTGGCTACATTACCAGACGGATTAGAAAAATCTTCGCTGGCTGTAACTGAAAATCCTGGGCCAACACTTGAAACACTTTGTGATGTAGGTTCTATTACTGCCCTATTACCTGAATTTTGCATAGTGTCTTGACCGCCTTGTGATCCAAGTCTAGTCATTTCTTTGTAGAATGCATTGTTAATATTAAAAGTAAAATCTATAATATCTGTGTTAAGTCCTGTATACACATAATTGTAGTGTTTTACTGCTTTTTTGATTTGAGGACTGTAAGTTTGGGGTGCTAGTCCAGTAATTCTACTTGAATGAATGCTCTGCGGTGTCACAATGTAAGTATAACGCATTGCAGGATTACCTGTTTTTGCCATCATACTTGGATCAATTATTTCGCTACGAGAATGAATTTTAAACCAAGTTATTTCTCCTTGATCTCCAAAACCATCTATTACAGCAAGTTCATCTGCTTTAGCCTTTCCCCATGCACTTCCAAGTAAAACACCTTCAATAATTTTTTCAATTTTTTCACCAACACCAAATTGAAATTCTCTATTATCTGGATCAAATGTCATTGATCCTCTAGTAATCACTTTTGTTCCGTCTGGGTTTTCTCTTATTTGACCGTCAACTAATGTTTTAAAAGGAATATTTCCGTAGGCAAATTGATCATCTGTAATAAGTGCTTGTCCTAATTCGTTTTCGTTTTCATTTATAACTGCATTTGCTCTTATACTACGAGGATTTGGTATTTGTCTATTGAGTTGTGCTAGATTTCTTTCAGCTTGTAGTTTTTCAAACGGATCTGCAAATCCAGAGAGTGTTTGTTCTAATGCTGTAACTCTAGGTTGGTTTGCTTGTCGAATTAATCTAGCATCTGATACTGCTGTTTGTCTTTGCCCTTCAGCAATATCTCTTTGTCTTCTAGCTCTATCACGTAATGAATATTCGTATTGTCTAGAAGTAGTTACATAAGCTCCATCCGAATTTAATAAACTAATATCTTGTGGGAAATCTATTCTAAATTCATGCGGAATATAATTTGTATCTTGTCTAGCTTTTTCAGTTTCAATTTTGTTTAGATGCTCTTCTAAACTAAATTCTCCCCAAGATAAGATTTCTCCTACACTTCCCCCTTTTAAAGCAGCATCGTTTGGTATTCTACATATTTGATCAAAAAAGGCTTTGTGATTCCAAGGTATAGCACTCACTTGATACATAGCACCTGCTGCTGTGACTTCAAACGTTACATTTATCAAAGACAATACTAAATTGTGCGATGGCAATATTTTTGTATTATTGTTATCATCAAAACCTTTAAATGTGCATTTGAATAAAAATGGTGCATTCAAATAACTTACACCAACACCAAGTGCTTGCTCAGTTGCAATACTTAAACTTTGAAAAAATAACCCAACGCTACCTGGTTCTATTACTTGAAAATCAATTTGTATTGCATTTGAAAAACTAGTTCCTGGATTAGCAGTAGGCAAGTAGCTTGCATTAACATTGTCTATAAAAAATTCAACATTTGTTCCAGTATCGTCCTCAATAGCTGTAGTTATACTTTTGTCAGAGAACCCTCCAGACTTGATAATGGTAACTGCTGCACCATCTTTATAACTTTGTTCGCCGTTGGCTTGTCTAGCGTTTAAAACACCAAATTCAAAGTTATAGTTGTAGGTAGCAAAACTGTTTAAAGGGTTTTCTAATGCCATTTATCCTCCAAGCACAGAGTCAAGTGTAGTTTTTTGCGGTAATTTAATAGTTGTTCCTGCTCTAAAATCAAAGACTGGATCTTTGATAATATCCATGTTGCGTAGAGCAAATACCCACCATAATTTTGCATTACCATATAAGTCAAAACTTAACAAATCTGGTCTATATGTATATTGCGGTTCAATAGTATATGTTACATCATTTTCTACTGCGGGTAAAAATCTTGGTTGGTATATATCCATGTAACTTTCATTTATAGGTGTTTCAAAGTAAGGACTTGAAGCTGAATATTTTGCCATTAGATAAATCCTCCATTAGTTTTATTGCCAATGTAATCACCTTTAATAAATGATTCTAAGTTAAAATTCTTTTGTGCTGTTCTACTGTATGCTGGAGCAACTGTTACGTTAATAGTGCTTAATGTAGGAACGTAACAATAATTACCAGACACATTTATTTGATCATCAAGTGATACCTGATCTTCTAAAGGAACTTTGATGTAATCTACTGCATTTGGTAAATCTAGGTTAAACATCTTTACAATAACAGGTGTATGGTCAAATATAAAATTACCATATCCAGATAATGCCACTCTAGGCGGTGGATGACCTTGCAAAGGTCCTTGCCCATAGAACATTTTTGTAATACTTCTTAAAAAATGCACTGCTGCTACCCAATATGCTCCGTCTCTTTCGTTTTCTACAGGAAATTCTGCACTAATTGTGATATCTTCTATCCTACTTGATTCATATACATGATAAGGATAGTTTGTATGCACAGGTTGTATTTGATCATAATTTGCCATGCTAGACAAAAGAATCTGTGGTGTTGTAGGAAAAACTAAACTGTAATCACTTAAAAAAAGAGGTGACAAAATTTGACTTTGCGTAAAATAATCCGGTGCAGCAGGAAGATGAATACGCACACGCCAATCTTCGCCGTTTTGTTGATTACCTGCGGCTAATCTTGCTTGTCTTACTGTTGCAGTATTAGGTGAAGCACCGTAGCTTACTTGTGTTCCTAATCTACCCTGGCTTACAAAGGTAATAAAGTCTTCTGCATTGCCAGAAGAAAATACCTTTCTTGCAGCATCAATTGTGCGCACTGTTTTTACAATTGGATTACTATTAAAAGCTGTTTGCACAGTGTTTACCAGCTGACCAACTACATTTATTACAGACATATTCAATCTCCTATATAGTATTTAGTTGACAAAATTATCTACGTAGTTTATTATAAATACAAGTAAGGAGACCTCATGGCAAGAAGAGTTAATTATCTCAACAACAAAGACATGTTAATTGAGATACATAGATCAAAAAATTCATTTGCAAGTTATTTAGAAAAAGAACATGCAGACTACGATTTAATTTTGAATAGTATTGATAAAATCAATGTTAGAACTATTGCTGAAGCAAAACGTGCAAAAGCAAAAAAACAATCAAATGAAATTTATGAACAAGCTAAAGCAAATGGTAAAAAAGTTAAACAAGCCGAATGCGAAGTAGATTACAGAAAAATCAAAAAAGACGAACTAATATTTCGTATTATGACATTTGAACACATTCCTGAAGAGCCAGGACGTAAGAAAAACCCTAAAACAGAAGCAGATAAAAAAACAAAACTACCTTTTCCACCTTATCAGCACTACAAGTTTGATGAAAACGATAATTTAATTTGTGTAGGCAAAAGTCATTGGGTTGGTGGCATGGAAAATGGACATTTTTCAAAAGATCACGGTAAGGCAACTAACAAACTTGCTATGATGTGGATGAAACTTGTAGATAGATATGCTACTAGAGGCAATGTTCGTGGATATACTTATAATGACGAAATGAAAGGTCAAGCAATATTGCAACTTGCACAAATTGGTTTGCAGTTTGATGAATCAAAATCACAAAACCCGTTTGCATATTACACAGCCGCAGTTACAAATAGCTTTGTTAGAGTGATTAATTTGGAAAAACGTAACCAAAATATTAGAGACGATATACTAGAAATGAACGATCTTAACCCAAGTCATACTAGAATGCACCAAGGCGAATGGGAAGCAGCCTTGCGTAGAGAAAAAGAAAGTAATTGACAATCTCAAAATAATGTTTTATACTACAAGTTGGTAGAAGGAATAACAATTTGTTTAAAAAAGCCGCTGTCTTTACGGATATCCACTTTGGATTGAAGGGTAATTCGCGAGTTCATAACCAAGATTGTGAAGAATATGTAGATTGGTTTATCAAAACTGCAAAAGAACATGGGTGTGAAACAGCCTTGTTTACTGGTGACTGGAATCACAACAGAAACAGCTTAAATTTAACAACTATGGATTCTGGTATACGCAGTTTAGAAAAGCTAGGTGCAGCATTTGACAAGTTTTATATGTTTGCTGGCAATCACGATTTGTATTACAAGGATAAACGTGACGTAAAATCTACTGAATTTGCAAGACATATACCTGGTGTGACAGTTATTGAAGATATACATATCGAAGATGACGTTGCATTAGTGCCTTGGTTAGTAGGTGACGAATGGAAACGTATGAGTAGCATTGAAGCAAAGTATCTGTTTGGACACTTTGAACTTCCTAGTTTTTACATGAATGCTATGGTGCAAATGCCAGATCACGGCGAACTGAAAAGCGAACACTTTGTAAATCAAGAGTATGTGTTCAGTGGACACTTCCACAAGCGTCAGAAGCAAGGCAAGATCCACTACATTGGTAATGCTTTCCCACACAACTATGCAGATGCTTGGGATGATGACCGCGGTATGATGATATTAGACCGTGAGAATGGTGCAGAACCAGAGTATATCAACTGGCTAGACTGCCCTAAGTATAGAACTGTAAGGCTATCTCAGTTGATCGATGAAAAAGATACAATGCTAAAAAGCAAAATGTATCTAAGAGTTACCTTAGACTTGCCAGTAAGTTATGAAGAAGCTAGTTTCATTAAAGAAACATTTATTAGAGATTATGATTGCCGTGAAATAACACTTATTCCACAGAAACAACTTGAAGAAATAAACACAGAACTTGACATTGCACAGTTTGAAAGTGTTGATCAAATTGTTAGCAACGAAATTATGGCAATTGACAGTGACAACTTTGATAAGGCATTGTTGTTAAACATTTACAATGGTTTAGAATGATTAAATTAAAAGATCTTACAGTAAAAAACTTTATGAGTGTGGGTAATGTTACCCAAGCAGTTGATTTCCAAGAGGATCAACTCACTCTAGTGCTTGGTGAAAATTTAGATCAAGGAGGTGACGACACTGGATCACGAAACGGAACAGGCAAAACTACAATAATCAATGGATTATCTTACGCCTTGTTCGGCCAAGCACTAACAAATATCAAGCGTAACAACTTGATAAACAAAACCAACAGCAAGGGCATGTTGGTTACACTAAACTTTGAAAAAGGTGGTAACAAATACCGCATTGAACGTGGTAGATCACCTAACATACTAAAGTTTTACGTAAACGACAGTGAACAACTTGATGAATTAGAAGATAACAGTCAAGGCGACAGTAGAAAAACACAAGAAACTATCAATGACTTGTTGGATATGAGTCATGATATGTTCAAACACATTGTTGCACTTAATACATACACAGAACCTTTCCTAAGTATGCGAGCAAATGACCAAAGAGCTATTATTGAACAGCTACTTGGTATTACAATACTTACAGAAAAGGCAAATTTATTAAAAGACAGTATCAGATTAACAAAAGATACTATTACAGAAGAAACATTAAAGATAGAAGCTATACAAAAAGCCAACGAAGGCATTGAAAACACTATTAACAATCTAAAACAAACGCAACGTGCATGGAAAGCCAAGCATAATACCGATATTGAACGTTTAGAGTCTGCTATTATAGAGCTAGAACAACTAGATATTGATGCAGAATTAGATAGTCATGAAAAATTGCAAAATTGGACTGAGTTAAACGCTGCAATTGCTGCACTTAACAAAGAAAAAGCCACATTAGAAAGTGCTCTAATGAGAGCAAACAAAAGTGTAGATAACGCAACCAAGGATATTGCAGAACTTGACGATGCTACTTGTTATACATGTGGACAAGCACTACATGAAGACAAAAAAGCAGAGATTCTTGCAACTAAAAGCAAAGATTTGCAAGATTCTATGGCATATCAGACAGAAGTTGCTGGAAAATTAGATGATGTTGTTAAAGGTCTTAACAAAATTGGTGATATCAACGGTCGTCCTACAACATTTTATGAAACTGTAAAAGAAGCATATGAACATAGAAACAATGTAGATAATTTGAAGAAATCTTTGCTAAGTAAACAGCAAGAAGAAGATCCTTACCAGGCACAAATTAACGATTTAACCAATACAGCATTACAAGAGATCAATTGGGCACCTATTAACGAACTAAACAATGTAAAAGAGCATCAAGACTTCTTGTTGAAGTTACTTACAAACAAAGATTCGTTTATTAGAAAGAAGATTATTGATCAAAACTTAGCATATCTAAACAATAGGCTAACTTACTACTTAGATAAAATAGGCTTACCGCATCAAGTTGTGTTCCAAAATGATTTAAACGTAGAAATTACACAGCTAGGACAGGATTTAGACTTTGATAACTTGTCACGTGGCGAACGTAACAGGCTAATACTCGGTCTTTCCTTTGCATTCCGCGATGTTTGGGAAAGTTTATATCAAGGCATTAACTTGTTGTTCATTGACGAGCTTATTGATAGCGGAATGGACACAGCAGGCGTAGAAAACAGCATAGGCATACTGAAAAAGATGACTAGAGAACGTGATAAGAACGTTTTCTTGATTAGTCACAAGGATGAACTAGTAGGCAGAGTGAATAATGTATTAAGAGTTGTTAAAGAAAACGGCTTTACAAGTTATGCAACAGATATTGACATAGTAGATTGATGGATTCGGATACACACGATAAAATAATACTTGCTGTGCTTGAATATTTTGAACTAAACGAAATATTCAACCATCGTCCTGCAGAATTAAAACGCAGGAAGGTGCGTAAAAAGCTATCTGAACTACGCAATCTATGCAATGTTAGGCGAGAAGAAATACTACAAGAACATATTAGGCATGTAAAAGACGGCAGAGCAAAAAATAATCCAGAAAAGGCACGAGAAGCAAAGACAAACAAGTAACTATTATATGAATTGGACTTACAAAGGTAAAGAAATAACCGAAATATCGGATGAATATGAAGGATTCGTTTACCTTATAACCAATTTAACAGACAATCGCAAATATGTAGGCAAAAAACTAGCTAAATTTAAAACAACCAAGCCACCTCTAAAAGGCAAAAAGAACAAACGCAGAGGTCACAAAGAATCAGATTGGCGAGACTATTGGGGATCATCAGATAAACTAATAGCAGACGTAGAAAAATTAGGCGAAAACAAATTCACTAGAGAAATACTTTACTTTTGTAAATCTAGAGGCGAAATGTCATACTTAGAGGCACGAGAACAATTTGAACGTAGAGTTTTAGAAACAGATGAATACTACAATGGTATTATAAACGTTCGAGTTGGTGGTTCAAAAATACTTAGAGAAAATTTAAAGGCACATCAGGACACTGTTTGATCGGAATTGTTCGATCCACCTTGAGCTTCACGTAACCACGTGATCAGATACTGGTGAAGTCCAACAGGCTGTATGCTACGAAAACCCCTTAGCACTAGGAACGAAGCGGGGGATAGCGCATTTTGCGTGATGTCGACGTAGGTTGGGAAAGGTCAGAGCCCAGTAGCATAGTCAAATACCTACTTCCGATCTCGGCCATGCTACTCGTATGAAGCTTTGAGAAGATGGAACCGCTAGTAGGTTCCGTCTGACCAATTAATCTGTATGAAACTACAGTGCTTCGCACTTAAGATAAACAAATATGTGTTGAGTGACAACGAAAACACAGATGAACGTAGTTCATCTTAATAGTAGTAAATATAATATGGCAACAGAATTAGTAAGAAATATTGTAAAAAAAGCAAATACTCCACAAATGTGTTGGAGAACACCTAATAGTGGACAGTGTGGTAAGTGTGAACGCAATTGGGCAAGTGATGAAGAAGATGGCGTGTTTCATATTGATGAAAAAGATTTAAACATACTCCTTGATATGCTTAAAGGATATGAATATGAAACTATCACTCGTAAAAAAGAGATAAAAAATATATACAAAGAAAGTTGGACATTGCCAGTTGGTAGAGTTACTAGTGACACTAGTAGATTGCCACGAATTGTTTTGCTGTTAGAGTCAACTTTAGGTAATGCTGTGATAACAGGTAAAGTTATTCAAGCAGCAAACACATTGAGTTGGAGCAGCACCTGTGAAATACGTGATAAAATTATTCTTGGATTAGGTTTCAAGGATAGAGGTGGCAAAGAAGTGTTTGCTGATGAAAAGTTAAAACAAATATATGCAGAAGATAAATAATTTATATTAAGGAAACTCTCATGAAAGTATTTCAAGTTATTGCAGAACAAAATGAATTAGATGAAATTGGATTAAATCCGTTTGGAAAACTTGCTCGTCAACAACGTGCAGCAAATAAAGCTGGCAAACAAAGTATAAAAGACGAAGTAAATCAATTGCGTATTGAGTTTAACGCATTTCTTAAAACAAGCAAGCAGCCTGCAACTGCTGGCACACTGTTAAATTACTTGAAGCAAAAAGGTTACGGAGCAGAAGCAGCAGCTATTATTAAAGCACTACCAAGCAAAGGCAGCAAGATGAGAGCAAAAGCTGCTGCACAGGATAAAAAAGCAGCAGCACAAGCAGCAGCACAAAAGACAGCAGCTGGTCAAGCAGCAGCCGCAGCTGGTTTAGGCAATCAAGGAAGTGCAGCAAGCATTAACAAGATGCCAGCTGATCAACAGAAGATTGCAAGACTAGCAGCAAGTCAATACGATGAAGCAGCAGCAGGCGATGTATTAAGCGGCGGACAAATCAAAAGTGTTATTGACCAAGTTGTAAGAAAAGGCTTTACTAGCAAAGCAGGATATTCAAAAGGTAAATTTGCTGGTGACGAACCACCTGCAACATTTAAGTCTGCTCAGGGTGCACCAGGTGATGCAACACAAAAAGCAATTGCACTTTTGAAAAAAGCAGGTTACACTGTAACTAAAGATTAAAAAAACGGCTGTTGTGTTTTCTTAGCAACTTCTAAATTATCTTCGGCAAGTTTAGCTATAACTTCTCTGTCCTCTGGAGACAGCATAAAAGCATCATCATAACTCAAACCACCACGCATGTGCCAAACCATTTTGGCTAAATCGTAGCGGAGTTGTTTAATTTCTTCTTCTTGGACCTTGACCTCTTGTAATATTTTCTCCACGGGGAGAGCCAAGATCCTTATGCGAAAAAATTTGAAGCGTCAAAGTTAATAGGCACTTCAAATGTTTCAGGAGCGCCAGTTGCTCTATCCTCTTCTGTTGTGACAATTTTTCTTGGTTTTACAGCAAATTTTTTGCGTTGATTATCAACATGGTCAAGCAGTGACTTGTAAAATTCAACAGGTGCGTTCTGTAAAAACTCCATGATGTGATTTTTATCAGTTACAGTTTGATCACCTACTGTGATGCTTACAACACTTGAATACACACTTGTTAGATTCATTTCTGTGAGTCTTGAGAATGTTTCATTAAACTGAGATAGTTTTTCTACTTCACTCAATTTTTCGTCATCAACAATACGAAGAATACGCTGTTCTTCAAATGTTTTGAGTGCAACATCTGTAAACTGTCTATAGTTCATTGGTTGTGTTTCTACTTTAAACTCGTTGTGTTCAAAGATTGGATCATAAGTTTGACTGTTAAGTTCGTCTAGTAATTCAACTAAGTTTGTTTCAAAGCTACGCTCTTCTGCTGTGCCTGGAATAGTTATATCCATAGTTAACATTTCACCATAAGTTGCAATACGAATTGCTGTAAGCAGTGCATCAAGATCAATACTTGGCACCATCCATGCGTTCTTGATAGCAGGCACACAGTTTTGAATCACATTGACTGTGCTTTGTCCGTTGAGCAATGCATCAGGCGTTTTGATCATGATTTCGTCTTTTGCCGTCATAGGATAAACTGCATATTGATTGTTTTCTGTTTTTTCTAGCGATCCAGGTGCATAGAACAAACCTTTACTAGGTAAATCAATAAACAATTTGGGCTGACGAAAATGTTTCATCAGCGGATTTGCTGTTATTTCGCTCATATTTTTCTCCGGATAAATAACTTATACAGTATATACCATATTTAATTAAGTGCGTAGTTAATTTAGGAATCAAAAGTGACTGATACAGATATTCGTAATGTAGGTGGACCAGATGGTGTAGCCAGTGAAGCAACTCTTATGAGACTTGTTGAATTAACAAGATCAATGCAAAGAGGCACCAATGCTGCGGCTCAAGCTGAAGCTAGACTACGCAAAGCACACAATGATTCTGTAGCAAAAGGCACAAAAGAACTTGGACTACTTGGTAAAGCAGCTGACCTAGCTGGAAAAGGTTTAAACAAGTATGCCAATGTTTTGCAACACGGTGTTAGTGGTGTAAGCGACTTTAGCAAATACATTTTAGGCAGCAACAGCGCACTACAAAGACTAGTTGAATATGCTGACCAAAGCACACATCAATTTAGAGAACTAAGCCAAGTTGGTGCAGGATTCAGCAACAGTATTTTTGAAATGAACAAAGTTGCTGCAACCAGTGGCATGGCTATGACACAGTTTTACGAAACTATATCTGGCAACAGTGAAGTGTTAAGGATGCTAGGCGGCACAGTCACAGACGGTGCAAAACGTTTCTCAGAAATATCAAAAGGTATCCGTCAAAGTGATCTTGGTCAAAGACTTTTACAATTAGGATTTACTGCTCAAGATATCAACGAAGGCTTTCTGTCTTATTCAAACAACATGCAACGCCAAGGATTATTGCAACGCATGAGCAATGCAGAGTTAATTGAAGGTAGTGCAAACTATCTAAAAGAAATTGACTTGCTTGCAAAAGCAACAGGCAAAAACAGACAAGAATTATTGAATCAAACCAGCGAGTTGCAAAACAGTGCAGCATTCCAGGCATTGCAAGCAAGAGCAAGTGCTGACGGTGCAGGACAACTCGAACGCAACATGGCAAGTCTTGCAAGTTTCTTACCAGGCTTTACTGGCGACATCATGGACATGGCAAGTGGATTGCGTGGTAGC
>Ga0208162_1000010_pt1 | contig 101706 bp, 110 predicted proteins | sample CB_VirMetaG_4_FD_184539 | JGI IMG/M metagenome (GOLD analysis project Ga0208162, IMG submission 184539) | Freshwater to marine saline gradient viral communities from Chesapeake Bay - CB_1508_1M Viral MetaG (SPAdes) (version 4) | ecosystem: Environmental > Aquatic > Marine > Coastal | place... | reverse complement strand
ACGGACAAAGGAAGTATAAGACAAGATCGTAACCTTGTCAAGCCACTTACCCGACTTGAACGGGTGACCTGATAATTACAAATTACCTGCTCTATCCAGCTGAGCTAAAGTGGCAGACTCCCCCGACAAGATTCGAACTTGTGACCTGGAAATTAACAGTTTCTCGCGCTACCGCTGCGCCACAGGGGAATGATGGAGTAAGTGTGATATACCTCATAAGGATATAACAGGGACTTACCCTCTATCACTTTTATATATGGAGATAAACTCCAACAGGCAAGGAGGGACTCGAACCCCCGACAAACTGATTAGAAGTCAGATACTCTATCCAGCTGAGCTAAAGTAGCGAGTGGAGAATAGCGGACTCGAACCGCTGACAGCCTGCTTGCAAAGCAGGTGCTCTACCGGCTGAGCTAATTCCCCTGGCGTCTCAGGTTGGATTCGAACCAACGACCGACCGCTTAGAAGGCGGTTGCTCTGTTCCACTGAGCTACTGAGACATGGCGATGGGTTCCTGTCGCCGCTAGTCCTGAACCCATCTAAGGGGACCACCGCAGTCAAAGGAGGCGGAGATCTGTTTGTCGATCCCTCTTACTGTTTTGCCTCCCTGACCTTTTTATTATAACGTCTCAGTGCTGGTCTGTCAACCTGCGACTGCTGCTTCTTCTGCTGGTGCGGTTTCTTCTGCTGCTGCTTCTGGTGCTGCTGCTTCTGTGGTCTCGGTCTCTTCAGGTACGGTGACTCCAATCTGAGTCAAGTAATCGATAGCACCTTGAACTTTAAAAAATACTTCTCTTCTCTTTGTGATTCCTTCCTGCAAATCATTAATTTCTTTACCAATGGAATCTCTTTGCTTTAGCAGATTCGTCAGATGAAATTGTTGTTCGTTCATGATAGAAAATTGTAACGTAAATGCAATTCGGATTTATTTATATAAGTCCGCTTATACACATTTTAACACATATTTCCAATGCTTTTTTTTCTAAATACAAGCATACACGAACATTGACACCTTAAATGAAATCACTAATCGCTTTCAGTATGGTATTGATGACCGCTGCTGCTGCTAACGCTGGCGGAATTGTTACTAAACATGCTTCTAGTGTTCAACTAACTGTTGACGCTGCTCGTTCTACTGCTGTTAGAATTGGCGATAGCTATTCTGCTTCTGGTTCTAACATTAGTGTTACCACCATGGGCACCCTCGGAACTGCTGGAACATATGATGTTCACACAGCAGGAGAGAATTGGTCATTTAGTGAGTCGATGACTGTAAAAGATGCTATCCCAACAGCAGCAGTAACTACAGGAGATACACCAAACTTCTCAAACATTACTTCTTACACCGCTGGATCTGCTGGTTCACTAGCAGGTACTATTGATAGTTCACATGCTATGTCACTAACAGCAGGTGGAGCTGGTACATCTGCAACAGGACAATTCGTTTCTGAGATCACCGTTATCGACTAATACTATATAACCATGAAGAGATTATTTTTCGTGGCATTACTACTGGGGTCTCCTGCTATGGCGGTCCCAGTGGTCCCTAACTTCACACAGGGGTCGATGACAAGCCACACAGAGACCATACAAAAAATTACAGAGACCATTAATTCAATGGACTATAACACTGGATATCAGTATTCAGTAACAGGGAGTGGAATTACAGCATCAGGTTCACTGCAACCAGGCACAGGTGCTAATACTGTAACTATAGACGGCGTGACATCATCATGGACAGGAATCAACAGCAGACCAAACTTTACACAGACGACACCAGGAGGAGCGTTTCAGTTCACAGAAACCTATTCGGGTCCTGGTTTAAGCAATCAAACAATAATTCAAAGAACAACAGAAGTCACAAGCATCACAGATACAACCTCAATTTTCAGTCAGTAATAGGAGCACTTCTTCTTGGATCGTTATTCCCAACTCAAGCACTCGCTGAAGTCGGGGGTGTTAGTGCTACTGCTGCTCCTGTTGCTAATTCCTCTGGCTCAGTCACGAACCAAGCAATCCAAGTCCTCCAAGGACCTTACATCACTAATACATACGGCAATGGTATACAGTGCCAAGGACCCACTCTAAACATCACACCTTATGTAACTGGTAGTGCTTCTGCTACCAGACCCTATGAAGATTACTACTATGATCCTGTCTATGACATGAGGGACATGGATGAGGATGGAGCACCTGACAATCCTGGTTCTGTTCTCTACACTGTTCCTGTAAGAACAGGACAAAAAGATAACTACAATTTAAGTATAGGATTTTCTGCCACTTGGTCTAGACCATTAGATCCAAAACTACAGCAGCAATGTAAAGAGGCAGCAGCAACACAAATTCAATTACAACAACAATTAATTGCCAATAAAAGATTAGATTTTGAACTAGCTAGATTAAAAAATTGCGGACAATTAATAAAGGAGGGAATATCTTTTCATCCCAAGAGTCCTTATTATAGAACGTGTGCAGACGTGGTTGTTCAAAATGTAACTCACATTAAAGAGCATAGGCATTATATTCCAGGTCCAACATCAACCAATGCTCAAGATTTAGGTGGTCCTATTTCTTCTTCTTCCCAACCTTGAATGTCTGACGTAGAGCATAGATAGCATGATTACGTTCTCTTTGTTTTATTCGTCTTTCTTCTACAGACATTATAATTACCTTGCCTCTAACAGAGGCAATTTTTTTTACGATTTTTTTTGTGAGCGGTCTAATTACCTTAAGTAAAAGATCCACCAAAGGTTTTGCTACCAGAGCAGATGTAGTTGCAACAACAGCAATAGTAGCAGTAGTTACTACTTGTCCTGTTGCTGGCAAAGCATTGATAACTTGTTCAGGTATAGCAACTCCTTCAGTCAATCTGACACATTCATTACCTTGGAGTTGATATCCAATTACTTTCTGTCTACCAAAATCAAATATAAATCCTACAGGTTCATTCTGCCTTTGATCTTCAGTAGGACACTGTATTTGTGGTTTGGGTATATTTTTAACTGCCTCAGAAGTATCTGGTACTTTAGGAACTTCTGGTGCTTTAGGTTTTACAGGAGGAACACTTTTAATTTGTGGAGGTGGCAAATCATTTGAATTGTAGTTAATAGGATTAAAGGATGGAAGATGTCCATCACATAAAACTATAGTACCACTTTCATCATCTTGTTTAATTATATTATTTTTTGGATTATTGGTCTGGTGTGCCTCCACACATCCAGGCATATCTACAATAGGAATGCCAATGTATAATGTTACTGGCGGTGCTTTTGGTAATGCCAATGTACTTGGGACATTTACTACAGGATTTATATTACTAACTCCTATATTGTCGATATTAATTTTATCAACTTTAATATGTCCAATTTCCATCAATCAAAAAATTTAACGATAGCGTTCCAAGCAGAATGAAAAGCAACATAAAGGAAGAAGGTATCTGCAGCATCCCTTCCTCCTGATTTGTATTGATTTACTCGTTTTACTTTTCTTGCAGTAAACATAACTCTAAAAGCATTTTTTTTATTTAACATCTCTAATCAAATTCTCAGAAAGGAACTACTCCACCAGTAACTTTAGGTGTTGATTCCCTAACAACTCCACCTGTAGCAGTAGGTACTTCAGGGATTTCTGGCATCAAAGAATCAATGATTCCAGGAAGAGCTTCAGTCATTGCTTTAGTGACTTGCTCAGTTGCTTGCTTACGAATATCTTCAATCATTGCATCTTTATTAGCATAAAGATAATAACCACCACCAAGGACTGCCAGTGAAGTCAGTCCTGATAGCAGTGCAATAACGTTAATTAGTTTTTGCATTACTTTTTCCTATAAAATTTCTTTTCCATTACAGAACAAAAATCATAATATTTCTGTCTAAACTTATACCATTTCATTTCTTTAATAATAGATGGGGACTTCCAAATAGCAATTATTAATCCAGAAGTTCCTAAAATTAAAATTAAATGTAACGTACTAAAATCACCTAAACATCCTTCAATAGGACCCATTCTAACATATCCATTACAGTGCGGTTGTTGTATAACCTGTCCAGTATTAATGTAATCTGATTCTCTAGAATTCATTACTGTACGTGTACTGTACCAATCATACCTGCACCCTTGTGAGGAGCACACCAGTATGTATAATCACCTGCCTCAGGGAAAGCAACTTCAAAATCTTCACCAGGCATCATGGCAAGTTCTTCATGAGAGAGTTCTGGATGGTCTTCTACAACGACATTATGAGGAGGAAGCATATTATTAATAAAATGAACTGACTCCCCAGCAGAAATAGTGACTTCGCTAGGTTCAAATGCAAGATTGCCATCGTAACCCATTTGAACGTCAACAGCCCATGCAGGAAGTGCCAAAAATAGTGAGGCAAAAAGAGCAAATAAAACTTTCATGGTTATTAAATTAAACTCATAACTTATATATGTGGACAAATTATTCCACTAAAGTTCCATGTGCTCTACGAATTTCTCTTAACTGCTCAAAATCCTTAACCTTTGTGCCCCCATCATAAGGGAAAGCATAACCTTCGGTAATCATTTGTTCGTTCAATGATACTTCTGCATCTCCAATATATAACCAACCAAGAAGGCGACCGTACTTACCCATACCACCAACCAGTTCAGTTCTAATGATGAGATCGTCGTCTCCATGAATAGCACCCTCTAGTTTTTCCTTCATCCAGTTGGTGGCGTCAATACCTAGTGCTTTTTCATCTAGGTCTCTTGTTCTCTTCTCAGGAGTATCTACTCCTGCAATTCTAACTCTCTCTTTCTTATAAAGATCAAATCCCAAGTCTATAGTGACATCCAGCGTATCTCCATCAAGGACACGATTTACCTCCACTACTCTAAAATTGTAACAGGACTTTCTGCTAGGTGGAGTCATTGCTGCCATCACTTCTTACCCCCGTTTTTAGCTCTCTTTGCAATCGCATTCCCGCTGAATTGCTTCGACTGTTTGCCCTTCTTTTTGGATTTCAATCTCTTGGACATTTTCATCCATCTCCTTATATGCAATGTTAAGTATCATGTAAACAATATACCCAACACCCAATAAAAGGATCACTAAACTAATAATAATGCTCCAGGTTGGATCATTAGTATCACTCAATGGTTTTAGAACTAAGTTCACTTCCATATCAGCAATTCTTTCTCTATTTAGAAATAGAATTCTTTAACATGGGTAGTCCCATTTAGTGATACGATCTATTTTGTGAACCGGTCCCCACGTACCCGGCAAGTAGATATAAGGGACAGTACGAATTGGACAAGAATCACCAGTACAAAGAAGGTCATCGACGATCCTCCAAGATTCCATTACCTCATCGACGTGAACAAAATGTGATTGATCTCCACTAATAGCATCGTACAAGAGTTTTTCATATCCATCAATTGCTCTATCTTGTGGATATGCATGAGTTAATGTTGCTACCTCAACATTATCTTCAAGTCCAGGAGATTTAATGCCCATACTAATATCCAAATGAGGATTAGGTTGTAGACGCATAACGATACGATCATTAACTTTACCCTCATACAATTTAATTGGTGGTGATTTGAGTTTGATTACTACCTCAACACATCCAAATGGCATTTGTTTACCGGTTAGAATGCGAAAAGGAACATCCTGCCAACGCCAGTTATCGACATATAGAGTACCAGCAACGAAGGTAGGAGTGCGACTGTTAGGATCAACGCCCTCTTCATCGCGGTATTTTTCGTATTGTCCAAGGATCATATCCTCCCCTAAACGAGTAGCAGCAAGAACTTTTGTTTTCTCACGACGAACCTCCTTAGCATCCATTTTGCAAGGAGCTTCCATAGCAATCAAAGAAAGAACCTGAAGGATGTGATTCTGAAGCATGTCACGAACTGCACCTGCAGTCTCATAGTATTGAGCACGTCCTTCACACCCAATAGTTTCAGAAGCAAAGATCTGAATCTCTTCTACATAGTTACGATTCCAAAGTGGTTCAAGAATAATATTACTAAACCGAGTAGCAAGTATATTATTAACAGTATCTTTGCCAAGATAATGGTCAATGCGATATACTTGTTTCTCGCGTAGATGTCTAGCAACCACAGCTGATAGACGATCAGCAGATTTATAATCGTAGCCAAAGGGTTTCTCGATAACCACGCGGGAATGGTCGGGGTCATCAAGTTTACCTGCCTCTTTAAGATTGCTAATCGCGTTAGCATACCTCTCTGGAGGAACAGATAAGAAGTAAGTGTTATCGTGAAGATAATCAGGAAGGTGACGTAGAGATTCAACATTGTCGAGATCTGCAGAGATGTAATCTAACTGACGTAAAAACTCTTCTGGATATTCTCCAAGAGATTCTTTCCATTGTGTAGCGGTTGGTGCTCGTCTAGCACAACCTGTAATTAAAAAATTATTTGGAAGAAGATCTTTTTTCCACAACTGATACAGTGCAGGAATTAATTTTTTCTTACAGAGATCACCAGTGGCACCAAATATAACAATGCCACTAGTATCTACTTTATCTTCAATGTGCTGTTCCGTTGCCATCATAGTCGTCCGAGTCGTAGTAGTCATTTTCACCTTTTCGTACCCCGAAATATATCGTGGATAGTACAAACGGTATTGCAATCCATTTGAGAAATTCACCGAACATCGTGACCTCCAAACATTGCTCTCATACCATTCAGGACTTTGTTTGCAAATCTTCCCAGTCGTCTGGACTCAAATCTTGAGAAGAGAGCAGTAGTAATAACAGGGGCTGGAACACCGAGATCCACAGCACTGTGAACAGTCCAACGACCTTCACCACTGTCTGATACTCCTCCATCGAACTTGCTAAGCTCTCTATCGCGGCGTAATACAATAGCGGTAAGATCGAGTAACCAAGAACCAACCACGCTACCACGACGCCATAACTCAGCCACTTCAGCAACATCAATATCATAGCAATAATCTGCTGGACAATCCATTGGAGCGACTTCAGCGTCACCCTCTTTAATGTAAGCTGACCCAGCATTAGCTTCATGCAGGATATTAAATCCTTCGGCGTATGCTTGCATGATGCCATATTCGACTCCGTTGTGAACCATTTTCACGAAATGACCTGCACCAGGTCCACCACACCTCAACCAACCACGCTCAGCAGGTGTCTCCCAAGTTCCGTCATCGGTCCTTGGAGCTCCACTGATGCCTGGTGCGAGTGCGTCAAAGATTGGATTGCAGACGGATACTGCAGTATCTGCACCACCAACCATAAGACAATATCCACGCTCCAGACCGTAAACACCACCACTAGTGCCGCAGTCAATATATTGGATGCCCATCTTAGACAACCTTTCTGCCCTCCGTCTAGAGTCCTTAAAATTGGAATTGCCATGATCAATAATAATATCGCCTTCCATACAAAATTGTAGTAGCTCATTGAGTGTATCCTCTACGGTTTCTGCTGGAACAACCATCATATAAACGCCAGGACCTTTACCACTGACTACTTGAACAAGGCTTTGAATAGAAGTGGTATATCCACTGATATAACCCTCTTCATATTGTGCTTCAGCTTTTTTAACATTGTTTCTAAATCCATGTACTTCATGTCCTGCTGCAATAAGACGACGGGACATACCCTCTCCCATTCGCCCAAGACCAATCATTCCTACTTTCATCCTTTAACCTCTTTTCGAAAATACTCTGGGAGTGGACATCCCTTAAAATCATTTAGTTCGTCTACAAACAAGACAAACATAGTACAAAATCCTATACAGAAAGCAAAGAGCATCTGAGGAAAATTATAGTTCCCCATGTGTGCAGTAGGATTTGGTTCATCATCGTGTGGATGAATCATCCTACTGATCTCTTTTATCCTTTCTTCTGATGATTTCTTCGACTTGTCGTCGGACTTCATCTCTTCTTTCTTGGGACTCATGATCCTTCCTAGAATAACCGTGCTTTTGATGGTATATGAAGTGTCCTTGACACAACATAGTTATACCAAAAAGAAATAGGGTTATTACTCCGACCCACTCTATAATGTGATATTCAACCATGGGAATATCGGTGGTATCACTCCAATAAGTCGAAGCAGACCCTCAGCAAAAAGTGCAAGAACAACCCAACCAACACACATACTAATAATCGAAGCATTGCGATTGTGACGACGTATTGCATCTGCAATCATTACCTCCACTTCTTCTTTTGATACGGGATTGGTCATTTGAATCCTTTACCTCTATACCTTACTGGCCATGTTAGTTCCATACCAAAAACAAGCAACATTGCAACAGCAAACGGAAACAAAATCATGATTTAACCTCCTCAACTCCCACCAAATCGCTGATGTCTGGTGGAAATGGTTTACGATCTTTTTCTCTTACAGTCAAATGATCGGGATCTAAGATCCTCATCGCTTCAGCAAGTTCTTGAAAATGCTGAATCTCATCATTCATTATACGCCAAATGTCTTTATCATTCCAATCTTCATATTGAAGATAATGGGCATATGTCTCGGCAGCGTGCATTTCTATTTCATATGACAAATGGTATGCAGCGCGAGGAGCCAACCAATAATAAACCACGTTGATCCAATAGTAGACAAGTACAAGGTGTCTGGCGACAAAGCGATCAATCCAATAACGATTACCACCCCTACTTTCCATATATTCCAAATGCTCTGTTTCATTTACGCTCTGTTCGAAGTGTTCCTTCATCAAGTAAATGTGCCATTGTCCGCGCAATCCTAAGGACTCACGTAAATGAAGCACACTTAAAAACGCAAAATAGGGTGCCCGAGCAATCTCCTCAAGCACCCAGAATCTTTGAAAAAATCTACCCCTGTAAAGGTAGTCAATGATTGTAATAGTGATCTCTAAAAGAAAAGTATTTAATCGTTTCACTTTTTAAATAGATCATCTGTATTATGTAGTTACAGTTCTTATAGTGTTACAAACAATTGTCTTGAATTACTAATATTAACCTTGACCCATGCCATTATCGATACTCTCCTCATGATCATAATGTACAGATTCGGGATGAGGTTCCTGAACTGACTCAGAATGTTTTTTTAAGTATTTATCAGAAGATACTTGAGTGATTAAAGTCATTCCAGATTTAATAAATCCTTCACTCTTATCGGTTGGTGAGTTTGCCATCTGTTTCTCCGTTAGGTTAAACAGAACTTTTTAAGGGGTTGCTATCCCTATTCACACTCAGCAATCATTGCAGTCGCAAGTTCTGCACCAACTTCTCCACCCTTATCTTGTCCAAGCATCATCAACCAACCAGACAATACCCATCCGACATATGGAATATTGGCAACTACACCACCTAAACCAGCACCAACACTAGCACCGACCATCTTTCCTGATGACTCTCCGCCACCTGCCGCCTTGATGCACTCTAATTGGTCTGCACTTAACTTTCCCACGTCACCACCCTGGAGATGTCTTCCCCCGTCCATGGTGTACTCTTCGTAAGTGTCTATCTGTGATTCTCCACCGGCACCAAAGAATCCATTCTTCTTTCTAATCTCTCTACTGTGTCTCATGACCTTAGGGTCATTTGCTTTATATTCTATTGTATATCCTTCTTTTCCTGCACGAATGACATAAGAACTGTAGTCATTCAAAGGTAAATCTATTTTAGGGAGTTGTGTCCGATCCATCAGGTGCCCTAAAACACCAATGTGAGCGACACCGAACAGTGTTCCCACTGTCAGTAGCGCCCACTTAAAAGGTGACTTATTCGGTTTTGTATCTACTACATGATCTACTTCTTCCAGATTTTTCTTTACGAATCTCATGGGTCTTTACCTATTACTTTGGTTCGACTGCAGATACTACTGGTGGTTGTTCGTCTCTCTTTGCTAGGAGAGCTTTTTTACCATTACCATTACCATTTGCACCTGACTTAGCAGGAGAAAGTCCGAATGCAGCTAAAGATCCAGAAAACACAGAGGCTATAAAAGTTGGATCGAAATCCAAGATTTTTTGCCCATTAGGTAAACGAACGTAACTAAAAGTTAGAAGAGAAGCAGACCATATTAAAACTGCAACTTTCACTAGATTACCAAGGATTTCACTCCGATCAGGACCATCGTCATGGTCATCATGCTTTTCTTCTACAGATGCTGGTTTTGTATCAGGCATTTGTAGGGAGTAAGGCAGAAGTATTTATGGATTCAAACAGTCAACATCTATTGCTGTTGAGTGTATTTGATTGTATTTCTGACAGAGGGTTACACTTGATTCATGCTCCCATTTATGGTAAGTGCTCTTCAAGTATTTTGAATAATCAATTTTTTCATAATCAACTTGAGCATTAGCCATTTCAAAGGAAACGATGCTCTTGACGAGAACATCTCTAGTTAAAGGTGACATACGATTTGTTTAAGTATCCAACGAAAAATCTTTTTGCAAAGAGGTCAATTTGTAATGATGATCACAGAATTTTTCTTGGCTGGCGACCGAAATTAAATCGGATATTATCTATTTAGGCATAAAACCTTCTTCTTTTAGATATTTCTCCGTTAATGGTGTCGGTTTATACACTTTCCACATCTCTCCGGCAGCACATGCCTGAAGTGCTTTCATAGTCATTCCTTCAGTTTTTCCTGCCCAGGTTGCTTCTGCTTCCCAAGGAACTGATGCTTTATCATAAGTTCTTTCTGCCATTACACGCCAAATGATAGGAACTTCATCTTCAGGTTTGATGATAGCAATCAAACTATTATCGATAGTTCCTGCCATACAATCTTGTGCAGCGTGCCATCCTTCGTGACGCATAACACTCATGAGTACATGTGGCTTACCCATATGAGTGCGACTAAGGAAGAAGTTATTAGAAACAGTGTGGTAAACACCTCTGTGTCCAACGGGAAAGTATTTGGCATCCGCTATAAACACCCCAACTCCGACTTGCTCAAGAGCAACAAGCATTGTGTTGAACTCGTCAGCAACGTAAGTATAATCACTATCGGGATACTCATCAGCAATAGTTGCGATACTTTCGACTTTATCGACTCCATCGGTACACTCTCTAAGTAACATGCAACCCATGGCGTCCATAGTAAAATAACCTTTGGTTATCTTACCTTGATCTGACTTCGCTTCCATTACCGAAGAAACGATTGCCCAACTAAAGAATCCGAGAAGGAATGATTTAATGTACAAGTTCATGATAGTACCAATTTTTTAACGTATTCATATGCATACTGTTCTCTGTATCCCTTGATTCCCCAACCTAACCAATAATAAGCTGGAACCATATACTGAGAAACAGTTCTCCCACTACCTTCAAACTCTTTCAATACATTTTGAAAGATGTTCTCATTAATCATGTACCGTGTTTGACACTGGAGCGTTGACGGGTCGCAACCATATTTAGAGGCAAACTTTCCTAACCCCATATAACGACCCTCAGAGGTCCACTGAATAAGTCCGTAACCACCGCTATGGCAACTATCGTAAGGAATTCTAGCACCTCCCTCACAAATATTGGCATGGAAGTTAGATTCTGACTTAATGTTTCCCAGAATCGTTGCCAAAGCATTACGATCAGTAATCTTTGTTTTTTCTTGTAGTTGTTCAAGGACATACTGTTCTGCAAAAGTTCCGTCAGGAAGTTTCCATGTAGGTTCCTTGAACTCTATCACTGGAATGGGAACTTCTATTGATTCCATTATTGATTCCATTTTATTGTAAGTTCCAAAAAATGTTGATCCCGGAATCGAGATCAACAGAGGAACCATCATCAGAGTTTTAATCATCAGTGAACTGCGGTAAAGAATAGATTTCACACTCTCCAGCATCTGGATCAAGCCATTCAGCAAATTCGCACTTGATAGAATAGGCATCTTCTAGGGATTCTACCAGATCTTTATCAAGATCATACTCACAAAGGCGATGTAGTCGATCAACTGCCCATTCATGTGTTAGTTGAAGCGTCTCCATCAGGTCCTTTCTCATAGTCCTTACGCATGTAGCGCCCTAGAATGTTTGAATTATAGTATGCAGGGATGCCGCTGTCAAGTGACTCAGATAAGACATTGTTTAAGAACAACTGCCTCGTCTCCTCATAATTACAGAATCCCTTTGTAGTATGTAGGCTTAATATCTCTCTTTTAAAAAATGTCTTGTTTCCCGATTCTTTAATATCTTCTTTCAGTTCTGGACATGATCCGTAATACCGCTTCCAATCACTCTCCTGCTTGACCTTGCGTTTCTTTCCTGGAGGAGTTCGGAACGACCAAAAATACTTTCTTCCAATGTATGATCTACCGTTGAGGAGATTGGTAATTTTATAAACAAAACCAAAGTTATCCCCAACATGAGAGCTATCAAACACTCGTTCCATGTACATCCAAGGATTTTCATAACTCATTTAGATTCAGTATAACTAAATCTTATTTATTCTTATTCTTCTTATTTTCTTTTATACCTTTAATTCTTTTCCATTCATGATACATAGCAGCAAGCATCCAACTACTAGAAAGGTTATGTGGTCCTTTCTCTAATAACTTTACTTGTTCTTTTGTTAGTAGTTTACCTTTTATATCAATAAACTCTTCCTTCCATTCCTGTGTCATAGCTAGCTATATCTTGTCTTTAACTGGAACAAACCTATTCTAGAGAAAAAAAAGAGGTCTGTCAAGACCCCTTGTAATTAATTGTTAGTTGTGCTATATTCAGGACTCTGATGAAAGTTGAACAATCTTTTGAAGATGTTCTTCATCCATTTCGAGCATTACATAATTTGCTTCGTCCATGGTCTCTGCATGACCATTCTCAAGTAAGTAATCTAAGATAATATCATAAGCGTCATGAGTTTGATTGTTCATTTCGGTTACCTCTTTTTGTTCGTTAATGGTTTGAGCGAGTTCTGGATAGTTTTCCATCCACTCTTTGGTGGTGGATTTTTTAGGTTTATCAAAGTTCAGTTCTTTTCTCATAGATTCTTTATCATAATCCCCGTCAGCCATGGATCTACATTTTCTAGGATTCTGATAACAGTACGCACGTACTTTTTTGAATCTTTCATCTCTCTTTTCCTTCTCAATATCTTCCTGACTAGGACCCTTAGGAGCAGTAGGTTTAGGTGGTTCTTTAGAAGATGGGGATGGGGATGGGGATGGAGTTGTGCTTGAAGAACTTCCTTTATTTTTAAGGGAATTAGCACCAGCAGCAGCAAGTGCTACACCTGCTCCAACTGCTGCAACATCTCTCTTTTTAATTCTGAAAGGATCCTTACCTGCTGCTTTATCTGCTGCAACTCTTGCCTGATCTGCTTTCTTCTTGACTCTGTAATCTGCTCTTTGTGATCTATTCTGTGACGCCGCTGCTGCTCCAGGAGTTTGTTTCAATGCAGTTCCTGTAGTTGGTACACCTTTATCGTCAGCAGTGCTTTTGATAGATGTTTTAGTTCCAGAACCAGTACTTCTATAAGCACCAGTTTTTCCACCCGAAAGTGCTGCATCAGAAGATGCCTTTCCCATTGGTTGTGGTTTACCCAATCTTCTAGATCTATGCGCTGCCCTTACTCTCTTAGCACTTGATAGAGGACTTCTCTTAAGTGACCTAAGTAAAGTTTTTGCAATTCCTTTAAGAGCACTCTCCATTAATTCAAGTTTATGTCCCTCAACATTAAACAAGAGAAGATCTTTTTCCCATTTTGCTAAGTTATCTCCCCACTCTTCTGAAATTTCAATAGGTTCTTCAGTAAAAAACTCAAGAATATTTTCATCATTAACTTGAGTTTCAAGAAATTTAAGAATACCGGTAGCAGTATGACTCTTTTCTACCAGAGTGTTGACAATATTTAAATAAATTCCTTCAGCAATAGCAAGATCTTCTTCTGTAAGATCTACTTGTGCTAGTTGATTATATCTATCAGAAATCTCATCAAAACTAAGGTACGACATTTTTATACTTCTAACATATCAAATATTTATATTCCATAAAAAAAGGAGGTCCGAAGACCTCCCAGTGGACAGTTTGAAAAGTGGACTACCTAGGTTTACCGTCAGAAGTCATGGAACTTGTCGGTGCAGGTTTTCTACCAGTTTGTTGACCATGAACATTTTCGCCAGGTTTACGGAGTTTGCCTTGGGTGGTGTACTTCGTATTACGGTTCCAAGGGAGAGCATCAGTAACTTGATGTGCCATGGATCGAGTAGAAGATTGCTCAACAATCTCATTTCTCCACTCTTCGGTCATGTTTGCCATGATTGCAAGTGCTGCTTCTTCGGTCTCAGCATAACCTTCATCAAGTAAATGATATAATACAACATCATAATCATCATATTCTTCTTTAACCCTTTTCATGGGTCCAGAAAGTGCCGTTGCAAGTCTTCCACTTTTCATTACAGTTACATTTGGTTCTTTTGGACCACTTGGTTTAGTTGGTTGTTGTCCAGTTTGATAACCAAAAGTTTTTTGCATCAAAGGGTTAAAGTTTTTTTGAGGCGTTGGTGTGGAAGTTGTGGAAGCAGGTCTAGCGGCAGCAGGAGTAGCAGCAGGAGTAGCAGGTCTAGCGGCAGGAGCAGCAGCAGCAGCAGGTCTAGCGGCAGGAAATGCAGATAATCCAGATTTTGGATTAGTTGATGATGGACCAGAAGTTGGTCTTGCTCCAGCAGGTGCTGGTTTGCCCTGATCCATTCTAGCAAGATTTGCTTTACCTTGTGCGATCACTTGAGCGGTACTCTGTCCCATTCCTTGCATGGCCTTGGCATTTCCACCACCAGCAGAATATGCAGCTCGATCAGCAGCAGAAAGTCCAGAAACTCCAGTTGAAGTTACTGATGCTGCTCTCGTTGCTGTCATTCCCTTTTGCTGAATCTGTTGTCTGGTTAGACCACTTTTTGCTGCTGCATCTCCACCACCTGCTCTATATGCAGCATCTCCTCCTCTACCCTTGTCTGCTGCAACTGGTTGGTATCTAAAAGAACCACCTCTAGTAGGTTTGGTAGGAAGAGTTGGTGCTTGTGCTCTTTTGACGTTTTGTGCTTCTCTTGCTGCTTGTTGAGCCGCTCTTCTTGCTGGCCCAGGCAGTCTTCCTCCCTGTTCCTCAATGTATGCTTCATACATATCTTCCCAAGTATACTCACTGAGGTCATAACCTTCTTCGATAAGTGAATTTACCCAAACTTCAACTTCTTCCCACACCTGCTCTTCAGTAAGTTCTTGAGGAGCATAAACTGCGGAATAAGCTTCCATTAAATTAGCGACATCAAAACCAGTAATTCTAGTCATTTCTTCTTTATTATTCATCTTGATCTTTGCATCTTGCTGTGCCTTAGTGACAGTTCCTGCTCCCTTTCCTACAGGTTTTAGAACAGCACCAACTGCCTTGCCGACAGGATTTGTTTTCATAAACTTAGCACCCTTATCAAGTGCTCCCTTTACTGCACCTTGCACATCATATTCTTGGAGATTCTCTCCCTCAAGTTCGTGAGAGTTACCAAGAGTTTTCTTGATCATATCAGATTTTTTCTGCTGCTTCTCTTTAATTTTTCCAGCAACGTCAGATGCTTTTTTAGCAAGCACACCACCAGCAAGTGCTGTGCCAGCAGCCAGACCTGCTCTAAGAATATTTGCAGCACCCTCTTCAACTTCTTCAGCATCTTCAGCAACGACTTCTCCGTCGTGCTCTACGTGCTCTGAGTGCTCAACCATGGTAAGGACTTCCAGATCCTCTACGGATACATTCTCTACAATGCCGTGCTCGAACTGGACGTTGTAGTGAGATACGAATCCATTCTCATCAGGTGCAGCGTGCTGACTGAAGATGGTTTCTCCTTCACCATACTCTTCATGGCAGACCTTCTTAGCACAGTTGTGCATTCCTTTCTTATCTTTATCGACGCAATCTTTTTTCTTCTCATAGATTGAATCATAAAGTTCATACAGTTTTTTAGCGTCAGATCCAGTAAGGCGTCCCATGGGTTTTATTGTTATAATTTCTTGATATTTTTATTTATAAAATTAACCTGCCATAGCGAAGTCAGGTCTCAATTTATCATTGAGTTCTTGATTCTTTTTCTTCAATGCTTGTTCTGCTTTCTTTTTCGCTTCTGCTTTTTGTCTTTCTTTTGCCTGTGCATCTGCTTGTGTAGCAGAAGTATCTACATTCGTAGATGCAGGTTTATCGTTTTCAATACCTTGCTCTGCTTCTGCTTGAGATTTAGTTATCATGGTAGGAGAACTTAAATCAGTTCTGATTGCAAGTCCAGCACCAGGTAATTTTTTGGGATCAAATTCTTTTTTCTTTTCAGTTGATTGATTTGATTGAGAAGTATTAGAATTGGCAGCAGAAGTATTAGAATTGGCAGCAGAAGTATTAGAATTAGCGGGTGTAGCAGAAGTATTAGAATTAGTGGGTGTAGATGAATTCTTTGCCTGTGTAGCACCAGTTCCAAGCACTGCATTCATTGCCATTTCGGCACCCTTTTCAATAGGTCTATTTCTTGCAGGCGAAGACCATCTTGCAACACTGGTTGCTGCAGAAGCACCTCTTGCAAGATTTTTACCTGCACCAAGTGCTCTTGCTCCCTTAAATGCTAAACCTCCACCAGGAATAACGCCCAGCGCATCCAATGCAGCATCACCATACTTCCCTTTCTTTAAATTCTTTGCTGCACTATAAGCAGAATATGCAGTAAGTGCTGCGCCACCTAATTTAGCAGCACCAATGGCAGCAGGAATCAATAGAGGAACTACCTCTTGAAGATTCTCAAGATCTTTCAGAGCATCATAAGAATCGAATATAAACTGCTTATACGTCTTCATTTCTACAATTACTTTTTCAAGTATTTATAAAAAAAAGAGGGTCATTGACCCTCTTGCTTATATGCTTCGTATCCATCATAGTCACCGAACATGTAGGCATCTGATAGTGCTGCCTCTCGGTAGGATTCTAAAACATCTTCAGTTTTTAAACAGTTACATTTACAATTTCTTTTACAGGGAGAACCCTGCAAAAGTATCTTCGGTAACGTCTTGTTTGATTCCTCCAACGATGTAGGATTCGACTTCTGTTTCTTGGGGTGCCACTTGAAGACCTTTAGAAGAGATCCAATGCTCTGTCCAAGGGAGTGGATTGTTCTTTGCAGGAATGTCATAGATTTGTTTAAGTCCGATTGCCTTCATCCTACGATTGGCAATCCATTCTACATACTGCTGAAGCAGTTTATCATTTAAACCAATCATAGATCCATCTTTGAACAGATATTCTGCCCAAAGTTTTTCTTGATTAACACAGTTTTCAAATGTGCTAATCAACCATTGCTCTTCTTCTTTGAAGATCTTTTGCATCTCTGGATCATCACCCTCTCTCCATTTCTTCATAATATTCTGAGTGATAGCAAGATGCTGATTCTCGTCTCTTGCAATTAAGGAGATGATCTTTGCACTTCCTTCCATAAGTTTGAGTTCGCCAAATGCAAAACTGCAAGCGAATGATACGTAAAAGCGAATACCTTCAAGAATATTAACGTTTGCAACTGCTCTGAATAGTTTGCGCTTAAGTTCATATCTTGAGTCCTGTGCATAGGATATTCCTTCTAATGCGTGTTTCCAATCATTTGAGTTATCATACTGATGGGCAGCATTAATGAAGTCATTGTATGCTTCTGTGACGCTCATAGCACGTTCAACGATGCGATCATCATTGAGGATGTGATCAAACACATCCGAAGGGTCTGCGTACACATTCTTGATAATATGTGTATAAGAACGACTGTGGATCATTTCCATGAACCCCCAGACCTCCATACACGCCTCTAATTCAGGTAATGAACAGTAAGGGATAAAAGCCATCCCAGGACCGCGCCCTTGTACAGAATCCAGCATGATCTGGTATTTAAGATTGCTGGTAAAAATGTGTTTTTGCTCTGGGCGTAACGTCTGATAGTCGGCACGATCTTTCTGGAGGGAGACCTCTTCAGGTCTCCAAAAATAACCTAGTTGCTGTGATGTTAGTTTATCAAAAATTGGATACTTGTAAGAATCATATCTTTGAATTCCAAGAGGTTTGCCAAAGAACATTGGTTGTTTTTTAGTGTCTACCTCCTCTGAATTGAAAACAGTCATCTCAGTGACTGAACGGCGATCGTCGTTGTTAGTTTTAAATCTTACAAGACTCACAATCTTCCTCCTCTGAAAGTTCTAATAGTTGATCCATGAGTGCTTCTGCAGCATCTTTATCTGCAGAGTCCTCAACTTCGTCGTTTTTGTTGTCGTAAGTGTTCTGATAATAAGAGGTCTTCCAACCATACTTGTATGTAGTTAGAAGATCTTGTGCCATCACAGACGTAGGCACTTCATTGTTTGGATAATGTTCAGGGTTGTAATTCCAGTTACCTGAAATTGCCTGATCAAAGAATTTCTGCATAACAGAAACAATGTTGATATAACCTCTGTTAGAAGTCATATCCCAAAGCAATGTGTAATTGTTCTTCAGGGTAGTATACTGCGGAACAATCTGCTTAAGAGGTCCTTTCTTGGACTTCTTAACGGACAAGTGTCCTCTAGGTGGCTCAATTCCGTTTGTGGCATTTGACACAACGGAACTGCTCTCTGAAGGCATTTGTGCGGACAACGTGCTGTTCCGGACTCCATGTTCGAGAACTTCTGCTCTAAGACCCTCCCAATCATAGTGAAGCTCATTAGGGATAATTTCGTCTACGTCCTTCTTGTATGTATCGATTGGAAGAATTCCACTGCCGTATTTTGTTCGGCTGCTATACTCACAAGCACCCTTCTCTTTAGCAAGATTTACAGTTGCTTTAATTAAATAATATTGGAACGCTTCTGTTAGGTCATGGACCAAACGTACAGCACCTTCACTATCATACTTGACTCCATTCTTTGCTAGGTAATGGGCAAGTCCAATGTAACCGATTCCAAGTGACCTGCGTGCTCTTGTTGCAATTTCTGCTGCTCTGACGGGATATTCTTGGAAATCAATAAGTTCATCAAGACCACGAACAGCAAGGTCGCAAAGATCTTGCAGATCTTCCTTATCTCTGGTCTTGCCAATATTAATAGCACTAAGAATGCAAAGCGCAATCTCCCCCTGCTCATCATCAATATGTTGTAGTGGTTTTGTAGGTAGAGTAATCTCTTGACAGAGGTTACTCATTTCAACTTTATCAGTAAAGGATGAGTGAGAGTTGCAGTGGTCGATGTTCATGATGTACAAACGACCAGTTTCTGCACGTTCCTTCAGAAGATCCAGAAGAAGCTCCTGGGCAGGAATTGCCTTTTGAGGCACATCTGGGTCACCCTCGTAAGCTCTGTATAGATCATCAAATCCAGGAGTACCAAAAGCATCATACAAACCTGGAACATCGTGAGGCGAGAACAGTGTGATGTGTCCGTTCGTGATGAATCGTTCGTAGAACAGTTTGCTGATTTGGATTGAGTAGTCCAGTTTTCTGACACGATTATCTTCTGTTCCTTTGTTATTCTTCAGGACCAGGATGTCTTGGATTTCTTGGTGCCAGATTGGGAAGTGGACAGTCGCTGATCCACCTCGGATGCCATTCTGAGTGCAGCATCTGACAGTTGCTTCAAACTTTTTGAGGAAAGGGATAACGCCTGTATGCTGAACTTCTCCGCCTCGGATCTTACTGTTGATGCCCCTGATGCGACCTGCGTTGATACCGATGCCCGCCCTTTGTGCAACGTATCTGCCAATAGCCATATCAGAGCTAAAGATAGAATCGAGGGTGTCATCAACATCAACAAGAACACAGCTAGCATATTGTCGAAGTGGAGTTCGCACTCCCGCCATGATAGGTGTGGGAATGTTGATTTTGTGCTTGCTGATTGCGTCGTAGTATCGTTTGACATAATCTAACCGTGTCTCTTTAGGATACTTTGAGAAGATAGTTGCTGAAATCAGCAAGTACATAAACTGAGGAGTTTCGTACAGTTCACCAGAACTTCTATCCTGTACAAGATATTTATCTACAACTTGACGCAACCCGGCATATGTAAACAAATAGTCACGACCATGATCAAGGAACCCTTCCAGTTTCGTGAACTCTTCATCGGTATACAGGTCCAGGATTACAGGATCATATACTCCACGCTCTACAGCACGCCCTACGTGCTCTCTGAGAGTCGGGAACTCATGCATCCTACCGAAGAGTTGCTTACGCAGCGCAAACAGCAGCAGACGTGCTGCTACGAACTGGTAGTTGGGATGATCCAGATCGATAAGGTCTGATGCAGAACGAATCAGAATTTCTTGAATTTCTGACGTAGTGATTCCATCATAAAACTGAATCCCAGATTTCATCTCCACTTGAGATGCCGAAACTCCTGCAAGATCTTTACAAGCATGTTCTACCATTACATGGAGTTTATTAAGATCCAGTTTCTCAGTGGATTCGTTTCTCTTAATTACTTTGATCCCGTTGCTCATATTTTTTTCCAATTGTTGAACTTAACTTTTGCTTCCAGACCGGAGAAGGTATTTAATTTTAGCATGGTCTTAACGTCATGTCCAGCAAGAACCATGTCGTTGATGTCTTTCTGATCGACGTTGGTTGGCCAAATGACTACGGTGTCACCTCTATCGATTGCACCTTTGATTCTGTTGACGATTTCTCTATTGCGAGGTTCGTTATCATAAACGTAAATATAATTGCCCCTGCCAAGCGTCCCAAGATCAACGTCGGACCCACACATAGCAATAGAATTTTGGACGAACGTGGAATCGAAGGGTCCTTCAACAACGTAAATGGATTCCGAAAAATCAACTTTGTCCATTCCGTAAACTTTTGGCGCATCATCATCAAGCATAACGGTGATATATTTAGCGTTAGAAGAACCTAACGCTCTGCCCTGAAATCCAATCAAATTCTTATCCGCATCGTACATTGGTATAATAATACGCGGTTCATCCCTATATGTGGATTCAAATGTTTGTTTTTGAGTATTTGTCCACTCTTTAAATTTGTCAGCATAATAAAATTTATCCGGATCAATTTGTCTTCGTCTCAAATATTCTGAAGCAAAATCATTTGAAGATGCTGTAGGCAAATCAAACTTCTTTTTAAATACCGGTTTCTTAAAAGTGAATACGGGTTCTCCTACAACGAACCCTCTACCAGTGTGCCCTTCCTTAAACTTCTCCATGGTATATTGTTTATGGAGAACTGGATTAATCTTTTTTAGAAAATTATTCAGCGACATACTAGCACCACAGTTGTGGCACTTGAAATTAGTATTATTCTTCATGGCATAAAAGTATGCCCTTGCCTTATTCTTGTTCTTCTTAGAGTCGCCGCAAATAGGGCACCTAAAATTAAACAGGTCTGGTTTGACCTGCTTGAACTTAAGTAGCGAAGAGGATACTAAACTTACAAACTTAGAATCAACGAGATCCATCCACGGCGGAAGCTACTGGTTCCATCATAGCATTCGCGGGTGCTGGGGTCAACTGAAGTCCTAATATTGGTAGAATCTGAAGAATACCGATTAGTGCTGCTGCTGTCCAAGTGACTCCCCACAGCATTTTTTGATTATCTTCTACCTTCTTTTCTAATTCTTGTAAGTTAGTTTCTACTCTCTTCACAAGTTCTAATATTGCCTGATCAGCACGGTCAGATTCATCTAACCTACTTTCATGCTTTGTTAGAACCATTGCAATTTTATTATTACCTTCAGTTATCTTATCAACAGCAGATTCTAATTTTGCAAGCATCTCCCTCGACAATTCTTCATAGATGTCGAGTTTTGATTCTAATACTGCAACTTTAGGATTGAACATTTACCTTCTTAGAAACTGTAACCACCATTTTCTAGAATTTTTGCCGCCGTAAATATATTTCTTTTTCTTTCTTATCGGAGGACCCTCTGTTTCAGGATTATACCCCAAACCGGCAGTACTAGCACTATTTGTAGGTGCTGCTCCCATTGCCGCTGCTTCTTCCCTAATCTGTCTGACGGCATCAATTAATTTATCTACTCTGTCCATCAGATTTCGCTTAGTTGGATTAAACAGTTCTTGTCTTCATCAACTTCATGCATCTGTGTTTTTGGGTACTCTGGGAACCTATTTAAAAACAACAGAAAACTTTTAATTGATGGCCAAAGTTCCTTATCTAAGTTATAAAACAATAGAGGAACTGCAGCATCGTCAAATACATTAAACAATATAGTAAGATGATTCAGGATTAGATGAATCTTCAACTCACCAGTATTAATGTACTTCCTAAGTAACCTTTTAATATACCTTATCCTTTTCAAGTCAGATTCAAAATCCTCTCTGGTCACTGCCTGAGGATTATCATAAAACTTTATTGCAAATAATAAGTAATTATCTTCATTCAACTCATCAAATCTCATATCTCACGAATCACTTTGGTTATTTATCAGGTATTAGGGAATACAGTATTCTCAGCATCACCATCGATACCACCGTTGCCATCGGCATCTTTGCCCATTGCAACCAGAACTTCTGTCTTAACTCTTAGATTACCTTCACCATCGTTGTAGGTTGTGATTCCAACCCAACCACCGTGTGCTACATCGTACTTAGTAGTTCTAGCAACGGTTACCTCAGTGTTGTCTACACCGAAGATACGATCAGATCCATAATGGGTATCATGAAGAGTGTATGAAGGTTTCTGTGATACTGCATATGCAAGACCAGCAACTCCATCCACAGAATCGAGAAGATGATCTGTTGATTTGATTGTGAGTAATGTTTCGGAAGTGACTCCTGCAACTACTGCCTCACCATAAGTGTTACCAACACCGATAGAGATGACATCGCCTTCAGCAACGTTAGTGAACGTAGCACCATTACCGGTAACGGTTTTACCGGAAAGATCTACGGTTACAGTACCCGAACCAGTTAAACTAACAGCATCTGCTGTGCCCCAAAGAGACATTTTACCTTTCCCTATAATTTCTTTATATTGATATTTATAAAAAAAGGGCACTTTAACGTACCCTTTTGATCAGCGTGCTACCACTGCTTCTTTTACTTTAGAAAGAAGCCTGTCGTCCATATCTGTTTTGGTCAATCTAACTGCTTTTTCAAGAATAACAATACAGATTTCGATTAGCTTCTCACCCAGTTCTTCATTATCAGGAATTTTGGCAACCGCATCAACAATAATCTTTTGTGCGATTGGGAGTAACCATGATGCTAACATGATCTTACGAATAGAGGACTAATGTATATAGTAATCAACCCTCTTCAGTTGACATAATGATAGGATTCTTAATTCCCATAGAACGAATCTTGTTCTTCATTACTTCTCTTTTTGCATATCTATCACGCATATCTTCCGATTTACCTTCACAGCAGCATGGAGTTTTACCACATTTACCACATGCTTTTTCGGTAGTTACCTTAGGTCCCTTTACTTTCATAAGGAACTTGTCATAAGAATTCTCAATGATGACTTCCCCTTCAACTTGGTGAGAGTTAGACATCAATCTTCTATTATGCTTGTTAGGCATTTCAATCTCAGGATTTATCTTAATATTGTTAACACCCTTCATAACATCAAGCTTATTGGAGTTAGGTTCTCTGCTGGTTACGGATAATGACTCTTTGACATTCTTACCGCCCATCTGATCCTTTCCCTTAGCACCAGCAATTCTATCTGCCTTGGTTGCCTTGTCATAAGGAGGTGCATTATTGGCAAAATTGTTATCTCTCTTGCCGTTTGCCTTACCTTTGCTAAGGGCAGCAGCAGTTTGCTCACCCTTTTCTCTCTCACCTTCGTATGGAGTTCCATACTCGGTCATCTCAACACCCAGACCTTTTGCTCTCAACTGAGCAATCTTCTCACGATCTGCATATCTGTGATATCTCTTATCAGTTCTCTTGTCGTGAACTTCTACCTTATACTTTGCCTTCTCGGCAGTTTTCATTGCTGCTTTGCTCTTCAACTCTTCAAGGTATGCCTCATCCAGGATATCATCCTTGGTTCCTTCTACGAATACCTTATACATTGCAGACGCAACTGCACTGGTTGCAGTATCTGTAATATTATAATCTTCTTTCTTCTCAGTAGGTGCTGCACTTTCACCACCACCTTCTTTACCAAATAACTTTTCTCTGACGACTTTCTTCGCCATTTCACTCATGCCACTATTGCCGATATACTCGCTATATGCTTGGCGAAGAGGAATGTCTTCTCTTCTTGCACGATATCTAATATCATAAACTGCCTGGGAAATTTTCTTCTGCTCATTTCCCATAGAGTCATTAGGACCCTTATCACCTTCTCTATTTCCCGAACCTGCAGACATAGCAGCTTGTGGATGCTTTCTTGCAGGAAGATCCTCAGCAATATGCTTTTTCATGAGTACAAATTAAAATTTACTTTTTCCTACTGTTATTTAGTATTTTTTTGTCCACTAAGCATCCAGGGGACATTTTCATTGCATACTTAAGGTATCCAGAAGTTCCAACCAGTGTATTTGGTTTGCCAGGTTCTCTGGTCAATGAATCATTATGCTTTTCAGTATATGATTCTTGAACATCTCTAATCCAAGATTTGAACATAATGTCGTCTTCTGTAACACAAATCAAGTAGTTAGTTCCTCTACGAATGATCTTACCACTCAGTCCTGTATTCAAGTTTTCTACTAAGTCACCTACCTTAAATATCTTTTTACTAATATAGTTTTCTCTTAAGGTTTTCTGATCAAACTTAGGAGCAATCTCCCAGGTATTATATTCTTCTTCCATCTCCTCAACACCCATTCCCATACGGGTTGCATAGAAGAGATCGATAACATCTCTCTTTTTGATACCAGGTCCAAGACCTTCTCTGAATGTAAGGAAATCTCCTTCTGCTGCTGCGAGTCGTAATCTTGATGCAGAGATAGATTCCATACCCTTACCATCTGGATCAATCTCTCCAGAAGGAACAACTTCTATAGCTTCAAACTCATAGAGTTGTCCATTGTAATTATTAGCAAGTTTTTCAAACTCGTTAACTCTGTTAGATCCTGAAATAATTCTTACACTGCTGTAACCATCATTGTGTGCTCTTTTGAGTACATCAAAAATAGTTTCTAAATTATTATCATTTACAATTCTCTCACTATGCTGAGGAAACATCCTCCTCATAAAGTGAATCTTTGTATCAGGATCAAGAGGATTTTTATTCTTATCCTGCTGTCTAGAAGGAACAATTGTGTATTCTGATGTTGGATCTTCCATCATTGCAGAAGCAGCAACATCCATTGCTAAGAGGTGTCCTGCGGTTGGAGGGTTGAATCTTCCAAATACAATATTCAGAGTTCCTTTCTTCTTAGGAACTGGAGGTGCCATAGACATTGGTTCCTCTTGTGGCATTTCTTGAGGAACTTCTGCCTCTTCTCTCTGATATGAACCTAAAGGAATTCTCTTTTCAAACTCTGTTTGTGCTGGATCTTTTCCACGAACTTGTCTCTTATTATAGAACTTAAGTTCTCCATTCTCAGTTTTTGCTTCAAACTCACCAGTAGCTCTATTGTAATATGAACCATGACCATCTCCTTTCAGTGCAAGACGCTTTGCTTGAACTGAAGCAGAAGTTGCTTCTGATACGAACTCTAGAAATGATCTCATGCCTAAAATATGGTATTACAATTTACCAGTAACCTTTATTCTAATATTTATAATAATACCCAGTATAGGACTCGAACCTACACATCACATGGATAACAGGACCTAAACCTGTCGCGTCTACCAATTCCGCCAACTGGGCAAAGGGGAAAACCCCTCAGAGTTTTCCGTCAACAACGGCATTACCTACAACTCTAGTATAGAGATGAAGTGTGCCTTCTTGCTCACATTTTAGATGCCATCTTGTTATCTGAAGTACATCTTCTCTATTCATCCCAAACAAAAAATCTTTTCCGTTTTTTAGAACACTCTTCCAAAGAAATTTTGTTTGTTCCATGTAGAATGCATCATCGATCCAATCGATTTCTGCAATTTCGGGATGACTTGTTTCGATCATATTCTTGAAGTTATTTTAATATTTAGAGTTCATAAGCAGCCCACTTACCGTTTTCATCTTGCATTGCAACAGTTCCTGGAGGGACTTGTAATGCATTTCCTATAACTTGTGCTCCGTCTGCATTAACTTCAATTTGATCACGGATGAAACCAAAAGGACCAATCTTACCTTCTTCTTCCATTCGTTTTTTCATGACGACCCCACCAAGGGACTCCATGATTTTTAGGATGTCTTCTGCCTTTGCTCCTTCACCTAGTTGTTTTGCAACATAGAAGTATTTGTCAAAGAACTGACTACCATACTTCTCATAATCTTCGACTGTAATTTCACGATCCTTCATTGATAGATTCCTCAATCTGTTTGTCTAGGATAACAATTGCTTCTCTAATCTCAATAGTTCTCTGAGAAGGGAACTCGTAACTATCTTGAGCAGTGGAGCGGTACAATGCATCACGCACTGCCGCTGCTTGACGTAATTCTAATTGAATATTAATCAAAGGTCTCCCTCCTTACGGTTCTCGGAATAGTGGACATCAAAATTGCCACCAGGATAACGTGCAACTAGTTTTTCAACATTCATTTCCAAAATTTCATCAAGAGAAATATCAAGACCAATACATGCTTGAGCAACATACCACATGATGTCACCCAGTTCACGCTTCAGGTGGAACAGGTTTTCTTCATTGACAGGCTTGCCTTGAAAAATAATCTTTTTGATAATCTCAGTAAACTCACCTGCTTCTGCAGACATTCCTACAGATGCAGTAAGAAGACGCTCGGTAGGAAAACCTTGATCTTGGAGGATCGCAATCCTTTGTGCGAAATCGTAATAGTTTTTACTTTCATTTGACGTGACGGCATCGACAAACTCCACGTACTTTTTAGTGTCAACGTTACCCATTAGAATTTAAATCCCTCAAATGATTTTTTTGCTTTTGCTTCTTCGTTATTATACTGTTCATCTTGCCCATTGTCAATGATGTCTTCTTGTGCAGATTGCTCACAATCATAAAGTCGCATCTTGGCGCGATCAATACCAACAACGAACCTCTTGTTCATAGTCGGATCGTTGTATCGATTCTTTAATTGCTTCACCATAATCTGTCCCATGTTTTCAAGCTCATCTGTAGAAATAAGGGCAAACATAAGATCAGCAGTAGCAGGGAGACCAAAGGATTCGCTAGTGTCAGTAATGTCAACGTCAGAGCTACTATAACCAGAACGAGTGGTCTGCGTGGCAGAAACGATAGGGACGTTTGCTTCAACAGCCAGTCCTCTAAGCTCTTCTGCAATTGCCTTGATATAGCTATATGAATTGACAGAAACGCCTGACTTATAGCGGGAGGAAGCGCATATATTAAGGTAATCAATGAAAATAATATCAGGTCTAAATGACTTCTTAAGTGCAAGTTCATTAAGAAGTGCCTTAAAGTGTCCACTGTGTGCGCTTGCAGTAGGATACTCTTTAATTATAAGAGTACCTCTCGTTTTCTTCTCAAGCGTAGAGATTTTATTTTCAAATGTTGACTTTGGAAGTTCTGTAATGTCTTGAATAGGAACATCTAGAAGGTTGGCATCAATACGTTCTGCAATCTTTTCTTCAGACATCTCCATAGTGATATAGAGAACATTCAAGTTCTGAAGCAAAGAAGCAGATGCCATGTGACACATGAACAATGACTTACCAACACCAGTTCCAGCAAGTGCCACATTCAATGTCTTACGAGGAAGACCACCTTTAGTAATCTTATTAAAGTAATCGATATCAAATCTAATCTTCTCCTGCCTTCTATGATAGAACTCAAATCGTTCCTCATAGTCAGCAAGATAATCATGACCAATATTATTATCGAAAGATACTGCTAGAGCATTCGAAAGAATATTAGGAATGGCATCCCGACCTTTCTTATCATCTTGCCCATCAGCGATCTGAATAGATTCCATCAGTGCAAGATAAATTGCACGATCACGACACCACTTCTCAGTAGTATCAAGCAACCATTGAGAATCTACTGGAGTTTGCTCAAAATTATTAATCAGTCCACGAATTTCATTAACTTCAGAATCATTGATGTCGCTACGAGAATCAACCTCAATCATGAGAGATTCTGTAGTGACAGATGATCCATACTTTACAATAAACTTGGTGATCTCCTCAAAGATAACCCTCTCAGATCGAATCTCAAAGTAATCTTCATTAATAAAGGGAATGACTTTCCTCGAAAACTCCTCATCAAAGATAAGGTTACGAAGAATAGTCAGTTCAATCTTTTCCATCATTGATAGTGTAAGTACGTAGTGAGAACATATTTCGGGTTACTTTTTGGTGGCTCACCTATATGAGGAAACATCCAAAGAGGAGGAAATACTAGCAGAGATCCCTTCTTTGGTGTGATCTCCATATCATTGAAAATTGTTCTGCCACCAGATTCAACATCATTCAAGTACCACATGAACGCAAGAAATCTACGTGATGACTCATAATCCTTTACATCTACATGAGCATCGAATCTATCTACACCTCCAGGTTCATATCCTTTGATTCTAAACTGTTCAAAGGCATGTTGCTCTGGAAAGATTTCTTTGTACGTATAATGATAATACTCGTCACGATACTTGAATACATCCCTAATCAAATTAGTATGCACCTCATTAATCTGAGGTGACATATCTCTGTTCTGGGTGAGATTCATTTGAGTGAAGTTAGGTTTACCATCACACTCAACTCTTTCTGTTTTGCTTTTCTTTTGGATAAATAACCGAACCAAAAAATCACATGTATCAGAATCTAATGCATTTTCATGCACCCTGATAAAATCATTAAGAGTGTCCATAACTAAATGTTTCTTTGGCAATTTCATCTAACTTGTTCATGATATCTTCAGTGAAATATACCTCAGGTTCTTTTAGAATCTGTTTTGCATAGATCTTCTTACCAGATATTTCATAACGTCCGGCGACATTCTTCCAGAGTCCACCGGTTTCTCCCAACTCAAGAAGACCATAATACCTATCAAGACCGCGCTCATCGTAATAAAGGCGAATCTCAACTTCTTTGTTCTCCTTACTAAGGCGTGACTTAGCAGTTTTTGCCTTAATAATGTTACCAACGATTTCAGTTCCATCTTTCTCCTTTTTCTTGGAGAGATGAATAATTGTACTGGAGGCATACTCAAGTCCGCTACCACCACCCATTTTTTTCATTGGAACGTAAGCACCAATGACATCATAAGTATGGTTTGTAACGATCATAGGGATATCTGCTTGACCCAGTTTGAGGGTCAACATCCTGAATGCTCCTTTAATAAGTTGTGATTTAGTCATGTCCCGAACTTGCTTATCGTTCAGAGCATCTTCAATCTCCTTATTAGTGGAAAGCATACCCAAAGAATCTAGCACAAACATACAAGGTTTGCGCTCTTCTTCAGATTTCTTCAGATAGATATCTACCGCCTTAAGTGCCTTAGTACGAAACTCCTCTACAGTTACGACATTAACTACTATAGTCCTATTTAGGTCAACACCCCTATCTGTAAGAAGAGATTTGTTAACAGCGGCTTCAGTGTCAAAATATATGCAGTAACCATCAGGATTGGTATCCAAGAAGTTCTTGACAACTGCAAGCGCGAAAAAAGTTTTTCCAGTAGAAGACTCCCCAGCAATGGCAGTAATCTTATTCCTAGATACGCCACCAAATATACTACCTGAAACGAGTCCGTTAAAAATGTACGAACCGGTATCAACAAATTCTTCTTGCTCATCGATATCCGCTGCTAGTTGTGTATACTCACCACCAATTTCTTTTACAATGTCTTTAAGAAAGTCCATGATCTTTGTTCCTGTAGTTCATTTTCCAACACCAAAACTTACTGTAAAGTTTTGATTCTTCATCATTCTTTTCCAATATATCCATCAAATATTGTAACTCACTATCTGACAAATCATTAGGAGTCCAATAACCGATTTTAGGCGACCATGCCATACTTCTCCCTTAGAATTTTCTTGTATGGTCCATTGGGATTCTGATCTCTAATTTCCTGCACCAATTTCATTTTTTGATAAAGAGCGGCATCTCCCCCAAGGCGCAATGCACTAATAATTGTGGTAAGTTCTTTGTCGTTGATAGGAAGTTCCATTTAGGTAAAAAATGAATCGAGGTTAGCAGTTTTTTCGTGTGACCATCCAATACAGTTCAGGATGGTCTTAAGAGGTTCAAGAAAGCTCTTTTCAAATTGTAGGTCATAGTCAACGTACTTGTCAAGACCCAATTCTCTAGGAAAATCCTGAATGAAGGAGAACACGTTCTCCCTGATGATATTCGGTTTTTTGAGGTACACATACTTGATCTTCTCTCCATTCTGAATCAGAGAATACTTTCTATCCAGTTTATTCTCTTTGATATAGTGATTAAACAGTAGTGCTCCCCTCACATGAATGGGGGTTCCTTTAGTGTAGATATCTGACGAAGAGTAATATTTTCTAACATCAGAAACTGATCTTGGGAAGGCAACTTCTTCTGGACTCAATTGTTTGAATTCAGATCTGCACTTCTCAATAAATTCAATCGCATCACTTTCAGTCCCCTTCAGCAAAATGTGAAAGGAATCTTTAAGCATTTTTCTACACGGAGCAGGAGTTGAAGATTTGATTGCCTCAATGCCTTTGATCTTCAACTTATATCCACTTTCCAGATAACTAACACCTTCACTATTCCAGACACTCAGAATGTATCTTTTCTTAGCAGTCCAAATTCCACGTTCAGCGATACACTCTCGCTTCATTTGCATTTTCTGCTTATGCGCCGATACATACTCCGCCAACCTCTGGTAGTTCTTATCAATGAACGGTTCCAGCTGCTCCGCACAGATTTTGTCCAGTACATTAACAACTTTTGCCGTGTCACCATTTTTAGGACCAAAAAGTTTATCAACAAGAGGTCCAAGATTAATATAGATTGAATCGGTGTCAGATGCAATGACATAATCTGCATCTCCTGTGTCTAGCAGTTTATTTAGGTACTTGTTCATCCTATTTTCAATCCACTGAGCAGCAACTTGCCCAGAAAGGGTGATTGCTTCAGCGTTTGCTAACTTAAAGTACCTAAAATACTGATTTCCGATAGCACCATAAGCAGAGTTCAATTGAATCTTTCGTGCCATCTGAATGTTATTGAACTTAGAAATATCCTTCTCTAATTTCTTTGTGGGCGTCTTTTCATACTGACTTTCGGCGGCAAGCATTTTCTTCTTGTATGCCTTTCGTTCATCGTATAGGTTCTCCATAATCTGTGGAAGAAACCCCTGGACCCTGTGATACAGTGCTCCGTTTGCAGCAATAGTTAGATTGACTTCTTTCAAAGGACTAAGATCTATGTCCTCATTAAGAATTTTTTCTACATTGACATTTGCAGAAATTTCCCTGACTTTTTTTAGGTTTTCCAACTCAGATTGAATTTCTTCGTTGGACATTTTTTTAACGTCTTTCCACATAATCAGGTGAAGTATTTTACTTGAGCACACACTTCAGACATGTACTCTTTTATACTTGGGTCACAAAAACTGAATCCAATGGTTGATCTCATACAATTAGCATATTCATTTGGAGCAGCTCCGTAATGATCCCAATCAGAAGGTATCAGAACTCCTGTATTAGGCAATGCTGGGAAGAACTTGTAATCCTGTGCAGATTCATCATAGCATACAAACTCTCCTCCCCACTGCATGTTCCAGTTTTCATGAGTAAACATTATAAAAGTATAAGTTCTATGCTCAACAAAATCTTGGTGAAAACCTCCAGTTTGACCATAGACATACCCATTCACATGAGCTCTAATAAATGCCAAATCATGCTTTATGTATCTTTGAATCTTTAATTTAATGTAACTAGCGATATTAAATATTATAGGTCTATTTGCTGGCAAATCTGCCAGGGTAAAACCATCTCTTTGCCATTTTTGATTATACGATTTATTTCCCAGAGACCATCCACTATGATCAAATTCATCTTGAAGAGAATCAAAGAGATGTTGTGGTACTACATTTTTAATTTTAATAGGTTTGGAGAGCATCTTCTAACTCCATAATTCTGGCATTTAAATTATTCATGTCCACTAGAGTTTCTGGACTGATTGCATACTGCATGATGATGTGTGGATACAGAGAGTTGAGGTCAAAACTTACAACCCAATCATAAGATCCTGGGGTAGGTTCCTTAACGTATGCACCTTCATACTTTTTGTCTTTTTCCGACTTTTCTTTCGGAGGAATAACAATGTTTTGTTTCTTCAAATAGTTATATATGATTGTATCCCACATCCTAACCTGAGATGATACATCGGCATAGTTTGCCTTCGCGTCATATGCAAGAGTGATTGCAAGGTCAATTAGTTTCATCTTGTCTTCCAAACGGTCAACAAGTTCCACGTCAATGATGTTGTATTCTACAAACTTCTGCCATCCATTTGTATAGAAGTCCTTGAAAGTATCAAACTCAGAGTGATCAAGTTTCTTCTGTCCAAGTTCTACGCTAGCAATGTAATCCAGACGATAGGATTCTTGTGCCTTGTATGTAAATTTCTTGTAGAGATTTAGATAGTCAAGTTGAGTAATACCACCGATATCATATGCAATATTCTTACGACCAGAGATAAAAACTTCTCTCTCAGTCACAAGACCCCAAGGAGAAATTCTTTTCATAAGTTTTTCTCCAAGAACTCGATCCATACGACGAACCAGATACGGCATATCGTACAATTCGTTGTTCCATCCTGTAACAACCTCAGGGATATTTTCTTCCATCATCCACCAGTTGATAAATTTAGTGAGAAGATCAAACTCAGAATCACACTCAGTATAAATTACATTCTCCTGAGTATTCTTAAAAGGTCCTTGACCCCATGTACGAATCTGCTTATTCGTGTAATCTTGAATTGTAATCAAAAGAACTTCTTCTGCAGCAGATTCTACATCTGGGAATCCATTCTCAGATGCAACCTCAATATCAATAGTAGTAATTTTGATTCTACTAGTATCAAACTTGATGATTTCTTCAGGGTACATCTCAGAAATGTACTGATAGATGTACTGGGTGTTACCATAGATCTTAAAGTTCTGCACACCCTCGTACTTTTTTATGAACTCCCTACAGTCACGAACTGTTCCTGGTTGAACTGCTTCAACGTGATCACCTTCTAATGTTTTATATTTTGTCTTCTTTTTAGAAGGCACGAAGAGAGTTGGGTAAAACTTCTCCCGAGTCATGAAATGCTTTCCATTTTCATAACCACGGACCAAGAAGTGATCCCCGACCATTTGAACGTTTGTGTAAAATCGCATCAGGATGTAAGCTCTTTGTACTTGGCAACAATGTCTGCCTTTGCATCTACCATAGTCAAAATGTTGTAAGAGTGAACTCTCATAACATTTCCTTCAGAACCTCTTGGCCATGGAGTGAGTTCACCCTCCTCATCAATCTCATAGGGTTTGGTGAGTTCACACTCAGGTTCTCCTGGGTTATCAGGTTCAATCGCTTCAACTTCGGTTACGAGGACTGTATCAACTCCCAGTAAAATGCACTTGATCTCTTTCATTTTGTGGATTAACGTATAGGTCTAGAATATCAGAAATTGGATTCGCCATGTAAACAACCCAATCTGGATTTATATCTATCTCTTGATCATCACTGAGCAAACACCAAGGAGTAAGAGAGATATCAATAGTTGACTTCTCTGTTTGCTCTTCCGGTTCTTCAGTTAAAAACTCTACTTCCGAATCAGTTTCAATAATGATACGGGGATCTTTTAATCGATATGCGCGAAACTGCCCATCGACCAATCTATCTTTAACATCTGCGATCAGGTTCTCTCCTGACTTGAGCAACAGTATTTTAATTGCCATGGTGCCTCAGTGCCTCTCAAAATTATACCAAGAAAAATGAGGGGCGTCAACTGGATTTTGCCAGTTGCCCCTCAGCGACGACGATATTCAGTTTTATTTATGGAGTTGTTAAAAAGATTTCTGCTTTGGGTGGACCATTAGGGTAGTATGCTGCCAAGGGTCCAACTACTAAAAAGAGTCATTGTAGTCCCAATAAAAAGAGTGGCGGCTGTTAAGTTCATGAGTCGTCCTCCTAATTGTACATAACTATCTATATTATACTGTATCACTATGATACACTTCTGTATCAACCATAGCGAAAATCAGTTAGGATCTGAATATAATGTTTTCATTTAATAACTAGCACTAGGCATATGCAAAAAACTTGTGATTATATATTTCACATTGCTTAAAGGAACTGCTCCTCTATGCATAAACTGCCAAGATGCTGGAAATATAGCAAGTCGTCCAGTTACTGGAGCAATAGTAGTGCCAAAAGAAAACTCAGTTTTACCACCCTCATATACATCATTCAAGTAAAAGATGATTCCAGCAAATCGATATGAACGTCCATAATCTTCTACACAACTATCATGATGCCAGTGAAACCATCCATCATTAACGTCATATCTTTTAATCAAATAACCAGTATCTGAATACGTTCCCCCAAGCATTGGTTCTTCACAGAACATACTATTCATTTCTGAAATATATCTATCACAATATGGAGAAAGTTTTTCATATATTAAGTTATCAATTTCTCTAAATTCTGGTTGAGATGATATGGCAATTTCCATATCTTTCTTCCAACCATTATCTACAGGTCCATCTGGAGTTCCAGGAATCCCTTCTTCTTTCTTATCACTCAATTCAAATCTTCGAATGATGTATTCACACATGCTTTTTGGAAGCACATTATCGTAAACTTTTACATAATCTGAAAGGTTTTTCATAGATCAAAGATAATCTTTTCTCTTATGTGCTTCTGGGACAATTTTCTTTAACGTAATCGTCAGAAGCCCATTTTCAAATAAAACTGATCCAACTTCCGTGTCTTCGCTAAGTGTCCAGGAACGTGTAAAACTCCGTTGAGCCAAACCCTTGAACATGTAGTCGATTTTTTCCTCCTTATCTTCTTTCTGACCTTCGATAAAGAGTTTACCATCTTGTGTGTAGACATTTACTTCTTTTGTTTTAAATCCTGCTAGTGCGATCTCCAGTTGAGATGTGACATGATCTACTGCAATCAGATTGTATGGTGGATAGTTTGAACTGGTCTCATGTAGAGCAAAGATCCTATCAAAGTAATCTTCCATTCCAATACTATTCTTATGAATACGCTCCAACAGTTGATTAATGTTGGCTGCGTTATACTTCATGATATCAGGCATTGTGATTCTCCTTTAAAAGCGAGTTTTGATTGTATGGTCCCCGAAGGCAACCACATTTATTTAGGTTCCGATGTTAAAAATATCATATTCGGATTCCACTACAGGAACTTTACGGTAGATAGTTTCAACCTCTAATCTTTGAATCGCAATCTTATTATAGTCCTCAGAGACATCAATGCCAATGTAATTTCTACCTAGAGATTTTGCTGCAAGAGTAGTTGTCCCACTTCCATTAAAAGGATCAAGCACAAGACCTTCAGGAGGACAAAAGCATTCAATCATGTCATATGCAAGCATATTTGGGAATACTGCAGGGTGTTGACTTTTTAATTTACTTTCACCACCACAAGTATTTCCAAATGTCATAACAGTTCCAGGACATTTGGTAGGATTAATCTTTACTTTTCTAGAACCAGTTCTTCCATTTTTTGTTCTGATGTTTGCACCAGTCATTACTTTATTAGCATGTTTGGAAGGAATCTTTATGTTCTCTTTATCAAAGTATTGAGGTCTTTTGCCTTTTATAAAGATTGGCATATACTCATGATCAACCCTAAACCTCTTCTTCCACCAGGCACCTTCAGTTCCTTGCCTGTTGTAGATGTTGCATTCGAAGAGACGGAATCCGATGTTGTCACACCAGTCAACGATAGTCCTGAAAGACGTTAGGGTCTTCGCTCCATCCTTAGTAGCATCCTGGATCACCATGATGCATATACCGCCGTCTTTGAGGACTCTGAGGAGTTCTACCCCAAGACCATGGAGATCCAGGTCATACCCGTTGTAGTCCCTCAGATTGTCGTATGGAGGGGATGTGACCACCATATCAACGCATTCATCAGGAAGCGTTTTCAAGAAGGATACGTTGTCTTGACAGATTATTGAGTTGACCGGGATTTTCATTCTTCTTAGCTCTCTCCAGGTATTCTACAGCAAGGGTAAGGGACTCTAGGTTGTCTCCAAGGTTACCTAGACCTGTGTTACACTGCTTACACAACCATCCACGAAACTCTCCAGTTTCATGGCAGTGATCCAATTGCCAGTTTCGATACACTGGTTTTTTGCAGCAATCACATACCTCACCGAAAAAGGGAGGTTTAATATTTTTAAATTTTTTTCGAATTGCGTTTCTTTCTTTACTCTTTTCTTTTTGACAAGAAACACAATTTGTGTTGGTCATCAAACGATAACCGTTGTCAGTGTGACGATTCTTATAGAACGTGAACTCAGTGTTCTCCTTCATCACATCACAAACACTGCAACGTGTCTGACCTGGTGGGATATTCGTTAGATCGCGTGCCATGATATCATGCTAACAATCCAATTTTATCACAAAAAAAGAGGAGCGGCAACCCCTCTTAACTCATGCTTCAGTTTCTTCGGTCTCTACCTTCTTCTTCTTAGAACCAATATTGTACTTGGTTTCTAGAATCCAGTCCGACTTATCCTTGTATGCCAGGACTTTGATTTGATTTAGTGGTGCAATATCGACAATCTTCTCAACATTGACGATACCAATAAGACCCCAATCTGCAAGTAATTGGGCAATACGATTACGACGTTGAACGTCATTAACTGTAAGGTTTGCGTACTTTCCGTCCAACGCAAACAGTTCTTTAAAATGAACTAAGTAATATCTACCCTGCTTATGCAAAATATGACAGGACTGATAGATTTTCTTTTCTTTCCTAGATGCAACACCAATACGAGTCAATGTTTCACGAACTTTCAAAAAATCATCAGGTTCATTTAGAACCACTTCTACCATCTGTTCAGGGGACCATTTAACCTCTGGTTCTTGAACGACACTCATCTTCTTCCTCCAGTATCAAATTTCGATTTAATAAAATTAAGTTGTTCTTCTGTAAGAATTTTCAAAGCTTGTTTTGCCTTCTCATTACTATAACCATAGTATCGTTTGACATAATCAAGATCTTTGATCTTATCTTGTCGGATCCAGGGAGAAAATCTCTTCTTTTTCCTCACAATATTTATAAGAAAATCATATTGCAACTTTTTATCTAAAAAGTGATACTGATTTATTTCGTTGGCATACATGATCGTATCAATATGCCCAGAGAAACATCTATTGATGATATAAGGAGGATATTCCTTCTCTACAGAAGGGTCTTCATCAATCAAATGTTTCTTTGTTTGATTAATAGAATTCAACCAATCTTTCAGTTCCAATGTCTAATCACTCCAGAAATAATAAAACAGTTTGTGACAAAATAACTAAGGAACATGAATGTTCGTATTAGAGAAACTGCATTTGCTTCTCTATCTGTACGTCCTTCTTTCTGACCAAGTGCCTTAGACCATAATCGCCAGAATCGTCTCATAGTCAAACAACTTGTTTTCCTTAGTCATAGTTCATGAGAACAAGTTCCTTGCGTTCTTTTTGATCACGCATATATTCTCCAACTGATCTCATGGTGTATGTAAGATCAAACTCTGCTGCTTTCCATCGAGTGAATCTATTTTTGACCAATTGATCAGAGTTGTAACTGATCATAGAATCCAAAGAGCATCCATCACAATCCAATGCAAAAGTATCGTGATCAAATCCTTTATGCATATTACCTTTCTTCCCATACAGATTATCTTTGATATCGTATGGAGGATCTAAGTAAAGGAATGCTCTACGCTCAGAATTTTCATCAAGAAGATTATCGTAATGAACATTGGTAATGTGCCAATCTTTGATAATCATTGAATACTCTGGGAGTTTTTCAATACCACGCATCGAAAAATTACTATCAGATGCCTGCTTTGAGAATGAAGAACTTTCACTCAGACCAGAGAAACTACACTTATTAACAACATAGAAACTAACTGCCTTCCAGAAAGGATCGCCATCTTCTTTATTGAGATAGTCCTTTGACTCCAAGAAAAGTCCTCTGGCAGATCCTTGATCTGGATACCTTGACTTAAGTTCTTGGAGTTTATACTTCATGTCTGCACCACGATCACGAAGTTGAACCCAGAAGTTATAAAGAGGTTCATAAAGATCATTGACCCAGATCTTAAGATGGGGATACTTCTTAGTCATGTAGATAGCAACACTACCACCACCAAGAAATGGTTCACGAAATTCATCATACTCCCGAAGATCGGGAAAGTATGGTGCCATACGTGTACATGCGCGGGACTTACCGCCAGGATAACGAAGAGGAGTTTTCAAAGATTTCATAATTAAGAGAAGCTTTTAATGTAATCATACAGATGCTTGTCATCTTCTTCAAAGAAGTCCCTATAACTGAATGGAAGTTCTTTGCCCTTAAGATCATTTTCAAACATGAAAAAATGTTTTGCTTCAGGGTTGCAGTGCGCTTTCACATCTGTCTTGGTCTGTCTAATATTGTAGAGCATCTTGCCAGGGACGCAACATGCTTTTCTTTTTAGAGGTTCGACAAAAATGTAGTAGTCAGCAGGTTTAAATTCTTGATCTGAGTTTCCTCTACCATTTTTGACAATTACATCTCTGACAGACATTCCACCCTTATTCTTGAATGTAACTTTTTTACATTCGTAGTATTTTTTATCAGAACCTAGAAGATCTTTACCAGTAAGATTAACTCTTTGCAGATGTCCGTTACTGAAATATTCTAAGGACTTTTCAATTGCAACTCCTAGACGAAAGTAGCTTGTAGGATCGTTAGGAGTTTTCAAAGTAGAAAATAGACGAGAGAGATTATCAATCTCCAGGACTTTTTTCAGTTTCAACATGATAAGTAATCGGATGATATTTCAAATATTCCCAGAAGGTTAATTTCATTTCCTTATGGGTCATTCCACAATGTTTTGCGGCAGCAGGTAAAGTCATTGTGCAGTTGAACAATGCTTCATTTGCTTCTGCTACATTTTCTGGAGTAGTTTTTACTCTTGGTTCAGCAAGAGATTTGTAATCAATTTTAAGTAAACTCAAAGCACACCTCGGTACGGAGATTCTTGTTTATGAAGAAGAACTCCATCAACTTTCTGAAGTAGTTCTCTCATGTCTTCATGAACAAGACGATATCCTGTACCAACATACAACTGACCAAAGACAACTGCAATGGTCGCAGCACCCCAAAAGATGTAATAGAACCTGGACTTAACTTGTACTCTTAGTTTTGTTTTCATTTGAATTCACACTCTATAAGATAATTGTAAGCATTTTTTACACCAGTAAGATTGTCACCAAGTTTTCCTATTCCAATATTACAAGTTTTACATAACCATCCACGAAATTTTCCCGTTTGATGATCATGATCAACAACTAGTTCATCAGTTTCTTTTGAACAACACTCACATTTTGTTGGTTTTGGAGTTGCTAATTTTTTTGCCTCTCTTAGTTGTTTACTAAGTTTTTTTTCACATTCTTTACATTCTTCCCGATAATATTTTCGTCTTTGTTCAATTGGAACTCTCCAATTTCTTGAAGACTCAATACGATAATCAGATAATGGTTTATTAACTAAACACTTTGAACAAGTTTTCATTTAAACTTGCACTCCACCATGAGTTCAGTTAGACATGCAAGCATATTTATTTCTTGATCAGCAACGAAGGCAGATTGGTACTGATACTTAGCAATAGTAAGCACAGCAGCAGGAACGCTAGCGTTTTCAAGGGAAACATAACAAGCATCGTAAATACGCCTAGTAAGTACAGTAATATCATTGTCCAAATTAGATACGACCCATTTACGTACTTGAGGAAAGTTTTTCTCCTTAAGGTTTTTAATAAGATCATTTACTGCTACGTCAGAGAACGTTGAAAGAATGCCTGCATCGATTTTACCACTGACCGAATACCTTTGACATTCATTGAGAACCCGTCTCCAGTCCGGGAAGTGTTTGTTGATGAGTTCAACAAGTACTTTGGAGTCGTATTGTACGCCCTCAACACCCAAGATGTATTGGAGTCGCTTGAAGAATTCTGCTGCAATTGCCTGTCTCTCCTTTCCTTTGATTCCGAATTCAACCACTGTGGTTCTGGAGTGCAGTGGTTCAAGGATTTTGTTTTTATAGTTGCAGGTGAAGATGAATCTACAGTTTCCAGCAAACTCCTCAATAAACGCCCGTAGGAGGAGTTGTACATCGTTGGATGTGTTATCTGCCTCATCAATGATGATGACTTTGTGTTTAGCATCCGAAGTAAGCGAGACGGTCGAAGCAAAGTTCTTCGCATTATTTCGGACGGTATCAAGGAATCTTCCTTCGTCGGATCCGTTGATGACATAAACATCTACCCCCAATTCGTTACACAGTGCTTTTGCTACTGTAGTTTTTCCGATTCCGGGAGGTCCCGCCAGTAGCATGTTTGGGATCTCACCTTTATCTAGGAAAGATTGAAAGGTCTTTTTAGTTGCTTCAGGGAGAATACATTCTTCAATCGTCTTAGGACGATACTTCTCAACCCAAATGAAATCACTCATAATATTGTTTTAGGAATAAACCAATAGGATACAGATTGCCAGTATTTTCCAAGCAAATATGCTTTATAAAAATCTTGCAGATCTTTCAAACCATTACGATAATCTTTTGGATAAATCGTAATGCTCATTATACAAAATACCACAACATGGAAAAAATTTCCAGCAGGGTGATGTCCTAATTGAAAACCAAGAAGTTTAGCTTCATCATTGATACTGAATCCAAGATCAAAATGTATATGAAGTTGATCGTGAAGTTTAGTATCTTCACCTATTCCTGGTATCCAATTCTCCAAAAATTGAATATAGGGATCAGGTTCCATTGCTTAACGAGGTCCATAATTATCAATAAAGTTTGTCTGCCTCAAAAGCTCTCTTGGAAGTTCTTTCGACCACATATAGTCACAATGAGTGCTATCTATTTTGGGTACAAACTTTTCTGGAACTTCAACACTCAATAGAAGTGTAGGAGTATGTGTTGCTCTTGCACCTTTAACTTCAGGAAAAAAGTAGTTTGAGAATCCAATTAATTTGAATCCTGCATAATACCTACCAATCTCCCTCATCTGAACTCGTCTAGCAAAATTTCTAATTGTTTCACGGAATTGCATCCTACCCCCTATGACCCAATAAACACCCTTTAGAGGTTGTTCTGTTCTTTTGATCAGGAGATATTCATCGTTACAGCGGAACAAAAAATCCATGCAGAAGATGGGCATGGACTTAAGAATCTTCTGGTACTCATCTTCTGGTATGAACGTCATCAGTTCGGTTCCAGAGCAATGAAATACTTGAGGTTGTGCTGACTGTTACTGAACTCAGAAAGAAGTTTAGATGAAATCACAACTTCATAAGAACCAGGAATGATTTTGATGTTCTCAACTTTGAAGTTATAAGTGAACTCATCATCGGTTTCACCAACAACCTCACCAAACTCATTCGAAGTATCATTCTTCTTATCGCGAACGACAAGTTTGATAACTCCGTTCTCACCAATAGCAGAGAGATCTGGAAGTTGATAAACTGCTGCTGCTTTCAGAAGTTTCTCAAGAGTCACTTGCTGAAGTTGGAAGCAGACATCTTTAGTAGGCAGTTCCAGTTTCTTATCAGGAGGTGCCATGATGACCTGAGGGTCTGCATAAAAATACTTTACCCTACGCCTACCTTCACGAATCATAAGATAAGAAGGATCACTGAAATCAATGTCTGGATCCTGGTGAAGACCCAGACCATTCAGAAATTGATTCAGATCATAAATGGCGAACTCACGGGAAAACTCTTCACTGATCTCCGCTTCGGCAAGGATATTCCTTGCAACAGAAATAGTACGGAGTTGATTTCCCTCCTTCACAAGAATCGAATTGTTGATTCCTGCAAAATTTTTAAGGATGGTGAGGGTTTTTTCAGACAGTTTCATTGTGCGTTCTTTCAATTTCATATCAATGAGGATAGGTTTCGCGTTTGGCGTTTTTATCATTAAAGTTTAGAAGAAGAACTGCATAGTGCAAGATCTTCATAATATCGCGGCGGGCAGTGCCTTTCTTATCATAGCGAGAAGCGTACTTCAGGATGTTACTACGACAGAATGCTTCACCGTCACCACAAGCTTCGATAAGATCCAAAGTTTGAATCTTATCATCGCCAGCAGAATAATGCTGACTGTAAGTACCCCGGATGTACTCAAGGAGTTCTTTTAGAATTTCCTCTTCATTGTACTTCCAGGGAGTACCTTTGGATTCAGTGATCAAGTCAATGTTACCAGTACCTTCGCCCATGTACATTTCAAAAATACTCTCAGATTGATTGGGAAATTGAATCACATCGGGTGATTCGTTGCCGTCCAAAAATTGAAAATCGTTATCCATAACAATTTAAATTGGTACAACTCATTCTATCAAACTACGGCATTTTCGTCAATGACCGTCTCTTCACCACGGGCAACATTGATGTCGAAATTAGCATCAAGTTTGTCGTAGAGATCGATGAACTGTGCTTTGGTCTCGTCATCAAAACGATTCACACCCATCTGGATTGCTTTTTCTTTATTACCAAAGATGGAGTATGCCTGAATGATGTGGACAAGACGACGAGTGCTGATGACTTCATCAAGGGTCTGCTTCTTGAATGCGATACGGGACAAGTTTGCCCAATCACAAAGACGCTTGCAGAAGTCACGGTCTTCTACACCCAGATCCAGAGAAATACCTTCAAGGATACGCTGCTCAATAGCAACAGAAGGATAGTCCTGCTCGAAAGTCACGGGGAAACGCTCAAGGAATGCTTCGTTGAGAACGTTGGTGCCGATGAAACGACCGTCATCAGAACCTTTGCCCTTGGTGTTTGCAGTAGCAACAACGTTGAAACCAAACGAAGGTTTGATGAACTTGCCGATCTTCTTCAGGAAGACACCCTTTCCTTCGAGGATTGATTGAAGGCAAAGAATTTTGTTGGAAGCCAGGTCAATCTCGTCAAGCAGTAGAATCGCACCGCGCTCCAGGGCTTCGATGACCGGACCATTGTGCCAAACGGTCTCACCGTTAACAAGACGGAATCCACCAATGAGGTCATCCTCATCCGTTTCAATAGTGATATTGACACGGATCATCTCCCGACCCAGTTGAGCACACGCTTGCTCAACCGAGAACGTTTTGCCGTTTCCAGAGAGTCCTGTAATGAAGATTGGATAGAAGAGATGGGACTGAATAATTTTTTTAACGTCACTAAAATTACCAAACTTGACGAAGGTATCATCTTTTTCGGGGATAAGGTTTTGTTCCTGAGCGGGAATAACCGCAGGAGAAGATTGATAGGTTTGCTCAATTTTTTCCCGAACGGTAAGATTCCACTGCCCACGACCAGTTTTGCAGTGTGCAATCTTGTTAGTCACGGTCTGATAGTTAAGATCGCGAGATGCACAAAACCCTCGGATGTCACCAGAGGTGACGTTTGAACCGTAAAGGTCCTTGAGGGTGGCGATGATGTTGTCGGCAGAGAGTGCCATGATCGATTGGGTTTGAACTGATTCAAGTATACAAAAAAAGAGGCATCTGTCGATGCCCCCGTGTGCCAGTTTTCAATCTGTCTCATTTGCGGAGACGGTTTCTTCTTCTAGTCGATCGGGGAACTGGAGCAGATGGAATCTCAAAGACAGGATTGTTTAAAGGGGCAGGAACTTCTGGAGAAGGCATCTCCTCAATCACTGCAGGAATTGTTTCTTCTGCTGCCTCTGGGGCGGTTTCTGGTGCTGGTTCAGCAACCGGTGCGGGTGCAGGTGCGGGTGCTTCCTTCTTTCCCGCTACTAAATCTCCGAATCTGCTCATCGTAATTTTTTGCGTTTTGAAAGTATTTATTAAAAAAGGGAGGTCTAAACCTCCCTGTGCTTCATGCAATCAACTCAACAAACTCACGAAGAATCTTTTTGTTTGTCTTTTTACTGTCCAAATTTTTCATGAAAGCAGTTTTAATTTGTGCTTTTGTCGCATCATCAGGAACCGTAAACTTAGAATCATCAGACACTGCACTGGTAGAAATTCCAAAGTATTTGTGATACCCCGATGTAGTGATGGTAAAGGACTTACTCTTCCTCCAGGATGACATCGTGGAATCATGAAGATCTCCATAGTATCCACAATAATTCCTAATGAAGTTACCAGCATCGCGTGATTCAAGAAGACGGAATCCAATGAAGTTGACATCAGGATGATTGTCGCGGAGATACCTCAGGAACACATCAACCTGCTCATTCCAATCAACATTGAGGGAATAAGTTTTGCCGTTCTTGCGATTACGAATCATGCAGTTGGTCTTTACTCCACGACGACCCAGATAACGCTTATGAGTACGGTAGTCATAAAGATCTACATGATACTTAAGTGACTGTGCTTCACCGTCAGTAAGAACAATACATTGAACTTTCTGAACCTTTGTCCGCTTTCTGAATGCAGGAATGATCTTATCAAGAGAAATCATTGTCTCATTCAAAGGAGTTCCCGACAATGACATTCCAACTGGAGTAGGAATGTCATACCAGGTAGAGAAACTATAGGCAATCCTCCAGATGTTTTTCATCTGATCATCAAGAACCTTTGAGTTCACAGTGTGAGTGAGGATGTTCATCAGAGAGAACCACTGAGGAATCTCAATAAGACCACCACGCTCTTCATAAGATTTTGAGGAACAACCATATTCATCAAAGAGTTCATCTCCTTTAGGAAATTCGCAGGTGAATGCATAAACCTCAAAAGGAATAGATTCTCTCTTACAGAACCAAATCAAGTTGAAAAGTTGCTTTACTGTATCAAGCAGAACCCTTCCCATAGAACCAGACCAGTCAAGAACGAATACAAGACCATGATTCTTTCCATCAGAGAATGTAGTTACTTTCTTAAAAAGGTCTTCATTGTACTTGTAAGTATGAAGTTTGGAGCAATCCAGAACACCTGTGCGGGAAATGCTAGCGCGAGCATAAGCATCTGCAGATTTGCGGCATTCAAATTCTTTGATCAAGTAACTGACTTCACGCTTTGCACTTGACTTGAATTCTTGATATGCATTATCAATGTGCTCGAATCGGGAAGACCAACGTTCTTCGTGCTCAATATCTTCCCACATATCTTTACAGTTATCATGAATCAATTGATTATCAATAATCACATCATCAACATTGATATCAGGAAACTCAAGATAAACGTTCTCAGAACCAATCTTGTCCACCAACTGTTCCATGGACTCTTCAAAAGCATTCATTGTCTTTGCTTCTGGTTCCTGATCTGGCTGAGATTCTTCGTCTGATTCATGAGAAGAAGGATCAGGTTGTTGATTAAGATCTTTCTGATCTGCATTACCTTCTTCAGAATCGTCATCCTTAGAATCTTGAGTTTGATTCTCAACTTCCATCATGTCACCTGCACCAGGTGGTTCATTAGAAGATTGATTAGGATTCGAATTGACCTGATCATTATTCTGAATCTTCTGCTTGCAATACAAGTAGAGCTCTTCAGCAGCATCAAGAACATCATCAAAACTATTACAGGAATCGATTCTTCTAACAACATTCAATTCTTCTTCAGAAAAAGAAATTGTTTCGTGCATACCGATCTTGAAGTGCAGATTTACTCTGTCGGCAAGATTCATATCGTCAAGATCATCATCCTTAATCTGGAAGAAGTCCTGATCATGCAGTTCTTTGTATGCACGATTAAAGTTCTTAACAATTCCTACATAACGCTCTTTGATCTTTTTCTCAATCCGAACATCTTCAACAATGTTCACAAACTGAGGAGGGATCTTACGCTCAGCGATCCAGTTCCGATCTGGAGTGTGCAGAGCATGACCGACTTCATGACCAACCAGCATGTCATACACGTCCTCAGATGCGTACTTCCACATAGGAAGAACTAAGATGCGGTTCTGAACATCGAACGACGCAGTTTCGACATTGCGGTGCTCAACCACGATGTTCTCCATCGCAAGCAGTTTGGCGAGTCCGGACTTGATTTCTTGGTTGACGGTCATGGTGGGTCTCTTGTTTGATGTAGTCATCATACAAAAAAAGCAGGTCCTAAGACCTGCTAGTGGACAGTTTCAGAACTGGATCAATATCCCTTCTTCTTTTTCTTTTTCTTGGAGTGACCACCTCCACAGGAGGACTCAATGATTTTCTCTTGCCATGCTCCACTCATGTTAGTCATGATGATGAGTGCTGCCTCTTCACTACCAGCATAACCTTCATCGATCAGGTAACCCTTGATGATTTCAAATACATCTACATCATCTTTTACAAGAGGAGTTGCTGGTGTACCACCTTGAGCGATAATACGCTCCTGAGATCTCTTTCTCATTTGACGAAGTTCTGCAGCATCCCGCTGCATTTTTGACATCTTTGGAGTTCCCTTAGATTCAGGCTTCTTGGTTTCAGGTGCCTTGGAACCACCGCCAGTAGGTGCTTTAGATCCTCCGCCAGTAGGTGCTTTAGATCCTCCGCCAGTAGGTGCTTTAGATCCTCCGCCAGTAGGTGCCTTAGGTGCAGGTGCCTTATCCTTGGAACCAGGTTTTCCATAATTTGGATTGTTCACTGGACCCTCAGCAGGAGGAATATTCGCCAGTCCAGTTTCAGTTTTACCCTTAGATGCAGGTGCTGTAGATGGAGTAGTAGGAGCGGTATCTCCCGAAGCAGTTTTCTTACCATCTCCGGTAGCTAAACCAAGTGCTGCTCCACCAGCAATAGCAGCACCAGCTGCAACCTTACCTTTATTATTTTTAACAGCTCTTGCTAGATCCTTAAGACGTTGTGCAGTAGTTTTTCTAGAAGAAACTGTCTTCGCAGTTACATCAATTACACCATCACCTTTGAGAGTTCTTCCTCCCTTGTCAGTAGCAGATCTTCCAGTTGGACCCATGTCCTTGACTTTGACCTTCTGAACACCAGGAGTTGCAATACTGCTAGATGGTCTCTTAGTCATTGCACCACCTGGTTGTCTTGGTGGTTTTGGAATTCCAGAATTACCTGATCCACCTTTGCCCCATTCAGGTTTTGGTGCCTGTCTTGGAAGTCCAGCACCTGGTTTCTTGATAGTTCTTTGACCAATAGGACCACCTACTTGTGCAGTTGTCTTCAAAGGTGTAACAGTTCCCTTTGCACCAGGAAGTGCTGCTTTTGGTGCTGCACCAGGAAGTGCTGCCTTAACGCCAGTACCAGTAGATCCTACTTTTGCCTTAGCAAGCTTGTCTGCAGCAGCACTTTGCCTCATGGTCTTCTTAAGACCACCAAGGAAGGTCTGCATTTGGTTAACTGCCTGCCTGGTCTTTGTAGTATTACGCTGAGCAATAGCATTAACACTATTTGCGCCACTTCCACCTTTAGCAGGAAGTCGTTTTGTTGCTCCACTAATATCAGCAGCTTTCTTAACATTTGCCGCTGCTGCTGGTCCACCAGGTGCTCTAGTTGCTGCTGTAGTAGCACCTCTTGCAGATCTTGCTGCTCTAACGCTAGAAGATGCTGCACCACCTTTAATTACGTTACCACTCTTACCCATTGCAGCAGTTCCTGCTGTCTTGAGTGCTTTATTCCTAGCACCTCTGCTAAGTGCATTAACAAGACCTCTGACTAATGCAGCTCTTTCTGTCAGGTCAATTCCTTCAGTTAAGGTTTCTTTGATCTCAATCTCAAATACATCTGAAACCAGATCTAAGAATTCAAAGATGCACTCATCTTTGATTACACCTCCAACAAATTCTGCTCTCTCTTCTAAACTATTACCATACTCAAAATTCTCACAAAGTTCAATCAGAAGACCCTTTATCTCTGTATCTTCGTTGTAAACAGATTTGTATAACTCAAGTAACTCACGTTCGGTCTTATTATACATTGGTTTTATTTGAACACTATTTTCAAATATTTATAAAAAAACGCTCCTTATTGGGGCGTTATCTAGAACCATCAGTGAGAATGAATCACTCCATTCTCATGGACATGTGGAACCATACTATTGTAAAGGTGCATGTTGCCATGCTGGAATCCCGCACCTAGTAGTCCGAATACTACCGCGAGACCGAAAATTTTAATCATGCTCATTTTAGTTTCTGCGAAAATCCTTTTTGTTTTTGGAATTTGATTACGGACTCAAATTTTTCCTCTAATCCCACTTTGTGAGATATAACAAAAATATTTGCATCCTTTATTATATATCTAATAATTTTAAGGAACTCTTCTGTACCGAATCCATCAAGCGAAGAGTCGAACACCTCATCCATAATCAACAGGTTGGTATTGACAGAATTTTTTACCTTCGCAACTTCTCTCCAAGTGAAGAGCAAAGATAAATCGATTCTCATTTTTTCACCTTCACTGAATGAACTATAAGAAAATGATTCATGAATAGGAGATTCGATTGACTCATTAAATTCTTCGTCAAGTTTAAAGTTGATGAAGAACTCCATCATTTGTAGATATCGATTAACCTGTTGATTAATCAGAGGGAGATATTTCTTGATGATTTTTGTTTTTACGCCATCGTCCTTAAGTAAGGAATAGGCAAAATCGTAATAAACGACTTCTTGTTTTCTTTCTGAGAGATCTTCAATTGTCTGCTGGAGATTTTTCTTAAACTCTTCTAACTTCTCATGTTCAGTATTTCTGTTTGCAAGGTTGTCGGTAATTGTTTGAATTTCCGATTCCAGATCTCGGACTTGGCGTCTGTTGGACTGAATCCGAGTATTGTTTTGAGAAATGCCATGCGTTAATTTAGTAATCTCCTTGGATAGGGCATTGAATTGACGCTCTCTCTCTTGTTCTGACTTAATTGTTTTCTCAAGTTCAACATAACCATCTTTAAGTTCTTTTGCCTTATTTTGAGCATCACTAATTCTATTTACTCTAAATGATTCTTCAATATCCTGAGTACAGGTAGGGCAAACCGTATTTTCCTTAAAGAAGTTATACTCTTCAGTAATCGTTGAAACTTTTTGAGAAATTTTTCCCTTCATATTGTTAAGTTTTACTAACTTATCAGAGAACCCAGTTAGTTTTTCTTGTTCTTTAACTTTACTTTCTAACTCTTTTTGCTTCTTCTCATTCTCTAAGTTTGCAACAACAATCTCCTCATCAAGATCATCAATTTTTTTACTGTTAGATTCTATCTGCTGCTTACCACGGTTCTCAAGTTCTTCAATGAACTCGATCTGCATCTTTGCTTTTTCTTTCAGAGTTTGCTTCTTAAGATCCAGAGATTTGATTTGATCTTTCTCGTATCGAAGGTTCTCCTTAATCAAAGAACTCATAGAAGAAAATATTCTAATATCCAGAAGATCTTCAATAACTTCACGTCTGTTTGCAGTAGTAAGTTGCATGAAAGGAACAAACGTACTACTACCTAAGATTACAATCTGCGTAAATGATTTGTAATTTAACTTGAGAATATTTTGTTCAAGAATTCTTTGATTAGATCTATCATCTGCTTCTTTATGCAAGATGCTTCCATCCATGACAATATCAAACACATTAGGTTTGATACCTCTGCGAACTAAGTATTGTCTTCCGTTTGCATCGAATTCAATCTCAACTACACAGTCCTTCTCATTTACACTGTTGACAAGTTGAGGTTTGTTGATCTTACGGAATGGTTTATTAAACAGAACAAAGGTCAGTGCATCTAATATAGTTGACTTACCAGACCCATTAGTTCCAACAATCAGATTAGTACTATTTTGCTGGAAGTTAATTTCAATAAACTGATTTCCGGTTGATAAGAAATTGCGATAACGGATTTTCTTAAAGTTTATCATTTTTAGGAGGAATTACAATATCATTAGAAGTAATCACTGCATACTTATAGTTGTGCAGTTTACACGTCTTTATCGCCAAATCATCGTCAACTTCAACTACATCCATATAGGTTCCTTCTTCGTCTTCAAGCATAAGTGAGTATCTTGTAGCATCATCTTCCTCTTGAAAGAGGAAGAGAACTTTATGACCATACCTATCTTGAACGGCATATGCACCGTCATCTTTATTATCTTTGACGGTTAGAAGAAACATACTACTCTACCTCGCACGCTTTTTTGTAGATATCTTGAAAGATTGATTTGATAATGCCTTTATCAAGTTCAAAGTCAGAGTCATCAATGTATCTATTCAAAATAGACATTGTGTTCTCAGATTCTTCAACTTCAAAATCTTCTTTTTCAACTACACTGAAGTTTTCAATGACTTTTAAATCTTCAACTCCTGCAGTCGATAACTTATCTACAAACTTTTCAAATTCCTTAGGACTTGATTTTTTTCTTACAATAACTTTTACGATCTTATTTTTATACTTAGAAGCATCAAACATCTGATGCGGAGTATCTTCGTAATAGATGTTGTAGAAGAGTTTATATGGATTGTTGATAGTAGTCAGTTCTAAGGTCTCAGTATCAAAGATATGGAAACCTCTAGGATCATCTACATCAGACCAGAACATTTCGTAGGGATTTCCCAAGTAATGAATCAATCCGTTGCTTGATCTAGTGTGGTAATGACCGGAGAAAACATGACTGAAGTTCTCAAATAATTCGCATGAAATACCTGCTTCCATGACGATTTGTCGATTAACTTTAAATCCTCTGAACTCAAGGTGCCCCATCGCGACCTTGCAAGTTGTCTCTTTAACCAGTTTGAAAGTAACTTCTTCATTTTCAGAATTAATCCACGGAATTAGTAAAATATTTAACCCACCAATGTTAACTTCTGTAGGATCTTTATAGGTCTTAATATTTTCGTAAGTTTTCAGAAGCAACTCTGGTGAGTTGATTGAGTTTGTATCTTTGTAGTAGATATCATGGTTACCAATAACCATATGGACATCATACTTGCTTAGGGGATCAAAGACAACCCTCTTTGACCATTCTAAGCTTTGAAAGTCAATTCCCTTCCTTGAATCAAACGCATCACCCATATGAATGACAGTTTTTACTCCATGCTCTTCTAGAGATGGAAAGAAAACATTTTCGTAGAAGAGTTCAAAGTAATCGTGAAGAGATTTAGATCCTTTCTTAGCACCATAATGAGTATCCGTAATGATAGCAACCTTCATCGATTATTCCTGTACTGGATTTGATCTTTAATAGAATTGTATTCTGAAGTATGACCTGAAAGCGAGTTATCATCTACCATCATAACTTCATCGAAACCTGTTCGTTCAATGATCTTTGCTTTGATCTCTAACTGCTTCTTCTCTTTCTGAATACGTCTCAAAAAAGCGTAATGAATAATTTGAGTGAAGTATGCAAATGGATTGGATGACTTTGCTGGATCAAAATTATGAATATACTCAACACAGTTCTCAATACCATCCGAGATCATGTCTTCTCGGAACATATAATTGACAAAGTTTGGTTTGTATGAAAGGCGAGTAGCGATCTTAAAGAAGCACTCACCAAGGTAATTAGTAACTCGCGGTTTCGGAAGTCCATTCTTCTTGGACTCTTCCAGTTGTTCTCTGTAAACAATCAGTGCTTGTAGCAACTCTTTGTTGTTTACATAGTGTTCTGTCTTCTTCTTAGGCATGACATTTACTTAACCGCGTAGTATATGTTCATTATAGCATACTTTAGGGGGCTTGACAAAGTGTCCGAAACTCAGTAGAATATGTTTGTTAACGTTGAAGAGACAGATCTAGCTAGCTTTGAGTATCTTTATTATCCTCTACCGAAAGATCTCTATAGATACTCTCTAACTTCCTTCTTGCTTCCATTACCGAAGAGATATAACCCATTCTTTCATCAGGCTTTACCTGTCCTGACTTAGTGTAGACATCAATATCACTATTATCATCCTCTTCAAGAAAACGATTGTATATATTGATAAGTTTATCATTAGAGGTTTCTGTGCATGTGATAATTTTATCTAAGGTAATAAAGTAGAAATCATCTTCCGTCATTTCCATCCAGGGTTTTACTTTGATATGAACTCCCTGATGGTTATGGAAGGTTTTCATGACTACTGGATTCTGCAATACCATGATTGGTTCATCACCAGAGTCATCAACCATAACCAGAGATAAGATTTCTTCTCCTGAAACTAATTTTATAACTGCGTAGAATTCTTCGCCCATACTAGTTCTTTAATGGAATGTTTACAATGTCGTAATTAAAATTCTCTTCGTTATAAACTTTAATTCTTTCAATCAGGTGATTAAGTGTATAGTTCTTCCTGGATTTGTAGGATATGTCGTCAGCAATGTCATACAAAGTCGCTTTTGTTTTATTATTCCCTTTTCTGAGTACTCTACCGATCGATTGTAGATTACGTATTCTCGATTTGGAAGGAGAAGCAAAAATAACATTGTGGAGATTTTTAATATTAATTCCTGTTGAGAAAGTTCCATAAGATGCAACAATGATTGCATTATCTTCTTTCTCTGTAATCTCTCTAACTTTCTCTCTATCTTCAGTGTCTACACCACCGTGAATGAAAAAGACATTACGATCTTCAGTGGTACTACTATTTATTAATTCGTAAAGTGGTTGACCATGACCTTCTACTCTTGCAAAAAGAACAAGAGTGTTTCCTTTTAGAGTTAGTGTCAACTCTTTGATGAGATTATTGCGTTTATCATGATTTATGATATACTGAACCTCTTCCTCAAAGTTTTCAAACTTATGAGCAGGGTGTTTCAATAGAAGCACGTTGATATCAAGTTTAGCAACATGCCCTTTTGCCATTAGTTCTTTCGTCCTAATGATTTTGTAACTGGGGCCAAATAAGCCCTCCAGTACCCATTTATGAGTTTGAGTTCCATCAAGAGTCCCTGTAAAACCAAATCTGTATTTTGCATCGGAAAGTTTTGACATTATAGATATTAATGATTTAGATTTAAACTGGTGCGCCTCATCCCCAATCACAACATTAAATCTAGAAAAATATTTTCGGGGGAGTTTGTAGATTGATTGCCAGGTAGTGATAATCACTTGGGAACTTGTTTCCCTTTCTTTACCCGCATAAATTTTGTGGCAAAATGAACCTACATCCCAACCATAGTCTGCAAAATCTTTATACATCTGTTCTACTAGGGAAGTCGTCGGAACGACTATCAGAATATTTTGTTGCTTCTCAACGTAATATCTCACAACAGAATATATCATCAGTGACTTTCCAGAAGCAGTTGGAGATATCAGCAACCTTCTATTATGCTTTAGGGCGTCGTATACCCCCTCGACCTGGTAATCCCGAGGGGCATACCTGCTGATAGAAGTCATGTAATCTTTGACTCCTTCCATTGAAATATAATCATTTGTTTCAAAAGGAGTACCATAAAACTTATTATTTACAAATTCATAACTGTACTCATGATTCTCACAAAAACTAATAATTTTATCTAACAAACCGACATAGATCTCACCTGTCTGCGTGTTAAATAGACGAATTTTTCCGTCCCAGTGCCTGTTACGAAACTGGGGCATGAATTTTGCGCCTGGAACATCAAACGTAAACTGGTCTGCCAGTTCGTAATATACGTGAGGTTCCGCCTTGATTTGAAGATATACCTCGTTCTTCTTACCAATAATCAAATTCGACATAAATCATAAGATTCACCTACAGATATTTATCGATCTGATAAAATGTTTCTCTGGGTTCTATCCATCATTGCCTGTGCAGAAGATCGATCTGTAGGACCTGTTCTTGTTCTTCTTCTCTGCGGTTTTCTACCTCTCATTTTCTTTCCTGGTGGAAGTTCTCCTCCAGCACTGCCAATCACACCAGTTGTCCTTCTTGTAGGATCTAAATCAGTTACGCGATGACCATAACGATTTTTATAAAGTTCTGCACGTTTTCCAACACCTTTTGATGTTTCTCCTCTCATCATAACAGAGGGAATTCCTTGAACAATATCTTTTGGTTTTGCTCCTGCTGCTTTTAAATCTTTTGGTAAATTTTCTTGTGCTCTTCTAAAATTTCTAGCACGTTTGAACGCATATTTGTCCAAATCATTCTTCCATATATCTGCATCACTTCTTTGAATAAAATCTATCTTATGAACTGGATTTCTCTCATTTCCTCCAGTCCTCCTAACTCTACGACGATATTCTTTTAATTTCCCTACTAATTTTTCTGTTCTTGGTACTCGTCTTCCACGCCCAACAGATTTTGGAACTGGTCTTTTTGCTGTAGTATTTGCAGAAATTGCCGCAACTCTACCCGATGGAACGGTGCTGATATTTGTATCAACCTGTGTATTATGTCGAGGATGATAATCTAAACCACCTTTTTCTGGATATGTTGTATATTCTTTTGTTGAAGTTTTAAAATCTTTTCTGTTTATATTTGCACCACCACTAAATCCTGCTTTTCTTGATGCTGATCTTGTGATATTCATTGAACGTGTGTCAGAAGTAATCTTATCTGCTGACTGCGAAAATTTCTGACCTCTTTCTGCCCTAGACAATACGGCACGATTTGATTTCAATGCTTTCTGCACTATGCCTACTTTTCTACCACCAATAATTTTATTAGCAGATTTCAGTAGTTTTAATGCTGCTCTTGCATTTTCATCAAGATGTTCAAACTCATCTTTAATAGTAGCAACTTGTTTTCTTGTAATAGGGTCTTGTTTTGTTGCACCAAGAACTCTTCGATATAATGATCTGCGATTTTGTTTTCCCCTCTCTATATTTGTTGAACCGGGCATAACTTCCGATGCGGTTCCTACAATCTTATCTCCTCGTTTTGCTCCAAACCCTTTAACTTCATTTGGTATATCTGATACTGCTTTATGATATTCTTTTCCTCTAGTAATTAATTGTTTTGGATCATTTTTCATGAAATCCCCTCTTGGGAGAACATCAACAGCATGAACTCCTCTTCGTGTTCTTGTCCCACCCATTTGTCTTTTCAATCTTTTCAGATATTGAGAACGTTCAGATGTTGAACGAATTCTTCCACCACTTTCCAATTGTTTTGCAGGAACCATATCTTTTGCATATGAAGATTGTGACGGGTATGAAGTTGCCACAGTTCTACTAAACTTATTCTTTTCACCTGTCGTATTAAATCTTTGTCTAGTACCTCCAGTTTGAGTTCTAGGGAAGTTTGCTTTTCTAAATGCTGCTGCATCAGATGCATTTCTTCTTTGACGATCTAATCCAACTATACTTCTGCTTGGTCCTACTGATAAAGCTTTATATCTTGCTCTTCCCAAAGAACCAACATTTTTCCCACCAACAATTCTATTAGTCGCTTTCAGCAGTTTTAACGCTGCCCTAGCATTTTCATCAAACTGCTGAAAAGTAATCATCGTCAGAAGGTTTATTTTTATTTATTAAAAACCTGCCTGGAAATTATGCCAATCAATTGCGTTTTTGATCTGATAAGTCCTATTATTAATTGACTTAATAATGTCTTCAAGGTACTTTAAAGTAACATCATAATACCGAATCTTTAATTCTGCTTCATTCAACCTCTCATCGGCGTCTAGATGCCTCTGTATGGCGTCCTTTTCACGAATCTTATACGGAAATGGTTCTTCAGCGTAGACCTCTGCTGATGCCTTTCCTGTGTAGTAGTTATAGCGTTCTAGGCGAATCTTGTTATACTTTGTTTTAGAATTTTCTTTGAGAAGTTGAATCGTATTGTATACAGTATGATATTTTGAATGAAGTTGAGGGATTCTCAATGACTCTTCATGCAAGTTATCCCGATCCATCTGAGAGTCCCTTTCCCACATAGATTGAATTTTTTCAAGGTCCATAATTTAAACTTCGATATCGTATATAGTATACTTGAAAGATACTGTTGCTGTAAAGTATGTTAGATCTGAGTTAGTGGCATCAAACTCTAGAGAAGAGAGTGAATAAGGGAACATATCTGTGAATCTAACCTTTGCGGAGGTCTGATAGTTACTATTCAGAATAAACAGAGTTCCATCACTTCTTTCGTATTTGATGTCTTCTACACCATTTTTATCTGTGATTAGATCTTTATACTGCTTGGTTGATTCTGGAAAACCTAGACCATATAACCAGTTATGTACTGCCATGTAGTTTTCCATGTCTTCATCGACAATGAACTTCAATGTGAAGTCACCAAACTCCATAACATCTCCGGGTACAGGGATGTTCTTTAAATATGTCGATTGTGTCTCTACCTTGAGATTCAGGTTTGGAATCTGGGCAGCATTAGCAAAGAATGCTACCGTTGGTTCTTTTGATAAAGAAAATTTAAACCCAATCGGAGAAAGAAAATTTCTATTATCTATCTGATTCGGAAAGTTGCAATTTGCCATTAGTTAGACCTCACGTAAACGGTTCTTTTTCCCCATTGTGTTGGTGTGAGTTTTTGATTACCAGATAAATCTCTTGCTGTTTGCCTCATCAAATCAAAACTAGTACTTTTATTAACTTCACCAGCAGCACCAAAGTTTCCAGTATCTCTTACTTTAGTGGTAACAGTTTTAGTTTTTCCTGGAGCATTTCCAAGTGGTTTATTTGTAAATGTCACATCAGATCCAAATTTCCTTGATGGTGTTCCTGCCCAAACACCTTTAGGAACTTCATTCTTTTTATACTTATATGGAACTGCTACACCTCTTGTAGACCCTGTAAATGGAGTTCCATCTGCAGTTCTTTGAACTTTATCTTTTCCAGTATTATATGCCTGAGATGTAGTATCTCTGGGACCATAAGAACTTGTCTTTACTGGTTTCCAACCATATCTCTTTGCTTCATCTGGTGTATGATCACGTTGAGTAAATTTTCCAGTATCTTTGTTAAGAACTCCTGGTTTATAGTTTTTATATGCTAAAACAGTAGAATTTTTTTTCTTTACAGCAGGTTTTGCTTTTGGTTTTGCTAATGGATTCCAAAATTCTTTAACATCCTTCTTACACTTAGATTTCTTTGCCATCTTGGTGGCAGTAGCGTACATAACTCCTTTCCAATTGCCACCATAACGATCTTTAAAGTCAGAAGCATTCTTCTTCATGCCTTTGGTAATACCTTCTTTTCTGTCTTTTTCACACTTAGAAAGGGATCTTTCGCAAATATATTGAAATTCTTTAAACGTTCTCATTGATTTTTCGTCTTGAAAGTGTAATCCATTAACATTGCAAAAAGTTCAGATTTGGTCGATATTAAAAACTCCTGTTCTTCTTTTGGTCTTGCTGGATATCCTGGCCAATTTTCCCAGGTATAGTGTATGACATCATAAAGTGCTCTGACTTTATGAACATCTAATGTCCAATCAACCGACCAATCATTTTCTTCCATTGGAGCTTTCTTATTTATTTAGACAAAAAAAGGGATCCCGAAGGATCCCTCTGAGAAATATGTGACTGTGATCACATAAGATTTTGGACTTTGACTCTTCTGTAGTATACGTTGGAGTTGGTTGCGATGTTGTCTGGAGCAGATGCTTCGGTAGCGCCTTTTGCGAATGGGTTTGCGACGACCGCATAGCGGGTCTTAAAGCCAATCTTAGGCTGGAAGGTGTTCTCGCCAACTGCACGAACCATCTGGAGAGGAACGTATGGGCAGTAGAAGAGACCTGCGTCATAAGGGTTGGTTCCCTTATAACCAGCAACATAGAACTGGTTACCAGAAACGTTTGCAGAATAAGGATCGATGTATACACGATACTTACCTTGCAGAACACCAGCGAAGGTGTTACCGGTGTCGTCAACCTGGAGGTTAGCGTTGAGTGCAGGGGTGTAATCCAGAACGCCTGCCATGGTGAGTGCGGAAGCAACGTCTGCGGAGCAGAGGATCATGTTGCCCTTCCCTCTACGAGTTTGCTGCGCGATTGCGTTAGCATCTCTTTCGATCTGGAAGATCAGACCCTTGAACTTCTCAACAGACCATCTGCCGTTGGAGTCAACGTCGAGGTCGAAGGTTCCAGGGGTTGCGGTGTTGACCTGTGCGCCAGGAACTGCGACCTTGTAGATGGTACGGATGATCTCGCGGTTGATCTCAGCAAGAATCTCAGTGCTGAGGATGTTTGCGAGTTCTGCTTCAGCATTCAGACCGTGGATTGCTCTGAGGTCTTGTGCCAGTTCCAGGGAGTATTCTGCTTTCAGTGCTCTTGACTTAGCAGTTGCGGTCAGTTTCTCAATCGAGAATGCCATCTCGTTGAAAGCATCAGCGTCGTCGCCACGGAGTGCTTCTGCTTTGCCGGTGGTCATGCCGCCGCCAGCGTTGTACTGGTTAGCACCAGGACCTGCGTTATTTGCTTGGTTAGAAGGATCAAGGATTGATGGGTTGCTTCCGCCTTGTGCGGTTGTACCCAGACCAACTGCACCATCGGTGAAGCCGTCTTCGTATGCGAGTCCTTTTGCCTGACCAGAGAATGCGGAATCGACTTCGTTGTAGAAGGTCTCTGCACCGGTCTGGTTGTTGTAGCGGGAGCGCATTGCAAAGATCAGTCCGGTAGGACCGTTCATTGGCTGAACGCCACAGAGGTCATAAGCGACCAGGTTAGGCATCGAACGACGGATCAGGGAGATCAGTACGGGATCGAAACCTGCAACAGGGGTTCCTGTTGTGTTTGCGCCTGAACCAGAGAATCCGCCTGTTCCTGCGGAGTTGGTTGGGCCATTCTCGCTAAGGAATGCTCTTTCCTCGCGTAATTCTTTTTCTTGGTTTTCCAGCAGGATAGCAGTTACCGCTCTACGATGTGAATCTTTGATAGGATCCATACCCTCGTAATCGAGGATTGGTGACCACTTCTCCTGCAGATATTCGGTGTTGTACATCTGCATTTGAGTTAACCTCTAGTGTTTAAAAAAAGTTAGTTTGACTTTATGATTTAAAAATCACTTGTTCGCGGATCTGCGAAGTACCTGAAGATAAGCATCCATTGCGTTTGTTGCTCCCTCAGAGATCATTTCGGTCTCTTCGGTCAAAGTTACTTCTTCAGACAGATTCTCAGAATCCTCTTTCTGAGCACCGGTATTAACTGGGAAATATGATTCTCTCAGTGTTACCAGTTTCTCACGATAGCTCTCTTCACTATCAAACTCAACATTTTCAGCAAGAGAAGCGAGTTTGTCTTTCTGAGAAATTGCTAATCCCTCAGCGACATCTGCAAAAATTACATCAGCAACTGACTCTGCTAATCTACGATTCAGAGCGACATTACGTTCGATCTGCTCGTTGAGTTTTCCTTCCATTTCATCAAGTTTATCTACCATACTCTCGATTACATCATACTTATCTTCAGGAACGGTTACATAATGTTCTTCAAAAAGTGACTTCATTCCGGAGAGGAATGATTCAGTCATTTCGGTCTTAAGACCGTGCTCTACAGCGATTGAATTCTCAGAAATCCACTCGTCTGCAACATACTCAAGGTATGCATCGACACGATCAGTGAGTTCGGTTTTAATTGAAGAAACTTCCTCTACGAGGGATGCTTCGTAGGATGCTACGAGTTCTTCTTTGATCTCAGCAACCTTAGCGTTAATTGCAGTTTCAAAGATAGTACGTGCTCTCTCTTCGAATTCCTCAGAGAGTTCTTCGCCTGCAATCAGAGCATTGATGTCTTCTTCGACATCATACTCAATTACTTCTTCGGTTTCAGTTTCGACTTCTTCTTCTTCTGCTACAACTTCCGTGGTAGTTTCTTCTTCACTAACTGCATCCTCTTCTGCCACGACTTCACCTTCTACCTCTTCCTCTTCCTTCATACCCTTAGGCATAGGATCAGCAGGTTTTGCCTTAGCATTAACAACGTCTCTTACTTGAGACAATGTTGAACCTGGGGTCTTAAGTGTTGCGGACTCGTCGTCTGGACGATAATTTTCAGGAGTAGGACCGCCGAGATCTTCCCAGTTACCGGTTTGACCAGGAGCCATGACTCCAGATGCATTAGAACCAGAACTTGGCATTGGATCGGCAGCAGCTGCCCCTTTGGTTACTACGTTTTCCATTTCTTGTAAATTGCTACCAACGGACATTGTTTTTAGATTTTTTTAAGTATAATCTATATTTATTTATAATTTAGAGATTTGAGAGGAAATCTTGGAATAGATTTAGCTTATGCTCTTCAAGTGCTCTCTGTGCAACAAGAGTATTAATTCTTCTTTCTGTACGCTCAGCGAGTTGTTCACGAAGGATTCCTCCATCCCAAATCCACTCCTTTCCTTCCATAATTCCCTGAACAAACGCATCAGGTGCAGAAGGATCGGCAACGATATCAGCAGCAGTTGCTAGCATGAAATCTTCGCCAACGATTTTGTGTCCTTCGCTAGTGGTCTTAAGTGAACCAACACCACGGGAAGAAACACCAAGCATAACTCCCTCACCAATAAGTGATGAAGCAATTTTGCCCATCGGTGTATTTAGAAGTTGTGCTTTACCTTTAAAATTAGAACCTTCTCTAACCAAAGAAGTAATCTTGTGGGACACACGGTCAAGATTTACAGTTGGTCCATCAGGATGTCCCAACTCACCAAGAGCACGACCCTTATTAACGAAAGTTTCGCAATAGCGATTTACTTCTTTCGAAAGAGTATCCATTGGATACATTCTTCCGTTACGGTTTTTGATGTCGCCTTGAAGGAATACACCTTCAATGTACATCTTTTTACCGCTACCTTTACCTTCGGTAATAATTTTTACGTTAGATACTTCTTCTGTTATGAGTTTCATTTGATTAATTTGTGTATGCTACTTTATTTGCGTAAACAGTTCCTGCAGATTGAGCTGGGTCACATACAACAGTCGCTGCGTATTCTTTCTCAATACTAATTCTTTCCCCTGCACCAATCCAAAATGGGATTGATACAGATCCTGCTAAAGTAATAGATACCGCAGCATTGCTTGTATTAACTACAGAGATAACACTTGCCGAATCCAAATTACTTGGAGCCGTACTAACGTCAACAGCAGCTGTTAATGGTTTTACGATCATTCTTCTGTTCCTGTTTCGCTATCTTCGTCACTAAACATATTGCTAGCAACTTCAGGTCTCATTGTATTAATTCTTTCTACAGATTTTGCAAAAAGTTGTTGTTTAATACTGTCAGAAACTTGAGAAGGTGAAGCATCAGTTGCAATCAAGTCGATAATATCTTCCATGAAAAAAATTGGTATTATGTTGATATAATGTTATTTATATTTTACCGCCCTTTGGTTCAGGTATTTCGACTGTTTTTTCGTCTGCAACAGGTTCCATAGGAACTTCTCCGTTCTGTCCAACTTGTACTGATCCGTCAGTTGGTAAAGGATTTCCATTCTCATCTACCGGAGCATTAGGATCAGGAAGAATTCCTTTTTCAATTTCATCTTCAATCTGAGCATCAATGTCAATGATTTCGCTATCAGTTTGTCTAAGAACTTTCTTACGGATATATTCTGTAGAGTAATACTTTCCAATATATGGTTCCATAGTTGTAGCAAGCGTCATTCTATTTGTTAATAGTTCTGCTTCCTTCAACTCTGCAAAGTGATTATCATACAAGAAGTCATATTGAATATGATCACTCATAACCTCCCAATCTTCAGGAGATACAATATTCTTGAGGATTAATTGAGTTTTGAGTAGGTCATTGAAAAGATTACCAAATCTTTTTCTCAGACGACCAACAAATTTAGAGAACATCAACTCATCACGAAGAATTTCTGATGATCTTCCTAGGTTAAATCCATCTCCACCACCAGCGACTCTTGTTTCTGGAACTCCAAGAGATCTGTATAGTTTCTTTTGGAAATATTCAACGTCAGAAAGTTCACCAAGGTTTCCTCCACCAGGTAGAGTTGAAATCTCAGTTCCTCTTCCACCTTCCCTTCTAGGAAGCCAGAAATCTTCCAACATACTCATATACTTACGATCATCACGGATTTCTCCAGTGTTAGCATCGTAAACAAGTTTATTCCTATAGCGAGACATGACCTCTTTGAGGTATTGCTCTGCTTTTACTTTAGGTAAGTTACCGACATCAATGTAGAAGATTCTACGTTCTGGTGCTCTTGATAATCTGTAAATTACCAAAGAGTCCTCAATCATACGAAGTTGATTAAGTGACTTAATTGCTTTGTGAAGATATGAAAGAATCGTTCCTTTATTTCTATCTACTAAACCAGAGGTGCAGTATGCAATTGAATCTTTTGCAATTTTAAGTGTCTTCTTTTGAGCACCATATGCACTGTTATGATGAGAAGATGCCTGAGTATATACGAAATACTCTTCAATCTCTGGGAAGTCGAATGACTCGCCAGTGTTTTTAAAATTTGGTTGAAGTTGATTTGCGTCTCTCTTCTTCTCTTGTCTGATATGTTTGATCTTCAGTGGATCAATATATCTAATATCTTGAATACCTGCAGCAGGATTTTTCTGGTCAATTACCTTAAAGTAGAATAATCTACCATCAACATACCAGTTCCTAAAAATTTCATGAGATTTCCTGTCGAAGTCGAGCATCTCTTTGATCGACTTAAACTCTTCTCTAATAATCTGTTTTAATCTATCGCTAGCATTTAAATTGGATAATTCAATTTCAACTGGCGAATCGTATAGGTCACTTACAATTGCTTCATTTACAATGCTTTCGATGACGTTATCACATTCTGGATGCAGAGCCATTTCTCTGTATCTCTTGATGAGGTCAAACTCTGTTCTATATACACCTTCAATATCTACGTATTGACCGTAAAATCCTGACTGTACATAGTGATCAACCCCGTCCTCATTTGACTGAGGAACGGGGGAAGCGATAGAGTCCTTCTTCTTATTTTGACCATCATCAATCGAAAAACCAAAAAGTTTCGCCATTTTATAAAGTAAACTATCTTATCTTATCTATTTAGTCGATATTTTCGCCGCCTGCTTCAGGAGCGTTACCAACGATTGCTTCCCACCAGAGGATTTGGAACTCAACTGGGAATTCTTGGATGTTGCTGTTACCTGAATCAAGTGCGATAGCACCAACAGATGATGGGAAGATATCATAGAAATGATATGCTCTCAGTGTTCCGCCGTTACGATCAAGTTGATAGACGAAAGCATCTGCTGTATAAGTTGTTGGATCAGTAGCACCAGTAGAATTTGATACTCTGTTGATAGCATTCATCCAGTTTTCGAATGCAGATCTGATTGTAAAATCAGTATCGTTGATGACGGTAATAGTCCAGCTTTCGAATGATCTATCTCCAGCAACCTTTAGGGTTCTTCCTCTAAAAGGAACATCCAGAGGAGCAATGTTAGATGCAGGGAGGTTTGCTCCCTTCACCATAAATCTTGCTTTGTCCAGAGTTGTGGTGTCAGCAGGAGCAATTCCTGGGAAAGAAAGAACAACTTCAAAAAGGTTTGATCTTGCACCGCCACCCGTCAACTTGGACTTAAAGTCCGTAATTTTTCTCAGTGGGGGTGGATTAAATTGATTTCTAGTTGCCATTGTTGTTAAACCTATTAATTAAAGTTACCGATGATCTCTTCAAAATCAACGCCGGTCTTAGTGGCGATGAAGTTCAGACCAATAAAGTTGATAGACCTTGCTGGTTTAATGTAAATGTCAGCAACAAACTCATTATTATCAATGATTGCTGCAGTGTTGTTTGTCTCGTCGCAAACGACGACATAATCTTGAATACCTCTCTTCGCCTGAACATCACGAAGGAAAGGTTCAACGGTATTTACGAAGTTTGTTCTTGTAAGTTCGTCATTGAACTCAAACAGAGAATCTTTTGCTGCTCTTGAAATTGCCTCTTCGAGGTAGATAAACAGACGACGTACATTGATGCGATCAAACGCAGATGCCTTCGCCATTCCAGTTCTGTCACCGAATAGAATCATTCCAGAACCTGGTGAGAAGATTACTGGGTTAATTCTGTTGGTATACAGTTGATCTCTTTGAGATTTAGATGGGTTGTATGCAAGTTTGATTGCATTCAGGATTGTACCTCTAAGATTTCCTGCTGGTGAGAACCATGGGAAATTATTGATGTCATTTCTTGCACAGATTCCAGCGATGTCTCCATTCAGAGGGACATATCTGAACTGATTCGAGAAACGATCATACATGTACTTATGACCGGTATCAAATACCGCATAAGAAGATGATGTAATTGCTGAATAGAATTCTAGAATATTATCTGTGATCTTGTCTGCGGATTTTTTAACCGAAGCAGAACCAGAATCACCATCAGTGATTGCTGCTCCTCTATGTGGTGAGATGAAAGCAACTGCATCCTTTCTGATTCCGGCAACTGCAATGAGTTTATTTGCAAGTGCCTGTGCTTCTTCTTTTGCATATGCAGAAGATCCCATGATCAGGAAATCTACATTAATGTCTTCTGTATTCTGGAATAGGTCGTAACCAGCACTAAGTGATTGTAGTGATCCACCTAAAGAACCGGTAGTTGAAAAACCAGTTTTTCCATTGTAGTTCTTACCATTCTCAAGAGTTCCCGTTTCAGAACCCTTACCGTCAAAAATAACTCCTTCTGCTGGTTGATCCCAGTCACCATCTGCTTCTTGGATGTAACTGGTTAGACCCACACCTGCATCTGCACCTGTTACTACGGTTCCGGTTGGACCATCAAGACCAAAGATATATTCGGAGTTATCTTCTAAGTGCTTTCTCCAATACTGAGAACTTCCTGCAGAGAACTTAGCATCAGTTGCCTTGGAAAGTGCCTCATGCTTCTCAAGAATTGTTCCAGCATTTCCGGTGATATCTCCATTCGAGTCAATGACTACGATGTGAAGTTCATCGAATCTAGAGCTTCTTGATGCTGCATGAGTGGATGTTCCTGGTCTTCTTACAATGCTATTCCACTTAATTTGAGTTGTTGCATTGATGTCTAAGGTTTGCTCATCAAACCAATCTTTCTGGGAAGTAACTGCAGTAGTAAATCCGAGTTGATCCTTGTTAGTTCCAAAACCAACTAAAGAACCAGATCTAAATTTATAAGTTCCGTATGGAGTGTAGTCAATGAGAGTTTCTTCGCTGCCTTTGATAATTGCTTGAACTTTAACTTCAATTCCAGAATTATCAGATTTAGTAACAATACCTCTTAATGTTCCTGTTAGAGAAGTTGTTGTGCCAATACCAGCGATTGCTTCATCGGTAATAGTTTGGAATACGTTAGCGCCGAGACCAACAAACTGATCGCTGTCTTTTGGTCCGGAAAGAATCTGGTCTGATCTAGAGTCGATATATGCTACGTTGATGCCATTTGCCCAAGAACCTGGATTCTTAGCAACAAAAGTTTTACCAGCAAGGGTATTCTCAGAATATCCTTTGTTGCTGTAATCTTCAGCACTCTCAATATATACCGAAGCACCTGTGCCGATATAAGCATTCTTGAGACCATCGTCTCCTGCTCTTACGACTCTAAGTGATCCGCCATATGCTAGATAAGAGGAAGCAACGAGCCAATGCTCAAAGTGCTTATCCGTGGAATATGGTTCTCCGAAAGTGTTTAGTAAATCGTTCTCAGACTCTATTAGAGTTGGGTAATTTACAGGACCTTTGGCAAAAGGTGCTACAATTGCGCCAACTTTGTCAGAGGAAGGAGTTACTCTTCCTGTGGTTAAATCAATTTCTTTTACTACAATTCCAGGAGATGCTAAATTAAGTGGCATCTTTTACTCTCCTACAAAACCAGAATTAATCTAGAAATATTTATAATTTAGACCTTTTTAGTCACCTATAGTCCCACATGTATGATCTATCACCATATTCATCTACATTCCAGGTGTCTAAAGGGTTCTCTTTTCCTGACGAAACCCATACATCACCAGTTTCTTTCTCTACAAATGTTCCTTCGTCATCTATTCCATCAAGAACAAAACCAAAAGGTGCCATGTCTTGTTCTATCTGATTTTTCTGCTCTTCGTAAATTCTCTTTCGGACATCATTGTCCGTCATTTCTCTGAAGTAATCCTGAGCAACTAACCAAGAAAAGATGACAAGACACATTGCAAGGTCATCATTACAACCGTCTTCTGCTTCGAAAGAATTGTGTTTTTGTGAGAATGTTGTAAGTTCTGCAATAATATCGTAGTCAACTGTAAGAAGCTTATCGTCTTCCAGCAAAGTTTTCAGGTTTGAACATCCCAACTTCTTAACTGCAGATGTCATTCTGACACCAAGTTGGGACTTCTTACCACTAAATCCTGTACCTACAACTTGACCTGCACGACCTCTCATTGCACACATCAATACATTGTCGTATTCAAGATCAAAGTGCATAATACTGGCAACTTGATCACCAATATCATTGACTTCAATCAATAACCATGCCTGATTATATCCCTTTGCAACATCCTCAATGATGCTTGGAAACAGCATCGGTTTGATTTCATTATTCCTATATTTACCTACAACTCTATACGGGAACTGCGTTATATCAAATATAATGAATGCTGAATAGTCATTGCCCATACCCCGAGCAACGTCAACTGTAATTAGATATTCGTGATCTTCTTTTGGACCTTCATATATGTCTAGACCTTTGTTTCTCTTTATAGGGTCTTCGTATACAAGGTTTTTTAATTTTGCTGGATTGATCAGAGTATTGATCGATCCTAAGAATTCGCATTCAAACTCAACTTTGAACTGCTGTTCAGAAGTGTTTGCAATCGTTTGTTCCTTCCATTCAAGGTCTCTTCCAGGAACTTCTGACCAATGAACTTCTGTTGGTACGTATTCGTTCTTCTCTCTTTCCGCATCGTGCCACATACGGTAGAAATGATTCATACCGTGTGGCGTTGAGACAATAATTACTTTGGTTGATTTACCAGACGTAATAGTAGGATAAACAGATGCAAAGAACGAGTCAGCAATGTGATTTGGGACGAACGCGAACTCGTCGAGAAAGAGGATGTTAAACGACATACCTCTGACAGCACTTGCAGACGTAGAAGATGCCAATATTTTACTGCCATTTTCTAATTCAACCGATCCTTTATTCCATGATATGATACCCTGCTGCATCCATCTTGGCAAGTTTTCGTAAGCAAGTTGTAACCTACCAAGAATCTCTCTCGCAGTTGGTGCTTTGTTTGCTAGAATCCCGATGTTAACATTGTCGTTAAAAATAAGGTAATGCAGCAGATATGAAACACAAGTTGTAGATTTACCAGTTTGACGTGGCATCTTACAGATATTAAACCTATTATCATGGAAATTTTGAATTAATTTTTCCTGAAAAGGGTACATCTCAAAAGGGACTAGACCCTTATCGAGAGATACAATCTGAACATAGTTTTTTGCAAAATAAATTGGATTATCTCTACACTTAAGATATTCAATTACATTTTCTTCTGTAAATTGAATAGGGGTATTAGCTTTCTTAAGATTGGGATTACCAAGATAAACGTTGTCACTCATAAAAAATTACCTATCTGGTTTCTCGCCACTGAATAGTATTAAAGACATCGGTTGTCGTATTAGTATCTAGATTATTCACAATAACAGCAAAAATATTACTATCATTAGAGTCAATATTTTGTGCTATGTAAGATCTTCTAGCAGTCGTTGGATTAAATGCAACACTAGCAGATGCTTGTTTACCTGATGGATTATTAGCAGCAATCAAAGTTGCCTGTCTCAAATCTCCACCAGTTGTTGTGAAGTTAGTCCCTACCGTGACATTATATTCAACTGCTGAATCATTATCAGCATCCACCCAAGTTCCACCAGTAATATTACTATTTCCAGGTAATCTCCAAAGTTCAATTCTGCAATTTGTAGAATCACTCAAAACTTCAATGTCAGTTACTCTTACAGTTGTTCTGTTTGGAATTCCCTTAAATGTGTTCTTACAACGAATTGCCATAACACACTGTCTCGCAGTCGCACCACCAGCACTGGAAAAAGATATTGGACCATCAAAGGCAGCAAACTCAACACCAGTCTCAACATATCCACCCTCACTCATTACAGTGGAGCAGATTTGTTCCATTGATGTAATACCCACAGCAGCTCCAGTATTAGCAACCTCACAACGAATGGGAAGAGATGGGAGTGACCAGTATGCGTGTTCTTCAATGTTGGAATGATTAAACTCGTGGAAATAAATCATCTGTCCACCGATGACAAATCCACAACGAACTCTACCAACACCTAACCACTGAAAGTCTGCTGCAAACAGATGGGTTTTTGTGAAATCTATATTAATACCAGAAAGAGTTGTTCCATCTAACTTATCCAGATTCCAATCGGATTGATTGACAACTGTATCACTGGTAATTCCCGTGTTATATGATCGTCTTACAACAGAAACAGTTCCGTCTCCCTCCTGTTGAACAAATACTCCATTTCTATCATCAAAATATCCAATCTTCTTCGTAGTATTTTCTCTTACATCGGTGAAGTTAAAACTAGTAAGCACAAACTGTGACTTACCAGGCATGTAGTGGTGATACATTCTGGACTGGTGAATCACCTGATCTGTTGCACCAGTTCCAACAATCAGGGCAATAGATGCTGTATTTGGATTTACCTCAGTTGTTGATGCTGCACCAACAGTCTTTGTAAGAAGTTCTACCTCTTCACCATAAATATGAGAATAGTCGGCAAGAGTGAAAGTGTCGGATACTCTCATCCTACCAAAAGCATCAGACCCACCACTGGTAGGTCCAGAAGTTACTCCACAGTTTCCAATATTGCCGTATCTATCGGCACACATAAAAACTTCAAAAAGAGTCCTCTCTTGATTGAGATAATCTTGTATATTTTTATTCCACTGTGCCATAAATCATTCTCCCCAAGTCAATCTCTCTGGTTGATATCTTTTGATTCCAGTAATTCTCATAGTATTGTTATTGATTGTATTTGATGGGTAAATATTATGTACTATCGCACCTGGATAATCACCTTGAAGTTGTTCTCCAAGATCTTGTTTTGAAGGAACACCTTTACTATTAATATCCATACGATAAAGATTTCCTTGCCAAACTATATCAGCAGTATAATCCTCACCAAAATTTTGTTGTTGTTCTGACGGAGAATTAATATTCAAAGTTCCATTGAAGTCACCTTGAATACTAACGTTTTCTGTTATTTGATTGTTTTTTGACATGATCAGCAGTTCCAAGCTCTGAGTGATTTGTTAATTCTGCTATCTGGATCGCTAGCAGTTTTTTTCGAAGTAAGTTTTGCTTTCATCCCTTTCATTCTTGCACAGAATGATTTGCGGCGAGGATTTCCAACCTTCTTACTTGGTGCTTTAAGGTCTGAACCATGATTCTCACGCTCATAGGACTTACGTCCTTTTTCATTCAATCCACCTGATTTGTTTTTTCCTTCTTTTCTAGTCCAAGCAGCACCTTCCTCAATATCAGATCTCCAGTCAGAAAACTCTTTTACGCAGTTGGGAACCATTCTCTTCCCTTTTTTCTTCAATCCCTTCTGAACATATCCATCCCAACACTTTTCGTTTACAGATTCATGAGTATCACTTCCCTCATGACCATCCATATAATCTGCTGCAGTATCAATATAATCTGCTGCTCTAGTGATCTTTGATTGAACCCATGCCTTCAGGTTCCCTTCACCTTTTACCTTTTTCTTTAATCTTCCTGCTGCAGAGACAATTTTAGAGATTTCAGATCTTGCCATCTGATGCTCATGATCTTTTGTCTTTGCTTCAGCAAGACCTTTCATAGGTGTTGTTTTAATAATGTCAATAAATTCATATTCAGTTGGTTGAAAGTCATCTCTCCAATTAGAAAATTCAAATGATTCTTTTCTAGTTTTCTTGCTGTTTCCCCAATTAGCAGCACCTTTCTTACGACACTTCACTAAAGCACCAGATGCATATGCACTTGGCCAAACAGAATAACGCGACTTAACCTTATGATAGCAAGCGTCTTTCTTGCCTTCATCAACCAGTCCACCTTCTGGTTCATATGAATTGGACAGTGCATCACGAATAGTGTTTACTGCACCACCAACGTTTCCACTGGTAGCTTGATCGTAAGCTTTTCCACCAGTTTTACCACCTCTTCCCTTACCAATCATTCCACCAATAGGACCTGCCTTTTCTTTTCCTATTCTTTCACCAACTCTTTCGCCGGTTTTGACTGCTACTTTTCTACCAGCAGATTTCACCCTATCTATCAAACCACCAAATTCTTGAATATTTTCACCTTCTGGTTGATATGAGTTCTTTTGATAGGTTGGTGGTTTGCCCATACGCTTATCGGCAGCATTTCTCAATCTCTGCGCCGATTCTTTTGCTTTATTAACTAAAACTCCTCCACCAATAGCCGCACCTACTGCCCCACCAACTCTAATTGCATTGGCAAGACCCATTTCATCAAGTTGCTCTAAGTCTGCTCTCCAGTTTGAAAAAGATTCTTGTTTCACGTTCTTTGCCTTCCCTTTCCTATCAGGATTTGGATCTTCTTTGCGTTTTTTAGCAGCTCTTTTGTTTCTTTCAATCTTACTCATTGCAGCACGATCGTCTGCATCACGACAGAAAGGTTTAGTTTTTTGTCCTGGTTGTTTAGCACAAGGTTTTCCATCATACTTACCACCAGCCTGAACCCATCCACCACCTTTGAACCAGTCACGAAGAGAATATCCAGGATCTTTGGAAGATTTGCCATCACGTTTTTCAGTAATAGTACTTTCAAGGCATTGGCAAGGGTCAAATGCACAAACAGGACAAGTTTCTTCGGGAATGGTTACACTACCAGATGTTGTTTTCACATCTTTTGCCGCTTTTTTGGCAGCATCATATTTGGCGGCAACACCTCTCGCCTTATTAAGTAACCGTTGCGCCATGTATTCAGCTTTATTTTGCTGAGTCATTTGCTCATTCATTTTCTTTTTGCCTTGGCAGTGTGCTTTTTGAGAAAAACCTTTTGGGTTCTTACAATCAATTGATTTTTTATATTTACTAGACCAACCCATTAGTAATGAGAGATTACTCTTTATTATTTAGAAAACCTTCTTTTAGTAACTTGGAGAGTTGATTTGTAGGACCTTCAAATATGAAAGCATTATTAGTAACATTAGTAGTTTTATTGGATTCTTCTTCAACTTCTTTCAGTTTCTTCTGAAGATCAATCAATTTATCTGTCGTGTCTGCAACGTTCTTAATTAATTGTCCCGCAACTTCATATGCTCTTGGACTGCCACCTTCTCCAGCAAGTTCCATGATACCGTTGATTGCTTCCTGACCTTTTTCAATCAATGAATATAAATTTGCACGGGTATACTCATAATCTTTTGTGATGTCATCAGGTTTCTGCTTTTCTTCCTTCTTGACAATTGATGCTTCTGTTACATTCACGTCAATGGACATGTCATCTTCATTAAAATCTTGCATGGTTTATTGATCGAATAGATTTTCTATGGATTCGTTATATCCATAATCATCGTCTGGTGAAGCATCAATAGGATCTGGAGTTACTGTATATCTAGTTTCTCTCTTAGCAATTTGAACATCAGTATTGCTGTAGAGATCAACTTGAACCTTCTTGATGAGTCCATCGGTACTGTCTGCGATAGGACCAAAGAGATATGTCTTGACAGTGAAATTGAAGGTATAGATTAAAACTCTTCTACTTGAAAAATCTCCTTCATAATCATCAGTAAAACTAACACTATCTAGGATCACAGGAACATCTCTCTTCTCACCAATAGAATCGACAAGATCGACTGTCAAATTAAATGCTGGTTGGAAAAATGGTAGAATTTGTTCTACTACTTGATGAGTATCTTCTTCAATTTTGCTCATCATATTAAGTTGAAACCCAATATTATAAGGTATTGGTAGGAATACTTTCTTTATTTGACCTCCATCCTCACATGCTTTAAAAGTTTGTGTGATAGAAGTTTTTCTACTAGCATCATACTGAATGTTAGTCATTTCAAATGACAACCTAGGAAGAACGTTTTGAACCGGTCTTTCTAATTCTGGTTGTTGCTCAAGACGAGCAAGGAACTTTTGGATAGGACCATAACTCAGAGGAACTTTGATATCAGTAGTTTTATCAGTTCCTTTTTTTCTATGTCTGATATGAATATCATTGAACAACGTTGCAAAAGCAATCGTAGTTCTTCTGAGTATTTCGTGATAGTAGTATGTTCCTAACATTAATAGTTACCAAATGGATTTGATTCAGAGAAATCAAGAATTGCATCTGCTTCCGTTTCAATGTCTTTATTTTCTGCAAATGGATCATTAAGATCCTCAGAATCATATTCGGCAAGTTTGTAGTATGCTGAAGATGAAGAACCAACAACAACTTCACCTGGATAGAAGGATACGTTTTGTACGTTGGAACTGACGTTTGCGACTTTGAGGACTCTGGATGGAGCATCCCAAGATTTGACTCTTGCTTCTACTCCTGATGTTTGTCCGGTTACTATTTCGTTGAACAGATATGTTCCGAATCCGGCGTATCTTGGTGAAGATACGGTAACACTGATCTCTGTGGAAATACCTGCGCCAGTATATCCAATGCCACTGTTAAGAATATTTATAGAAACTACTTGCCCATTTTGTACCGATGCGATACCAACTGCGGTTACTCCAGCACCTGGAGCAAGATTTACATCGTTAGGAGGTGTAACTGTTATGACGGCATCTCCATCATCTAAGTAACCCTCACCTCTATCAAACATTTGGAATCCAATAATTCCAGTGACTCCAACACCTGCAATTGAAGCAGTTGCTGCAGCTCCAGCACCTCCACCACCAGCAAATGTAATGGTTGGTGGATTTTCATACCCAGAACCAGCACTAGAGAGGATGACATCGTATACAGATGATGCATCTCCAACACTTGTGGTTAATGCAAAACCTCTAGCAGTAAATCCTCCTGGTATTTCTGGAGGACTAAAGGTAACACTTGGTGGGAAGTCATAACCATTTCCATCTTCATTGACGAATACTTCAGTTACATACTGAAGTCCCATGATTACTTGAGCAGTTGCTGTTCTACCACCACCAACAAAACTGAGTGTGGTGATGATTCCTTCATCCTCAACGGACTTATCGATAACGTCAATGCTCGTATCGATAACTTCGTTTCCATATCTGAATGGTTCACATCTCAACTCGTAAACATAGTTCTTCTTGAGTTGATAAAATGGAGATTCGTGCTCCACATACTTAATTTCAAATATTCTGTCACCCAGTGGGAAGAAAATTAGATCACCTTCTTTTGGTCTTGTAGCAAGCTCAATATCTTCTAGATTCTTCTGGAGAGGGGTAATGTACAACTCAAAGATCTCTCTTGAGATGACAAGGGTAAGATCATCGACTTCAGTGATGCCAAACTTAGATAGTAAGGTTCCTTGTCCACCGAAACCATTAGAATTCGAAATATATGCTTCGATAGGGAAGGCAGAATCATACTGTGATTCAATGACTTCCTTGAGAACTGTATTCTTAGTTAAGAATTTTCTAGGGATATAGTGAACATCGACCCCATACATTTTGATCTGTTCATTGATCAAATCTTGTATGAGACCTTGCTCACCTTTGGAACCTGAAAGAAAAAATGGATTTAGTGGCATAATATCAACCGATCATGTCTAAAGGTGGTAACTCATATGTGCTGGACATCTTATCCATCAGAGCATTAATATCATTTAGTCCGTCTTCATATAACTGTCTTCCATTGAACTCCAAACCTCCTGGGAGTTTGACACCTTGGAATTTAATTAGATTCTGACCCCATTGCTTTTTAATTGAAGCTGTGATATACTTTTTAAGGAAAGAATCGTTCCAAATTTCTTCATATTTTGATGGGTCTAATGCTCTATAGCAGTCAATGATAAGAAACTCTCCTGCTTTTAGAGTATCCCAATCGATATCAAGATATAATCTATTTGATCTCTTATTAAATCTAATATTTTTCTTTGTTGATAGTAAAAAGTCAATATCTGCAAGATATGTTCTAACCATTTGATAGGTTAAAAGTTCTGTAGATCCCCAATAATAAACGTCATTCAAAAATAGTTGATACTTAATATTGAACATTCCAGCAGAAAGGCTGCTAGATCCTTCAAATTGCATAATCTGATTTACACCAATAATATGATCTGGGATCGGCAGATAATTCGCTGTTTCAGTGTATGTAAAAGTAGTTGCAGTTCCGACATTAGCAGTTACGGAAGTGGACTCTACTCCAGGTCCAGTTCCTTTACTTGCTTTGCCTCTGTCGATATCTTCTTGAGTTACCTGATACTTCAGGAAGGTTTGAGTTACACCATCAAAGTGCCTTTCCTGGAAATATTGAATACAATCATCTACAATGTCATCTATTTGATCTTCTGCGACATTGATTTCTAGGACAGGAGCACCCAGTTGCCTCAAACAATAATCTATTAACTCTTGTCTATTTGTAGGTTTTGCCATGAATGCCCCGTATTACTATTAAAGACCTCTCATAATATCTTCACGCATCATGTTTGTAACAACTTCTTGTTGTTTCAAGTACATCTTAAAAAAATATTTAGTTATTTTTTTTAATTCCTCCCCATCCAAAGTATCGATCTGTCTTGAAGTTTTTTCAAACTCAAAATTCTTAGCGATTGAATCAAGTGTTATTCTGTCGGGATCCATTTAGAAACTCCTTTAGTAGAGATTTGATTTCATTAATTTCATTCTTAAGATCGGCAATTTCTTCTTTGTGTTTCCTCCTATTATTCAAACTATTCACATATTGATTATAGGCACTACTATCAGTGTTGACAATAGCGCCAGAATCTTCATCACGATATAAGTTTGAATGTCCCTCTACTTTAATCATCTTACCGCTAGTGTTCTAAGATCTCTGAATTGTGGTGGAGTTGCCTGATTTGTAGATGACATGACTACCTTGATTCTGTATGTAGAGAACTCTGGAAGTCCTCCGACTGAGAATTCATATTCAAGGTATTCACCATCCCTGCTTGCAGGGATATCTTTATCTGGTTTTCCATTATTTTGAGATGGATCAATAACGTCTAGATAACCATCACCATCAGTATCTGCAGTTAAGTTCTCAAAACCTGGGAACAGAACATAAGAGTCAAGAACATCAGTTGCTGATGCACTTACGCTGTAAAGAACTCTAAAGTCCGCTGCAGAAGGTCTATTTGCAGATAGAATTACTTTCAGTGATGTTGCTGGTTGTGCTAGATTGACCGTGTTAGTAACGTAAATTGATGTATGTGGATCATCATCAACAGTATTCGTTAGAGAATCTGTAATGTAATTCGTTACTGGACGATTGATTCTGTAAGTTTGAAGTTCAGTAAAGGATAGATCAAGGAAGATTTGAGGACTTAGATACTTATCAGTTGTAGACAGTGCCAGAGCTGTCGTAAATGATTTATTTCTTGGTAAATCAGTTAGGAAGAACTGCTCATTTACTCTGGAGCAAATGATTCTAGAAGATCCTAATCTGTTTATAGTATTAAGTTGAATATCCTCATATCCATTATCTCGGAATGATATCTCCGTACCACTAACGCTAGTTCCGCTAACGGTTCTGATTTTACCAGTTACATTGGTAGCACCAGTTGGATTCTCAATATTATAGAATGGAATGATAGTATCAAACTGTATATTTTCTGACGCTCTTACGTCAGGACCTCCACAATTAAGTAGACCAGAGAAAGACAATGCTGGATAATTCAATACATTATTATCAGAACTTCTATCAACACCATTAGCAGAACGATCAATTTCTAAGAAATACGAGTCAATAGATAGACGTGTATCACTAATATCATGTACCGTATTGATTCTTCTAAGAGATACTCCCTGAGTTTCATACTTAACAATGGATGTTCCACTATCATAAGGAAGTGCAATAGTTTGATCTTGAGATCTTGATACTGTCTCTAATGCTCCTACTCCAATAGATTCGTACTTAATTAACTCATTCTCAATTAAAGCATAACCTGGATTTGCGTTGCCGACTGCAACTCCTTCAAAGGTATCGAATCCCTCTGTGCTTGCAACAGGAATTACCGATGCATTGTTAGAAATAGATCCATCAAGAGTTGTTGGAACTGCTGTTGGAAGAACACCAGATACTTCAACTCTATTATTGTTTGAATACATTCCGTGATTGAAATGTTGTACAAACATATGTGATCCATCAAATATTGGAGAAATAGTACTAGAAGTTAGAATTTCTACTCCAGAGAGAAGAACATTAGCACCATTATCTACGTAGATTAATTCTGATGTTCCGTCTGTATTGAAAGAATCTCCTTGAACATCTGTAAGGAAGAGAGTATCTAAATCAGTTACACCATCAACTCTAAGCTGAGCACCAAAACCAGTAGTTGGGTTAAGTGCAGCAGTTACGATACCAACAATATTTCCGTTCTCATAACCATTACCTTCATTGTTAACGACAGCAGATGTTATTTGACCCTCAGCATTAACTGTTATGTCAACTGTAAGACCAGATCCTTCACCAACAATATTGTAGGTTGGAATGTCTGCTGAAGATGGATATCCAGTTCCAGCAAAATCAGTTACTACACTAACGCTACCGACTGGTCCACCAGTTTGAATGATATTTCCAGAAACATATGTTTTTACACTGTCACTAACTTGTCTTCCGACAGATAGTGCAGCAATAGTTGCAGGATTGTTAGTAGGAGTGATACCAACTTTTAATCTTCTAGGAATAACCGTAATTGGATTTTCTGCAAGATTTGGAATATAACCATTACTTGCATCTAGAGTTGGATTGTAGAACCATGCAGTAGCAGGTGTATTTGGAGTGAATTCACAACGATATAGTGTGAACTTCATATCCTGATACTGATTTGCTGTCCAAATAGATCCGTTTTGGGATTTGAACAAACTACCAAGTGCAAACTGTTGAGTGTAAAGTACAGATTCAGAATCTGGAAGATTGCCTGTTTGCAATGTCTTTTCACCCATTTCTGCAATGAATACTTCGTAACCAGTAGTTTCTGGTGCTACGAGAACGATTGCATATTCTTGACCTGGAGCAAGATAAATTGGATATGGGAAATCAACGTGAGTTGGAACAGTGCCTGTTTCTGAAGTATTGACCTGATCTGGTCTCAGAACAACAGGAATACCAAGAACTTCTCTGGTTGGTGTTCCAAGTTCAACTGTTCTGACCTGAACTGTTACAGGGTTAGTTCCGCTATCCTTAGTGGAGAAATAAACATCGACACCGCTAAGGAATGCACCCTGCTCATCATCATTTGCAGTTCCACTTCCACCAACACTGAAAGATTGTGCAAGTGGGTCATAGAACTCAGTAACTCTTCTCTGAACAGTTCTAGTATTAGTTCTTGTTCTAACTGTAGTTGTTATATTGGTAATGGTTGTCTGGAACCTTTGAATTGTTCCTTCAGCAGTGTAATTTGTCTCTGCAGTTGAAATTGTAGTGCTTCCTGGAGTTGCTTCTGCGTTAGTTTTACTAGAACTTAAGATGTAGCTCTTTGTTCCAGTATTGATCCTTACACTAGGTGCTGGATTTCTAAGTGGATTTTTCAGGAAGAATGATCCAAATAGATCACCAAAATTGTCCGTAATGAGACGCTTATCCTTCAAATATGCTACTGCACCGCTGGTCTGACCAACCAGTTTCATACCTTTTTCGACATAACCACGATATTTTCCTTGTGCTTCTCTGCATAAGGAATTGATATCGACATTCAGTACTTTAGAGGTATTACTATAGTTAGAAGAAATAGTTCCTCCTTTTTCATAAGGATTTACTCCAAAGGTAGTACTTGGACTATCATATCTTCCAGTTTTATGATTTGATGCTGCAACTCTAAATTCAAGAATATTTCTTCCATTGAAGTATCCTTTTACAGTTTCACCTGGATTGAAAGATGAAGTAGAACCAAAATTAGTTAAGGAAGAGTTTGGAGAAATTTCCAAAAGTTTTGGAATAAAATCTACCTGAGAATTTCCATCTAAGAACTGATAGTATCTGGTGTATGGTTTCAGGTTAGAAACAGTAAATCCAGTGTTTCTGGATCTCATGAATCTTTCTGACTGAGTATCAACTAGGACTCTAGATCTAAGAGTAATACTATTACTCTGTCTATTAGTGATTGCAGAACTTCTTGTAACTCTACGTCCTGTAACTTCGGTATCTCCTCTTCTTCTAGGGTTCGGAACTCTTGTTGTAATATCTGGTCCTCTTCTTGTTCTATTTTCAGTAACAGTAAATCTTTGACTTTCGTTATTAACGATATCTGGTAGTTCTACTGTTCTAGTCCAAGTATCTCTAGAGGGACTTAATTCAATTGTTCCACGGTATACTACAACATGGAATGGGTTTACATTTTCTACACGGGTTGCTAGAGGTTGCTCAATCCACTTTTTGCTAGTGTATTTGAGCATAACAGTTTCATTTCTCTTAACTACTCCTGGATCAAACAGGTCGTAGTCAACAGAGAGGTCAAGCTGTTCATCAATAATGCTCTCTGAAGGAGCAAGATAGTTTGGAATGCTATTTCTTGATATTGTTGGAACAAGACCAGCATCAGTATCAGTATCATCAATTTCTGCTAAAGTATATCCAAGATTAGATCTATCAAGAGATCTAAAATCATCTACAAAGAAACCAGATTTAAATCTATTGAAACCTTCAGAGTCCTGAACTTCTAATGTTTGTGTACTCAGTTCTAGTAGAGATAGTGATGTTACATTCTCAAGATTAGTAACTCTACTTTCAATCGCACCAATATCTCTCATCGTATATCTTCTATTTTCACGAAGAGATACTTCAACCTGATCCATATCATAGAGATATGGTGGAAGAGTAAAGGTTGCCAACTCCATCATGTCACCATCTTTTACTGGTGCAGATGGATCTGGTGAATCATTCCCTTGAAGGTATACAAACTCACCATCTTTACTGATATAAAGTTTGTCTTGTCTTCCAATATAATATGTGTAAGAAACTTGAATTGTTTCTTCTGGAGCAACATTGACTGGAACTGAATTTGTAAAATCTCTAGAACCAAAGAAGAATGGAGATGAAGTAGTTCCGGTAAACACAGGAACACGAGGTCTAAAATCTAGAGTATCACTTGCTCTTAATTTTTCTGGTCCAATAAGAGGAACTCTAGTTTTATAATCTCTCTCATCATAGCTCATGACTGTGAAGAGATCACCTTCATCCTCATCATCTACAACAAAGTGGTCAAATATAACCATTAAACGTTTTGCTGGAGAATTTTCTCCAGTTTTTCTTACGATTCTAGAATAATCGTAGAACTGTTCTCTCTGAGAAGAATCTAATCTAAATTTATTGGAGATGTTTAAATATTTTCCTGGAGTATTGACATCAATCTCTGCTTGAATATTGGATTCCTTGAATGTTACTAACTCATTCTTCAAGAATCTATTATCATTTAGATATACAATATCAACACTGTTAACTGATCTTCTTACTACTCTTGCAAGAGTTTTTGATTCTGGACCTAAGATATTTTCACCAACAATAGCATTATCTCCAATTGCAAAAATGCTACTGAATGTCAATTTGTCTAAAATTGGAGCATCAGAATTCAGGGATTCATAGACAGCAAGAACAGAGTTTACATCTGGGTAGTTCAGAGAGATCTCTCTATCTTGAACTCTTAATCCATAGTAAGCATTATATGTCAAACCATCATTAACTGTAGATCCTTCTGTAGAACCTGATTCTTGATTTTTAGAAAGTGTAATTTCTAAAATTTCAGATTTTTTATTTACTTTAACTTTACTAGAGATTGTTGGTTTTTCAAACGTAGCAACAATCATATTAGTGGTTTTTCCGACTTCTAAACCTCTAATAGTTACTGTTCCACTACCGTAAGTAAATTTTTCAGAACTTAAAGTTTCAATAGATCCATCATCATATTGAATAAAATATCTCTCTTGGTCAAATGCTAAGAAATTAGATCCGATTGGGACATCAAATTCAGATACATTAAGAGTAATCTGACCACTACCACCTGTCGCTTTTTGTAGAACTCTTTGTTTTGTAAAGATTAAATCAGAATTGTTTAGATCTAAAGTTGCAACATTATCTTGATTAAGGGTTACATACAGACCATCAATATCGCTGTTCTTAATTTCTGCTTTTCCGATTGAGAAAGATGATGCAGTAACACTTGCTTGAACAGCACCTTGACATACTCCAGCAACTGCTTGTACAGCATTTAAACCAATACTATTACCAGTTGGTGATATTGATCCAACTACGTTAAAAATTTCATCAGTTTCGGTAGGAACAGTATATCTTACAATGTCTCCTACTTTAACTTTACCATTGAAGAACTTACCTGGGCAAGTTGCGTTTCCTGCACCGTCAATAAACAAACTATCGGATGCATTGAATCCTACAGGTAATCTTCTTTCTAAAATAGTATCTGCAAGGAAATTAGAATTAAATCCACTTACAGTACTGCTCATGTAAAATTGCTTTACATCATCAATACCCCAAGCAGTTACTGAGGCAGTAGATCTCTTGATATTTTCATTTTCATCAATAATAACTTTTTCTCCCTTAACAAAGGTTCCAGATACCTGAGTTACTGTAAGCGTAGAATTTGCTGTAGCTGCTGCGGCAAATCCAAGAGCACCACTGCTCTCTCCTCTAACTCTAGAACCTTCATGAACAGTTCCTGCAGCAAAGTCAGATGTAGTTTGAATTGTTGTGAATAACTGGAGATCATATAGGTAGCAATCCCAGGAAGTTGCTGCATTAGTATAAGCGGCATCAGTTAGAGAGAAATTATATACTCTTGCTTGACCAATATACGTTGATGGTGCAGGAATGTTTGTTCCAGAAGTTCTTCTTACGGAGTGCAGTTCAATAGGAGCATTCTGTTTTGGTGTTCCAAGAACATTATTTACTCTAAGTAGATTTCCTAACTGCAAATTTACAGTTTGTTCTGGATTCTCTACAGTTTGCCTTGGTTTGTTAACATCAATAATAGAAGTTACTGTTCTTTCAACATCATAACCTCTAACATATACTTTACCTGGGGACAACTTAATTGACATTAAGTCATCTGTAGGTATATTACCTTGATCTGTGGATTCACCTTCAAAGAACAGTCCATCATTTCCACGATTATTATTTAAGGTTTCATGAACAGAAATTCCGAAAGGAGTAACTGCATAGTTTCCTGATTCATCATATGTTCTCTGTGCAAGATAATCTCTGATTAGATTGTATTGAGATTGTACGGATACTTTCTTAATTTCTCCGTCTACGATTCTCAGAATCTCAATAAAATCAGTATCAGTATCGACACTATCAATTGATTTTTTGGTAAGAGAGAGATTTAATTTAAATCTATCCGAACCAGGTGCAGAATAGTTATTGAATCCTTTTGCGTTATCATACAGGGAAGGATCATCTTTTGCACTGATAATCTCTTCCGATACTTTAATACCTACTCTGTAGGTTGGAGTATTTGTGTAATAATCTAGGATAATTGTTTCTTTGAAGATCTTAGCAAAAGTTCCTCTAACAAAGTAAATTCCTTCAGTAACAGAAACTGCAGATCCTGTCGAGGTAGCATCTAAAGAAATGAGGGATGCAAAACCTGCTCCAGCATTAATTACTGTATTATTGCCGTAAATAACACTTTCGTCACAAGTCAATATCTCCCCATCACTGAATGGAGAGATTTCGTTATTATTATCTGCTGCAAGATACTTGACATATAATGTAATAGAGTCAAGATTATTGATAGCATCAGGAATTTCTATTCTCTGAACTGATGCAGTGACTCCAGAATTTTGACCTTCGATAGTTTTTCCAAGATATTGTCTAATATATGCTTGGATATCAATATTTGAAAAGTTTTGATTCAGTTTAACTGCATAATACTGAGGATCATATGAAATAGCGCCAGGAATTACTAACGATCCTTCCTTGAAGATATGACTTCCAAATGACTCAATCTGATTTTGTAGAATCGACTGAATATTATTTAATTCTCTTGACTGAACTGGAGTTCCAGGCTTGAATAGAACTTTGTAAAAATTCTTGTCCGCATCAAAATCGTCAAAATATGGATTTACGTTTAAATCTGTTTTTTGTGCCATTTCTTAAAATTCGAGAATAATTTTGATGTCTTCTTTTTGCCTATCATTCCTAAAGACAAGAGGTCTATTATCAACGTAGAGAATATCTCCTGTCTTTTTATTTATCTCAGAAGTTGCGAGTCCATTATTAAAAGAGATCCCAAGATTAATAATTGAATTGTTTACTGATGTAGTAATTCCTGTAAAATTAGCAACAGATCCTGAGAATCCGCTGTCCGAACCAATAATATTCTGACCTGAATTTACAAATTCTACGTTTGCCTTAGCACCTAATGAAACTCCGATATAATCAGTTTCATCTTGAGTGGTTGAATTAAATAGAGATCTATCTTTAAAATATTTCAATACTTTAGTATCAGCATCATAAGAAGCAACATAACCTTTAGCGGTATCTATTGCATTTACAGTTTGAGTAATTTTTTCTCCTACCTGTGGAATAAACTCATTAACTTGGTCGAACATCACTGCTCCAAGGTTTGAAAACTCTCCATCATAGAAAGTTTGTCCAGAACCTACGCTAGATGGATTTTTAATTAGACCAATCTGACAGAATGATGTATTTGTTGGGAAATCTCTAGTAGTATTATCAAATCTAGCATAAACTAGAACCTTATCAGCACCCAGTTCCTTGTAAATATCGTAACCGTGTCCCTTAGATGGTGGGATGATTGGAATTAACTTTGCTGGATCTGAAATTGATCCTTGTGGTTGAAGTGGTCCTAAATCAACAATACCATAAGTATATCCACTTCCACCTGAAGTAACCGTTGCATCGGTAATTTCCCCAGAAGCATTTACTTCAATGAATACTCTACCACCCGTACCATCTCCTAGAATATCAACTTCTCCAGAAGAATATCCGGTCCCATCATTATCAATAAAGACCGTTTTAATTTGATTCTGATTATCATCAGAGTTTCCATTCTCTCTGACAGATACAATACTGCTGTTTGTACTATTTGACCAATTATCAGGAAGAGTAATATACTCAGTAGAGTCAAATTTAATAATATCTGATGGTGAGATAGAGAAAAGATACTTCCAAATATAACCATCAGATCCATTTCCTGCAATTGATGGTTCTAGATCTGTGAAAGTTGGTTCGTATTGGGACTGATTTGCTTGATTTGATGTTCCACCAGAACCATTCGAAATGCAAATGTATACGTTGAAGTCACTATTGATTACATAGAACTCTGAATTATACAATCGTGCAGTTTTAGAAACTGTAGATAAGTTAGCATCACTATAATCGTGACGATACATGTCGTATTTCTTACCCTTCACCCAATCAACTCTCTTCACAATCCTCTTGACATTAGAAGATGTGATTCTCTTTCCAAAGAGTAAGGAATCTTTGTATTGGGATAGATAACTGCCGTTATCAACTGGGTTAGGTACTACGCCTACAGTTACACCTTCAGAACCTTTCCAATTAAGATTCCTGGCAAAACCAGTATAAAGGTTGGGATTTGGTAGTCCCAACCAGACATAGTAGGAGTTATCTGAGTCATTTACTGACTCAACAAAGTTCGCGGAATTTTCAATTCGGAACTGGTCTGTTACAAGTGCGGACATCTATATAACGTTTTTTCTTATATTTATAACTCTAGGGCACCAGTATCTCTGAGTCCCGCATCACGTCTTTGTAGAATTGGGTATGTAGATAGTCCACTATTGCTAGAAGTATAATTAGAAATGTCAATGCTGAGAGGATTGTTAGGTCTTCTTTCAGCTCCGGAGAGGCGAGCAAAAGATAGTGTTCCACATGGATATAAGAGAGTTCCTGTTGATGTAAGACCAACTACTGGACTATCAGACCTTACGTTTGCTTTAATAACTCCTGTAAGTTCAGTCCATTCAGCAACTTTATAGATGTTGTCACAGAATGCTGTAGATGTTGCAACAATCTCCGTGTCATTATCTTCAATACTGACGTTTCCAGAACCTACAGATGTCTTTGAGATATAGAAGTAATCACCGACTGCAAATCCAGGGAATGTGAATGGATCTCTTTCAATTGTAAATTGAATTGCAAGATCTGCTCCACCAACACCAGGAACAGTTGTTATTCCAACAACTTGTGCTACGAATGAATCAATATCATTGATATTTACAACTGTTTCATAATTGAGTGATGCCATAGTTGTTCCCATACCAACTGCTTCTCTATTGGTGTATAGTAAAGCATCAGTTGTAAGAACTGCATCATCTTCATAGTTCCACAATTCTCCACTATCTAACCAGAAAGTAGTTGATGTTGATTCAATGGAGGCAATAACATTTGATGTTGGATAAACTTGTGCTGCAATACTATCTCTCGCTTTAGAAACTCTTTCATTATTAATAATCAAATCTTCTTTCTGTTTTGTCCAATGTACGGGTTTGTAATTTACTGGATCAATTCCTTGGAAAGGATATGCATCAGTTTGAATAACATCAGCACTATCAATAGTGTAAACTCTTCTCTTTTCTTGAGCAATCGTGTCATCATTCTGATTTGATGCCATTACTTGGACGATATCTCCTACCTTAATAGTTTCATCAACTTCGAACTGAGTACTATCAATTCCTCTAGTTCCTCTGTAGAAGAATATTTGAACATCATCCAATGCTCTTGGAGCAACCGCAAAGATGAAAGTAGATCCTCCATCAAAGAAATAAGAACTACCTGGTTCTTGAAGAATTCCATTATTGAATATAACTAAGACATTATTAAGATCGATAGAAGAAGATTCTGGATCTAATTCATCTGTCTGGAAACTTAGATTCTCACCTTTGTAAATTAGAGGGAATCTTACTCTTTCACCATCTTGATAAGGTGCAATAGAGTCGATATAATCAAGTTCTCCGAATTGTGTGGCACTGAAGGAATCGGTAAATGTATCAAGAACAGAAATTTGGAATTGCTCTACAGGTTCAGTAAGATGTCTGTCTGTAACAAGACCATCAACAGTAAATATATCACCACGCTTAAATCCATATCCAGTTCTAGTAATTTGGAAATTACTGACTTCGAATAATGTTGATCCAATACCGACAGAAGTTTTTGCTGCTCCAATTTCAACATTAACTAGTAATCCAACACCAGTATCTGTAGTTGCACCCTCCCCTAAACGAGAAACACCAATGATTTCCATATTTTCATAAACAGGATCTTCAATATCAACAACAGGATCAATATATCCTGTTCCAGAATTATCGATGGTGAAGATAAGAGTTCCTCCTACACCAACAACAGCACTAATAACTCCATCAGTTCCTGTGCCGCCACCAGGTCCTACATTTACAGTTATTGTGTTATTTGTAAATGAAGTGATTGGAAGATTAACACCAGAAGCAGGATCAGTTGGTCTTGGATACGAATGCTCAGAAGCAAAGTTGTCTCTAGCACATGTAAAGTATATCGAATTATCTGCAATTAAGATGGTATCAGTTCCAGCAAGACCATGATCTGCAATTGTCAATACAAGAACACCAGTTAATGAGTCATAATCTGCTCCACTTGGGGTAAATGGACCACCAGTAGTTGCACTAACAGCATTAGTGTCAGATCTTACAAATCTATGCTCATATGAAAGATCAGTGACTGCAATAGCAACTGGTTCTCTATATCCAGATCCATGATCTAGTACATTTAAATCAATTATAGAACCGCTAGAATTAAGAACTGGAGTTACTCTTGCACCTTCAAGAGGTGCGTAACCAAGACCAGGTGTAGAACCATATGAAACAATTAGACCTCCTCTAGGAAGTTGATTCTGGTTTACATCATTGTCTGTAATGAATATTTCATCATCAACTTCAACTCCACTAAATGTAATTGAAGAAATTCCAAGATTTAGATCTTCTTCGATGATATAGTTATTACTAGAATTATTTTCTGTAGTTGGTGCCTGGAATATTCCGTTAATGAATACTAAACCACTTCCACCACTAGTCCCAAGACCAACAGTATTCAATCCAGATCTTGTTAGTGTGAATGTTTGTCCAACACCAGTAAACTGTTCGGAGATATCATCATATACTTGGTTACTGTCATAATCTTGACGCAAGAATACTCTTCCACTAAATGTAGCTCTTTCTCTTGGAAGTTTGCTTTCATCAGGTCCAAGAAGATCTAATTGATTGCCTCTTGGAGGTTCTGTAAAGTGAATATTATTCTTGACAATGTTGAATGAACCTCTATAAAGATCACATCTAGTGCCATCTAAATGCTCTGCAGGATCTGTTCCGAGAACACCTCTAGAAACTTCTACAAGAGGAACATTTCCAGAGAATGTAATTGGTCCTGTGGTATTGTTGGATAAACCTACATTTTCAACTCTCACATATTCATCTTCAATTAAGAGTACATCAGATGGTTTTACGGAACTAATTCCGGAAAGTGCGAAGAACGTTTGTCCAATAGAAATATTTCCACCATTTCCAGCAAGATCATGCTGAATGTAAGTAAATGCAATTGGTGCTTGTACAACATTGCTTACTGTTATAAGTGCCTTCTCATTTTTCTTCTTCATTTCGAGAATGTGAGCATTACCAACTCCAGGACTGGTAAGAGTTATTGCAATTCCTGCAATGGCATTCTCTCTTGTTGTGGCAAGTTTGAAAGTATTTTGATCGATCTTGATTGCAAATACTTGAGTTGGTAGATGAGTTGTTAGTACGCCAGCACTAACTTCTAGTTCTTCAATTTCTATAGGTTCTGTTCCGACACCAATAAAAGATGATTGCGGAGTATAAATCAGTTCCTCATAAGGTTGGAAGAAGTGACTATTAAGATTGAACTCATTAGTCGTATAATTTACTGCAGATGAGTTTGGATTAAATGTCTTAGCAAAGATATCTACACCATCAACCTTTGCTGCAAAGTCAAAATTAATTCCAAGATCAACATTGACACCATAGTAAGAAGATAGTTTTACATCTTCTACAAATGGATCATATTCTAAATCTGGAGTTGGATTGATAAAGTCAAAGTCCTTATAGAATTGTGTATTCAATGCCTTGACTCTTGTAACATCAAAGTATGAATCTGGAGTGAATATTAAACTAAATTCTCCAGTATTTGAATCGTAGTTAGCTCCAAATGTTCCAATTCCACTTTTAGGTCCAACTGATAGGAATGGATTTTGCATAATATATGCATCTTCTCCATCACAAATTGTCGTGATTTGATGGACCGCACTGTTTTCACCTTGTCCAACACTAACTACTGATTTAACAGCAGCAAATTCCGATGCTTCAAGTTCAAAGATAGCAGTAGTTCCTGCAGCAACTACAGTGTTGAATGTTTGATACATCAAACTTCTTTCAGATCCAATTGGTTGATCATCCAACTTGAATCTATAATCTCCATCACCTTCGGTTACAGTTCCAAATCCAATTGTTCTGGATCTTGCTACCAAACCTTCATTGATAGTATTTTCATATTCAAGAATAAAGTTTCCATCTACAATGTCTGCAGTAAATTCTCCTAAGATATCAAAACTTTGTTCTCCATCAGAATCGAAGAAGAATTCGTTCATGTAAGTGTCTACATTGTCATGAGTGACATATAGTTCAATATAATTCATCTTAGAATTATCAGCATTCTTGATGTGTACAGAAACATGTGCAGCATCAAAATCATCTGCAGGTAAACTGAACAGAGTTGTGTTTACTCCGACAGATGCATTACAACTAATTGCTTCAATTTGAATCATATTCAAATCTACATTACCTGATGTGAGAGAAACACCAGAAACAGTTTCATTTAACGTCTTGAATACAATAGCAGCATTATCTGGGTCATTAGCAGTAACTCCTAAGAAGTATTCAAAATTAGCAGAAAAAACTGGTTCAATATCTGCAATATTGTAGTCAAAGTTACTGAGATCAGATTTAAATAAAGTATAGATCTGATTATTAGTATTCAGAGTAATAATTTCACTAAATTGAATTTGATTTGTGATTAAATCTCTAGATTGAATATAGAATTTATTGTAATTATTCGCACTATTGAGGAAAGAAAGATTTTGAGTATCAGATTTGACATCATTCCTACTTGAGAATTCACTGCTGATATCATCAATAGCAATTACGTTATTTGTCTTACATAAGATGAAATCAAGAAGATATGTATTTTTAAATTTCAAGAATCTTGAAACATTTCCTGAAATATTAATATCAATAGCATTATCGAAATAGTTGATTCTATCAACTCTTAAATCACTTATATAAGAGTTTGTTACTGTTATAACAGATTCTGGAGATTCTGTACTAATACCAGATTGTGTGCTCTCAGTGAATTGCATATCAGCAAAGTTTTTCATACCACTGGTATGAACTAAACTATTGACGTTTCCTACAATTTCTTCCCAAGATTTACTACTCTTAATTGTGTAAGATAAATTCTGATAATAGTCATTATCAGGAAGAACTTGTGCATTCTCATTTAATTTGCCAATGTTATACTTCCAATCAAATTCTTTGAGATTAGTCCATGAAGTATTATAAGAACCTGTACTATTTCTGATAAAGTCAATAGTTCCTGCACTATTAGAAGAATTTCCAGAAATCCTCTCACCAACTTTTAGAATTCTAGATCCAAGAACTCTAATAATATTAGAATCTGCCGAAATAACTCTCAAATCATCAGAAGTAATCTGAGCATCAGAAATTACTGATAATGATTCATCAATTAAGAATTGAGATCCTTTCTGATTAACCTTGAACTCAGGATAATTATCTTTGTTGATTACAGTTGCATAACCTTCTTGGATAAACTTAATGTTACCGCCATTATTAGTGTAATCAGAAACATCATATTCAAATTTTACTGGGTTTGTAGCATAGTATTGAGTAATTCTAAAGAAATTAAATCCAAGATCTGTAGAATTTATACCATCTCCAGTTGAACCACTTACTTTTTCAATACCTTCAACAAAAATTTCTTGTCCTTGTTCAAGAGGTTGTTGAGTGAATCCAAAAATTGGTGTGGTAATAGTACAAGTAACAATACCTGATTGAGAATATTCAACCTTATCAATATTAATACCGTTACTGTTATTAATGGTCTTCATAGTAACTGGTTTGATAGGAAGTCCGTTTGCTGGGAACTCAATATCAAGATCAGTAATCGAAGCACCATTAACTTTTGCTCTGATATATCCAGAGTCAATAATTTCTCTAGTATCAGTGTCGATAAGCACTACATCTGGTGCAGAAGCATAATCTTGTCCACCAAATATGATTTCAATAGTGTCAATTGTGTTGGAATCTGCCAGGAATACTTCCTGAGGGATGATTGCAGAAGGTCTTACAGTATTATCTGATGGATATTCATAACCTTCATTTCTGAGCTTATCAGAAATAATATTTCCGATGCTATCAGAAACTGGAACAATAAATGCACCAGCACCATTAATAGATTCAACTCCAGAAAATACTGGAAGCGACTTCATGCCATACCCTTGAGATACGATGTTAATGCTTTCAATTCCACCAGTAGCTGTTTGAGATTTTGTGGTATACTTAATTACATCACAATCTTCTTTCAGGTATACTAAACTCTCTGGAAGTTGTCTGAGGGCAACACTAAACTCAGTTGTTGCTGTTCCCATTACTTTATGGTCAGAATTATATAAACTATCTTTAAAGAGGATTTCAGAATGGTGAGATACGTCATTATCCGTGGTATTAATAGGAATTCCGTCTTGAGCGAGGTTATAATAAAGTACTTCGGGAGTAGTTTCTGAGAAATTGAGATTAACTCTTGCAATACTAGAGAATCCTACAGATCCGCCAACACCAGTTACAACAAAAGTTCCATCAGATGTGAATGAATCAAATTCATTTTTGAAAGAATTATCATAGAAGAATTTAAAGTCGTATCCTTGAAGAGAATCGTCAGAAACATCAAATATCAAGTTATTATTCTTGTAATTTGCAATTGGAGGATTTACTGCCGCTACAAACTGCAGATCTCCACCTGTATTTCCAAAACCTACAAGAAGTGGTGGAACTGAAGTTGCATCTACATATGTTTCTGCAAGTCTAATAGTATTTTCGTCTACTTTATAAACAAAATATTCTCCTGTAGACAAACCACTAATTATATCGTCTCCAGAATCATAGAATACCTTCTGACCTGTGACATATGAATGTTCTTCTACAGTTATCGTATTTTTCTGAGAGTTTACTTCAGTAGTACTAAAACTAATTGGATTTACGATTAGATTATTATTGAGATATTTTACAAGAATCTTGTTAGTAGTACCTATTCCAACATTAATATTTGGTTTAACTTCCAAACTGATCTCATCACCTCTTTCAAGATTGTGTGAGGTAGATACCGACACAACCGCATTGATTCTTTCGCTAGTTGCAGTAATATTATCTTCAATAGTTTCGATGATATAATCGAAGTTATCAGAACCATTGTTTTCAAAGAAAACACCTTGAGATTCTGAAGTAAGACCAACAGTGGTAACAAGACCAATAAAATCTGATGTCTTTCTGATAACGAATAGTTCATCAATAATATCTGGAACATCTACAGTACCAAGATTTGGAACTCTAATTGGTATTGCATCTGATGCTGTTGGTTTTTTAATCGTTACCTTATCACCAGTTTTAAATGGGTGATTTTGTAAGAAGATACTCTTAGTTTCAACGAAAGTTTGATAGGTAGTAAGACCAACAGTATAATCTAAGGTAACACCAGTTCCTGTAACTATACCAACTCCAACAGATTTTTGTGGGTTGAAATTAACTCTCTTCGGAATATTAGAAGTAAATGCTTCCATTTCCTTATTAATTTCAAATTGATAAGGAAGATATCTTACTTGAGTTCCAAAAGTGTGTGCTACACCTAAATTATCTCTTCTTAAGGTGAGAATATTTTGTTTTGAATTTACGCCAATAATTTGGAAGAACTCATCGTCAATTGTAACTGTATTTCCTACAGAAACATTTTCTGGCACATAATTGACAAAAACATCAGTTGCAAATCCAGTCATATTGAATTCATTCAACTGAGATGAAAGAAGTGACGTTACTGTAGTCACTCCAACTTCATAAGATCCTTGAATATCAATTTTATCTGTAGATACACCAATAATGTTGATATTATCTCCATTATTGAAATCATGATATGGGTATATTGTGAAAATTATCTTACTACCATTCTTCCAAGTAATAATAGTATCATCATAACTTGTGATGTCTGTTCTTATTGTCTCAATATCTTTACCTTGAATTTCAGATACTTTTATGAATGGAGAAGTTCCAGATTCAAGTTCAAATGTAACTCTATCACCAATAGAATAGTCAGTTCCTGCTTTAATTACTTCATATCCATTTACACCACCAGCAGAAACTGATTCGATAAGTGTTTCTTGCTTAATAACTTCATTTGATTCAATGAGGAAATCATTGTCTGCAAATTGATTTGAAACTCCATAAGGTAATGTGTTTCTGAGAACATTAGTTGAATTTAAATCAAAAGATTGATCTAAATTATCATTTTCTTGGATGTACTCCGACTTGTAGTTGTGTCCAACAAAATATGGAAACTTACCAACCGTCTGCCCATCAGCATTCAATTCTGTGGTTGCAAAGTATGCATATACGCCATCAGGGAAGTCCTTGGTTTTACCAAATCTTCCATTATACTGATCTAGATCGTTAGTAGCAGTATACTTATAATCTTCTACAAAGTAACCCCGTGGGAATATACTAGTACTTGGGCGATTTTCTACATTAGTAATCTCATAACTAGGAGTCAATCTCCTTACAGTAGAATTAATGTCATCTGGATTAGAATAACCGAATGAACCATAAATTGGGTTTCCATCATATGCCCATCCGATAATATCGGAATGCTTACCCTCTAAATCGCCATTATCCCCTAGTTGATTTTTTATGTTTTGAGAATAACTTACTACAGCATACTGAAGACCATTACTTCCCGTGGTTATAATTTCGGAAGCAGGGTCTCTATAGAACTGATTCTGAACTCCAAACTTAATTGAACTATTTACAGTAAGAGGTCTTACATTTGCCTGGAAAATAGCACCAGAACCTGCAGAAACTGGATAAACTGCTGTTGTTCCATTTGCATAATTAAGTCCGCCAGTAACGATAATGACATCAATGATTGTGCCACCTTTAATTACGGGTCTGAGAACCGCACCAATTCCTGTAGGTGATTCTACAACTAAATCTGGAGTAGAATAATAATCTAAACCACCGTATAAAATTCTTATTCTAGAAATCTGACCATTTTCTACAACAGCACTAAATTGTGCTTCTTTACCATTAAGAACAGAAATTTTTGGTCTACTATGTACATTTAATGTGGTAGTACCATAATCTTCTCCTTTATCAAAGATATAAATTTGATCAATAGATCCTCTGATTACTGGAGTTGCAATAATAGATGTGTTTCCAGCACCAGGAGATGAGAAATTAACAACCATGTTAATTTCTGGATATGAGAAGTGATGTCTTCCTGTTCCTGCGTTGTTAAATTTTACATATTTGTGTCTATCATAGTTTGTATTGTCAATTCCATCTACACCGGCATCAGAAATTCTAAACCTATTCTCATCAATAAAGAGTACCTTGTACTTAGTTGTGCTAGAAACACCTGAGATAGGTGTTCCATCAGGAGTATACTCAATGATTTCTCCTTCAGAGAAACCATGATTCTCAAATTCGATAAAATGATTGGTTGTAGATATTCCAGAAGTATTAACTTTCAGGTTTCTATAGGCAAATCCTTCTCCACCTGCAGTAACTCTAATTTCAGATAATCTGTTCTTAGTTTCTAACTTAAACTTATGAATTCCAGAAGCTCCAATCGTAGAGAATCCTACAGTATTGATTCCTGCAAAGAAATCGGAATAATTTCTATAGATTCTAATTGTTTGATCGTTAATGATTTCTGGATAGTAAATTGCACCATCAATCAAACTTTCTCCAGAATCTGTATTTGGACCTTGAAATGGTTCAATGCCAATAGCAAGATTGTTTACTTTATTATAAGTAATTTCTTGACCATCAATCAGACCGTGAGGTTTTGTAAATGTAATTCTTTCATTGACGATATCCAATCCTCCACCAAGATTGAATTCTCTAGCATCAAAGTCAATTTGACGTGCAAATTTTTCTACAACAGGTTCAAATTTTGCTCCAGAACCATTTCCACCGGTTAAATCGATAGAAATAATTTTCTCAAAGTCAAAATCCTGAGGATCAACATAAACACTCTTAACACTACCGATAATGACAGGTGAGATATCTGCCGTTCCTGGAATCTCAAGAAGTGGTGGATTGATTACGTCATAATCTTTACCACCATTCAATATATTAATACTTTCCAGAGGACCATAATAAACCTTATCGTTGGTTTTAAAGGTGAATATTTCTGCACCATTTTTGAGCATTCCTAATGCTCCAGGAAGAATGCTACTACTTACATTATCTTCGACTTCCTGTTTAAGATCTATCTTCTTGAGAATTTTTTGAGGATTTATAGTTTTAGTTCTCTGCTCAAACAAGATAATATTATTTCCAGAACTAATAGTATCAGAAGTTCCAAATTTTAAGAAATCTGTTGAAGGAATTGTAACACCGTTTTGGTATAATTTTATACTTGTTTTATCGGAAAGAACGTCTACAAAATAAAATTCTTCATTTAATCCTTCAATAGGATCAGATTCATTTGGAATATATTTTACTTTATCCCCTGTTAAGAATGATACTACGTCATTAAATCTAATAACACTATATCCCTGGGATACATTATCAAATTCATCAAGAGATGATATTTCATATTCAAATATAGGAGATGTGATTTCATAACCAGGTAAAGAGTTTGAAGCTACGTATACAACATCTTCTTTATCAATATAAACGTTCTGTACATCCGAAGATACGACATTATTACCATACTGAATGTCTGCAGTAGATGAGGTTGCTTTTTTAAGCAATCTTCTAACATCATATGATGTTCCAGGGATCGCCAGAGGCGTCGTAGAGACGTTCAGAGTGATTGTACCGTCTTCTGCAATACTTAGGATGGTTATATCATCAAACCCCACAGGGACGATCTCAGTGTTCCTAGAGAGGATTTCTACTTTATCTCCTGCCTTAAGAGTATTTCTATCAATAGAAACTTTTGTTGTTATAGTACTACCAGAAAAGGTATCAATTTGATATCGAGTACTAGTATTATATAACCATGCATTAGTAAAGATAGACAATTTGCTACCATCTTTACTAACGGTAGTTCCTAAACTCTTTGGAGAAATAACGTCGCCAGATTTGAAATTAAACTTCTCATTATCAATAACAGCATTAGACAGTACACCCGTGATCAGGAATTCTACTTTTTGATTTTCATCACCATCAGCATACCCATAGTAAGTGTTGCTTCCATGAACATAATCAGTTTTGTCAATGAGAATTGGCTCACTCTCATTAGTGTAACAACCTAAAAACTGGTTTAAGGTCTTTTCAGTGTAATAAATTGGTTTGTGATTGGAGTAAATCAATCCATTATGGTCAAACCCTACAGTAGAATCTACTGAAATGGTATGAATTGGTTCTGTTCCTGATATTGTTACGTCATCAACAACTCTAGTATTCTGAGTAACGTCAAAAGTACCAGTAATCGTTGGGTTTGTATCGTCATAACCTACAAAAAGATTCAGTTTATAGTATGTTACACCCTTCCTGGTAAACGACTCTATCTCCGACACAGAAGCGGTTGTAACGTTGTCTGTACTCTTGTAGATAGTTTGACCCTCTAGATCGTTAATACTGCCTGAGAGCGGTCTTACGATGACTACAGACCTTCTGATATATGATGCATCAGATGGTTTCAGAAGGAAATCTTCAAGGTTTATAATGGTTGGACTTTCATTATAGAGGACATTAAACAGAATTCTGAAGGATTCGTCCGTTCCTTTGGACTCATAGAACCCTCTTGCCTCTTTTACGAAGTTTGCAACGTTTAGGTTTTCTGCAAAATCAAGATTTTCGAGTCCTGGAGTGAGAGAAAACTTGAGTTTTTTGTAAAATTCTTGTAAAAATAGAGAACTCAGGTTGTAAATGATGGATTCATTGGCATGATCTGCTGCAGAAGTGCTCTCAAATACCAGTTCTTCCTGATTTAGTTCAGCATGATAGTCGGTAACACCACTAAAACCTCTAATACAACCCTCAAAAGTGGTTTCAGTACTTTCGGTATAGGTGATAATTTCGTTATCAATACGAATTAGACCGTATTTTGGCGGAAATCCCTTCGTAGAAACAACATTAATAGTTTCTGAAGTGGATGTTATTGATTCTGTTAGGTGTGTATTACCCCTAATGACTTCTGGAGTGAGGTTATCAAGCTTCAAATACCTATCAAGGTTGTCCGCAATGTCTACTGGACCACCTTGATATTCTTGAGAAATATAATATTGCTTCAAAAATTCGACAAATTTAGGATTTTCGCCTAAAATGAACTCAGGGAGTTGATTTTCAATGATCTGCTGAATCTTTACTCTTTCTCCAAAACCTGCGTTTTGCATATTATGACCTCGTTAAACTCCCGTTGGAATAGCTGGATGTATAATAATTTTTATTGAAGACAACACCTGAATTATCTTCCCCAGAAGATATAGAATCTTTAATCATATTTATTTTACTCTTCTCAAGATTGAAAGAAATATAGAGATCTTTCAATCCAATAACGTCATTTGATTCTGGGAATGCCTGAATTTCAATAGAATCGTTCTCAAGAACAGTTGAAGTAATGATAATATTGTTAATATTGACTTCTCCCTTCTCATAATCCACCGTTCCGGCAGATTTTACAAGAATTTCGGGTGCAAATGGATCCTCAGAGTCAGTTTGGATCTCAGTTGCTGGTTTTACGATTGAAAGAACACCTGTTTTTCCGTCATTATTTGGCGTATCAGTGAAAAATACGGTATCAGTGCTTCCAAGAATCGTAAATCCAGTTGATTTGATGTTATATCCCTTCTGATTGATATGAAATCTATTGCCAAAACAGATTTCGTACTGTGCAAACTGATTAATCAGTGCTTTCAGGTCTCTTCTAATGATAATTTTCGTGATATTTGATGTAATTGCAGAATCTGTGTTGTCAATAATCTGTAAAAGTTTGGAATATTTGAATCTTCCACCAAATTTGTTCAAATCTACCGATTGTGAGTAAGAAACAAGTGAAGAATTGACTCTACTCTTCAAATCAGACGCATTTACGACCTTATTAAAGTTATAATAGACCGAAGCGTCAATCTCAACATAGAGAATCTTGAGATCGACGATCTTTTGGTTGATTCCGGAGACCGAATATTGCTTTAATTTTGATAAAATCTGCTCTTTATCGAAATCTGAGATAAAAGTACCATTTTTTGGTTTGATACTGATCAAAACATTGCCATATTGTGGTGGTTCAAGCTCTTCTCCACCAACAACGGAGACAGATTCCGCATTTTTGAAGATTTTTGACTTAATAATCGTTTCATAATCAGTCGTTGTGACTGCTCTGTTCTGTGCAGAGTACAATCTTGGTGCAAAATAACGAATTGAGTCAAGATTTTCAATTTCTGCGCCATTATATGAACGATCTATGGTCGTTATGGTGACTGTATTAGTAGGAACGACGATATTATCGTCTGCATCACGCAATGTTCCACCAAAAGCAAAGGTATCAACACCATTTCCGTCCTTTCCAGACGTTACAATGTAGTTTACCGTTACAATATTGCCATTTTCTAGTGCTTTTCCAAAAATACCGTTACCGAACAATAACTGATACCTTTCATCCGCTACCTCTTGAATAAGATATACTAATGAATTGGAATCAATATTGATAATATTCTCTACCAAGGAGTATTGATCACCTAAACCTGTCTCTGAAGGTTCTCTTACATATGCTCTAAGAGTAGATGTATCTACAAATGAGTTATCGACGATATATTTCTGATCTATTGAGGTATCAACAGTAAATCTCTTTGTTAGGAACGTTCCTTCCCTGACAATAACATTATCAAACTTCGCAAGACCGTTCACGACTGGTGCCGTAATGGTCTCAGGAGAAGAGAAGACGAAAGAAGACCCTCTCGTACCACCAGTACAGACAAGACCTGCCTGAAGTGTTACTGTAGGGGTATAAATGGGTGTTCCGTCTTGTAAGGTTGCCTGAGGATCGACTCTTACTTCAAAAGAAATCTTTGCACTCGCCGCAGTTCTTGAAGAAGGTACATATCCAATATTTCGTGCAAGAGCAACGACATTCTCCCTAACCGTTGCAGAATCCAAGAAGGATTCATTCACGACCATATTCGTATTGAATGCCGTGATATACGTATTATATGCTAACGTATCAATCAAAACAGAGAAGTTAGATCCCTCAAAGTCAAAATCCGTAAAGGTGGAGTTTGCACGAAGGTAATCTTTTATCGATTCTCTTATTTGACCGTAGTCGAGATTGGTGAATTTAGTAAAAGGCATTTGTTTATCTGGTTGCCTCTAAGATGAAGGTAAACGATTGGGTAGGAACATCTTGTCCAATAATATCGAAAATTACAGTAACCTCAAATTTATTATCATCAATGCTTGGTTCTACTTCAACATCAAGATTCTCAACTCTTGGTTCATAATTGAGAATAACTTCCTTGACCTGATCTTCTAATACTGTTGCCGTTGCATAGTCAACAATTTCAAATAAACTATCACGTACATCTGATCCTAGATTAGGTTGAAAGAATCGTTCTGTTTTGATTGTTTCAACTAAATTACGTACAGACCTTATAATAGCATTTCTATTTGTAAGAATAGGTAAATCCTTTGTCACAGGATGTGGTTCAAAGGATAAACTAATATCTTTGAAGGATCTAGATACCCTTGTTACTGCCATTTCCGAGAACTTTTTAGTTATTTAGCACTTACCTCTTATTTATTGGCATAAAAAAAGTCCCCCGAAGGGGACCTCTTCAATCATTTATAATCTCTAACGTGTTCGTTGCCTGGATGACTGTGATGATGGTCATCATGAGTACCTAGAACATATGGATGTCCAAACTCCCAGACAATAACTGAAATAACACCGACGAAGACGTAACTAAGGACTTTATCAAATGTTTTCATCGTCCCTGCCCCCGATAACGCTTCTGCTTACCATTACGTGAGGTCGCAGCACACTTGGTGTGCTGTCCTGATCCTTGCCGAGTTTTTTTGGGTTTCCCCGGCATGAAACTATCTTTTACAATTCCAACTTTAGATCGTGCCATAATTAATCTTCAATAATAACTTTGTAGGTGATTTGGTCTGGTTTGATGGTTCCGTTATCATAGAACCCTTTGGCGTAATCTTCCATCACATTAAAAAAATCTTCTTCAGAAAGATTACTGTGTGTAAGGTCGCCGTTTACATAAACATTGTACTTCTCTCTCATTCTGGTGGATCCCATATTACATCGACATGCCATGAAATAATGGTCTTCCGCTCGTGACCGAGATTAACTGGTGCGCGGTGGACGACATAAGATGGGAATGTCATTATATCACCCTCCTTGAGTCCTTCAATGACTTTGACCTCCTTTGTCCGCGTATCCATAAATTCCGTACACGGAGCGCCCTCAGGAAACTCCAAGTACCATACAGACGTGAAGTTACAATTGTGATGGACGTGCCATCCGTGCATCTGTTGATTGTAATAAATCTGATACCAGATCTCAGATACGTCATTCACATCATGAAAACCCATGTCCTCACGAATTACCTTGACCATATGTTTGTTCAAGGGTTTCCGAATCATATCATAATACGGTAAGTCCTCAAGTTCCGAGGTGTAATCCGTGAAGATGTCCATATAAGGAATATCATATTGATCATAATAATCGTATCTTCGATCATTATCCTCCGCATCCTTCAAGATCTTTTCCAATACGAGATCCCGGAGCGCCGCGTGGTCCTCAAAAGGTCTTATAACACAAGGCGCATCATACATGAATACCCTCGATGTCATCAGATCACCCTTGTCTTTTCGTGACCAACTCTGATACGTGGGTCGCACCAAATTTCAAAGCCCGCCTGAATTGCATCGAGACAGAAAGATACGTCTTCACCGCACATGTCCTGTACACTGCCAGATTCAAAAACCTGCATCTTTGGTGCAAACCATGGATACTTCATCTCTTCATGTTCAAACACTCCGTGCTTGATCAGTACCCATCCAAATCCTGTGTAGTCCACAGTGAATGGCTTACGACGCTTACCAATACTCTCCAGGGTTTCATGGTTCATGACACCACCATTACCACGGAAGTCCTCTTCGTCCAACCAGTGGGCAACAGATGTCGTGCGCCCGTCCTCGGTACAGTACCATCCGGCGGCAATGTCCTGATCCATCAGAACCAACTGATAGAACTTCTCAGTGTTGAATACAATATCACTATCAATCCACAACTGATAATCATACTTCAACTTTCCATCCCAGGGAATCTGATCCGGTCCACGCAGTACATTCGCTCCCAGACACTTGCATCTTGCAAAGTTGACCATTGAGGAATAATCCTGCGAGATCTGGATGCTTGCTCCGCATTTTACCAGGTCGAAGCAAAGTTGTACAAAACTTTTGAGAAATGCATAAGATACCCCTCGACCGGGTAAACAGAAAACTACTGCCTTGCCTTTCAGCATCTCTCTGGCAGCATCGTAATCCCATTCTGGGGCGCTCTCTGATGGTTTGGGTGTCTTTGCCTTTACTGTAAATCCTTTAGCCATAATAGAAATTGGTTACTTCAGTATCATACCGTATTATATATGAAGTGTCAATCGGTGATGCTAATCCACTCCACGGACAATAATGCAGTTGCTCTCTACCTCAATGTTTACTTCTGTGCCCTCATACCAACCCTGCTCGTCACATATCCATTGCGGAATGATTACGTAGTACTCCCCCGTCACTGGATCGATCTCTACGGTCGAAAAATTTTCTGCGCGATTTTTTTCCATAGATCGTTTTCCGTTCTTGCATTATATATGACTTTGACGGTTTTTGAGGTGGGGGGCGGATTTTTTTATAGGCGCGTTTTTTAACAGGCGTTCGTAACACTTTATAGCTTAGGGTAGTTAGGCGTTTTATATACGGGGGGGCATGGGGCGGAAAATATAAAAAATCGCCCCCATATTAACTGCCAAATACTAACATTTAAGGGGGCAATATCTGCCCCCGCTAAGTGTAACTTAAGCGCCCAATTCTCCTAATCTTAGTGCTATCTTATGACACGCAATCCGTCGCCCGTTCAGTGTAAACGTATGGCGACGATTGCCGTTCTTGATGACTTTAACCGTGCAACCTAGCACTATGTCGTGTGGAGGATTGCCCTCTCCAGCATAACCCTGGCAGTGCAATTCTGCCTGCCCGATCATACCATCACCGTGCAATCCGCCGCGATTAATAGAATCAATGGCGAACTGCTCAACATCACGAATCCGTTGAAAGTTGGTATCGAAAGTAGAAAGCATGGGTCTAAAGTGTAGGGGAGAAAAATGTTAATTAAGGGGGAGGATTCTCCCCCGCTAAATGTTACCGAAGCGGTTGCAGTTTTACAACTTCAGGTTTAGTTTCATCAATCCAGATTGACATAATGTGGAACTTAGGATTGAGACGCTTGCATGTTGCTAATGCTTCCTCTCTTGTTGATGCAATGTAACTTAGAACATCCATCCTAGAGTAACCATTAGGATAGAAATGTTCGCCGTAAATGTTGAATTTAAGTTCTGACATTGTGGGGAAAGAAAAATGTTAATTAAGGGGACAGAATTGTCCCCAATTGTGTTCACTTGATGATCACGTAATCGGCGCCTTGTTTTTCAGTGCAGCGCCCAGTTCTAACGCCGCGTTCTTTAATTAAAGAAATTTCAGCGGCAAGCGCCTTGTCAGTGACGCTGACTGTCCGCTTACCCTTGCAGACAGTGACCTTACCCGCCTCACTCTCAAAGGTCGCAAGGTTGCTTTCGACCATCAGGGAGAGTATCTCGGCGCGGATCTGCGCCAGATACTGTGCGGCATCATCGGCGGCACGCTTGGCGATTTTCGCTTCAGCGACGTAGCGGTCAATCCGCACGTCGAAAGACTCTGTGTCGAAAAGCACATCGCAGATCTGGTCGATGGCATCAACGGTCTGGGTGAGAGACGCGGCGTAGTGGGCGGCGGCGGTGGTGGTGCTGGTGGTCATGTCGGTGTGGTGTGATTAACGACAGGGTTAATCTACACGGCAGGTCAGGATCCCGCAAGGGAACAATGGTATCCGTTGATACCAAAATCCAGATCCGTCTGATTAGCGATGCTTATCGCCAAACCGCTTGACGGATCGGGCACCAGTGTGGTTAGAAACTAAAAAAAATGAGTTAGGTTAAAGAATTAGCGACAATTACGATTACACCTAACACAAACACAAGAATAAATTACGATTACACCTAACACAAACACAAGCAACGATTGTGATAACAATTAAGGAATTGTGAAAATGTTATCTTAACATTTTCTAAATTATGT